>Ga0315293_10000091_pt1 | contig 71123 bp, 78 predicted proteins | sample YL17G13_20_MG_FD_203071 | JGI IMG/M metagenome (GOLD analysis project Ga0315293, IMG submission 203071) | Sediment microbial communities from Yellowstone Lake, YNP, Wyoming, USA - YL17G13_20 | ecosystem: Environmental > Aquatic > Freshwater > Lake > Sediment | place: USA: Wyoming | collected...
ACATCTTAAGCACGCCAGCAAGGTGCCGCAGATTCAGCTCTTTATCCACTATAATTCCCTCCACCTGGAAGAAATCCGGCAGATGCGTTGAATCTACCACATCATACCTAAAGCATCGCATAATAGAGAAATACTTGCCAGGAATGTTCGGCCCGCTTGCCAAGGTTTTTGCAGACAGCACAGTCCCATGGGTTCGCAGTATTAGGCGGTGAGCCCTTTCTATATCATATTTGTATTCCCAGCCACGCGATTTAGCAACGCCCCCCTCATGCGCTTTCCTGACAGCATCGAGAATCTTTTTGTCCAGTGCTTTCGCATGCTTCGGCTCTTTTATGAAATAAGCATCATGTATGTCGCGGGCGGCATGAAACTGCGGCATGTAGAGCGCGTCCATGTTCCAGAATTCAGTTTCCACAAGCGGCCCAACCATCTCCTCAAAACCCAGCGCGATTAGCCGCTCCTTCACGTAATCCAGGAACGCGCCATAAGGTTGCCTTTTGCCCGGATAAGCCTTTTCGCCAGCAGCAGAAACATTATATGGCCTGAGCTTGACATTCTTCCAGAGCCCGGTTTTTATCAGTTCTGGTGTCAACGCAGCTATTTCCTTTCCAGCCAACCGCTGAGCACGATTCATAACATCTTCGCGCATCTCAGAAACAAGTTTTCTTTGTATCAGAATTTTCAGTACGTTTTCATCTACGTCCTCGCCACCGTCTATTGCAGCCAGCGCATCCTGTTCAGGAACCGAATCCGGACTTGTCATAGCTTTTAATTTTCCTCTCTCAGCAGTCACCCACCCTTTCTTTTTTGCCCAGGAGAATGCAATGTGAAAGTTTTCAATGCGGTCCTTGGATTCACTCAATGTTAGCTCCCCCTTTTCGAGCAGTTTCACTAAATTGAGCTCAGGCAACCCGAACCTAAGATATTTTTTCCCCTCTTCTGTCAGCGCATAACGCCGATTGACGCCTTTTGGCTCTTTCATAGTATTCACTTGCATATATCTGGATTTAAAAATTATTTCACTCTGCTTCTCCAGTACGCGGCTATCGAATCAGTATCTGGAGTGATGGTTTCGATATTCCTCTTCGCAGTTGATTTTGCATGATGATATTCTTGGCTGCCAAAGTCAGCTCTCTCCGCAGCATCCAGATACTCCTTTATTCTGGTAACATCTGGGGTATCGCCTAGCATCGAAAGAAGTGAGTGATACCTGGCCCACAGCTCACGCAGTTCCTCCCGTTTCCTTACATCATCATACTCTAGTTCTGCATCATACATTTCTAGCACCTCACCAAATAGCAGCTTCTGCTGCGCTCTCTTGTCTCGACCCTAGGGTCGATAAGGCCGTCCTGTCCGTGCAGCCATGCAGGGCATGAGCGATAATCCCCCTCGCTTTTTGGTTCACAGTAGATTCTGGAGCGTCCACCGTGCTCGCACATTCCCTTGCTGTTTTTCCACATCGGGCATTTTTCCATGTTTCGACACATCATTTTTGATATTTTGTAGTGATTTGAAGAAAACTGAAAATCACGAAGAAAACCAATCAGGCTTTACCAAAAGCCGGAAGTAAAGCCAAAGCTATAACTAAAGCCAAAAAAGAAGTTGAAAAGCCGAAGCGATAAAATCATAATTATCTTTTAATCTATAGTGAATAAAGTTTTTATAGACTATTGCTAGACGCCCGTTCCACTGCCGATGCTTTGCATCGGATTGCAATGGCGTCATTCGTTACTGGTGGGCAGAAATGGACGAGAAATCAAAAACCGAGCGGATAGAAGACATAGCAAAGCGCCGCGGATTCTTCTGGCAGGCCAGCGAGATATACGGCGGGCTGTCCGGATTCTATGATTACGGCCATCTCGGGGCCTTGCTCAAGCACAAATTTGAGCAGTTGTGGCGCACGTTCTTTCTTGGCCTGAACGACAATTTCTATGAAATCGACTCTTGCAATATCATGCCAGAAAGCGTATTTGTTGCATCTGGTCATCTGGCGTCCTTTGTCGACCCGATAGTGAAGTGCAGGAAATGCGGATTCACAGAACGGGCAGACCAGCTTATTGAGTCAGAGCTAAAGGAAAGCTTTGAGGGGTTGTCTGCAAATGAGCTCACGGAATTGATAAAAAAACACAGGATGCACTGCCCGAAATGCAAGGGCGAACTCGAGGATGTCGGAATCCTGAACATGATGTTTCCAGTAAATATTGGAACAGGCGAAGACGCCAAAACCGCATATCTGCGACCAGAGACTGCGCAGGCTGTTTATGTCAACTTCAAGCGCGAGTTCGAGTGCCTGCGCAAGAAGATGCCGCTTGGCCTTGCAATAATAGGCAAGGCTTACAGGAACGAGATATCGCCCCGTAATCTGCTGATACGCATGCGCGAATTCACGCAGGCAGAATTGCAGATATTCTTCGACCCGGATAAAATCGATACCCATGATAAATTTGAAGAAATTTCTGATTACAAGCTGCGTTTGTTTTCGGTTGCAGACAGAAAAATCGGCCGAGTCGACGACATGACATGCAGAGAGGTCGTGAAGAAGCTGCATTTACCGCAGTTCTACGTCTATCATCTTGCAATGATTCAACAGTTTTATATTGATGTTCTGAAGCTGCCTGCAGAGAGATTCAGATTCCGCGAACTGAGCGAAGAGGAACGGGCATTTTACAACAGGATTCATTGGGACATCGAACTCAATCTAGAAAGCTTGGGCGGGTGGAAAGAAGTTGGCGGTTTGCACTACCGTGGAGACCATGACCTTGGTGGTCACCAGAAAGTTTCAAAGCAGGACTTGAGCGTGAATATAGATGGAAAAAAATTCACGCCGCATGTTCTGGAACTAAGCTTCGGCGTTGACCGTAATGTCTACGCATTACTGGAGCTTGCCTATGAAGAGGAAAAAGAAAGGACTATACTAAGATTTCCAAGACTGGTTTCACCTTATGACGCAGGCGTTTTTCCGCTGGTCAGCAAGGATGAGTTGCCAGGAAAGGCAAGAGATGTTCACTCCATGCTGAAAGAACATGGGTTTACTGTTTTCTATGACGAATCAGGCAGCATCGGCCGACGCTATCGGAGAATGGACGAAATAGGTGTGGCGGCTTCTATAACAGTCGATCACACCACACTGGAAGATAACACCATAACCATTCGTGACAGGGACAGTATGCAGCAAGTTCGTGTCAGAGTGGAAGACCTACCATCTGTATTGAAAAAATTTCTGGATGGAGAGAAAATTGAAAAGCTAGGAATAGTTATAAGAGGTGAATGACATGGCAAAATCATTGACATTCGATGAAATCGTGAAAAAAACGATGGAAGTTGTCCGGAAGTTTGAAAAAGTGGAGCAGCGTAAATGGGGTATCGAAGGAAATATCATTGAGCTATCGAAGCAGGTTGGCGAGCTTTCCAGCACTGTTATGATGCTTGAAAAATATTACCTCAAGGAAAGATGGCAGGATCCAAAATATAAAAATGCGTCGAAAGAAGAAATCGCCGACGAGCTATCTGATATATTGTTTGTCATAATAAGAATTGCGAATCTGTATGATATCGACTTAGAAAAAAAGCATTTGAAAGAACTCGAGCTGGCTAAGAAATCACTTGAAAATAAAACTCATTCAGCGTAGCAGAAATACCTGCACATATGGTTATCGCAGAACCAGCTGCCGTTACACTGCGAAGCAGGCGCGATTCCAGCACAGTCAGAATCAGCTTCGCAGTATCTGTAGCTTCCAAGACTTAAGTAGACTGATATCATCAGAACCGTGATGAATGCAATCAATCCTATTATTAAAGCCAGCAGAGCCTTGTTCATATCATTTCCCTCTCATATACGCTCTCGTCGCGCGGTCAGAGGTTTTGGTTTTCTCGCATTTTTTCTTTACCTCCCGTTCGAGGTTGTTCATTGCTTCCTGCATCGATGTTATCACATTCCACCCAATCACCTTGGACACAACAAACACGCCCACATTCGTAGGCAGTTTCACATGGATTTCATATTTCATCTTTGTGCCCTGCTTCCTGATAGTTTTTATTCCGACATTCATTGATTGCAGTGCTACCATGCCCCCAAGACGCTTTAGTGTCTCATCGATCGTTTTCTGGATTTTGGCTGCATCTGCATTGCTGACATCGTCTAACCCGGTAATCTGGTAATAAGCCTGCTTTTTCGGCTTCATCAGCAGACGAAGCACATCTTTTGGCGTGACTATTCTCAGCGACCCGTTTTCGATAAGCACTTCCTCACTTTCTTTTAGTAAGGAAAGTGCCTTTTCAAACCCATCATCCATTTTTATCACAACCGGCTGCCGCATGGCCATATCAACAGATATTCCGGAGAAGGTGGCCTTTTCTTTCCCACCATGTTTCTTGAAACCAGCCCTGTGGCCGCCGAACTTCTCTTTCCCCTTCTCAAGCATGGACACAAGCTCGATTGTTCCCACGATGCCAACGAATTTGCCACTCTTCACAACAGGAACACGCGAAACGTTTTTCTGTACAAACAGACGTTTTACATCGCCTATCGTGTTTGTATTGCTAAGATATGCGCATTCCTTGGCCACATCACTAAGGTTCGTATGGACTTTAACGTTTTTCAGAATATCAGCTTCTGAAATGATGCCGATTAAGTCGCGATCAACAACCGGTATCGCGCGCAGGTCAGAGCCAACAAGTATTTCCGCGGCCTCTTCCAAGGTAAAGTCAGGTTTTATCGTGGGAGTGGACGACATGACAGCAGACACTTTGGTTGCAGACGGGTCAACCTCTTTTGATATGATTTTATTAACGGTGAGTATTCCGGAGAGGCTTTTTCCTGATAGAACAGGCAACTGATGGATTTTGTATTTCAGCATTTTTGAAATAGCCTGGCTCACGCTCTCATCAGGTGTGGTCGTTATTACATTTTTTGTCATGACGTCTTTTACTAGCATATGTTCACCTCAGAAGTTTTTACAATATCAATAAATTTATTATAATCTATCTATTTGCAGATATTTTAAGACCACGGGAATAAAATGCAATCCCCGGATGACATGCCGTAGAAATCCATGTCTGACCCGGGCTTTCTGTTTATCACGAACGTCTTTATTTTCGATGCCTTTTTTGCAACAAGGACCGCCTTCGCTTTCTTCATGGTCTTGCCTGTGTTCGAAACGTCGTCCACGAGCAGTATTTTTTTATTTTTCATATCGGAAGTGAATTCTTCAAGCAGCTTTGGCTCTTTGAACGCCCTTCTCGGATTTTTCCCATCTTCGTACAGCCTGATTTTCATTGACGTCAGCGGTTTTTTCAGCAGATATGCTATTATGGCAGCCGGAACAACCCCGCCCCTGCTGATGGCAACAATTATGTCTGGATCGTAGCGTCTAATCGCATGGATTTTTTTATTGAGCAGTTTCTTTATTTCATCCCAGCTCATCTTTTTCATAAGACAACCCTTTGCAAGAAATTAGTATTTAAGGCTTATGTCTGACGATTTGGTAGAACGTTACGTCGCCTTCATTATCAACAAGCGCCCACAACATTCTAGCGCGTATATTATGCGCAAGCCTCACAGCTCTGGATAATTCCTGAAACGAGCACGTGAAATCTTCAGGCACAGAAAAAACAATCCATTTCGTGTGTTCTTTCGCACTCTTGGGCCCTTTTTTCAGCTGGACCCCGCGCTCATAAACGCGGAAATCGCAGCCAAACTTGAACCCAGTACGTACAACCAGTCCGCGCTCGCGCAGGTCTTCGTAAACGCGATATCGGTGCGGCGTTCTTTTGTCAACGCTCACCGTGTGATTATAAAGCTCTTCAAATGTGAGCGGATTACCGTCTTTCAGAACGCGGATGCGGCCGCGCTTCAGCAGCAGCAGCGCCTCAATCAAAGCAAGCTCGAGTCGGTCGCCAAGCTGCTTGCCGTAAAATCCAGGCTCGTAAACCTGCTCCCATTTGCTGAAAGCAATGACCTTGTCTTCCTCGAGCGTGGTGTCTATCACTTCCTTGGGTTTCTCCCACTCGACGTATTCCTTGTTCTTCTCCTCTTCCCATGCTTCTTCTCCCACAGTTGCTTGGCCCGGGAAGAATTTTTTCTTTTTCTTCTTGCTCATAGCACCAACCATTAACTATTGAATATAGTATTTAAATTCGAATTTAAAAAGAATTGCCAGTTCTTCTTATTATGGTGTAATTATGGCGTACGCTTCTGGAAATGACAGGGAGTATGAATCAAGAGATTACACACACGAACATCCAAGCGAAGAAAAGGCGCTAAAACCCAAGGACATACGAAGTCCTGATTTTTTACAAGAAATTACGATAGGTGGCAGTGTGATATCATATCCCATTGTTCACAAAGGAGTGTGCTATGTAGGAGCAAACGACAAGTATTTTTATGCGCTATCCGCAGAGGATGGCAGTGAGTTGTGGCGATTTCTCACAGGCGGCATAATATTATCAGGAGCATGCATCTATGATGACATCCTTTATTTTGGCTCTGCAGACAACTATGTATACGCCCTATCCGCAAAGGATGGCAAGCTCTTGTGGAAATTCAAAACAGGCAACGGCATAGTGTCGACCCCGATGATGCACAAGGGCGTTGTCTATTGCGGCTCTTCCGACGGTCATTTGTACGCATTAAATAAAGATGGCGGCCTGCTCTGGAAATTCCGCACAGGAGGAGCGCTTGCCCTATGCGCATCCATCTCAGGCGATCGCATCTATTTTGGTTCATTTGATTCACATCTCTACTCAATAACAACCCAAGGTGATTTTCTATGGAGGTTTAGAACAGGAAATGGGATATTCAGCTCACCCAGCATTACGGACAAGGAAGGTAATTTGTTATGGGATATGTTTGCAGCGTCGCCTTCTGAGCGAATTGGTGAAGCAAGCAAAATATTTTTTAGTTCATTCGATGGTTATGTGTATTCGCTCTCTGCAAACGGCGATTTTTTATGGAGACATAGAAGCAATACCATGGAGGGTACGTGCGTGGTCTCTGACAAAAAGCTTTATTTCGGAGGAAATGATGGCTACATGCGTTGTCTTTCTCTGCGCGGCGAAGAGCATTGGAAGAAAAAGGCAGGCGAGATAGCATTCGGCCCGAATGTAGTGAATGGAGTAGTTTACTTTGGTTCTGCTGATCACAATCTTCGCGCCCTTTCCGCTTCGAGTGGAGATTTGATGTGGATGTACCGGGCAAACGACATGATAACAACAGCGCCGTTTGTGGAAAACGATACGGTTTATTTTGGCTCATGGGATGGCTATTTTTCAGCTGTAAAAAACGGCGAACTGCTTTGGAAATTCCGGACATCATTGAATTTTTCATCCAAGATACGTGGGATGGAAATGGCACCAAAACTGAAGCACGTGGTAGTGAAAAAATATCAGGAAAAGGAAAAATCATATGCAACCACGCTTTCAGATGGTTCAATAAGAATAGTTGCCTATTCTCCAGCCACGCCATACAAGATTGGCACAGAATACGCAAAGGACATCAGAGACAGAAAGAAAGAGCCATACCGTTAATAATCGCTCTGGCCGCTTGTGCAGTTTATGTTGTAGTTTCCAGAACATGTGATTCTATTATTGACAATGCCAAACTTTGCTGCATCCAAACCAGGTCTGCAGCACACATCCTTGGCATAGCTCACAACAACTGCTTTGGCCGCGAATTGGCATTGCTGAACGCTCGAGTTAGCCTGTGAGAGCATGGTTTCGTAATATGATATGTTGAAGCTGATTTGAGAGAGCTCTGTTTTCACAGCAGCCAGTTCCACCTCTTTGCTGCTGAGCTTCGCGTTTAGACTGTTTTTCGTTGCTGTCAATTCACTATTACATTCTTCCAAATTATCTCCGCAGGCTTTCAGGTCAGAAGAACATGCCGCGTTCTGCACTGCCGCATTGCTCAGCTTTTGGTCCAGCTCCAGGTTCTTCTCATCCACAGCCACCCTTCCGGTAACAGTGAGATAGAATATTGGTATTAAAACAAGAGCGATGACCCATGCTACCATAAGCAGTTTCTTGTTGCCAGCGCTGGAGCCGCCCGCGAATTTGAACTGATACATGTGTATACTTCTGCGCCGGAGTATAAAAAAATAAGTAGTATAAAAAACAGAAGAAAATGGAGCAGGGGTGATTTGTCATACGAACCAGAAGTGTCTATTTCCGACCTTTTTCAGTTTTATCTTCTTCTCCGCGAATAGAACTTTCAGATATTTAAATCCGGTTTCATAACCCATATTTAATTCATTGCAAATCTCAGCAGTGGACATGAATGGTTCTTTCTTTAGAACGTTCATTATTTCTTCTCTATAGCGTTCTGGACCAAATCCTCTTTTCTTAGGCATTATATTTTTAGGAATACAAATCTTTATATATTTTAGAACTCTATATATTTATGGAGTTTAGAAATCTATAAGTGATGAGTATGAAAATAAAAATAAATGAGGATCTTGCAGAATTAGTAAGAGTTCTGATCGGGGACGGGTATACACACCACTCTAAAAACGGATACCAGATAGGTTTCGTTGGCAGTCCGATGACCGACCGGGAATATTACGAGATATTGCAAAAAATGATATCCCGGACATGAAATAAAGAGGTCAATATAACCGAAAGAGCAGGCGGGCTGAGGCTTATAATATTCCAAAGAAATATTTACTTTCTTGACTCATACCCTGATGATACCTTCTGGAAAGGGAAAATGTGAAGAAGTAGTCATCCATCTCAACTATTGTCGAATTCATCATTACTGAGATGTGTCATCAGAGGCATAGTAGACACCGATGGGTCGATTTTCGTTGCTAAGAAACCAGGCGTCGATAGATATCCTTCGATTGAAATTACTACATCTAGTCAAAAATTAGCTCTACAACTGAGAGGTATATTGATTGGGATGGGTTTCAACGTGGCTAATATATGGCACTATAAATCGAAAAAAGGAAAACTAATAACTTATAAGGTTCCATTGAATGGCAAGAAAAATATCAAGAAATGGCTTAAGGAAATAGGTTTTTCTAATTCCTATAAACTAAATCGAGCAAAAGATGCAATAAGGGATTATGGGACAGGGGCGATTTGAACGCCCGACATACCGGTCTTCAGCTTCAACAGCTCTTATGCTTCGGTTGCTTTTGGTTACAAACTCCCAGTCTGAGCTACTGTCCCTCGATACTTCTTTTTATTATCCTAACTTTAAAAATTAAAAAGCGCCCGAGACAGGACTCGAACCTGCGACCCCCTCGTTTCTACAAAACGCTTTAGAAGCGTCAAGTAACAGCGAGGTGCTCTACCTATCTCCGACCCATTCAATTTCTTCAGGCCACTGCGTTCTTTCTTGAACCCAGGGGCGTTCTTTCTTTTGAAGAAAGAAGGGGTCTACTGAGCTACTCGGGCACGTGTCAGTAAGAAGACTTTTTAGAAGTCTTCTTCGTGAACTGGCTAAATTAATAATTATAGAGGCTTTAAAGGTTTTTTAAAGAAAATTTATTCATGGCAACCTACGAAACCATCGGGAGGTCAGATGAAGAGTACGAGCCGCCGATAATTGAAGAAAGGTCCAAAGAAGAAGATAAAGCAAAGAAATGGACCATTCCCGAAGGAGGCAGCATCGAGTCGTCTGTCACGGTTGTTGACAAAATAGTTTATTTTGGTGCTTGCGATAAACATCTCTACGCACTATCGGCAAAAGACGGAAAATTGCTGTGGAAATTTAAAACAGGTGGTCCGGTAATATCCACGCCAACAATAATTGCCGATACGGTTTATTTCTCCGGGAATGATGGGTATTTTTACGCTCTAGCAAAAACTGGTGAGTTAAAATGGAGATTCAGAATGGGTTCTGAGGGAGAATCCTTCTCATCTCCGGCTGTGGTAGAAGGAAAGATATTTTTCGGCTCACATAATGGTTATATATACTGCCTCAATCTCGACGGCAAAGAAGAGTGGAAATACAGAACGGGTCACCGTGTAGTTACATCTCCGGCTGTTGTGAACGACATGGTAATCGTTCCGTCGTATGACTGCAACTGCTATGCAATAACAATAGATGGAAGACTGGTCTGGAAATTCGTCATGGGAAACTCTAGTGGCTCGTCCCCCGCAATAGCAGATAACAAATTTAATGAGATTTGGCGATTTAGGAAATTTTCTAATAAAGATCCTGGAAAAATACGTGTCAGTTCAGGACTAGTTTTTTTCGGCTCCTGGGACAATCATCTATATGCGATAGATATTGATGATGGAAGACGCGCGTGGGATTATATCGCAGGCGGGCTTATAGGTTCATCACCAACTGTAGCAAATGGCTGCGTTTATGTAGGATCTTTTGATAATCATATTCATTGTTTAGACGCCGAAGACGGTCGTGCATTATGGAAGGTTAGAACAGGTGGCCAAGTCGATAGTTCACCAGTCGTTCATAAAGATATGATATATTTCGGCTCTTTCGACGGAAGTATCTATGCATTATCTCTGCAAGGTGAAAGATCTTGGAACTTTCTGACCGGAGGGCTTGTTGGATCATCGCCGACTATTGATAATGATATTTTATTTATCGGGTCATTTGATACGTATCTGTATGCGTTAGACCTGATGACCAGAAAGCTTCCATGGAAGTTTCAAACGGGTATGCCGTTTCAATCACAGGTCAAGGATCAATTCAAGTTAATAACTGACATCACAGATCATCGCTTTACCAGGTGGAAACCCGAGGTAATAAAATCGAAAGCTTCTTATGATTTTAAGATAGATACAGCCAAGCCAGTTGCTGGAGACCAACCATATCAGTCATCAAACACCTATCAGAGCAATGTTGGCGAATCGTACAGAGTAGAAAAGAAGAAAAAGCGGCCGGAATTTGGATTCTTCTAGATGATTTAAAAGTTTTTGAAGAGAGTGTTTCCTATGGTCAAATTGATTTTATTTGACGTAGACGGGACCCTCGTCAGATGGACGGGGACTAAAGGAACCCATTTTCATGCCTTCTCCCACGCATTCAATCAAGTATACGGAGTCAAAACCACTGTTGACATAATAAACATACATGGTATGACTGATCAGCAGATAATAACTGAGGTTATGAAGAAGAATGGCATTAGCGAACAACAGATAAAATCAAAGATGAAAGAATGTATGGAAGTCATGATTCACTACTATAATGCCAGCGATGAAAAACCCGAAGTTATTGAGGGAGTTAGAGAATTGTTGCAGTCATTGGAAGAGCATCATATACTGATGGGCTTGGTCACTGGAAATCTGGAGCCAATAGCAAGAGGAAAATTGAAAAGATGCCTTCTTGATCATTTTTTCAGAGTTGGTGGGTTCGGTAGTGATTCAGTTAAAAGGGCCGATCTTGTAAGGATAGCTATCAAGAGAGCTAGAAACGAATTCGGCCTTAAACAGAATATAAATGCATTTCTGATAGGAGATACACCATTGGATATGAAAGCGGGCATTGAAGTAGGTGCAATAACCATTGGCGTATCAACCGGAAGCTATTCGGGAAATGCTCTTGCGAAAGCAGGCGCTGATTTTGTGCTAAAGGATTTGACGAATATTCAGTCAGTTTTAGAAATTCTGGGTTTGTGATTTTATGACGTCAGATGAGAAATTAAGAATGTGCCCTCGCTGCGGCAACACCAAGATAGCCTACCGACCGGGCATTGACATTGGGATGATGCATGCGATATGCATGAACTGCGGATACAATGCGAACGCACCGCTATTTCCGGAAATCAGCAGTAGCGATGCGAAGAAGATAAAGGTCAAGACCGGCAAGGAGCTGGATGAAATACGCCACAAGAATGCAAAAACCAGGTCAAAGAAAAAGCTGTTGGTGCTCGCAGCGGTCGTGATATTTTTTATAATCGCATTTTTCATGATATACTGACTGAGTGATTGTATGGAAAAGAAAATGGGTGTGGGCGTCGGGGTGATGATATTAAAGAATGACAAGGTACTCCTCGGCAAGAGGCATGACGACCCATATAAAGCAGCCAGTCTGCTGCATGGCGAGGGAACATGGACCATGCCAGGCGGCAAGCTACATTTCGGAGAGAATCTCGAGGAAGCAGCCCACAGAGAAGTGCTGGAAGAAACTGGAATGAAGATTAATACCAAACAATTGAAGCTCTTGAGCGTGACCAATGACATCGTTCCTGATGCTCATTTCGTAACCATAGGCTTTTTGATCGAGAGCATCGAAGATGAACCGAAAGTCATGGAACCTGATGAAATAACAGAATGGAGATGGTTTTCTTTGGGTAATCTACCGCGCCCGATATTTCCGCCAAGCGAAAAAATGTTGAGGAGCTATCTCAGCAAAAAGATATATCACCACGAGTGATGTTATGCAGGAGAAAATATTCTTCAAGAATTCATCTGGCCAGAAGCTGGCAGGTGTTTTACATGTACCAAATAATAAGAAAAAATATCCGGCAGTCGTAATGCTGCATGGTCGTGGGAGCGACAAGGAAACGCATGACAAGACAGGATTTGCAGACAGCTTAATGAAGCATGGCTTCATCGTTCTTAGGTTTGACATGCCCGGCTGCGGAGAGTCAGATGGCCGCATGGAAGAAATGACTATCAGCAGCGAAGTAGATTCTGCTAAAGCTGCTATAGATTTTCTATGCAAGCAAAAATTTGTAGATAGCAAAAGGATAGAGTTGACAGGAAGCAGCCAGGGCGGTTTTGATTCGCTAGTTCTCGCGCCTAAAGACAGTAGAATAAAGGCTCTCGTGACAGTGTCAGCTGTAATTGATTTCGATGAAACCTTTTCTAAACGTGGTACTGATTTGAAGCAATGGAAGAAGGATGGATTTTCGATTATAGGGAAGAGGCTGTTGAAACTAAATTACAGTTATGTGGAAGATATCAAGAAATATGACATGAAAAAGATAGTTCCAAAGATAAAATGCCCCACGCTCGTACTGCACGGCGACAGGGATGAGACAGTTCCTGTTTCCCAGGCGCATCAGTTATACAAGCTTCTGAAATGTGAAAAATCGATGCATATTATAAAAGGAGCGAAGCACAACTTCGAAGGCAACGAAATAGAAGAACGGTTAGCATATACGATAAAATGGTTCAATAAATGGCTGAAGTAATAATTTCAAATTTCAGTCGATGAAATCCTTCTTTTTCAGTTTATCCGGCAGATACTCTTCGGACATGAACTTGAGACCATGATGGGATAGCGCCTCTATCTCGGCTTTAACACCTTTTTCTATCATCAAGTTTATCTGCCTGACCCACTTTGGATTTTTGTTGAACCACTCATACTTGAGCAACTCTTTTGCGCGCTTTATGTCTACTTCCTTTGCTTTAATGGTACATTTCTTGAGGTCGTAATCATATATGTCGGTCATCATAAGCCCTAAGAATTTTGCGCTTGGCGTAGCTATTCGCTCTGAAATATGCGCTAGGCTCATGGAACCCGACTTAATAACTGAATAAATATAAAGTCCGTACGAATCACAGTCTGTTAGGACATAGACAGGTAGTTTGTGTTCTTGATTCAACCGCTGTATCAGCAACCGCGTGCCGCGAGAAGGCTGGCCCCCGGTCCCGATTAAAATGCATTTCTGCTTCTGCCAGAATTTATCTTCATGTAGCCGCTCAAAGCCTGCATTCTTTTCAACCACTAGAACAAACTGAGCATCCACGCTCTTGAAATCTATCTCATCAACTGTGCTGGGTATTGACCAACCACCACTACCCAGTTTGGACCAATCAATGCTATCCCCCCGGTCACGTATCACGACATTACCAGCAACAATCCCCTTCCTGTCCGTTGTCAGGTGCATCTGCTCTCTCAGAATATCCAGAGCTACTTCGACATCCACAATAATCGGGTCACTCTCTACCTGATCTTCAAATGTGTTTTCATTTGTGTCAGGCAGTGTATGTTTTAGGTTATAATACATGTCCCTGATCGACGTATGAATCTTTTCGTCAATGAGTCTTTTTGTAAAAGACATCACCATGAGCGTTTGCATGAATTTTCTCGAGTGTGCTACGTTGAAAAACCATCTTTTCGAAGTCTTGTCTCCGAGCATGAGCTGCCCGGTCTTTTTGTCGTATATGATGTTTGACAGTGCGCGTATCGGGATTTCTATGTTTGGATTGTTTCTTTTTTCTATATCGCCCACTACCTTAAATCCCATTTTCCGTATCTGCTCAATCGTCCTCTTGTCAGTTACCGGGGCAGCCATGATTATTCCTCTTCTTCACTCTCTTCTTTCGGTTTTTTCGCTTTCAACGTCTGTTGCTCCTCTTTTTTAGGTTTTTCCTTCTTTTCCGTGGATTGAGGCATCTTCGCTTCTTTCTCTCCCTCGTCCTTGGCGCCTTCTATTCCTTCCACCTCACCCTGCTCGTTTATCTTAACGCGCTCGCCAATGAACGATTTCAGTTTCTTCTCAATATCATTCTTTTCCTTTCCGGTCATATTAGACAATGCTTCCGCCACTTCTGTCGAGTACCGCTCAAATATTAAAATCCTTCGCTTCTGCTCGCCCACGCGGCGCTTGCCAGAAAGATATCTTGACAGTTCGCGACCAGCATCCTGTATGGCTAATTTCATCTCTTTTACAATTTCAGGATAAGGCGCGATTGCTTCTTTTGATTCCGAGACGAATGGCACCCATACAGATGCCATGTGCACGATTAGTATCATCTTACCCACTGGCAATGCATTGGATTGCTGGTTCAATCCATACCTTTTCCAGTCTGTATCTTTTACCGCTTCTGTTGTGGCGCATGCGCCCGCCTGATAGAGCAAAGGCACGCGGTTTGCAATTCGCATCAGCTCGATTGTCTCTTCTTTCAGGTTCCCGCCATAGACAATCCCGATTTCTATCTGGAATGGAAATCCCCTATAAACATCGGGGTCCCTGGATCTCGATATAACAAATTCAGCTGTTGGAAATTCTTTTTTTAATGATTCTTCAAGACTCTCTTTACCAATCGGCGAAAGACAGTCTGTAGGAGGTCTCTGGATTTTCACCTTTTGTATAGCAGTAAGCACTTTTTCTATATGTTCCCTGCCAAGGTCGGCAGGTTTCATGTTAGAATCAAGTTTGGCCACCTTGCATATCTCTTTTGCTGTTTGATTTCCTACAGAAGAAAACTCATTTGTCAGGAACGCGACCAGCGACCGCGATTGCGTGCCTACAAGCATCCTTTGTATAATCCCGAACTCTATCCCGTACGGGTGCGGATTCATCTCTTTCGCGGTTTTTGGAAGCTCATTCACAGACCTTGGGAACGTTGTCCTGGTTCCATCCGGTGCAGTATATGATATTTTTGCAAATGGATTCGCAATGGACGTCTGCTTAAGGTAGTCTTCCACCCATTTTCTATACCGCCCTGATACATCCATCTCTATTTTAGTTCCATGCTCAAATGTCGGTTCCTGCATTTCCTCCTTCATGATTTCCGGCTCGTTCTTTCTGGTGTTTATCTGCAGTTCGTAATAATGCGTTTTCTTGTCTTTCTCTGTTTTCGACCACACCCGGGTGTTCGCGCCCGTGGTTAATTGTGAATACAACACGCATGCTGAAATGCCTATGCCTTGCTGTCCGCGGTTTTGCTTCAGGGTGTGAAACTTGGAGCCATAGAGCAGCTTGCCGAAAACCTTTGGAATCTGCTCCTTCACCACGCCCGGTCCGTTGTCCTGTATAGATATTCTGTAATTTTCATCCTTTAGCTGTCTGACCTTGATGACTATATCAGGAACTATTCCTGCCTCCTGGCAGGCGTCCAGCGCATTGTCCACTGCTTCTTTCGCGCACATCAACAGCGCTTTTGTGGGATTATCAAACCCAAGCAGATGCTTGTTTTTTTCAAAGAACTCGCTGATGCTTATTTCTTTCTGCTCCTTTGCCATCTCTTCAGCTGTTTTCTTCCGGTCTGCCATTTCAATCACAAAAATCAATAGAGTACCAAATATTAATAGATATGGAATTTTTATGCTGAGAGATTAATTAAAGTTCACCGACCCGTTCTCCGGTGTTGACAGAACTCCGCTCTTTCTCCAGGAATGCGTAAACCGAGCGGTGCGAAAAGCCATCTATCAGTTTCTCTATTGCGCGCCTTGCAAGGTCAGCCTTTTCGTATTTTCCAATCACTGAAACCGTTTTCCCGTACACGCATACATGCGCGTCAGTGAGGCGCTCTATATTGCGGCGCGCCTTTCCGCCGGCGCCTATGATGCGGGCCCGTAACCGCCTGAGCGTTCTCTCGTCCTTTGGCAGCGGTATTATGAAAATCGTGAATTCTTCATTGGTGAGCATCATCGCGCATTCTGGCGAGAACCCGCGGCCTATGGCACGTATGATATTTTCAGCATCCATCACAGCAATGGCATCATCGCTTTCTATTGATATCTCTTCACCCATCTGTATCTTGACCTTAAGAGATCTTTCAATCTCTTTTTTCGTCGCGCCGTTCCTTCCTATCAGCACGGCTATGCGATTTTCCGGTATGCGTATTTTTTTTATCATGATAAGAAATAGTAGAAAAAGACTTTAAAAATAGCTTGTTAGAAAATCATTCAAGCTTCAGTATGCCCCTTCTCCTGAGCCACATGACCTGAGTTGGGGTGTATTTCCATATAACGTCCCCAAACTTCTCGCCCTGAATATCCCAGATTTTAACAATCACGACGTCGCCTTCCTTCATCCACAGCCTTTTTCGCAGACGGCCCGGTATCCTGCATATCCTTATCTTGTCGTCCTGGCATCTTATCCTGAGCTTGTTTGCACCCAGCATGGATTCCACCATACCAAGGACCTCGCCGTGCCTGGGCGTTCTCACGCGTATGAATTCGCCCTCTCCCCCGCCCGGTTGGTTAATCATTTATCTCACCGCGAAATAATTCCTGTAAAGTTTTTTGCCCTTCTTTTCTGTTGCAAACTTGAACGAGCCCTTTACATCATAGCGCCTTTTCAGACCCACGGCAATGCGGTTTGCATCGCTTTTCCTGATGAAGTACAAATCATATCCAGCTGGAAGTTCTTTAAAGCCGCTCAGTGCATCCGAACGCACTGATTTACTTATAGTATTCAATATTTCTTCCTTTTTTTCGCCGCGTATCTGTATCACAGCTTCGTAATACTTTCCCAGCGCTTTCACGCAGTTATCGCATTTTTTTCTCTTCAGAATCACGAGAATTTTTTCCCCCTCACTCTTAGGAGTTTTGCACGGTTTTATCATGCCGGTGCATTTTATGCTAGCGCTGTATTTATTGCCGAATTTCTTCAAGCCAATGTCAATTTTTTTTATTTTGTTTTTCGTTTTTATATTTTTTTCTATGACATCACGGACAGCATTTTCTATATTGTCTGTATGCTTCCATTCACCGTCAAAATACGAACCGCACCTCTCGCACACATCAATCCTGATATTATCTATCTCAAACAGGGTCTCTCTTTCTAGAAAGTGCTCGTCACAAAAGTTGTTGACAGTGGCCGGCTTTCCGCATTTTATGCAAAACATGCTATCACAACAATTAGAATGAACAGCAATACTTAAAAGCCGCCCTTTGAGATCAGTAGAAAACACGCCATACCAATACAGACACAGTGTAGTTGGTGGATATATATGATATTTTTGTGTACGATTTCACGTTCCTGATATCTTTGCAGCACGACTGGCCGAAACTGCAGCAGAGATCATAGCTGCTCCCATTGATTAGAACAACATTCATGGAAAAGTCTGTCTGAACAGGCAGCATCGCCGACAGTTTGTTGTAGAGGTCGTAGCCGCCGCCGTCTCTTTCAGCAACATACTTGTCAAGCAGACCGGCCTTGTCCAGCGCAGCCAATGCGTCCTGTGTCTCTGTCTGAATGTTTGCAGTCTGCCAGTCGGATTGCGTTATCTGTGGCGAGATAAAATAGCTTAACGCAGCCAGAAGCACGATGCTGGCTATCACAACCTCCAGTATTCTCATTATTCCCTTTGAGCCTGAAAAAATCTTCATTGTAGCACCATTCATCCGATGACGGTTGTCCTTATTCTTACAATATCACCAAAATAATTTTTGAATATCTCTTCCTCTGAACGGGATATGTTCGATATTCTTACCTCATCAATGGCAGCGTTTGCAAAGTTCATCACTCCGCGCACGGAGCCGATGTAGATGCTGTTTGGCGTCTCGTTCAATGTGATTAGTGAATTAGTTACAGGATTTCCAACTTCTTTTCCGTCAATGTAGAAATGCATCTCTGCATTTGGATACCCAGAATTTACATTTTTCCATGTTGCTGCGATGTAATGCCACTGTCCGGCATTCCAATTGTTTATCGAAGCATTGATGGCATAGGATACGTTATTTTTGTCAGCAATTTTAAATGCGAACAATTCATGGGCAACCCCATTCTGTCCTATCCTGATAGCATTGAAGTCAGGCGGACTTGGGTACCATCCCGGCCTGAAGTCAAAAAAATAATTATTCGTTGTGCTGTCGTCATTTCCATTCCACTCCGGTCTGACCCACATTTCTACTGTTCCCTGCATCTGCTGGATCTCTGAACCAGAATAGGACAGAACATCATTATTTTCAACCAAGACAGCTTCGTCAAATCTTCCTCCAGTGAACGAGGTTCCTGATTGCTGGACAGGCGTTTCGCCCGAATAACCATCGTAAGAGTTGTCAAAATGCAGCAAAAGCATGGTGTTGACATCTGGTTTTAACGGTTCTCTCAGAACACCGAACCGGTCAATGTAAAGCTCCCTGGAAAGCTGTTTTATCGGCGGCTGGCAGTCAAGAAGAACGGTCCCATTCAGCCTCTCAACAACTAATTTTATATCATACTCACCAAAAGAATCCCTTATTTTTTCATAGTCAGTTTTGCACAGACTGTCCAGTGTGCTTATCTTCTCTGCATCCAAAATATAGCGCTCTTGGCTGGAAAGACCGTAGGTCTTGGTATTTCTTGCATCATCGCTCCAGTTCTTGGGATAGCCCTCGCTCACAACGAGCTCAGAAAATTGATAAAGACCAGCTTTGGAGCCCTCGCTGAGCGTTTCCCTGTGGAAAACCGGCAGCACATTGAATGCAGTTATGGTCACGAATGATATCACTACCAGGAAAACAGCAATGGATATGATAAATTCAACATTTGCTATCGCTTTTTTCCCAGAAAAAAATTTCATATCAGCCCGACCTTTGTTGTTATTAGGAATGATGATACCCCGACGACCACCATTATCAGTGAATGTTTAACACCGGCAGGTATGGAGTCCGAGCCTATTTGGCCGCACACCAGCCCCGAGAAGAATGCCTGGACAGCTATCATAAGGAAGAATAGCGCGCGGTAATACGCCTCTGTGTACGCAGCCGAATCCTTGCTGTCTACCGCAGCCTGGCTTATGAAACCCATACCGTACGCAGTCGAGAACATCATGTTGCATCCTGCGCATGCGAAGCTGGTGTCGCCTTCCATGCAAGCTTGGCATGGGTTTCCACCAAACTGCATTGACTCAAACCCGCTCATAGATGAACCCATCGTGGTCTTGGCTATCGGCACCAAAAACTTCAGCAGGCCGAGCGATATGCCGAGAAATATGAAGAAGATTGCATATATCATTATAACCTGCTCCCTCATCAGCGTGGCTTTTTCTTCCTGCGCATCCCTGATCTGCTCTATGTTTGTCGCGAGCGAGTCCATTATATCCTCTATGTTTCCCCCGGATTTGTTCACCTGGTCGATTACAGTCATGGACCTGTCTATCACCGTGCTTTTCGACCTTTTTGCAAAACTTTTCAGCGCCTTTTCCATTGGAACGTTCCAGCTGATCTGGTTGTACATTTTTTTAATTTCAGGGGTGAGATGACCATAATCAGACCTTACCGAGCTCTGCAGCGCCTGTATTATTGTAAGGCCAGCGCGCTGCGATTCCGCAAGATCGCGCAGGAAGTTCGGGAATCTTTCCTCAAGCTCCCTTATCTTCTTGAATTCGAAGAATCGGTATACGGAGTAGGGAACAGTCGCTACAATCAGCCCGATGATTATGATGTCAACAAAGATAGCCGTGTCGCGCAGGAAGGCGATGTCAACTGCCAGCAGCAGCAGGAAGGCCACCCAGCTGATTATCATCAGCATCCTTGAGTCAAACACGAATTCGTTTTTTTTCATAAAGATTACCCAGTGGGTGACATGGATTTTACGAGTATGATAAAGCCTATCGATATTATCGGCAGCAGTGCCAGCACGACAAAAATCTGCATTAATATTATGTCAAGCCCGCCGCTTATCGCTGTGATCACGGATGAAAGCACTATGAAGAAAATCGACCCAGTTATTATCAGCGTGAGGTATATCTCGACGAGCAGGGAAAGGTCCTGCGAGTACTTCACAATTCTTCTCCTGTAGTCGTTCATTAATTCATTTGCCTTGCTGCGCAGGTACAGCCCGATGTCACCGCCAGACGCCGTCATCGTGGTCATGCCGTAAAGGAGCTCCCGCAACTCGTTGGACGGCGTCCTCTTGGCCTTCCGTCTTATGGCGGTTGAGATGGACATGCCGAACATCTCAACATCCTTTACAATATCCTCAGCCTCTTTCGACACCTCTCCGTATTCCTTGAACCGCGCAAGCGTCTTGAACAGCGTTATCGGCGTGGTCTTGCCGCTCGCGATTGCGGACATGTAGGACACGGCAAACGGCAGAACCTTCCTTATCGCAGCTTCCCTGTTTTTGGCTATTGCTGTCGGGTAGGTGTAGAACAGGAAAAAAAGCATGCCCGATATAGCCAGTGATAATATGAGCGCTGAAACCATGGCAAGAATTATCGGCACAAAGAATGCGAATATGAATGAGAGCAGAGCAGCTTCAATTACGAATGTAATTGCCGTGGTGAACATCGAGGTAGCGAGGTATTCCTCCAGCGTGTACTGCATATTCGCTCTCTGCAGGTCATCTCGCAGGTCTGAAAAGTTTTTTCCCAGCAGCCTGGCGAAATCACCAAAAAATTTATATGAAAATTTAACATAACCCGAAGATGCCATCATCTCACCGCCACAACACAAACCGGACTTTGATTTCAGGGTCTCAGCGTGGAAAATGTCTTGAAAGCAGTGTCACGCCAGGTCTCAAATAGAAACCATCGGATGAAAAAATCATACAGTGATTTCGGATTCTATTCTTCCCAGCAGGTAGTCGGGTGCCGTGTAAAACAGGTTTATCACTGCAGCGACCCTTCTGTAGTCCCGAATATTTTTTTCAAGCATCCAGGTCAAAACCTTTCCGCGCTTTACTATATCATCCTGAACATTCTCGTATTTCATGCCCAGCATGTCAGCCACTTTCTTCAAAAGATAACTATCATTTATCACAGTCACTTCATCGTTTTTTGGATCCCACTTGGCCAGGTCGTTTACAATAGGCATATCCTTCTCTCGGTCGAACCCCGCGATCTCCACAGCACTGCCTATCCTCCTTATGTACCGGCCTGCCTTTTCCCTGACACGCTTGACGAAAACCACCAAATCAAGATTCTCTATCAGGCTAGGCGGCAGACTTATCGGCTTTGTTGTCAATCTGTCCATAAGCTTGGGAAAATTTTCAGCGTGTATGGTTGCTAGCCCAGGGTGGCCAACAGCCATCTGCTGGAACAGCACGTAGGCTTCATGCCCGCGCACCTCACCCACTATGATGTAATCAGGCCTCTGCCTCAGCGAGGTGCGCAGTAATTCGTACATATCAACCTTGCCCTCGGATGCAGTCATCTCGGACATCACCACCCTCGCCACTTCTGGTATCCAGTGCGGATGAGGCAGTCGCATCTCAGCCGTGTCTTCAATGCTGATTATCTTCATCTGCGGCTTGATGAACAGGGAAAGCACGTTCAATAACGATGTCTTGCCTGTCGCAGTCCCGCCAGAAACCAGTATGCTGGAGCCGTACTCAACCAGGAACCAGAAATAAGACATCATCCTGATATCCACGGTCCCTAATTTTATGAAATCTATAGGCGTGAAAGGCTCCTCTGTGAACATTCGTATGGTGAAGTTGCTGCCGTGCCTTGCGATATCGCTGCCTAACGTCGCTTGCACCCTGGAGCCGTCTGGCAAGGTCCCGTCAAGAAGCGGCTTTGCGACAGAAAGCGATTTTCCGCACCGCTCTGCCAATCTGTTTACAAAAGAATCCAGTTCATCCCGTGTATTGAAGGTTACATTGGTCCGCATGCTTCCAAGATTCGGATCCCTGTGATAAACATAGATTGGTATTCCAACCCCGTCGCCTGATATGTCCTCCACCCTCGGGTCCCTGAGGAACGGCTCAACCTTTTCCAGGCCAAGAAAGTCCCTCAGCACATAGTATCTAAGGATGTCGCGGCCTTCGCTGTCCAGATGAACCCGGAAATAATCCAGCGCGTCGTCGAATATTTTAATGATGTAACCAACCGACTCCCCGGTTTTCAGCTGCGCGAAATCAATATCAAGCTTTTCTTGAATATAGTCCTTGATTTCGTTCAGAACTTTGAGCTGCTCTTCGCTGATATTCGGTTCTATCAGGTGATAGACCAGTTCTCCGTTGTCCCAGAAGATGTGCGAGTAGCAGAATATTTTTTCGCCCTGCTTCGGATTCCTGGGCACGAGCGAGTACTTCATGTCTATTTTTCGGGCTTCCCTTTCAGGCAGAACGAACTTCTCTGTTTTTATTTCAGGCAGTTTGATTCCTTCAATATGATATTTCTTTTCCTCGTCTTTCTTCTCCCCCTCCATTCCCCCACCCATCCCGAAAGGATATATCGGGAATGGATAGGTGTATCCTGTTCTTATGCCCTTCTCTGGCTTTGGCTTTGGAGGATTAATCTTGATTTTTCTCCAGCCAGACGATGTCTTCATCATCACGAATTTCGGATTACCAGCGGCTTCTGTTTCCGGCTCTTTCTCTTTTTTCATTACCAGTCTGATTTTGTTCATTACGACCCTCTGATTTCTATTGCAGTGCCGTTCGATGTTATAATTATATAATCACTTACAGCATTACCATAAATATTATATTCCCCCATATTTAAAAATCGAGTCACATTTATTTTAGGATTATCAGCCAGGCTCACGGTCAGGTAGCCGGTTTCAACAGCAACCCTGTAGTTTCCTACCGTCCTTCCGATATATATTTTTACAGTGGAATTCGAACCCGCGGATTTCAGGATAGCGGATGCGATTATGTTAGATGTCTGCTGAAGTTGGTCTCTCGTTGAGTACTCCTTTGTCTTGCTCTCAAGGCCCTGAAAGCTCATCACTATGAAAATGGTTACAAACACGCCTATTGCAAAAAGAAAGATTTCGCTTATAATCCTATACTGGCCTTTTTTCTTCATAACCTTCATACTATTCTAATTGTGATCCTCGTCCTTATTAAATTTCCACCCCGGACAGAGCCCTCCATAACAGAACCAATGTTTTCAATTACAATCACGTTGTCCTTACCGCCGCTTGCCGGGCTTCCTTCCAGTGATATTTTATAGCTCTTCCCGCCGGCGTCCAGCGTTCTGTACGAAAGAGAAAACGTTGTGCTGTAGGTGTTTCCGAGCTTTTGGCTCTGTACGCATAATGCCTGGGGCGGGTCTGACCCCCACTCGCCTTCATCAGTGCAGTCGCCGTCTGTCAATGAAACCGAGCCGCCCTCTGCGTATATCGTGCCTTCTGTGTCAAGCGTCAGCGTTATTTTGTCGTCGCCGAACCTCAGCGTGCCATCGCCTATCACAACCTGGTCCCGACCACCATTATCCGCAATATACTTGATTTTATCATTCAGACTGAGCATGAACTTCTCTGCTGTCTGCAGAGCAACAACATCCTTGTTTTTCTGTATCAGCGGCGCGCCCCAGAGGTAGACAGATGTGATTACAGCTACCATAATGGCAACAACAAGCACCAGCGTGAGCGGCTCCTGTCCCTTGCTAGAAGAGAACATAATTATAATTTATGATTCCCGATATAAATACATTGGAGAAAGCTGTTTAGTGTTTTAGCCAAACATTCTTTATGCATGATAATTAGAAATTACAGCCGTCAAGAGCATCGATTCACCTTTCTTCTTACCTAAGGGCGGGTGGTTGGGGGAGAAACCGGATGGAAATGTAGTATTACATCGAAATAGCATCGCTTTCCCGAATTTCAAAAAACTATTTATATTCGGAATACAGATATTTAATCAGGTGATATTTTATGCCAGAGGAAGAAGAATTCGAGCTCGTGCCGCTGAGCCCTGTACGCCGTCTGGAGAAAAGGATGGAAAGGCTGGAAAAGTTAGGCACAAATCAGGAAATGATAAAGGATCTCATGGACATCGTGCGTTCCAACCAGCAGGTCGTTGATGATATTGTCAAGATAAATTCTGAAATAATAAACAAGGTCTCCGAGCTTTCTTTGTCTGTGCGTGACCTTTCCGAGAAAGTAAACGATTTCATGGAGCGCGTTGAAGTGGCGCCTGAAGTGGTTGAAAAAGAGGACAGAAGCAAAGAAATTGAGGAAAAGGTCGACACCAGGCTGAACAAGGTCGAGAAAAGACTCAATGCACTGATACTGGCAACCATGCCAAAGGTCAGAAGGCCAATGCCATCGCCCATCGGGCGTGTCGAAAGGCCTGTGCCATATTAATTGCTTCTAACTAGGCATGAGTACAGAACAGATGTCATTATCTTCTTATCAAAGTGCTGCCCACCATGTATACGGCGCCAGAAATAATACCGCTGTTGATTACATGCCCGAAAAAATTACTTTCATCAGGACCAATTAAGCCTGCCCCCAAACCGATGATGATGCTGGCTGTGCCCAATACTATCTTAGGATATATCGAAATTCTGTCCCTAGAATTTCTGTTCTGGTAATCTGGTGTTTGCTGATTGGAGTCTTTTGTCATTCTACTCCATGTCCTCTCCGCCCATGCCACCAGGCATGCCGCCTGGTCCGCCAGGCATAGGACCGCCTGACTTGGCTGTGATGACATCATCTATGCGCAGAATCATCTCAGCGGCTTCTGAAGCGGATTTGATTGCCTGCGTCTTTATCTTCAGCGGCTCGACGACGCCCTTTGCGTGCATGTCGCTGATTTTTCCATCTATCACATCAACGCCATAGGAAATATTTCCTTTTTCATGCTGGCTTCTCAAATTTACTAGAATATCAATCGGGTCGCTTCCTGTTGACTCTGCAAGCGTGCGCGGAATTATTTCAATTGCCTCTGCGAATGCATTTATCGCCAGCTGTTCGCGGCCACCGACGCCTTCTGCATATTCCCTGAGACGTCGGGCAACCTCTATCTCTATTGCGCCACCGCCAGGAACAACCTTGCCGACCTCGAGCGCGCCTATGATTCCCAACACAGCATCTTCCATTGCCCGCTGCGCCTCATCAACAACATGCTCGGTACCACCACGAAGCAGGATGGTTACAGATTTCGGATCCTTGCAGTCACGGACAAAAACCATTTCCTCGCCAGCGATCTTCAGCTCTTCAACAAGGCCTGCATACCCCAAATCCTCAGCGCTAAGCTCATCAACATTAGAAACAACATTTCCACCAGTTGCCTTTGCGAGCTTTTCCATATCGCTCTTTTTAACGCGGCGCGATGCAGCAATGCCCTCTTTAGCAAGATAGTGCTGGGCGATATCATCAATTCCTTTCTGGCAGAACACAACATTGCACCCGCTATTTACAACCTTCTGCACCATGTCCTTGAGCATCTTTGCTTCCTGCTCGAGAAATGCCTGCAGCTGGTCAGGTGAGGTTATCCTTATCTCCGCGCTCGTCTCGGTCTCTTTGACTTCCAACGCACAATCCATCAGAGCGATTTTCGCGTTCTTTATGCGCTTTGGCATGTTTGTGTGCACGATTTCCTTGTCAATAACAATGCCTTTTATCAGCTCGCTGTCATCTAGTGAGCCGCCCTGTTTCTTTTCTATCTTGATGTCGTCTTTTTCTATAGTCACTTTGTTGTTTTCGTAGTCAGCAACCATGCGCACAGCGTCCATTGCAAGTTTTGCCAGCGACTCCTTTGCTGATTCGCCGCCTTTTCCCGTCATTGCCGTGGTCGCTATCTTTATCAGGGTTTCCTCATCGCGAACAGAAACATCCTCGCCCAACTCATTTAATATCTCTAAAACCTTATACTTTGCCACGCGGTAGCCACGGATGACCATTGTCGGGTGTATGCTTTGCTCGATAAGATCTTCTGCCTTTTTCAGAAGCTCTCCAGCAATTATAACAGCAGTTGTTGTTCCGTCGCCAACTTCCTCTTCCTGTGTTTTTGCGACCTCGACTATCATTTTTGCAGCCGGATGCTCTATCTCCATCTCAGTGAGAATGGTAGCGCCATCGTTTGTGATTGTGATATCGCCTATCGTGTTCACAAGCATCTTGTCCATCCCCTTCGGACCAAGCGTTGTGCGAATGCTCTCAGCCACTGCTTTGGCTGCCATTATGTTACGCGACTGTGCATCTCTACCAGTCTGTCTCAAAGTGCCCTCAGGCAAAATAAATATAGGTTGTCCACCACCAAACTGATTCATATCAATTACCTCCAAAAAGTCTATAACGAATGTATTCTAACCATGAAACAGGGTCAGTTAATTCATGTCTTGAGTGTATCAGTGGCATGCGCTGAAAGGGTCTGTTTTCAGCGAGGTCTACATCGTAAACAATCTGACCATTATCTGGATAACTGCCTATGACCCTCATTATCCTTCCGGCAAATGCACCCTTAGTTGACCTCACCAGGTCGCCAATATCCAAAATCGGTTTTATGTAATTAGGCGTCTCTCCGCACATGTCCATTTGCGCACCCTATACAATTTATATGTGTATGAAAGTATACAGCCAATCTATCCCGAAAATCTTTTTAAGCTTATCTATCGGGCAGAAAACACACCTATTCAAAAAGATTTTCGTCGATATTTATATCTGATACTCATGTCAACCGCCGAAGCTGCAAGGAAGATTGCACTTCCGAAAATGCTGGCAATACCTGTGCCAGAAGTGGCCGGGCAGAATTACAAACGTTCTGATTACAAAGCAGAAGTCTCGCCAACGCTTTTAAGGTATGACGACGGCTCTTTTGCAGGCAGAAAAACCCAGGAGCAGGCATTGCAGATTCTGGGCGAGCATGGATTGACATTGCCGCCAATGGCATTGCTCTACCATCTTTCTCTAAAAGGCAAGGACTCACCATTCTTCAACGATGCGTTCGCAAGAAATCCGGAGAAAAAATACTACTGGGAGCACACAGCCACGAAAATAACGCCGCCAAAAGATAAAGACAACTATCCACAGGACTCGGATGGCCGGTATGTGGGTGTTATTTGGGAATATCTACCCGGCAAAGGTTTTGTCCCGATAGCAGAGCAGAGAATCCCACAAGGCAATGGAAATGCTATCGTCGCGGTTGAGCCTGCCACAGGTATAGCTTTGGAAACCACGCCCGATATGAAAACAAAACACACCACTCATTGGCGTTTTGACCCGAACCTGAAAGAAAATGTTGTGCTGTTTGGCAGCTACCTCTGCGTCGGCGGGCACGGCAGGTGCTTCGGTGCGGGTGCCGGCAGCGGCCCTCAGGTCGCCGGCGACGGGGGCTTTCGTCCAGTTCGGGGTTCGTTTGGAGCCGTGGAAAAAATCGCGAAAACCTACGAAGACGGTTTGCGTGAAGGTCATGAGAAAGGTTTTACACATGGAAGAGAAGAAGGAATTGCAATTGGAAGAAAAGAAGTGGCTGACGAGCTTGTATCAGATGGAAGCGCATTGACACTAAGGGAACTCTTAAGAAAATACAAGCTTGAATAGTATATTTTTACCACTTTCTTACTATTCTTTTCAGGTCTTTTGCGCTTAGTTCTTTCAGCTCCTTTTTCTCCAGTGACGGAAGGTCATATTCTCTTGGCTCCTTCGTAATCAGCAAAACAGGCCTGTCGGATATCTTCGAGAATTCTAGCAGGTTGGGAATGTTCCTCTTTATCCTTCTCTGATTTTCCTCAGCATCGTTCAGGATGAGTATCTCCTCTTTGGCGATTATGTTGAATGGCGTCTGATAGACATAATCTACCCTGAAGCCGATTTTTTTCAAATCCATGCCCACGGATTTCTCGAAACCAGTTTTCGGATTGTTGCTAACATTCGAGATCTCTATCTTGAGGTTGAACGGCACGGTCAGGTCATCTTTCAGTATTTTTTCTATGTTTTCCACAGTCTCTTTTATCGCTTTCATTGTTCGGTGCTCATGCTCGTATATCGATTTCTTTGTGACACCCACCCGTCTTGCAAGCTCCTCCTGCGTCAGGCCCTTTTTCTCGCGGGCCTTGCTCATTTTTGACGGTTCGACCTCTACGAAGAACCCACCTTTTGCACGGTAGACATGCGGCGGATTGCCGTCTAGAATGTGCTCCAATGCGCTTGGCGTAAAAGACGGAACATCAAATCGTGTATAAATGACATCATCATCCAGTCGCTCATATCTCGTGTGCGTTCCGACAAGGCAAGCAAACGCGCCCAGGTTTCTGGACAAAACCCTGAGATTGTTCGCCTGGCTCTCCTGCAGCGAATCTATGTTGTCCAGGACCTTCAGCAGCATCATGTCACGACGCTTTTTTGCGATTATGTCAAAGCATCCGCTGTATGCCCAGTGGTCAAATCCGCGTTTTTCAAGCATCGTACCAATCTTTTGTATCAACATAACAACAACCGATGATAAATTAGCTGAAAACTTTTAAAGGATTGATTGTCAATTAGAAGTTAGCGTTTTTGATTAAACTTTTTTCATAGAAGGACAGAATGGGAGTAAGGATAAAAGTAAAAAGTTTATGGGCCGGTAGCTCAGTGGTAGAGCACCAGTCTTATATGACAACTAGGGAATAGTTTTATTTTATCCTAGTTTGGATCGATGCGAACTGGCGAAAAGTTGAATTTGAATCAATTTTCCAGAAGTCGAGAGTTCGATCCTCTTCCGGCCCATTTTATTACTTGCCAATTGAGTTGGGAAATGGTGCTAAATATCAGCATGAGCATTAAAGAGCAGTATGACCAGATGGGCAAAGATTATATAAATGGTCAGAAGAGGTTCTTCTCCAAAAGGGAAGACGGTGCCATTAACTACATAAAAAAATCATTACCAAAAATCAGGGGTAAGAAAGCCCTTGACATAGGTTGTGGAAGCGGCAAGGATATTCTTTTACTGGAGTCTTTAGGAGCCAATGCTTATGGAATCGATACGTCTAGTTTTATGATTGGTGAGGCGAAGAAGAGGGTCGCAAATCCCAGCAACCTATTTATCTGCAGCATTGAAAAAACGCCATTTGAAAATAATTTTTTCGACGTAGCCATCGGAAGGTTTTCCTTTCATTACTTAAAAAAATTTGACAAAGCTTATTCTGAACTAGCGCGGGTAATGAAGTCGCGCGGGATAGTAATACTGGCTGTTCATCACCCCTTCAGGGACCTCACATCGCAAAAAAGAAAGGTTTACGGCAAACAAGAAGAAGTAGCAGTTGAGCTATACCAAAATAAAGTCCGCATCCGCTTCCCTACGCATACCATGAAAGATTATTTTTCTGATACATTCTTCAGATATTTCTATCTCGATGGATTCGAAGAAGAAAAAAGCCCCGAAGAACATCCCGACAGGTTCAATACGCCTGGATTCATGGCAATAAAAGCTATCAGAAAGTAGTTGAATATCATCCGTTGTAATCAACTGTTTCCTTCTTGAACCGCAGTTCTTCCCAGCCGGTTGAGAATTTGTTGCACATCTTGCCCATCTTGTGCTCCAGCTCGTTCCAGAAGTCCCATGACTTTTTGATCCACTTTGCGGTTTCCTCTTTTCTTGGCTTTATCATGAGCAGGTTATTTCTCCATCTCAGCGATTGTATTTTTTTGTATAGTTCGAACAGCTCTGCGCTTTCTTTCTTTGTGAGCATATCCCGCTCGATAATGTGGCTGTGATGGCCGGACCACAAAAGCGGCTCCACTACGCGCTCAACAAAGTCAAAAAGCTTGTCAGAAATCTCGTCGCGAATTTCATCGATGTCAGAAAACTCATCAAGATTGAATTGAAACACGCGACCAAGGTGTTCGAGCTGCGGCAAATCGAATTTTCCCTGTATTTTTTTGTATTCCTCGAGAACATGACTATTATTTTTCATGATTAAAGCTATACACTAAAATATTTAAACCCTATCAAAATTTCTTTTAAATTTAGGGGATATTAATTAAGAGTAAAAACGGTCGATATACATGAAACTGGTTGTAAAAATAGGCGGATCCCTATCAATAGATGAGCACGGGCCGAAAAAAGAGTACTTCAGGAAGCTCATTCCAGTGCTAAGGAAGATTCGGCAAAGCAATCAGCTCATTGTATCTATCGGTGGCGGCAAATTCATCCGTGATTATTATGGTGCTGTTAAAAATCTGGGACTAGATAACGAAGAAATGGAATGGATTGCTGTCGATCTCTTGCGCGTGAATGTTAGGTTTTTATCGTTTCTGCTAAAAACAAAACCAATCCTCTCGCTTGATGAGATAAAATCAAGCACATCGGGCGTGATAGGCGGCATTGCGCCCCGGCGGAGCACCGATGCGAACGCTGCTTATGCAGCTGCCAGAATCAAAGCCGATTTGTTCATAAAGCTCACTGATGTTGATGGCGTGTACACAGCAGACCCTGACATAGACAAGGATGCGAAGAAGCTGGATAAAATACCTTTCAGCCATGTTATGAAATTCGCAAAAACCGGGAAGCCCGGTTCCTATGGAATTCTGGACAAAACAGCGATGGAGATAATAAAGAAGAACAAAATCAGGACAATCGTGATGTCAGGAGCAGAGCCAAAAGACCTGCTTCTTGCGATAAAAGGCCAGCGGATTGGCACGATAATAAGCGATTAAAAGGATTTTGCCTAATTCTTAGTAGGGCTCATAGTCTAGCGGTTGTTGCGATTTGGTTTTGCAACCGAAAATGACGCTGCCCTCACACAATCTTTTTATAAAAAAGATTGACCAAAAAGAGGAAATGGCAGAGATCGCCAGTTCGAAAAGGCTTTTCTTTCGAAAAGAAAAGACCTTCGGAAAAGAAACTATCATATCGAAGGAATTGCCTAGAATGTCTGGCTGAGCCCATACTTTTAAGGTTTTTGGAAGAATCTTATTGAGGTGAGAATATCAGGGATTTTATAAAAAATCTGGAAAAATCTGGTCAGTTAGTTAGGATAGAAAAGCCAGTTTCGACAAAATTTGAGATAGCCGCAATAATGAAAAGACTTGATGGCCATGCAATATTATTCAATAATGTTAAAGACAGTACATATCCTGTTGTGGCAAACATCTGTTCCACAAGAGATTTGCTAGCGTCAGGTCTGGGAATCAAGAAGGAAGATTTTATAAAAAAAATAGCCCACGCCATCGACAAACCGATTGAACCCAATATAGTCGAGTTAGATAATGATTATGAAGAACTAGAGACCGACCTGTCAAAACTGCCAATACTCGTGCACTACAAAGAAGATGGCGGTCAATACATAAGCTCAGCGATCATAGTTGCAAATGACCAGGAATTGGGACTGAATTCATCATTCCATAGAATGATGGTTATTGGTAGGGACAGAGTAGTTGCCAGGGTGTTGCCTAGACATTTCGATGAGTACCTGAAAAGAGGAAACAAGGAATTCGTGATTTGCATCGGAAACTCGCCACAGGTTCTTTTAGCATCTGCGATTTCCTGCGAATTAGGGAAGAGCGAACTATCAATTGCCAACGCGCTGAAAAAAACAGAACTGATGAGAGTGGATGGCTTTCTTGCACCCAAAGCAGAGTTCATAATGCTTGCAGAAGCAAACGGAGAGCAGCACGAAGAAGGACCATTCATGGACCTTACAGAAACGTTTGATATCGTGAGAAAGCAGCCGGTTATAAAAATCAAAAAAATATACACAAGAAAAACTCCACTTTACCATGCGCTCTTGCCAGGCGGGCTTGAACATAAGATATTAATGGGATTACCCAGAGAGCCGACCATATTTCGCGAAGTCAGCAAGGTCTGCGAATGTAAAAATGCTTTGATAACGCCAGGCGGGTGTTCTTGGCTCCACGCGGTTGTTCAGATAAAAAAGAAGCATGCAGATGATGGAAAAAAGGCGATAGAGGCAGCATTCAAAGGCCACAAATCAGCAAAGCACGTATTTGTTGTCGACGATGACATCAACCCATATGACTGGAACGAGATTGAATGGGCAATGGCAACCCGCTTCCAGGGAAATAAGGATATTATTATGAAAAAAGAGACCGGGTCTTCATTGGACCCTTCATCAAATCTTGATACGCGGGAGACCACAAAAATAGGCTTCGATCTGACCATACCTTGGGATAAAAATAAAGAGGATTTCAAAAAACATAAAATACCTCATGAAGATGAAATCGACCCGAAAGATTTTGTTTAATTGTTGGTTTCTATGTTCCTTACAAAAGACGAGGAGAAGATACTAGCTGGCGAACACGGGGAAGCTAAGAAAAAGGCAGCTGAATTGGTCGTCGCGCTTGGAGACATTTATGGTGCAGACAAGCTCATACCGGTAAAGAGCGTTCAGGTCGCCGGCGTTTCATACAAAACTATAGGTGATGCAGGGATAGATTTTCTGAAATTCTTTGTTGATAAAAGAGCAAAGGTATCTGTGCCGACATTCCTAAATCCGGCGGGTTGTGACATCAAACAGTGGCAAGCAATGAAAATAGAGGAAAAATTCGCAAGAAAACAGATTGAAATCATTGACATTTTTAGTAAGCTGGGCATATCAACAACCTGCACATGCGTGCCTTATCAGATAGACATTGTCCCGAAAAAAGGCGAACATATAGCATGGTCAGAATCATCTGCTGTGGCTTTTGCCAATTCCGTCCTTGGCGCCAGAACAAACCGCGAAGGTGGGCCATCGGCATTGGCAGCAGCCATCATGGGAAAGACGGCAAATTATGGTTATCATCTGGATGAAAAGAGGATAGCAACCCATCTCATAAAAGTTCCATTCAAATTAGACGACCAATCCGATTTTGGGTTACTGGGAATATACACCGGAAAGATAGTTCAGGATGGTATTCCGGCCTTCGAATTGACGCAGAAAGCCAGCATCGACGAGCTTAAAGCACTGGGCGCAGCCATGGCAGCATCTGGCGCAGTCGCACTGTTTTTTGTAAAAGGACAGACGCCAGAGTGGCGTATTGATAAACCAGAAGAAATAAGCATTGATAAAAAATCCCTGATTGAATTGAAAAAAACTCTGAACACAGGTGAAAAACCGGATTTAGTCGCAGTCGGATGCCCGCACTGCTCGGTAGACGAGATAGCAAAAATTGCAAAAATGCTGGATGGCAAAAAACTGAAAAAGCCGCTCTGGATATGTACAGCACGCAAAATCAAAAAGCTCGCAGATGAGAAAGGCTACACCAAAATCATCGAAAAAGCAGGCGGACGAATTGTGTGCGACACATGTGCAGTCGTTTCGCCAATAGAAAGCCTTGGCTACAAGATAACAGCAACCAATTCCGGCAAAGAGGCGACCTATCTGCCATCCTTTTGCAAGCAGCGCGTTAATTTCGGCAAACTGGAGGAGATAATCGAATGAAAATGAAAGGCCGGATCATATATAAAGGCGCTGCTGAAGGTGAGGCGCTTGTAAGCAAGGAGTCCATTGGTTTTCTTGGAGGGATTGACCCGAAGACGGGAACCATATTAGATGAAAAAAACGAGATCTTCGGTAAATCAATAAAAAATAGGATATTCATCTTTCCAAGAGGAAAGGGTTCGACAGTAGGAAGCTATGTTATATATCAGCTGAAGAAAAATAACGCAGCGCCTAAAGGCATGATAAATATAGAGACCGAGCCCATTGTTGCTGTGGGCGCGATAATATCAGAAATTCCGCTAGTTGATAAGTTAAACGAGAATCCTGTCGAAAAAATAAAGACCGGAGACAGAGTGCGAATAGACGGAAACATCGTCGAAATAATAAAGTGAGCTTATGATACTTCATGATACCGCAAGTGCAGTGATAGAAAAAAATGGCAAATTCTTGCTTGTAAAGCGTGCAAACAAGCCAAATAAAGGATATTGGGCGATTCCAGGTGGCCACGTTGATGAAGGGGAATCTATCTATCAGGCAGCGATGCGCGAAATGAAAGAAGAAGTCGGTGATATTAAGTTGGACAAGAAACTAGCCCTTATATTCATCCATGATGTTGGTATTGGTCACTGCCACAAATGCCACGTATTTCTCGGCAAGCCGGCTGGAAAAGTCAGAGCAGGCAGCGATGCTGCGAAGATTGGCTGGTTCACACTCGAACAGATGAAGAAGATGAACATGACGCAGTATACGGTTAGAATCTTCAATGAACTATATTTGAAAAAGGTCTGAGCATGATAAAAGCAACCGCACCAGGCAAGATAATTATTTTTGGCGAGCATGCAGTTGTTTATGACAAACTAGGCATCGCGGCTGCAATAGATCTGCGCGTCAGCTGCAAAATCGATAAATCCAAGGAAATAACAGTCGAAAACATAGGAATATTCAAGTCAACAGCAAATGACATCAGAAATGTAAATATCCATATGGGCACTCTCATTGAAAAAAAGGATTTTCCAACAGTAGCGAGCATACTAAGGGACGACCCGAATATCTGCACCAAATACGTGATTTCCCAGGTCATGAAAAAAGCCAGCCCAATCCGACGCTCTGCGTCGGCAAGCGATAGACCGAGACCATTTTCAATGAAAAATCACTCACCATTAAGAAAGGGCATGGGAGGTTCTGCTGCCATTTTCTCAGCCGAAGCAAAGGCACTTTCAAAATTTTTAGGAGTGAACCTGTCTAAAAAAGAGATATCGGATATAGCATATTCCGGCGATGTGATTGCGCATGGCGGAACGCCATCAGGTATTGACAACTCTACTGTTACTTACGGCGGTTATGTTGCGTTCAAGAAAAGCAGGGGTCCGGAACACCTGAAGATAAAGTCAATGCTGCCCCTGGTTATAGGGGATACAAAAATGCCTGCAAGCACAGCCCAGACCGTATCCATGGTAAGAAATCTTGTAGAAAAGGGCGACAAGAAAGTAATACAAGCCATAGACGACATCGAGCACATAAGCGAACAAGCCATTGAATCAATAAAAGCAGGCGACCTTATTCGTGTAGGTAAGCTCATGGACGAAAACCAGAAAAAATTGCGAGTCCTGCAGGTCTCATCACCTGAGCTGGAAAGACTGATAGAAGCTGCAAAAGCCGCCGGAGCCTATGGCGCAAAACTGTCGGGCAGCGGAGGCGGCGGGATAATGATTGCGGTTTGCGACAAAAAAAACCAGCAGGCAGTTGCAGATGCCATCAACCGCGCAGGCGGAGAAGCAATCATAACGCAGGTTGGTGCAGAAGGCGTCAGGATTGAAAAATAGACTTTAAAACTTAGCTCTCTTACTTTCTATAATGAAAGATTTAATCATCCTGAAGATAGGCGGGTCTGTGTTCGCCTGCAAGGACAGCGACAAGCCGAAGATAGACCAGAAAGCGCTTGAGCGGATTTGCAGGGAGATAGGCAATGCCCACTCGAAAATCAAGGAAAAGAGCAGCCTGATAATAGTTCATGGCGCTGGCTCCTACGGCCACCTGATTGTAAAGAGAACAGGCATTGACAAAGGCATAAAGAATAATGAAGATTTGCTTGCATTGGCGGAAACACAAAGATTGCAAAACGAGTTGAATTTGATAGTTACCAAAGAATTAGCAAAGAACGGAATACCAGCATTTCCTTTCCAGTCTTCTGATCATGCGGTCATGTCAGCAGGCGCACTGAAAAGCATGTCGGTTGATGCAATAGCAGGTATGCTGAAAATCGGTCTGACTCCAGTTGCATATGGCGTGCCTGCCTATGATGAAAAACAGGGCTGTTCTATTTTGTCAGGCGACCAGATAGCGCCCTATCTTGCACAGCACTTGAAAACTAAAAAAATAATCCATGCAACCGATGTAGACGGTGTTTATACAGCAGACCCAAAAATGGATAGAAATGCAAAACTCATCCCGGAAATCACATCCAAAAATTTCGATAAAATAAAGGCTGGACTTTCTGGTTCTGTTAGCACTGACGTCACTGGTGGAATGCTGAAAAAAGTCACTGGGTTAATTGCACTTACCGAGAAAGGGGCGGAATCTCAGATAATAAACGGCACAAGGATTGGTTTTGTTGAAAAAGCCTTGCTTGGTGAGGTTTTCGGCACAACAATAAGGCGATGATTATGAAAATCATAGTTGCGATTACAGGAGCTTCTGGCTCAATATATGGAATACGATTAGTTGAAGAGCTGGCTAAAAACAATGAAGTTTTTATCATAATCAGCGATGCTGCTAAACTCGTGATAAAACATGAGTATCATGATTTCAAGATGGAAACAAACGAGAAAGTTAAGATTTATGATCAGGACCAAATCGATGCAGGTATTGCATCCGCCTCTTTCGGAGCAGACGCAATGATAGTATGCCCATGCTCCATGAAGACCTTGGCAGCAATAGCCGTTGGATACTCAGATAATCTTATAACCCGCGCTGCTGACGTGATGATAAAGGAGAGAAAAAAATTAATATTGGTCCTCAGGGAAACCCCCCTCTCACCAATCCATCTGGAGAACATGCTGAAATTATCCAAACTCGGAATTGTAATAATGCCAGCATGCCCTGGCTGGTATCATAAACCAAAAAAGCTGGATGATATGATAAATTTTGTGGTAGGAAAAATTATAGATGAATTGGGAATAGATAACAATCTTTACAAACGATGGCTTGGCGATTAAAAATGGATACACTCATAGTGGTCGATAAAAACGACAATGAAATCGGTTTTGAGGAAAAAGAAAAGGCGCATCAAGGAAAGCTACCGCTCCATCGCGCGTTCTCGATATTCATTTTCAATTTCCGCGGAGAGATGCTGATACAGAAGCGCTCGTCAAAGAAGAAAACTTGGCCCGGCTTCTGGGCAAATGCATGCTGCAGCCATCCGCGCAAAGGTGAAGCAGTGGAAGAGTCAGCAAAGCGCCGGCTGAAAGAGGAGCTTGGTTTCTCGACGCCATTGAAATTTTTGTTCAAGTTTCAGTATAAAGCGCAATTTGACAAGATATGGGGCGAGCATGAATTGGACCATGTTTTTGTTGGAAAATATGATGGCCCTGTCAAGCCTGACAGGAATGAAATCGAGGATTGGAAATTCATCGATGTAAGTGAATTAATAGAAGATGCAAAGCAGGACGGCAAATACTCGCCCTGGTTCAAGCTGTGTTTCAAAAGGGTTATTGCAGAAATGAAGGGACAATAATGGGAAAAGAATTTTGCCAGGTTCTAATAAGCGCAACGAGCAAGAAGGAAGCCGATGCCATTTCAGATGCCTTGGTGAAGAAAAAGCTGATAGCCGGCTCCTTGATTATTAAAGGGCCATCAAGATACTGGTGGGAAGGAAGAATTGTCGAGAAGGATTACTATAATGTACAGGCATTCTCTCTGGTGAAGAACAAGCAGAAGATTATATCTGAAGTCAAGAAAATCCATAGTGATGATTGCCCGATAATCGCATTTTTTGAGATGGATGGCAACAGTGAATTTCTTGCCTGGGTAAAGAAATCAGTTCAGATTTGAGGCCTTTTTCTTCTTACTATTACAGCGCGCGTCATGTAGCCGGCTATTCGGTTGCGGTGGCGCTTGCTCTGCGCCAGGTCGAACTCATTAATAGCTTCCTTGTTGTGCTGGAAGCTGTCCGTGAACCTGTCCGGGTATTTCTCCAGCAGGTCAGCTACAACGTCTTTAACATCCCTTCCTCGTATCCTGCCCATAAAATCACTTCTTATAGCAAAATGATATTTTGCTAGTTAGAGTCCAGTCCTATCCATTTGGACGACTTAAATACCTTGGTAAAATTTAAATAACTATGAACCCGCACCCGGGCCTTGAAAAGGCCTTCATAATAAAGTCGCCCATTGGTGTCTTTGCCCTGTCAAAAACAGGGGACATCATCCATTACAGCCTGTTTGACAAGAACCCGGCCAAAGCAGTCGAGCAATTCCTGGGTGATATTCCTGACAGTTTTATCAAAGAGCTCGATCGTGAAGTAGAGGAAAACGGCAAAGAGATGCTTAGGAAAAAAACACGCTCTCTTGCAATGGATTTAGGCTTTGTTCAGAACGATGCGGAGTTCAATGCATTCCTATCAGAATTTTCAGCAATTTTAAGCAGGAAGAAGATGAAGGCTTCTGCGAACCGGGACAGGTTGATAATACAGGCAACTCACGCATTGGATGACCTGGCCAAGATGCAGAATTTGCTGATTGAAAGATTGCGCGAATGGTACGGCCTGCATCATCCAGAGCTCAAGCTGTCGCAAAAAGAGTTCATATTCGCTGTCATGAAATATGGCAGCCGTGAGAATTTTCCCGGATTTTCCGAGAGCGTGGGCGTTGAGTTGACCAGAGATGACGAGAAAATCCTGAAGGAATACGCGGCAATGATAAACGGTGTTGTGGAGCAGAGAAAAAACATTGAGAACTACGTAAAAAATTCCATGCGCGAGATTGCCCCAAACCTATCATCGTTGATTGACGAGTTTTTGGCAGCCAGGCTTTTGGCATCAGCCGGTTCATTGGAAAAGCTGGCCAAGATGTCAGCTTCTACCATACAGCTCATTGGGGCGGAGAAGGCACTGTTTCGCCACCTAAGAAATCAGGGTCGCGCGCCAAAGTACGGTCTGCTATTCTTGAGCAGCCAGGTCCAGAACGCGCCCGATGACAAGCGCGGCAAGATAGCGCGCGTTCTTGCATCAAAAATCATGCAGGCTGTGCGCATTGATTTTTACTCTGGCAGATTCGAAGACCAGCTCAGGAGAGAGATGGACGAGGAAATCAGGAGGGTGCTCCAATGAAAGAACTATCACCTAAAATATTTTTGGATGGAAAAATGATGTATACCACAAACCTTACGCCAGGCATTCGTGTTTATGGTGAAAAATTAATCAGTCATGATAGCATTGAATTGCGGGAATGGGACCCCACGCGCAGCAAGCTGGCGGCAGCAATTTTAAATGGGCTGAAAGACATTCCAATAACAGAAAAAAGTAAGGTTCTTTATCTGGGTGCATCTACAGGAACAACCGTCTCTCACGTGAGCGACATAGTTGGAGAATCCGGCGTCGTGTACGCGCTGGAATTCGCAGAGCGCGTGTTTCGCAACCTGCTTGATTTGTGCAAGAAAAGAAGAAACATCATCCCACTGCTGGCAGATACAAGGAAGCCAGAGGATTATTACTGGGTTGAAGAATGCGATGTTGTTTTCTGCGATGTGGCTGATCCACAGGAAGTCGATATTTTCATGAGGAACTGCAATGAATTTCTGAAGAAAGGTGGTTATGGTTTGTTATCAATCAAATCTCGAAGCATAGATGTTACAAAATCTCCTAAAGAGATATATAAAAGAGAGGTTGAAAAATTAAAATCTAAACATTTCGATATTATCGATTTCGTAGATCTAGAACCACATGAAAAGGACCACGCTCTTGTATTAGTTAGAAAGCCCTGATATCACGTCTTTCAGATTGTCAAGCGAAGTTATAAGTATGGTATTTTCTTTTAGATATTTCACTCCCCGAGAATTACCTATATCATTCTTTTTAGATAAAATAATAGATAGTATATCACAATCTGGGTAACATCGCTTTATAAAAAATGCCTGGCCAGCATGTTGCTTCGCATGACCAGCCAGAACTTCCATGTAATCGGATTTTGATTCAGTGACCATAACAAAATATCTTTTTCCGCCAAATTCAAAGGAATTGTCGACTTCATTGTAAGTTCCATATTTGTTTTCTACGATTATTTTTCCGGTGGGGTTTAAGCCAAGTGATAACAATCTATTGTGAACTTTCAGTTCCGATTCGTTCATGCTAGCCTTTGAAACAACTATGGCTGTAGCTCTCTGTCTTCTCAACCGCTTTGTAAGGTCTCTCCTGAGATATGATTCCAATCATGTTAGATATTTGGAAATATCTCTGTTATTAATAATTTTTGATATCACTCTCGCTCTGCAACTTTTTTTGTTATCTATTATAGGTATGGTGCCTTCCCCCAATAACTCCAAGATGATTCCGGGATCAATTCTAACTGGATATCTAGCATAGTTATTTTTTTCATATTTGAAAGTAAAGATGATTTGAATTTGTTTGGGTAAGATTTTCCTCAGTTCAACGATTTCAAGCAACCTAAAAAACATCTGCTTCCGATAAGGAATGATTTTAGTGACTTCTTCGACAGCAATTATTTCATTGTTTCGAAAATACACAAAATCGACATTTCTCAGGTTTTTATCGCACCTTAATGTATAATTTACAAAGAAATCTTTATTCAATGAAAGACCCAGAGTTTCATTCTCTTTCATAATCTTATTCATTTGTTCGGTGGGTTGAGATTTTTCTACGGATGCAAAGCCACCCTTGCTTGCATTTTCTTTAGCTAGATTTTTGAAATATTCATTGCCATATTTTTTGAGAGTTGCTCTACCACCAAGCTTGGCTTGTTTTCGTAGTTTTTCTGGATGCATCTCGAACATTCGTTTTCCCCCAACACCCCCGCCAGCCTTTCCTAGGCGGCTTCTTAATTCTTCGTAGGTCTCTATTTTTTCAATATTTTTTTCAATAGTCGATTTATCTAGAAAATGAAAGTTGTTAAGTAATGCTCTGAGTTGTCCAACACCTAATCTGTACTCTCCCTTCTTCAGTCCATATATGTAAGGAATTGACCTAACACCTATGACATCTAGCACATTTTTATACCAATCCGGTTTATTAGAATTTTTTCTAATATCTTCAAACAATTTGGTTTGAAATTCACCTTTGAATATTATTCTATCCTTATCCGAGTATTTTTCCAACATAGAATTAAAGTAGACGGTTCGGTATTTAAATATTTATATACTCAGCCAGATGAAATAGAAACGAGAACGATGGATGATGATATTGTATTTATTCCGAGAATACCATATGTGATTCATGTTAAAATATGTTATCTATACAGTGATCATTGTTGCGCTTCTAGGCATAGGATTTTATTTCGCTGTGAAGTTTCCCATTCAATTAGTGCGCGGGGAAATAGCATATTCTATTACGGGCTGTCTTGGTCGCAGTGAAAACCAGACAAGGGCTGCTGACAATGTGGATTTTTCCACGGATGGCAGCAGCATTATTATCACGCATTCGCTGAGCCACAATTGCTGCCAGAATCTCACCATGGACCAGAGCATTGACAGCGGCGTTATAACAATAACAGAAAAACTGCGCGGAAGCGTCTGCAGGTGCTACTGCCACAGCGACATAACCGCAACAGTCAAGTCACTGGAAAAAAAGAAGTATGCTGTCAATCTTTACAAGGATGAAGGCATGCCTGTATTGATCGAGAGCAGGGAAATAGACCTGTCCTAATCAACGCTCGTGAAAGTTTTAATTTCTACATAGCAGTAAGATAGTATGCAGAAACCATATCAAACCACTGGGAAGGGCAACCTATTTCCACAACCACTCCCGCCTATGACTGATGAGGAGGTATCTGATAGAAGAGTGTTGAATGGAAGAAGGGTCTACGCAATGTTGCAGATGCTGAATAGGGATGATGGTGTATCTGAGCAAGCAGTCATCATTGAATCGCAGAGAAGCGGAATGGATTTCTCGACATTATTAGGAAGATACCTGAAACCCCCCTAGCCAACTATCCTTATCAGATTTTCCCTGAAGGTATCCCAGTCCTTTGCTTCCAGCGTGGCTCCGCCGGCTGCTTCATGCCCTCCCGCAGATGCCTTCAGCCCGCGTATGGCTGCTTTCAGCGTGCGGTCGCAGTTCCACTTTCTTCCCTGGTCGCGGCAGGCAGCATTTATCTTGTTGCCGATTTTTTCATATATGACAATGAATTTGTCCTTGTATCTCTCGCTCAGCAGCGTCGCGATGGTCGAGCGGATGTTGTATTGCGACTTGATGTTGTAAAACAGGAGGCTTCCGATTCTTTCTGCATTTTTTTCTATATCCTGCATGGTCGATGCAATCTCATTTTCTATCTTCTGGTAGGAATCAACGAACTCGCCGGTGAGCACCTGTCCGGGTTCTTTTACGCTGAGAATTAGGTTCACGATTTGTTCGCATGTCATCGCCTTCGTTGCGCGGACACTCTCTATCATCGCCGCAATCTTGCTGAACAGCTTCACATCGTATTTCTTTTCAGCCTCTTTCAGCAGGTCTGTCGAATAAGAGGTGTCATAATCGCCGGTTATGCCTATGGCAGCTATCCAGAGCGAATCTGTAAGGTCGATGGTCTTTGATAATATTCTGTACATGAGGTAGCTGGCTGACTGGTATATCTTTGGGTTGTCAAATCTCGGATTATAGTGGGTGACGCCCTGGGCATTCACATTCTTTGTGACGAAGTGATGGTCTATAATCAGCACATCTGCTATTCCTTTCACCTTGCCTACCACTGCGAGCTGCTGGTCCATGGCAAGGTCGAGAAAGATAATCTTGTTTGGCACCCCGCTCTGTATCCTCCTGAGCAGATTTTTGTCAGGAGGCATCGGCTGAGAGATTATATACGGCTTCACCCCGATGCTGTAAAGGTATTTATTCAGTAGCGCGCACGAGCATATTCCATCTACATCGTTGTGGAACACAACAATCACGCCGTCATTGGGTTTTATATTTTTCAGAAAATCATTTGCCTTCATCGCATCGCCATAAATAATTCAATCGAAAAGATTAAGAACTGATTGAGTTTTTAGAATTAGATGAAATCAGGGAAATAGAAACTTCATTTAACCTTTTTTACCTCGAAATTAATTCTCGTTCCCTCGAAATCAAATTCCTCGGCCAGTAAGTCATGATTAATTTTTATCGCCTTCGCCCCGACCTCTTTTTTTATCAACGATTCGAAATTACTTACATCCACGCTGACGGCCAGGCTGATTTTATCAGCCACCTTCAAGTCATCCTTTTTTCTCTTTTCCTGAACCTTCCTTATCAGCTCGCGGACCAGGGCTTCCTCTTTGAGCTCATCGTCCATCTGCGTGTCCAGGAATATCTTTATTCCGTCCACATCTTTGTAATTCATTGCACCCGCTTGGCGACCGAAGGTCGCATTCGGTTGGGTGAACTTCACGTTCTTGACATTGCACATGTTTTTCAGCACGTCGGCGAACATCCGCACAGCCATCTTTGTGTTGTCATCCCCGGAGATGATGAGATTTCTCAGGGGCCACCTCAGCTTTATCTTGTTTTCCTGCCGCATCGCGTTAGCGGTTTCTGCTATCTTTTTTGTGACATCCATCATGCTGTCCAGCGGCTGGTCGATTAAGTGCTTGTCCGACTTCGGCCAGTTGCACATGTGCACGCTCTCGTTGGTCTCGCCGAATTTCATTATAATACCTTGATGGATGTGCTCGGCCAGGAACGGCGTTATAGGAGCCAGCAATCGGGAAAGATTTTTTGAAACCTCGTACAGAGTGTAGAACGCGGCATCGTCCCCGCCATATGCAGGCCATACCCGGTCTCTGATAAGTTTGATGTACGTCCTTGAAAAATCATTTACGATAAATTCCTTTATCTCGACAGCAGCCCTGTGGCAGTTATACTCCTCAAAATTTTTTGTGCACCTTTCTATCAGCGAATTCAGTCGCGAGAGTATCCAGCGGTCTTCTGCCTTCAGTTCGCTTCTGTTTACCCTTGGAACGTATGTTTCCACGAAGTTGAAGGTGTTTGTCACGATTGTGAATGACTTTGCTATGGCATCCACGTCCTTCCAGTTGAAGTAGAAATCATCCCACGGCGCGCTGGCAATCAGGTAGTATCTCAGGACATCCCGGTTGTATTTTTTCACCACGTCATTCGGCGTGACCACATTACCCCTGCTCTTTGCCATCTTTACGCCTTTTGCATCGAGCACGAATCCATGAAAAACTATGTTCTTGAATGGGGCCCGGTCAAACGTTATCGTGCTTGTTATCAGCTGTGAGTTCCACCATCCGCGAATCTGGTCAGGGCCCTCGATGTTCAGGTCAGCAGGCCACATACTTTTGAACAATTCTTCCTTTCTTGGATAACCAAGCGATGCCCAGGAGCACAGCCCGGAATCAAACCACACGTCCAGGACATCCTTTATTCTGTTCATTGTCGAACCGCACTTGCACGTCAGCTTGATATTATCAATATAAGGCCTGTGCAAATCCACTGGCTTTGCCGGCAGTTCGTCCGTGCTTCCGACGACTTTGACGGATCCGCACTTTTCACATACCCATATCGGCAGCGGGATGCCCCAGTAGCGCTGCCGGGAGATTGGCCAGTCGCTCAGCGATTCCAACCAGTTATTGAATCGCTGCTTTGCCCAGCCAGGTATCCATTTGACCCTTTCATTTTCTTCAATAAGCCTGTTTCTCATGTCAGATACCTTGAAAAACCACTGGCTCACTGAGATTATGACAAGAGGCGAGTCGCATCTCCAGCATGTCGGGTACTCGTGCTGTATTTTTTCCTCATGAAATAGCAGGTTCTTTTCAGCAAGGTCGCGCACTATCATCTTGTCGGCTGTTTTTACGTATAGGTTTGCAAACTTTCCGCAGCTGTCGTCAAACTTGCCATTCAATTTCACTGGCGATAACACAGGCAGTTTATTTTCGATGCCCACGCGATAGTCTTCCTGGCCGTGGCCGGGCGCGGTGTGCACCAGTCCGGTCCCGTCTGTTAACGTGACGAATTGCTCGCTCATCACAACGCAATGCGCATTTTTATCCTTAATCGCGCTCTGCAGCGGCAGTTCTATGAAAGGATGAACATATTTCGTATCCTTCAATTTTCTGCCCTTGAATTCCTCGACCACCTCATACTCGATTTTAACTTTCTTCATCACGGTTTCAAGCAGGTCCTTTGCCAGAATCAGGTATTCACTTTTTCTTTTCTCCCCGCCCACATCAAGCATTGTTTTTATCTTTACGTAATCCGCGCTCGGGTGCGCCATCACACCAGTGTTAGCAGGCAGCGTCCACGGCGTCGTCGTCCATATGAGCAGGAATGTGTTTTTTTCGTCCTTCACCGGGAATTTTACATAAATAGACGGGTCTGTGACATTTTCATATTCAACCTCATTGTAGGCCACTACTGTTTCGCAGCTCGGGCAGCAGTGCACAGGATAGAGACCCTTGTAGAGCAGCCCTTTTTCAAAGGCTATCTTGAACGTATGCCACGCAGATTCTATATAATCGTTTGTTAAGGTGAGATACGGATTGCTCCAGTCCATCCAAACGCCTAAATCAGCGAACTGCTCGTTCATGCTGTCTATGTGCTGGGTAGCGAATCTCCTGCATTTTGCAACGAATTTGTCGATGCCAAATTTTTCTATCTCCAGTTTGGAACGCATGCCCAGCTGCTCTTGGACTTTGTTCTCGATTGGCAGGCCGTGTGTGTCGTATCCCGGCTGGTCCCAGACATCATATCCCCTCATCCGGAAGAAACGGATGTACATGTCCTTCAGAATCTTGTTCCATGCGGTGCCTATATGTATCGAGCCCGTGGCATAAGGCGGACCATCCAGGAAGAAGAATTTCTTAGAGCCCATTCTCAGCTGTTTCGCTTTATTATATATCTTCTGCGCCTCCCAGAATTTCTGGACGTTTTCCTCTTTTGCTTTCATTGTATCACTTGTTAATAATTGTTTGTAGACCAACTTTTTTAAATTACTCTTTTGTGGTGTTGAGCTACGCTCTTTTGTACCACACAGGCCGGATTTCAAGGTCTTCTAATTTTACGGATTCGCTGCCTGGTTGCAACCTGGCAAAAATACCCGATTCCTGCATGACGTAACAATTTAAGACACCGCAGTCTCTCGCATCAGGTCGATTATCTTCGCTGTTGAATACAAAAATATAGCATGCACCAGGTTTCAGGCCATTGAGAGCAGGCGTTACTCCATTTCCAGCAAATCTCCAGTCATATCTAGGTTTTTCCCCTGTATCCATTTTCATCACCTCTACCCTCAGCGTATTGCATGCAGAGCGCACGGCCATCTGCGAGCACCCTTCTATCGCAGTGATAGTCCGGGTTAGGGTTGCCGCATCTATGTTCTCCATTCGAGCGCCTTGTGTAGTTGCACCCAGTTTTTTCGACACCCCGTTCACTTTCTCCCATCATTGTCATCATTGTTTAAGATTTATTATGAAAAATAATTTAGAAGCCAATAGCGCCATGCAGATGCATAGCTAATCATATAATAATTTTACTAATAGAAATGAGTCCCGACACCAGATTCTTGGCTTGCATCAAATCACGTGTCTATACATTATATTCTAAATTTATAAAACTATCTAATTTATAAAACTGCCAGACATAGATAATTAAGCCACTATGAGATGGCCACTGTGGTGTAGCGGTTAGCATAGAGGCCTGTGGAGCCTTTAGGCTGGGTTCGAAGGCGTATGAAGTGCGGAGCACTTCTATGCAGGAATTCCCAGCAGTGGCCTTTCTTTTTCTCAAATTTATTAAAGCGCTTGCACAATTATTAGCAGTGATATCATGAAATTCCAGCCGCCGCGCGGCATGAAAGACATCGAAGAAGATGAGATGTTTAGACGTGAATATATTTATGGTAAGATTGTCGGCGTGCTCAAGCGCTATGGCTTTCGCTTCGTCGAAGCGTCTGCACTGGAAAACATCGAGACCCTTGCGGTCAAAGCCGGCCCCGGGATTGAGAACGAGATATACTGCTTTAAGGACAAGAGCGACAGAAAAATCGGCCTGCGCTTTGACCTGACGGTTGGGATAGCACGGATGGTGGCGTCGAACAAAATGCCAAAACCCATCAAGATAGCGTGCATCTCAAATGTCTGGCGTTATGACCGTCCGCAGTTCGCACGCTACCGCTCGTTCTGGCAGTGGGATGCCGAGATTTTCGGAGTAGCGGGCGCGGAAGCAGATGCCGAAATAATAGCAGCGACCTATGACATTCTAAAATCGTTTTCCTTGGATTTTGAAATCCGCGTGAACAGCAGGAAGCTGATAGAAGGATTCCTGGTCGATATCGGCGTAAAAGAAAAAAACCTTCTACCCGTTTTGCGCGCAATCGACAAAACAACCAAGCTGTCCAAGACCGATATGCTCGCAGAATTCAAAAAATATGGCATCAAGAAGCCTCAGGCTGAAAAAATCCTTGAGCTATGCAGCAGGCGCGGAGGCATAGAAATACTGGAAAATTTTGAGGTTCCAGATAACAAGCTTGCAAAAGACGGGCTTCGGGAATTGAAAGAGCTCTTCAACTATCTTAAGGCATACAACAAGGCTGATAACTGCATGATTGATTTCTCAATAGTAAGAGGAATAGATTATTATACGGGCATTGTTTACGAAGCATGGATAAAGAATGAGAAAAAACCAAATGACGACCAAAGGTCGTCCAGTGACCTCGGTGCGGTTGCTGGCGGCGGACGGTTTGACAATTTAGTCGGGTTGTATGGAGATGCAATGCCGGCCACAGGCATCGCTGGTGGCATAGAGCGGTTGCTGCTTTCTTTGGAGAAAAAAATACCAGAGGACATGATTGAAAGGGTCCCGAAAATACTAGTGGTGTATACAAGCAATGAGCTGTTTGAAAAGGCGCTCCAGGTTCTGCAGAAAATAAGAAGATCCACCCCCGCAGACATTGACATGCTAAAAAGAAACCTCAGAAAGCAGATGGATTATGCAAACTCCAAAGGCATCCCCTACATCGTCCTTGTAGGCCAGCAGGAGCTTGACAGGAATTCCGTGAAATTAAAGAACATGGCCAGCGGCGAAGAGAGCGAAGTCTCGATGGACGATTTGGAAAACGAAATCCGGAAGCTGAAGCGACCCGAAGCTTAAAAGTTTCTCGGGCAAATATTGATTATGGCATCCTATCAGACAGAGGACAGAAAATATACAAAAATCGAGTCTGTATACGAGCCCAAGCCCCTGGAAGAAAATCCGGAAAACGAAAAAAGGGCAAGAAAATGGCACTATCCGGTTGGTGGCAGCATCATCTCATCAGCTGCTGTTTCTGGTGGTACGGTATATTTCGGCTCGTGCGACAAACACTTATACGCACTTTCTACAAAAGACGGAAAGCTATTATGGAAGTTCAAAACAGGCGAGCCAGTAGTTTCTTCACCAACTGTTATAGGTGGTGTAGTTTACTTTTGCGGCAATGATGGATATTTTTATGCGCTCACAGCAGATGGTGATATACTCTGGAAATACAAGATGAGCTCAGAGAACTCATTTTCATCGCCATCCATCATCAATGGAAAGATATACTTTGGCTCCCGCAATGGCTACATCTACTGTCTGAACCTTGATGGCAAAGAAGAGTGGAAGACCAAGGCAGCTGGTGACAACATATTTGCAACCCCGGCTGTGGTAAATGATACCATCTTATTCACATCCTACGACACCAATTTCTACGCATTCTCAACAGATGGAAGATTACTGTGGAAATTTCCAATGGGCAATTCAAGCGGAGGCTCAGCCACCATTGTTGATGATAAGTTTAATGAAGTCTGGCTGTTCAGGAGATTCAACAATCGCGACCCAGGGAAGATATCCATAAAAAGAGGAATGGCAATCTTCGGCTCATGGGACAATCACCTCTATGCACTGGACATAGATGATGGAAGAAAGGTTTGGAGCTATATCGCAGGCGGCCTTATAGCTTCGTCTCCGCCTGTTATTGACAAGAGGGTTTACTTCGGCTCCTATGATAATAATTTCTATTGCCTGGGTGTCGAAGACGGACGACTAATATGGAAAGTGAGGACAGGTGGGCAAATAGCAAGCTCGCCTGCTCACAGCAGGGGAATGATATGTTTCGGCTCCTACGACCAGAACATCTACGCGCTTTCACTGACAGGCGAGAAATCATGGAGCCTGCTCACAGGAGGGATGATTGACGCATCCCCAACTATTTGCGATAACATACTCTACCTCGGCTCATTTGATACCTATTTCTACGCAATTGACCTGGCTGCAAAAAAAGTTATTTGGCAATTCAAGACAAGCATGCCTCCAGTGCAGATGAGAGACCAGGTCGAGATTGTAACAGAAACAACCACCCACAAGTTCACGCGCTGGAAGCCGGAGGTGATAATGCCAAAAACCTCCTATGAATTCAGAACCGAATCACCAACGCGCACCGACGGCGCGTATCAGTCACCAAACACATATCAAAGCGGAGTCAGTGGATCCTATAGCGATGATAAGAAGAAGAAAAAGCGGCCTGAGCTCGGCTTTTTCTGATAATTCAAATTGTTAAAATTTTGACAATTTTTCCGCCAAGAAGCAGCACTTCGCCTACCTATAATTCAGCAAAGACATCATTTGTCGCTGAAATTTTTCTGGCTCACTCATTCATCCATTCCTCGACAACGATTCCGCAATCCTTGCAGAACTTTATGCCGTGTGGGTCGTATCCTATCTTTGCTGAACCGCACTCCAGACACTTCTGTCCGATTGCCTTTATTCCTGTGTGGACGCTATACACTACTTTCTTGAACATATGTTCCACTCCCACTGAGTGAACTTAGTGTAACTCGTCTTAAAGCCTTTTTGCATGTCCGAAATAGATTAGCGAGAACACAAATCCTATTAAATAGTGTAACTTCGAGTGACGAATACCACTCTGGGTGGGAATTCAGATCATTTTATTACGATTTCTCCTCGGTCTATTTTCTCTTTTAACAGCAGTATAGCAAGTGTAGAAGCAGTTGCAACCATCCGGTTTTCTAGAGCAAGTTTCACAGCTTCATCGAAGTCAACCAGCTTCACTTTCGTGTTTTGAAATCTCTCTATCGCATCAAGCATCTGCTTGGATTCGGTTACCTGATTGGAGAAAAACAGGTGTATCTTTCTGTTCAGGTGGCCATATGTCTCATAGAATGAGCCAAGCTTTATCAGCGATTCACATCTGAACCCCGTCTCTTCCTCAAATTCTCTCTTGGCGCCGTTTTCAGCGCGCTCGTTTTCATTGAGCATGCCTGCTGGAAATTCGATGACCTCGTCACCCACCAGATACCTGTATTGACGAATCATTATTAGTTTCCTGTCTTTCACCATCCCAATAACCATAGCAGAGTCACCGCTGTCCCAATAGATCAATTCGTGTTTATCTCCAGAAGGCAGTTCAAGAGTGTCCTTTCTTACCTTGAAATGCTTCGTGTCAAGAACCAGCTCGGATTTCAGGCATTTCCATTTTTTCATAAAAATACCTCGGATGATTGCAGTATGCTGTATTTCATCCTTTTAAAATAAATTTAAAACAATGTGCACAAAGAATAAAGAGTTGATTGCATGAAAAAAGAAGATTCTGCTAAAATCGTCCCTGACACGAGTATAATCATATCAGGCGTGCTGAGCGACCTGATAGCGAAAGGCGAGATTACCGGCGAAGTTATAATTCCTGAATTCGTTCTTGAAGAACTGCGTGCCCAGGCGTCCCGCGGCAAGCAGATTGGCTTTCGCGGACTAGAGGAAATCAAGAAAATCCGGACACTGGCCAATGAAAACAAAGTCGTGCTCAGAAAGAGCGGACGCCGCCAGACCTATGAGGAGATCAAGCTCGCGAAGTACGGCAGAATCGACGCATTGATTCTGGATGTTGCCCGGGAAGAAAAAGCAATCATATACACATCAGACATGGTTCAGTCATTGGTGGCAGAAGCAGAGGGCATTGAGACGCGCTATTTTAAACCATACGAGAAGGCAAAAAAGATAAGGCTTGAACAGTTTTTGACGACAGACACTATGAGCCTGCATATGAAGGAGAACTGCGTGCCCATGGCAAAACGTGGCAAACCTGGCAACATAAAATTAGTGAAAATATCCAGCGAGAAAATGGGCCTAGAAGAGATTGAGCAGATTTGCACAGAAATCATGGATGCGGTTCGCTATGAATCAGACGCATTTTTTGAGATAGGCGCCCACGGCGCAAGCGTTGTTCAGCTGGGCGATAAGCGCATCGCAATCACAAGGCCACCTTTTTCAGACGGCGTTGAAGTGACAGTCGTGCGGCCTATTGTGAAATTGACACTGGACGAGTACAAGATTTCCAAAAAGCTTTTGGAGCGGCTTGAGCGATCAGCAGAAGGAATCCTGATCGCAGGTCCTCCTGGCAGCGGGAAATCAACATTTGCCGCTTCATTGGCAGAGTTCTACGAAAAGCGCGGGAATATTGTCAAGACAATGGAATCACCGCGCGACCTGCAAGTGATACCTGAAATCACGCAGTATACAAAACTGGACGGCTCGTTTGCGAACACAGCAGACCTGCTCCTATTGGTAAGGCCTGATTACACCATATTCGACGAAATCCGCAAGACAGATGAATTCCGAATATTTTCAGACATGCGCCTGGCAGGCATTGGCATGATTGGCGTTGTGCACGCAAGCGACCCCATAGACGCGGTCCAGCGCTTTATCGGACGAATCGAGTTGGGCATGATTCCTCACATAATCGATACCATAATATTTGTAAGGAACGGCGAGATTGAGCAGATATTCGACCTTGTTCTCACGGTCCGCGTTCCGACAGGGATGACAGAAGCAGACCTTTCACGGCCGATAGTAGAGGTCAGAAAATTCGAGGATGGGAAATTGGAATACGAGATATACACGTACGGCGAGGAGAACGTGATAATCCCGATAAAGGAAGCAAAGTACGAGTCAGCTGTGCGCAAGCTGGCGCGTCAACAAATACTGAATGAAGTCAGAAAGTTCGATAAGCACGCGGACGTGGAAATAACTGCTGACAACAAGGCATCTGTGCGCATAGACAATGATCTTATCGCGAGAATAATCGGCAAGCAGGGCCGGACAATAAAGGAGCTGGAAGAGAAGCTCGGTATATCCATAGAGGTATTGCCAAAGGTCACAACGCTAGGCAAGGAAACCACCTTTGAAAAGACAGAAACCGGCGCGTACATGGTCTTTAAGCTGAACCCGAAGCTTTCGGGCCAGATAGCCAATTTCTACGTAGCTGACACATACCTTTTCTCAGCTACCATCGGGAAGAACGGCGAGATACGTGTCAGTAAGGATAGCGAGTCAGGCCGCGAATTGATAAAATCTATTATAAAGCAGAATCTGAAGATTTTCGTGTAGAATGATAATTTTTGCTGCTCATATTCTAAACAATCCCTTCGGATTGTCATAGAGAAGCGCCCTTCCTATTTCAACAGCCTGTTCCACACTGAGTCTTTTATTTTCAACCCACCTCCCAAGCACATTTGCAAGGCTCTGCCTGTACATCTCCATCTTCGGATCTATGAACTCCATCGTATAGGCATCGCTGTACTGTCCGAGGAGCTTTGTATGGGGCGCAACCGAAAGCCTTATTGCAAGCTCATTCTCGATCCTGGCATTCGTATTACCGAACCACCAGTGGCCTGATGCGCGAACATTTGGAAAGATTCTTGCGTATTCAGCCAATTCCTGCATAGATGTCGGGCTCAGGATGGATAGTGGGAAATCAACCCCAGGATATCTGTTGAAAAGATAATTTAGTCCTGAAATACTAGTCATTGGGTCAGAGACATCGCACCCGTCAGGAACACCATGCGCATAAGCACCTCTTCGAACACCGACCATGAGTTGAAACGGCACATGGAGCCCATCTGCGACTTCTGCCAGTTTGCACAGCATGTATTCCCTGAAAACTATTTTTGCATTTAGTTTTTTTGCATCTATTTTTGCATTCAGGTCATTTTTTCTGCCAGGTTCGCGGCATGTATGGAATGCCTCGCAAGCATCTTTTTCACTGATTTCCGAGGCTTCTGGACGCCGACCTAGAGAAGCTGCAAGGGATGCAGCGCCCTCTGAGCACATGTAATCCGCCCTTTGCCATATTGCACCAAGATAATCATCCATGCTGTTTCCTATGTCAACCCCCGATGCCTTTTCCATTCTGCTGATTGTGTCAGAATCCGGATAGAGAAGGGCATCGACCCTGTAGGTTGGTATGAAAAGCCGGCTTCCATCCGGGTTTCGGGGAGCAGCCACGCCAGTCAGGTCATCCCACGGCTGGTTTGTCAGGCACACGGTTTTTATGTTCGAAGAAGAACAAATCTCCTGAAGCCGTTCTGGATTTTGAGCAGCCTTTCTAACCAAACCATCGAACTCGTGTACATTCATCACATCACTGGGGAAGTCAAAACCTTTCTTTGCAAGATGCATAAGCCACATGTAAGGCTCTGTGGCAGCCATGCCTTCGAGATGAGCAGCAACCCTGCCAAGATTGGTTGCAATCTCAGCATCATCCGCAGCCGGCTCAATAAAATCCGCATGCTGGCTGTGCGCCATCTCAGTGAAATAATGATACTTCAGGATATCCCATGCATTCCGTGCATAGGGCCTTCTGTAATCTACGTGAGTATGGACGTCAACAATAGGTATACTCTTTATGCCCCCGTAGACTTCTCTGGCAGCGCCTTCTTGCACAAGATTCATAGAACTCTTGTTGTTATATCTCAGAAGTTTTCTTAAGGCTTTTGGCAGACCAAAGAGTTAAAAGGCGGTCATCCCCACTCCCATCCTCATTTTCTCATCCCAAAGCGCCCCGAGGAAACCTGAAGATTTTCGTGTGAAATCTATTTTAAAGCATTCTTTCTAATTCTAATTACATGCCCTCGTAGCTCAGTTTGGATAGAGCACTTCCCTCCTAGCCGCATTCCTGTATTGTGAGTTTTCGAAGAAAACTCAAAGGGGAGAATCAGGAATAACCTGGAACTGAAGAAACCGCAGGTTTCTGCGGGTCGGAAAGGAAGGGGTCGCGCGTTCGAATCGCGTCGGGGGCGCTTTTTGAAAAGAGAAAGTATATATTCGGGTTTCAACTAAAGGTATTCATGAATGCCCTGAAGCTCGCAATTGCGGCCGTGCTTGTGCTGGCCTTTGTCAGCCCTGTTTTTGCGTCAGCCAATATTACCGCTTTCCACAACAAGGCACCGGCGTATGCAAACACCCGAGCCAACGTGAGTATAATCAATATAACAATAAACGCATCCGGCTCAACAGTGGTGCTCTCCGGCGTGAACGTGACATTAACAGGCACAGTGCTCCCGGGAAACATCTCTGTGGTGAGAATATTTGCGAATGACACATCAGGTCCACTTTTGGGAAGCAATAGCACATGGACAAACACCTCAACATTAAATTATACGTTCATCAATTTTGCGCCAAATTATTCTTTATCCAATGAAACAACCATCGTGTTGCTTGTGGTCTACGAAACCTACAGCGCTGCACAGCCGCGCTCAACGTTTGGCGCAAACATCACGGTCGCTGATTTCAATGTCAATGATACGGTGAGCAACGATACAATCACACCGATAAACTCCAGCCTTGTGCAGATTCAGGATGTGCACGCAACCGCTGTTGTCACGCCACGGATAGTGGACACCAATGTGGCGAATCAGAACTTCTATTTCAATATAACTCCAACCGGAAGAGACCCCATAAACTGGACAAGAATTATTCTGCCAGCAGGCTATAGCATATCAAGTCTGGTCTCGATATTTCACGACAACACGCTCGTTTTGACCGGTGTAAACAATCAGACAGGGGTCAGTGATATAAATGTGAGCTTTGCAACACCCACAACCTACCCAATTATAGTCAACTTTACTGTTAATACGAACACCTCTGCAAAAACCAGCCAGGCCTTCCAGGTCAACATTTCTGGCAGTAACCTGACCTATGTGGTACCAGACATTACTGATAACCAGACGAATGTCACCACAAAGACGCTGATAAATTACACCGTTGTAAACGCGATAAAGGGTTCTGCCTATATAAACGGGACTGATTATTGGGAGTTCAACTTTACGCTGGGCTTCAACTTCACGTCTTCCGAGTATCAGAGCGGCATGATACAATTCAAGATGACAAACTGGACAGACTCTGCCGGCAGGAGCATTAACCTAACGAACGGCACAGGCACCTACTTTGCCTCGCTCAGGGAGGGCGCAGATTTCAACAACACGAACATGTTCAACATAACCCACAATTATAATACTACCGCAGGCATAACAAAAACAAGCCTGACAGCGGGCTTTGTCTATCTGACGCTGCGCATGGTGATTCCACTGGACACAGTGTCTTCTTCGAGCTGGTGGTCTACTTACTCAATGATATTCAGGGCAACGCCATAATGCTTGACAGGGATTGGTAATGAAAAATTTTTTGATAATACTAATTTTCTTTACGTTTTTCATAGCATCGCTGACCTTTGCAGAGGTTACTGGAAACATAACCCTATCAACCTCGAACACCACCGGTGTGGTGACCGGATTATATGGCTCTTCCTATATTTCATACTGCACAGTGAACACGACCTGCGCTCCGAGCGACAAGTGCATCTATGACTGGGACGGCACCAGCGCTACATATCAGAGCACGGTTTATTCCGGCTGGTGCGTGTCGTCTTCGGCAACGCAATGCATGACTAATGGTACGACAGCCGGCGACACATCAGGTAGCGACCGATGGTTTGCCTCTGCCGCGTACTGCTTCGGGTCGAAAATCAGGACGTGCGCATCCGGCGGAACATGGTCAGGCACAACAGACTGCACAACCACAAACCAGACCTGTTCCAGCGGGGTATGCACGGGCACGACAACCACGACAACCACGTCCACGTCCACATCCTCGAATACTTCTATTGTTTCCATAGCAAGTTATCCATCTGATTTCAACATGACCCAAGGCGAGTCTGCGACAAAGAAGATAAAAGTGATCAACACCGGAACGCTCGCCCTGTCAAATGCCCAGATTTCATTGTCGGGCATACCGAGCACCTACTATACATTTGACATAACCACCTACAGCACCATAGGACAGGGGTTGTCCAAAAACTTCACGCTCACAATCGCATTGCCGCAAACAGCTGTTGTTGGAAATTATACAGTAGTCATAACTGTAGTAACATCAGCTGCATCAGCAAGGGACACCAAGACCTTCAAGCTCAAGATATTACCGAGCAACAAAACCATATCAACCCTGAACTCTACTTATAACACTTATCTTTCTGTCGTGAATGAGTTGGAGCAAAATATAACCAACCTTGAGGCGAAGGGAATAAGCGTGTCGGCACTGAGGACATCGCTGAGTGATATAAGAGCGAAACTGAACCAGACAAATTCTTCGCTTTCAGCCAAGGACTATTATACAGCGCAGGTTCTTCTCAACCAGATTGACAGCATGGTCAGTGATATTAGGACTAGAATAGCGAATGCAGTTGCGGCGCCACTAGGCAACGCCACTGGAAACGCCACTGGAAACGCCACTGGTGGGGTCTTCACATTTCCGGACCTGCCGTGGCTGTACATCGGCATTGGAATAGCAGTCGCGGCCATCGTGGCAGTTCTGCTCTATCTCTTCTGGCCAGAAAGGGAGCACGTTTTTGGCTATCACCCCAAGCATGGCTGGATTCCAAAAAAGAAAGAGAATACCGCACCGAAAATACAGGTTCCACTGAAGAGAAAGGAAGTTCAGTGGAAGCCGGTTTCCAAGAAGGATGAAAAGAAGATGGCCATTATTGTTGATAACTTGACCAAAACAAAAGAGGAGAAAAAACTGGATTCCATCATCAACAGGCTCAGAAGGAGATAGAGATGGTGCATAGAAAAGAAATTATCACGGTAGTAGCAGTATCCGTCTGTTTCTTTCTTTTCGCGTTCTTCATAGATTTCAGCGTGGACAAATTGGTGGACATCCAGACATCTTTGCTCAAGATGGTTTTGTCCCAGTCAGGAACAGCTGCCATACTGAACGTGTTCTCGGTTTTTGTATCATCCTTTCTGGCACTGATATTTCTCGTGCTCGGATTTATGGTTCTGGTTGGGTATGCGATCAGCATCAAGGATAAAAGAAAGTCACAGAAATACGTTGGCATTGTTTCAGGCATAGCAGGGGCCGTAATATTTCTATTTATGTTCAAGTTCACTATTACATCGCTCTTTTTGGCAGTTTCTGTAATCATATCTTCAGTGTACATAATCCCGCTTTCTAGAACCTATGAGCAGGAACTGAAGAGATGGAAGCTCTTCCGTATTGGCTCCAATTCCTCTGGAAAGGTCTTGCTGATATTCAATGTTCTTGTTTCAGTGGGCATTTTGGTTGCAATTTCGATGAATATGAGCTACTATGAGAACAGCTTCCTGAACGGGTTTTCATCAACCGTGAAAACAATATCAGTGCAGCAGTCCACTGCATTGGCAGACACCTACATAGAGAGCTACCGAAGTTCGGCAATAGCAGCCATTGACAAGACCTATCCGAACCTGCCCGCCGCGCAAAGGCAGGCACTTGTTGATTCCGTTAATCAGCAGGCTGATGATTTGAAGAAGAACCTCCTTGACGAAATCAACGCAAAATCCGATGAGCTCAGCAGGAATGCCGTCCAAAACCTTCCAATGTTTCAGACCTATATGACCTGGCTGCCCATACTGACAGCTTTTACAGTCTTCGTGGCGCTGGAATTTCTGAGAAGCCTAATCCTTTCAAACATGGCTGGCATTTTTTCTGCAATAACGATAAAAGCATTCGGTAAAGGCAAATAGTTGTTTAAAGCTTATTTTTCAATAATCTTGTTATGCCTCGATAGCTCAGTTTGGTAGAGCGGCTGACATAATCTGGCCGAACCTCGTAAGCAGCAGGTCAAGGGTTCGACTCCCTTTCGAGGCTTTACTCCTTTATAGTAACAAAAATGCAAAGGCTTTAAAAGCTTTCGGTGATAAGTAAGTGAAGTGGGACAATGCGTCATGTATTTTTCGTGAAAAAAGAGAACAAGTCAAGAGCAGAAGATGCATTAAAGAAAGACGACCGTGTGAGCAGGCAGAGCATCGTGCTGAGGGAATGCGTGGCCATGGGCTTCAAGGACGATGGGTATTTCATAATCATAGATTCCAGCGATGAAGCGATGAAGAAGGCAGAAGAGCTCTTGCATGGCCTGGCAGAGAAATACAAGCACGCGAAGGATGTGTTAAAACGCTTTGACGAGAGCGAGCAAGATGCAGCCGAAGGTCTTGGCATGATATTGGGTGGTTAGCATGGTAGGCATGTGCGGACGAGTTATAAGCTTCGATAACATTCCTGTATCAGAACGACTGTATTTTTACTTCCTTTTTCACAGGAAGAAATACAAGCATCTTTATTACTGCAAGAACTGCGTGCTGAACTTTGAGACGCAGAAACCTGCAGAAAAATGCACCCGCTGCAGCCACACGGAGATAATAGAACTGCATCCAAAGGATTTTTTGAAGAGCGATTTTCAGATAAAAATGCCTAAAATAAGGTACAAAACCCCGGCCATGCCCAAAATCAGGTATGATGTCAGAGGAAGGCTACCAAAAACCGACATTGCCGAGAGAACCAAGGTATGGTTTCAGCATTTTGCTTCTCCTAAAGGAAAGGAAGAACTTCCAACGGAGTGAGTAAAATGAATGACTTAGGAATATGGGGTAACTTGGAATGTGTTTCCTGATGGACGTGTCATCAACCACAAAGCTCGTCGCCTTTACTGTTCTCGAAAAATGTCTTTTCCATAGTCATGAAGCAGTCAGGTTATTCAATAATCAAAAGCTAACTGCTTCCAGGTTCCGTGCATAAACGTCTTCTGCAGTGTATTTTGAAAACTGCTTCAAAGCATTTGCCTTGATTTTGGTAATATCCTTCTCCAAGACGTACTCCATTGCATTCTTCAGCGCAGTCTTGTCACCTGGCTGGATTATGATGCCAGCATTGCCGACATTTTTCTTTATTTCGCCAACATCAGATGCAATTATCATATTGCCCGTCATCATAGCTTCTAGAATTGTCAGGGACATGACATCGCTATAGGCTGGATAAATCAACACATCGGTTTGTTTCAATAGATCAATGACCTTTTCGTGCGCCATGCGGCCGTGATATCTTATTCTATTATCAGTTTTAGATGCGTCCAAAACAGCATCCCGTAAAGGTCCGGATCCAGCAATGTGCATCTCCATGTCGCCAGAGTCATATTTATCCAAAAGATTCCGTACGGCATAAAGCAGATCTTCCACACCCTTTATCTGAGAAAGTTCTCCAAGGAAAACGAATTTGATAGGACCTTTTGCCCTCCTAACCTTAGTAGCCACTCGAACAGGCACTATAGGAACTTTTATTTCGTAGATCTTTTCTTCAGGGATACCAAAGGATAACATTTTTTTAGTTATTACAGAGCCACAGTTTATATAGCGGTCAGCTTTCGGCCATTTGAGCAATGAATTAAATGCGAACATGTCAATAATGTACTTAACTAATTTTTTCTTAAACACCTTAGCCATGATTTGAGAGAAAAAACATATCTCGCCCACGGTGTGCGTTTCAACAACGTCAAACTTATTATGATTTCTGAGAAAATAGAGAAAAACCAACAGGAAGGTTATGGGCGAAAACAACAGTTTTTGCCATCTCCTCTCAAAGTACGGAAAAAGGCGTTTAACAGGCACGCCATTGACCAAACCCTCATGATCTTGACATCCCCTGCATGAGCTGGTAAGAACATACACCTGACTATTATAATTTCTCACAAGATTTTCGGCAATGAGACTGAATACATGAGCAGCTCCACCAGATTGAGGAGGATATTTGGGCGTAACCACTAGTAATCTGACCATAAAAATCACAGATTAATAACTAACATATTATGATTTTTAAGCGTTTATGCTTCAAGTATAGAGATGAATATCGCGGCTTTTTAAAGGGTATTGGTGATCAAATGAAAATTCTAGTTGTAGCAGCTCATCCAGACGACGAAGTGTTAGGAGTGGGAGGAACGATTGCTAAACATGTCCAGGAGGGAGACGAAGTATTTGTATGCGTTTTCAGTGAAGGTAGAGCAGAACCCGTTTCTTTACAAGAAAAAGGAGAATTAAAGCAGAACGCGCTGGATTCATCGAAATTGCTGGGTGTCAAAAAAACCGTCTTCCTGAGGCTGCCGGACCAGAAATTTGACTCATTGCCAATACTACACATCATCCAAAAATTGGAAGACTTTGTGAATGAAGTAAAACCAGATATCGTATACACACACAACGAATCGGATTTGAACAGAGATCACAGAGTAGCCTTTGAGGCTTCGATGGTTGCAGCAAGACCCCACGGCGGAACTGTTAAAAAAATACTTTCCTACGAGGTTCCATCGTCAACTGAGTTGGCTTCACCCGAATCTAGAAAAATCTTTTCTCCAAATTTGTACATCAACATAGAAAAAACCCTGGATAAGAAATTGGAAGCCATGAAGATATACGGTAGTGAATTTAGACCATTCCCACACCCACGCTCTATTGAAGCATTGAAAGCTTGGGCAGTAACGCGCGGTGTTGAAGCAGGTTTACCAGCGGCAGAATGTTTCATGATAATCAGAGAGATAAAGGATTAGTGGCGAAAAATATGTACATAACAGGCATCGGTAGAACAAAATTTGGTATGTTAAATAACACTATTGCACAACTAGCATCAGAAGCGATGCATAAAGCACTGTCAGATGGAAAGATGTCCGTCGATGATATCGACGCGATATATGTATCCAACTTTCTCGGCGGACCTTTAGAAAAGCAGTTGCATCTGAACTCATTGATATCAGGCCTGTTTTCAGAACGAAAAATACCTATCATAAGAATAGAAACCGCCTGCGCATCCGGAGCCAGCGCACTGAATCAGGCCATCATGTCACTAAACAATTTTAAAAATGTTCTAGTGGTTGGTGTAGAAAAAATGACAAACGCAACCAACAAAAAAAATACGGAAAACCTTGCGATGGCCGGCGACAGAGAATTGGATCAAAAGAAGGGACTCATTTTTCCAGCAAGTTATGCGCTTATTGCGCAGCAACACATGATCAAATACGGTACCACTCACGAAGACCTAGAACTTGTCTCTTTCAAAAATCATAAGAACGCAAATTTGAATCCATTGGCTCATTTCTATTACAAACAAGTGACCATGGATATGATAAAAAATTCACCGCAGATATCATCGCCTCTTAATCTCTTTGACTGCAGCCCCATTTCAGATGGCGCTGCGGCGGTAATCGTATCTAGGGATAAAAAAAGCGATAGAGACATAGAACTATTGGGATCATCCCTAGCAACCGATTGCATCTCCATTTCACAGAGAAAAGACATTACATCATTTCCAGCAGCCAAAATTGCAGCAAAGGAAGCTTTCAGACAAGCAAAAATTACGCCAAAAGATTTGGATATCGCTGAAGTCCACGATTGCTTCACAATAGCAGAACTCATAGCAATGGAAGATATCGGTTTATGCGAACCTGGAGAAAGCAAAGATTTGATAAGAAATGGTAGAACATCGCTAGATGGCGATATACCAATAAATACCGACGGTGGATTGAAAGCAGATGGGCACCCTGTTGGTGCTTCCGGACTAGCTCAGATTCATGAAATTGTTTTACAACTAAGAAACGAAGCAGGTAAACGACAGGTCGATGGAGCCAAAATAGGTCTTGCTCACTCTATTGGCGGTGTTGGTGGAACCGCGGCAATTCATATCTTGAAGAAGGTGTAGCTATGGTATGGAAGTGTGAGAAATGTAATAAGAAGTGGTATCACAACATTGATATCTGTATTAATTGTGGTAACAAACTGACAGAAATAGCCCATGGAAAATTATTAGTAAAAGGTGTGACAAAAGTTAATGTTCCGTCCATAGAACATGACCAGGTACCATATTATGTGCTATTGTTAGAAGACGCTGAAGGTAATTTGCATGTCCAAAAAACATTCAAAAAGCACAATCTAGGTCAGGTTATTGAAGAAAATCAAAAGAGTTCGAAGGAGGAAGGAAATGCTGTTATCGGAATAATAGGTACCGGAACAATGGGAAGGGGTCTTTGTCAATTGTTCATCCAGAAAGGGTATAAAGTAATACTGAAAAGCCGAGATAAAAAATCTTTAGATAATGCATTGAAGGATATTGAAAACAGCTTGTTAAAAATTGTCAATGAAGACGAAAAAAACAGGGCAATTGAAAAAATTAAAACCACCACTGATTTTTCTGACTTATCCGATGCGAATCTTGTAATTGAAGCATCAATAGAAGACATGAAAACGAAAAAAGAGATATTCAAAAATTTGGCTAGAGTCTGTCCAGAGAACGTAGTATTTGCAACGAATACATCATCCCTGTCCATAAATGAATTATCGAACTCTGTGTCTGATCCATCCAAATTCATAGGCATGCATTTCTTCAATCCACCACAAAAAATGAATCTGGTAGAAGTGGTAAGAAGCGATAGCACATCTGATGAAACCGTGGAGTTTGTAAAAAAGATTGCAGAATCATTGGACAAAACCGCCATAGTTGTTACCGATTCTCCGGGATTTATAGTCAATCGGGTTTTAATGACCACACTGAATGAGGCTATGTATTTGTTGGAAAGCGGCATCGCATCCCCGGAAAACATAGACAACGCCATAAAACTAGGTCTGAATCATCCCATGGGGCCACTAGCACTCGCGGATCTAATAGGTCTTGATGTCTGCTTGGAGATCATGGAAACGCTTTACAAAAAGTTGAATGGTCAAAAATACCAACCATGTCCTTTGCTAAAGGAAATGGTCAAAAATGGATTCCTTGGAAAGAAATCTGGAAAGGGGTTTTATAATTATGAACGACCTCTGGACCTGTAGAAATTACGAAAGTGGTGATGAGTTCAAAATAATAGAGCTCTACAAGAAGGCATTTTCTAAAGAAATAGATATCGAATCCTGGAAATGGAAATTCATGGAGAATCCCGCCGGCAACGGAATAATCAAATTAATGTTCGATGGAAAAAAACTCATAGGTCACTACGCCATCATACCTGTAAAAATGAAGATTGGTGATAGAATAGTCAAAGCAGCACTATCCATGATCACCATGACCCACCCAGACTATACGAAACAAGGGATTTTTACCCATCTTGCCAATGCGCTATACGAAGAACTTTCGAGAATGGGCTTCAAATTCGTATACGGATTTCCAAACGAAAATTCTTTTCCAGGCTTTATAAAAAACCTTGGTTGGGAAGACCTTGGTAAAGGCCAGCCAAAAATCCTATATAAAAAGAATCTGGATAACTTAAGCGTTCGCCATCCAAAAAACGCCCATAGAATAGAAGAATTTGGGAATGAAATAGAAATGTTATGGCAAAAGATCAAGAAAAACTACAAATTTATTGTCCCAAGGACAAAAGAATTCCTAAACTGGCGGTTTGTTACAAACCCAGAAGTAAAGTATGCGAAATATGTAATTAGAAATAACGGAGAAGTGGTCGGTTACGTTGTGTTAAAGATATATACCGGAGAAGGCGAACCAATCGGCCACATGGTTGATGCCCTTGCAACGGATAGTAAAGTTTTTGAAGATCTATTGCGGATTTCATACATCTATTTTACAGAAAATGGCATAAAAGCCATGTCCTGTTGGATACAGGACAGCTTCTTCTACAGCGAGAAGCTAAAGGAGCATGGATTCGTCAAAGGCCCTGCAAAGAATTACTTTGGCATAAGGTTTTTCAAAGAAAATTGTGGCGATATTGGTAAGGTAAATTGCGATGAATGGTACATAACAATGGGGGATTCAGATGTCTTCTAAGATCGCCAAACCAACCAGTGTATACATTGAACAATCCGCTCTATGCACCAACGGGGAAATTCGCAAACCTTTTCTTTTTGATCAAACTTTTTTATTGGAAGAAATGCGAAACTTTTATCCAAGCGAAACTTGGATTTCGGCTATGATAGCATTTCTGACTTGATAACGAAAAAGTTTGTATCGAACCCCGACTAAAGGCTTGGGAAGCCCTTGTCATTTTGGTCATTTCTACAATACCACTAGACTATTGGTGCATCGCTCGACCTCGATTATTTTTTCCTTGGATTTCAGTCAGGTCACAATCCTTATGCTCTTTTGCGATACGTGAAAATACTTGCTCAGAAGTTTTATCAATGCAATGTTTGCTTTGTTGTCCTCAGCAGCTGCCTTTACGCGGACTTCATATTCGCTGTCGCTCATCTTGATGATGTGGTCCTTGTCGCTCCTCGGCTTGACCATCACTTTGATAATCATGTTATCTTTCCCCGGAAGATATGGGCTCGGCCGGATTCGAACCGACGGCCTCCGCCACGTCAAGGCGGCGTCATTTGCGGTATCGGATAACCACTAGACCACGAGCCCAAAGTTGCTGGACGATGCTAATCGCTTGCCGATGCGAAGCATCGGATTGCACTGACATCGTCACTCGGTTGAAAGCCTTTTGTCGGTCAAGTATTTAATTTTAATTTTGCTCCCTTCTTGATTCTAGCAAGGCCAGCTCTTATTTCCAGGCAGTATTTTGCCTTCCCGTTCTTGTATATCTTCCATGTTCCGGGTTTCATGAATTTCATGGGAGCGGCTTTTTGTATCTCAAGGACACGACCATCCTTATCGAGAAAAAACAGGTCCAGATTATGCCTCACAAAGGGCATCCACACGTTGTTCGCATAGATGAGCGCGCCATCTATTTTTCTGAGGTCATTGAACATAAGCCCCCGAACAGAAGAGAATCTGCAGTCTTTTATTTGAAGGGCCCCGTCTCCGACTTTAATTTTTAGAATTTTCATTATGTTATGCTAATGCCGTTCCCACTATAAAAAGTTTTCAACGTTTTATAATTTTGTGCTGAATTCTATTGATGCAGATTGCAGACCTTCACATTCATTCGTCCTACAGCCGTGCCACATCAAAGGACATGACCGTGCATGAACTGAGCAGGTATGCCAAGATAAAGGGCATCCACATCCTTGGAACCGGGGATTTCACCCACCCACGCTGGCTGGAGGATCTAAAAATCTTATTGAAAAACAGCGACGATGGAAGTGGCATATACAGCTATGAAGGAATAAAGTTTGTGCTTTCTGGAGAAATCTCTCTCATTTACGGCCAGGACAAAAAAACGCGAAAGATACATAATGTTTTGCTCGCGCCTAGTTTTGAAGTCGTTGACCAGATAAACGAATTCCTGAAGAGGAAAGGCCGCCTGGACTACGATGGCCGGCCGATTTTCGGATTCAGCTGCATCGAGCTGGTTGACGCATTAATGAAAATATCAGAAGACATCATGATTATACCGGCTCATGCATGGACCCCCTGGTTCAGTATATTCGGCTCCATGAGCGGTTTCGACAGCGTGGAGGAATGCTTTCAAGACCGCACGAAATATATCCACGCATTGGAAACCGGACTTAGCTCGGACCCGGCAATGAATTGGCGTATATCCTCTTTAGATAAATTCACTCTTGTGTCATTTTCAGATTCGCACTCACCTTACACCTGGCGCCTTGGCCGCGAGGCGTGCGTGTTTGATTTGCCAGCGCTTACGTACAAGAACATGATCGAGGCGATAAAAACGCGCAAGAATTTTTCCTATACGATTGAGGTCCAGCCCGAATATGGAAAATATCACAACGACGGCCACAGGTTCTGCAACGTCAATATTTCACCAGAAGAAGCAAAAAAACTGAACAACATCTGCCCGAAGTGTGGCAAACCGCTGACAATAGGCGTGCTGCATAGAGTGGAAGAGCTTGCCGATAGGGAGCCGGGATTCGTGCCAAAAGGCGCAGTGCCGTTCAAGTCGCTGATTCCATTGATGGAAATAATAGCAGCTGTTGAGAAGAGCGGAATAGTCACAAAGAAGGTGAATGACACTTATAATATACTCATAAACCGGTTCGGCTCTGAATTCAACATTCTGCTGAACGCAGAGCACAGCGAAATAAAAAAAATCGTCAAGGAGAAACTAGCTGACGCCATCGTGACGAACCGTTCAGGAAAAGTAAAAATCGAGCCAGGCTACGATGGCGTGTATGGAAAGCCGAATTTCGACGACGTTCAAAAACCTGTCAAGAAGGAGAAGGGTTTAGGGAGCTTTGTATAACTAACTCAAACTAAAGTCCCTGTTCCACATAAATCTGTAGAAGGCGCTGATGTGCTTAGCGGGAAAATGCACACATCCTTTTTAATCGTGCAGTGCGTCTGCTGCTCATAATAAGTTTTCTTGCTGTCCACCACGCTAGGATACCAGCATCCAAACGGACGCGATTCTCCCGGCAAGTATAGACCATACTGTCCCTGAATCACTGTTCCGCCGCTACTTGTACCTCCATCACCTGCAGGCGCTGAATTGCACACGCCATTCGTGCAGCCATATTGGCAAACTTCAGTAGACGTCCACGTGCAGTCAGTGTTTTGATAACCACGCGTGCTAGCATCCTTGCATTTCCAGCCAGCTGTGCATGTTGTTGTTGGTGTCTGCGTTCCACCGGTCGGGTTTTGCGTCCCGCCGCTGTTGGGAATCACGCATTTTTTATCAGAATTGCAGTATGCTTGATTGTTACTATATTTTGCTATACATTCAGCATCGCTGGTGCATCCCTGTGTTGTCACACTACCCTGTTGCTGTCCAGTACCCGATTGTCCGCTTCCAGAAGGCAGGTACGACTGTGGCTGCCAGCCAGACACCGTGATTGAGGTGTCCGCATCAAGGTAGTATTTGTAGTTCAGCTCGAAGAACATACTGAACGAACCCTGCGACCTGTAGAGTTTTCCGCTTGGAGAAATCCCGCCTTCAGGCCCCCAGTAGTTGCCCCACGAGTCAGGATTCTGCACAGCTATGGTGCAGGATTTTGTTACGGATTCACCCCTCCTCAGCTTTATCGTGAGGTAGGGTATGCTGCTCGAATCTATGTAAAACGGATACTGCGTGTATATCGACCTGAATTCGTCCTGCGTATATTGATAATTATTATATTGCTGATAAATCGGTAGCGCAGGTGTCAGCATATTGTTCAGCGTGCTGACCCCGGCTGGCTGCTGCCAGTAATTGCTTTTGAAGAATTCTGGACCGAGACCAAGACAGTCCTGGAAATATCCAGGACCATTCAACCAAATTTTAGCATATATCAAACCATCCTCGCCATTTGTGATTGGTACACCGCCGCCAACATTGGATATTGTTATTTTGTAAGTATACACCTGATACCACGAGTATGGTCGCGCTTCTGGTACTATGATTTTATCAGGTCCTGTCATTGAGACCGTGATAGGCGTTGGGTCTATGCTATGAATGACCGGTACCGGCATGTTGGACGATACCGAACCGATTTTTCCCTGCTGCAGCAGTGTATCATACCAGCTCTTGCTGTAAGCTGTCAGCGCAGTGGAATCAGTCGCCGCGCTTGTTGCATATTCGTAGGTCAGCCTTGCCTTGAGATTGTAGGTTTTGTGCAACCCTTCTGAAACATATGGCGTTGGTAATTTTAGCCAGGAGAATTGCTGCGTCTGGCCAGGCGTACCATACTGGGGATTTGGAGGGATTAGAGTGAAACCCACCGGATTTCCAAGTGCGTCTACAGGGTTCTGCCTGGCATACAGTCTATTGCTTACCCAGTCGACACCCAGCAGCTCGGCAACTACATTCTTTGCAGTTGTTCCACCGACGTTCTCTGCAACCAGATATATATTCATCTCTTCCCCGGACTCTATGTTGTTTTCTGATGGCTCTGTGTAAAAATCAGTTATTGCCAGCCCATTCTGTCCGACCACAACCTTTTGCTGCTGGCCAATGCAGCCGGAAACCGCTATCATTAATGCTAGAACGAATGGAAGCAAAATCTTTTTTGATGGCATGAGGTTCACTGATTAATCTCTGGTTTTCCCTGCTTAAATATTTTTTAGATATTGCTTTTCAAAATTGGTGGCTGAAATAAATTTCAGAAAGAATTATCGGCTGCTGCCGAAGACTTTTATTGACACCGAACTGTCGATGTAGTATCTGTAGAACAGGTCAAATTTCATATCAATGGTCTCCTCCTGTCGCTCTCCCCACACCGACCTCGGCACATACAACTCGCAGCTTATTATCGCTTCTCCGGACTTGGTTTTGAGCTTGGCAAATTCCTCGCTCTCTTCTGTGATGTCAATCCTGGGGGTGTCCTGTTGTCCGAGGCAATCATAGAATTTAAACGGGCCAGCCAGCTGGATGGTGCCGAAAAACTTGCCCGGGACGCCTTCTGTTATCGGGAATCCGCTGCCCACGTTTTTCAGAACAAATCTCACAGGAAACACCTGTATCTCGTCAGCATCTGCAGTGTCCTCAACTATTATGGGGTTTGTTTTGTCTGTGAGCAGGATTTGCACAGGCGCATTGGTGTTCTGAACAGTCATCGGGTTGGGGACAGGCTTTCCCTTTGCGGAAAATTCTGTCCTGTAGTACGTTTCACCAAGAGCATGTATCTGGATGCTCCCTGTCGTATGATAATTATAAGTCACCTTTGCAATGACCGGAGGAAGTGTATATGTCAGCTGCGGCACATCCGGCGTCTTCAGTCGCCAGAACGTTGTCTTGTAGTCGCCAGGTATATTATTTTCCAGGTCAGGAGCCCTCAGCGTGATCTCTCCCCATTTTGGCAGTGTGTCAACCACAAGCGAGCCATCGGTCTCGCGCCATGAGCCCTCCACACCAGATAATTCTGCTTTCACGAAGGTGGCATCAGTCCCGCCCTGGTTCTCCACGTCGAGCATGAATGTAATTATTTCACCCTCTCCGACCCCGTCCACAGCAGCGTCAGAATCAAAATTCGTTATCACAAGCCCGTCGGTCTGCGTAACTGTCACTGCCTTCTGGCCCACGCAGCCGGAAACAGCTATCACTACTGCAATCAGCGCAAATGATATCATGATTTTTGTATTATTCATTATTTCACGATTCCAACCGTAATTGTCTTTCTGTGTTCGTAGCTGTAGTCTATGTTTATTATTGTTTGATAGTTGCTTATATATTTAATCCCAGCCGGAAGTTTTAGTTCGCATGTAATCTTCGGGAATGTTTTTCCGTCTGGTTGCAGAACAACAGGCGGGTCCGTGTTGTCGCACCTGCCAACCACAGCGCCGTCCTGCATTATGAAAAAATCATCCGGTCTTAGCGGATACACTATGCCGTCGCCGATGTTTTTCAGAGTCAGATACATGTACACCTTTTCGCCAGGCCTGACAATTATTGGTAATTCCTTGCTGAATTCAACATTCAATTGAATTACTTTATCCTGATATGAATAGGAGCTCGGTTTGGTCTGGATGTTTCCAGAATACTCCCGGAGTTTGTATTCCTCCTCGCTTATCATCTCAATGGTCTGCATTGCGCTCAATTTGTTGCTGAACCGCATCCGCACGTTCACGTCGTTGGAAATCACTGGCCTTGGTATCTCGTAAGATGGAGGCGCTTTTATCATGCACTCCAGCGTGCGTACCTCGTTCTGCTGCAGGTTGTATATGGTTGCGAAGCATTCGACCTGCGAGCCGCATGTTCCATCCCCCCGGCACTGCTTTCCTCCAGGACAGCCGCAGTCATCAGCCGTGCCTATGATTTCATCCATGCCCTGGCACTGCGAATAAGACGTGCCAAATTCATCGCAGAAGTATGCCTGCGTTCCACCCTCTCCATAGAATTGATTGCCGCTGCTGTCAACCGCGCATTTGTTGTATGGCGTGCCCCCCCGGCACGTCAGGGCGTTGCCATTGCTGTCCACCATCAGTTTGCACACACCATCCCTGCACCCGAGGTTTGAATTTGGAGTGCATTCGCACGTCTTCTCGCATCTGGCTCCGGCAGAACCCACCCTTGTAGAAACCGCGCACTTCCCATTGATGCATACCCCGCATCCGCCGTAGTCCTCGTCATAGCATTGTTTGCTTGATGTGCAATTCGTTGGCCCGAGCACACGCACGCTGCCGAACACCCCGCTTTTTGGCTCGATGCGCTCTGCCCCGAGCTCGCCTGTGTTGTACACATCGACGAAAACCTTCCAGTATGCGCGCTCATCGTTATTGCTTACGTCAACAAATAGCGTGGTATTTTGTGAAGCGTATATATTGCTGCGGTCTGCCTTTACAGATAGTTCAAGACCTCCACTGCCCAGCACGCTCTGCTGCACGCAACCGCTTATCGCGATTATCGGAAGAAGCAGTAATATAAAAAAATATTTTTTAATTTCGAGCATTGTATCAACCTTAATAAGTCGGCGGCTTGATTTGTATGTCAACAAAATCCCTCAACTCATAGGTGTAATTAACATATGCATTGATGTAGAATGACCTGTGCGGCACATCAATGTACTTCACGTCGTTTATCTTGAACCACAGCTTGTCGGATTCGTCCCTGAACAGCTTTATCGCCTTTATGTTTTCGCAGATGAATTTGTCCTGCTTATCGCCTGTGCCCTGGTAGCACTTGAACGTTGGTTGTGTGGTCGCTGCAATTGTTCCCTGCTCAGAAGACGAAGGCGTTCCACTGCTTGAAGTTGTTCGCCTGGTTGTCTGGGGGACGCCGCTGGTTCCAGCAGGCGCCGATACCACGACAGTACCCTTGTATATTGTAAATTCGCCGCCACCCTGCTGAACATAAGGATGCACACAAAATGTGTATGTTCCTGATTTTAAAGGCTGCCCGTTTTGGTCCGTTCCATCAAACCAATTAGTTAATTCGTACCCATCACCAGAGCCAACAATGCTACCTAATTGCACCGTACTTATAGCATTGTCCTGATTGCACACTGTTTTCGATGGGTCTAAAACATATTCGTATGCAAACATCGCACTGTTGGGAAGATTGTAGCAGCTTAGCGTAGATGGGTTGCCGTTGCTCACAGCTGTCGCCTCACAGTAAAAAGTATTTGTGAGGTCTCTGTCTGTATCGCAAGCCGCGTTAGAATTATAGGTTGTTATCAGTCTTTGTTTTTCTGACGGACACCCTGCTGCGTAGCAGTCCGCTTCTGGCGGAATGCCTTGATTTCTGCAGAGATAGTATGCCGATGTCGCCAACCCCGTCACCGCACCTGTCGCTGCGGTGGAAGCAGGGATACAGCATTTTGAGCCTATATCAATATTGCACCAGTCATGACCACTTCCGAGCTGACAGCTGTTTTTTCCTGTATACTGGTCATTGCTTGTATCAACACATGTACAACCCGTG
>Ga0315293_10000095_pt1 | contig 69598 bp, 58 predicted proteins | sample YL17G13_20_MG_FD_203071 | JGI IMG/M metagenome (GOLD analysis project Ga0315293, IMG submission 203071) | Sediment microbial communities from Yellowstone Lake, YNP, Wyoming, USA - YL17G13_20 | ecosystem: Environmental > Aquatic > Freshwater > Lake > Sediment | place: USA: Wyoming | collected...
CCAAAATCCAGAATAAAAACTTATAAAAACTGCCAATCCATAAATATCAACACCATTTTTTCAAAACTTCACCATAAAAACATAAAATATCACATTTCCAAAACGCATTAAGACACAGCCTGTTCAGCATACCTGCCCTGTAAATGGTAAAGCGCTGCAAGGTTGCTCAGCGAGGTCGCAGTATCAGGATGGTCAGGGCCGAGGGTCTTCTCTCTAATCCCAAGAGCTCTTTTATACAGCGGTTCAGCCTTGTCATACCTGCCCTGTAATCTATAAAGCTCCGCCAGGTTGTTCAGCGATTGTGCTGCATCAGGATGGTCGGGGCCAAATCTCTTTTCAGCAATGGAAAGAGCTTTTTTAGCCATGGGAATAGCCTCTTGAAACTTGCCTTGCTGATATAAAGCTATAACTTTCTCGATTAAATGCTGATATTCGTCTTTTTCAGTAAACAGGGATGAACAATCATATTTCATTTTATTATCCCCTATTTTCACTAATATATTTTTTTATTTGAGATTATGCAACTATTCTAGCGGAGATAAAATATTAAATAAGGAGTTATATATGGACTATCAAGTCGTCAAGCCTGTAGTGGTTGTCAGCAAGTGTCTGGGGTTTGACAGCTGCCGTTATAACGGAGCCATAATATCGGATGAGTTTATTGTTGCACTGAAACCGCATATCTTATTTATTACCGTTTGTCCTGAAATGGGAATCGGGCTGGGGGTGCCGCGCGAACCTATTAGAATCGTTGTATCGGGTGGAAAGAGATTGCTTTACCAACCGGCCGCGAGAAAGGATGTATCCAGGGAAATGACGGTTTATGTGACAAGTTTTCTCGATTCACTCGGTCGGGTTGACGGATTCATCCTGAAGTACAAATCTCCGTCCTGCGGGATTGAGAATGTTAAAATGTATCCGGCCATTGAAGCTCAAACGCCGAAAGAAAAGGGAGCGGGATTTTTCGGAGAAGAAGCGATTTCACGCTTCAGTCATCTGGCGGTCGAGGACGAAAGAAGGCTGAAGACTTTCCGAATACGGGAACATTTTCTGACAAAATTGTTTGCATTAGCCCGTTTCAGGGAGTTGCGGGAGAATCCCTCGATGAAGGCTTTGATCGAATTTCATTCCCGCAACAAGCTTCTTTTTATGTCTTACAGCCAATCGAAATCAAAGGTGCTCGGAAATATTACGGCAAATCATGAACATAAAAACATCAGGGAAGTTATGAAACTATATTTTCAGACGATGACAGAGCTTTTTCAAAATCCGGCGCGAAGATCTTCTATTATCAATGTTCTCGAACATACCTTTGGAGGTGTTTCAATGGAATTATCTCCGCCGGAGAAGCGGTTTTTCTCTAAATCTGTCCAGGATTACAGGGAGAAGAAGGTTCCTTTGAGCGTACCTCTCAATCTTCTGCATTCGTGGGCGTTGAGGTTTGAGACTGAATACCTCCTTATCCAAACCTTTATAGAACCATATCCTTCGGCTTTAATGGATATATCGGATTCCGGTAAAGGAAGAGATCTATAGCAATATTATATTACCGGATATATCTTCGCACAATTCTATTTAATATAGCTACACATCGTTGATATATCATTTATTATGTTGACTTGTGCCCGCTTGACATCAAGTTCTGATCATGCTATTATATTTCGAAGCTTTAGAAAGGGTATCACCATAGAATCTTATTAGGTTTAGAGGGGATAATTAAAGCACAAACTCCGCTTTGGTTTATACTAGCTATCTGATGCTTCTGGAATATCTTTTAGAAGGAGGTTTTATGACCAAGAACAAAATGTCTTTCCTGCTAAGAGCGTTAGTTTCCGCTGCGGTCATGTCCGCTTTCTGCTTTTCTGCAATGGCGGGTGATGATATCGCCAAAATACTCAATCCAGACAGCGGCAAGGTGATCTATGTTTCGGCTAAAACCGGCAAGAATAAAAATCCAGGAAGCAAGGAACAACCTGTCAAGGACATTGACAAGGCGATGAAGATGGCGGCTGATGGTGACACTATCGTTGTTGCGGAAGGAATTTATAGCGGAATTTTCGGGGTAGGCTACCTCGAATGCGATAAAGCTGTGAAGCTCTACGGCAGCTTTTCTTCCGATTTCTCTAAACGCGATATCACAAAATTTACAACATTGTTTCAGCCCGATAATGCGAGCGGTGCAAAAGCGCGTAAGGCGATGTTGAGCTTCAAAGGCAAGGTTGACGGTGTTGTGGTTGACGGATTCGTGTTCGATATGGGTGAGAGAAATTCGTATTCACCGAACGAGGGTAAACCGGAAGGTGTTGCGAGCGGGATGCTCCTTCTTCCTCCGCAAAAAGCTTCAGGCCAGAACCCAACCGTCACGGAAGCTTGTATTTCCATTCCAAGCGCTGCGCCTGCGGGAAATGTGATCATAAGCAACAACCTATTTGCAAACTGTGCAAACTTCGGCATCCAAGCCGGACATCGCGGCGGGAAATTCAGTGTCCTAAACAACGTTTTTGTTTCGAACCGTATGGCAGCGATCGAGATATACGGTACTTGCAGCAACAAGGGGGGCCCGAAAGATATGACTTTGTGTGGCGAGGCGGAAGTTGCCAATAACACAATTCTTTTCACATGGAGCCGTCTGAAAGATTTCCAGGATATGGGATATGGCGTTCGGGTTATGACCAAGCTTGATTACAATATCCATCACAATTTATTAGGTGCTAATATAATGGCGGCCGTTGATCACAGCAGGTTCAACAAGAACGAATGGGTGAAAATGGATAATAATATGTTCTTCGTGAACAAGCAGGCTGACATGGAATACAGTCCGGCAAGCAATACATCAGTGAACCTGGTGGCTAACCAGTTTGGCGATCTCGAAATTGCGAGCGCCGCGGGGAATAAGAATGAAATCCCCAAAGGATTGGTGATTGACAAGAAATACCTCGAAGGCTTCCTCAGCGCGCGCTATTCAGAGCAGCAGGATTACGATCCGAATTCATCTGCAAATGTCCTCAGGGAGGTAATGGGGTTGAATAAGCAGGGAAAACTGAAAACGAAGGTCAGTATGTTCGGAAACAAATATCCCTGGAAAGAGGCTCTGAAGCTATTTGGAGCAGTTAAAACAGCTGGAGCACAATCCTTCTAAACATTTATTAACATCCTTAAATCCCTCTTCTGACGACAGAAGGGGGATTTTTTATTTCGCTTAGAGAGCTTTATAAAACCTGCAAATTTGTCATTCTGACGCATACTTCGAAGGGATGCAGGGGAAGAATCTATCTGAGCTTCAGGAGTTCTCTTTCGGAGGGCTTTTTCAGAATCACAACAAGCCATGGTTTTTCAAAGGTCTCGATTATTGATATGGGATTGTCAAAAATGTTAGCTGTCTTACAGAATTACTGTAATTTAAGTGTATAATTAAAATCAAGATGAGAAAAGCTGCATTAAGAAAAATGTTTCAAGCAAAGGATACAATATAATTCGATCGTTCGATTTTTAATGTTTTATGCTAAAAGAAAGGAAAATCAATGTTTAAAAAATGTCTTGTTACTGCAATTCTCTTATCAATCTTTGCCGCTCTTGTACTATGCCGGCCTAATCCGAAATGGGCGTCATCTCTTACGATGAGTCCCGAAAATCCGATGCCGGGTGACGTCGTTACATTTAATGCATTATTCGTCATTCAAAACGAAGATGCGAGCGGCCTCGTAATTGCTGGAGGCATTGACGGAGCGGAACTTCATCGGCAAAGTTATGGCCCGCTTGCTCGGCGGCACCGGGAATCATTTAGGTTCACATGGACCGCTGTCGCCGGCTCTCATATAGTATATATGCAGATAGATCCCGAAAGCGCTTATCCGGACGCAGTCAGTACGGACAACAGGACGGAACTGGCCTTCCGGGTTGGACTTGAAAGTCCGGTTCATGATTCAAGTGAATTAGGCAATTTAACGACTGCTACCAATTCGGGCGGATTGAGTTACACACCGCTGGACCCGAACGACAGGCGGCTTCTTACCGCCGACGATTGTGCGAGGCATGATGGAGAAACCCCGGATGTTACCGTTGATTTCTTCAGTTTGAACCGCGTAAGCCTACGTACCGCTGATCCTATAGAATACCGTTACGAGTTAAGAATAAAAAACCTGAGCCCAGTATGCATTTACCGCCTTAAGTACCGGATTCTGGATCAAGGCGGAGCTACGATAAGGGAGGTCACTCTCATTCCTACGAAACATAAATATGTTCTTAAGGGAAATGAAACGGCCACTTACACGAATATCTTCGGGATGGGGGATATATCCAATTTCGGTTTCTGCAGAATGATGGGCGGTGAATTTATATGCACCCGGGTCAAGGCGGTTCTGGACCCTGATAACGCTTTGTCCGAAACGAATGAAAGTAACAATGAAAGCGATCAGCTGACAATATATTTCGAACGGCGATAGGTATTTTTCGTAACTGATCACTATCAGCGCTTAATAAAAATCCCGCATTCACTTCACTGGATGCGGGATTGCTTTCGTTTCGACGTCAACGCTGGTGTAAAGCGCTGTTCAGTATTTACCATATTCATTACAGGATATTGCATTTCCGGAATCCTGATGATATTAATAGAGAGATATTATAAGAGGATATGGATGCGGATTAGTCAGAAGTTTGTTGAATCCATTATTTCTGAGCTCGTCAGAGAGCTGCTTCAGGGAAAAATGATCGAAACCGAGAATTATATGATTCTACAGGAAAAACTGACATCTGTAATGGCTGATGATCTGATGGTGGAAAACCGATTGGATGACGAGATCCGCAAGATAATGGAACAGCATTCTGATATGATAAGAAGCTCTAATGTCGAATATCATGAGATGTTCAAGACTATCAAGAAGAAGCTTACCAAGGAGCGCAAACTTATTTTATAAGGAAGCGAGAATTGCGACTTTCCCGTGAAAAAATTGTCCATCTTTCGCACATAATGGCGGATTTTTTGGAAAAAGAACCGAAAACGAAGTTCCTCGCGCCCAAGAATGAAATAAGACTGATGATCGTGGAGCTTATCACCAAAGAAATGAAGAAGGATGCCACCGCCGATCTCGAAGCCAGGGAAAAAATCCGTAAAATGAAGGAGGATATCCCGGAAGGCAGCCCGGAATGGGATGTTCTGTATTATAAACTGTATCAGGAAGCATTGGATCGGGCCCGCAGGGCTCGATAAGCTTTCTTTCATTTCCCAAACATTTAACCGGCTTTGTAATTATGGATCTCAAAAAAATCATCATTGATAACATCACGCCGATGCAGCTTTTCAAGAACCTCAAATACCGAATGGCCGCAGCGGGAGCATATCTTGCAGATCCGGAATTCGTGAGCGGGGGCTTGCAGTTCAAGTTTTTCCTCGGTGATAACTCCGAAACGGTGGTGCTCGAGGAGATCGCCCAGGAAAGGACGAGCGTTGACCTTTCCCTGCTTAACGATCGCGAGATGGAAGGCTTTCTGCTTAGCATGATCCCAGAAGCGGGAGTGAGAAAAAGCGCGCAGCCGGAGGATTTTATTACCGGCAAGTATAATCTTGATAGTTCAGATTTCATCCTCGGCCTCGATGAAGCCGGCAAGAGTGACTATTTCGGACCGCTTGTGATCACTGGTGTGGTCGTTCAGCAAAAAAACGTTGGGGAGTTATTCAAATTGTCGCTCAAAGATCCTAGCTTGTACGACCGAAACGCACTCTCGGAAACTGTGGCAAAGATCACGGATATGTTTCCCACCCTGAGCGTTATATTAAAGCCGGATCTTTATAACGAGATGTTCATCCGCCACAAAGATATGAACCTGATCCTTTTGAAAGCCCACGCCAAGGCGATACTCAGCGCAGTGGATAAATACAAGATTTCGACCGTCATCGTTGACAGATTCGGAGATGAAGATGTCTCAACCGATATAATCGGCAATGTAACGCTCCGGATCATCAATCCGTTCAGCGACGTGAAGCATCCGATAATTTCGGCGGCGGCGGCGATCTCCCAGTTCATTTATCTGCGCGAGCTCGAGGAGCTCGGCAATGAATACCGTGTGAAATTTCCGAAGGGCACTGGCGATGAGGTCGTAAGCTCCGCGAAATCCTTCATCAAATCTTACGGTCTCGAAAATCTCTTCAAGGTTTCGAAGGTAAATTTTCGGCTTACAGGGTCGTTGTTATAGCGGTTTTCTTTCATTTCGCGTTTGTATCAAAAGAATTTCGTATCCATCGGCCGTACCATGTTTTGTGGAATATCCCGATTTTCCAAGCGTAAGAAATTTTGATAAATCATTTTATAACGGAGGAATGAAATGAGTAACGATGGTAATAATAGCATTTCAGGTGTTTTGAAGGCTGGCATAAAGGCTCCGGAATTTTCTCTTCCATCAACGCCTGACCAGAAGGTGTCGCTGAGCGAGTTCAAGGGCAAACCGGTTATATTGGCATTTTATCCAGCGGACTGGAGCCCTGTATGCGGCGATCAGATGGCTTTATACAATGAAATCCTTGAAGAATTCCAGGAATATAACGCCCAACTGCTCGGCATTTCGGTGGACGGCATATGGAGCCATATCGCGTATTCTAAAGCTAACAAACTCCGCTTCCCTCTCCTGTCCGATTTCGAGCCGAAGGGCGCCGTAGCCAAAAAATTTGGCATTTACAGGGAAAAGGAAGGAGTGACGGAACGGGCTTTATTCGTCATTGACGCTGAAGGGATTATCCGGTGGAGTTATGTTTCGCCTGTCGGCATAAATCCTGGTGCAGACGGGATCATCGAAGCCCTTGAAAAACTTGGCGTTAAGAAAGCGGTTAAATGAGCGAAAAACTGAAAAGTCCTGTTCTGAAACTTCCTGTCGGAGAAAGGGATCACTCGCAAGGTTCTGCGGACGCGCCTGTGACGCTCGTTGAGTATGGCGATTTCGAGTGCAGTTTGTGCGGCAAGGCGTTTCCTGTCCTGAAAGAATTGTTGAGTACTTACGAAGGCAAAATACGTTTTATATTCCGCAATTTTCCGATGAAGACGCTTCATCCTAATGCATATGACGCAGCGCTTGCCGCTGAAGCGGCGGGTTTGCAGGGGAAATTCTGGGAGATACATAGCATTTTTTTCAAGAACCAGGATAATCTTGAAAAGCCTCAGCTTTTTAGATATGCGGCATCGACCGGGGCGGATGCCGAGAGGCTGAAGGCCGATATGGAATCTGAAGCTGTCAGGGCAAAGGTGAAGGAAGATTTCAGAAGCGGTGTCATAAGCGGCGTGAATGGCACGCCAACATTCTTTATAAACGACATTCGCTACAACGGCACATACTACCTGTGGGACATTTCGAAGGCGGTAGATCGCGCTCTCGCCCAGCCGGTTCAGGGGTCTTGATACCATACTTGGTTATGTTGATATGCAATGCGGCGCAATTTATGAATTCGGGCTCAGCGCCACGAAACCCGTAGCGTTGCCCTTCTTCACCTTAAGCAATATACCGGGATATTTCCCAAATATTGCGCGTCCGCTGACAAGATTATGACCCCGCGGACAATATACTTCCTTGACGACAAGAACCTTTTCGGCTTTGACAGCCTCTTCTTTGATTGGGTTTGGGATGATCATCATCCCCTTTTCATCGAAACGCTTCATTTTTTCCCTCTGCTATCAATATAGGAGTTTCCAGGCAATTTTCAAATCCGGCCGCAAGAATAATAAAACCGCCATACAAGCGATCCTGTCTTCAATAATAGATAGCGGGCTTTTCAAAACCCGCAAATTTGTCTTCTTGACGCAAACTTTCATTGGAAGCGCCGGAGCGCGTAGTCCTGAGGGGACTTCGAAGGGATACAAGGGAAGGACTCGTCCTGAGGTAATCTTCGAAGGGACACAAGGGAAGGAAACTCCGCATCCGGTCATTCTGAGGAACACTTCGAAGGAATTCTTACGAAGAATCTGTTCATGAGCAGGTTCAATTCTCCGCAATTGAACCTGCGTTGGCAGCTCAGCTATATTTCGTCGGGCGCGGTGCGGAGACCGCGCCCAGCAAACTATAATGAAGATTACAGAATCCTTCGGATTTCCCGGTCGCAGCCCGTCGAAGCAATTCCGGGTATGACTCAGTTTTACTCTCGCGGGTTCAGTGTCTCCGTACCTGAACCCACCGAACGCCTGATTGGAGCAGGTGCCATGAAGGACAGGCTGTGTCGCAATTATAAAAAAGTCATTCTCCGGGATACTTCGAAGGGGAGGCTACGGGAAAATGCGAAGCATTTCTTTAAAATGCGGAGCATTTCTGTAAATCTTCCTTTTAGTATCAACATGTTATGAACATTAAAAAATCTCATACAGCAGCAAATTTGAATTATGACACAGCCTGAGGACACCGGCTCCCGCTAAGAAAACTATTTTCGACAGGAAGCTTCGCCCCCTGTACCCCAAATCAGAAAACAGAAAACACATTCTATGCTACCTGGCACAACGAAACCCGAAGTAGATGCTTCTGTACGAAGTATCGAGCCTGAAGCGATGCGAAACGCGGATGACGTCCTTATGAAAGTACCACGAACCGCCGCGAACAACGCGATACTTGCCATTAGACGGTCCCTTCGGATCACGAGAGGGGCTGTTCTTGTAATAATTGTCTTCATACCAGTCGCTAACCCACTCCCATATGTTTCCAGCCATATCGTACAATCCGTAGCCGTTAGCAATATAACTACCGACAGGATGAGTGTCATCATCCTTGTCGCCATAACCTTTACAAATATGGCAAACAGAAGACCTGCAGTAATTCGCATCGTCGCAATTTATATTGTCTCCGTTCGGATATCTCGCTCCTTCAAGAGCGCCCCGCGCTGCGTATTCCCACTCCGCCTCGGTAGGAAGTCTTCCTCCCTTCCATTCGCAATAAGCCGACGCCTGGTTCCAATCAACATAAATAACAGGATAATTGTCATACCGGCTGTTGCCGTAATAACTGCTACGGGTATAGCTCTTGATCTCAGAAGGCGCACGGCAGGAACCCGCATCCACACATTTCTTGTACTCCCCGTTCGTAACCTCATACTTGTCCATCCAAAACTTAGAGATATACACCTTATGCACTGGCTTCTCGTCGCTATCGCCGTCATTAGACCCCATCTGAAAACTACCAGTAGGAATTAATACCATGCCTTCATACTTTACTGTTTTTTCTACCTTTTTTTGTGCCGTTAAACCAACTGAAAAACAAAAAAGCAAGATTAAAATAAAAGAAATTGAAATTATTCCTTTCATCCAATTCTCCTTTAAGTTTGTAATTCATTTTATAATGAGATTTAATAATGAATAATCAGAGGTGATTGCCCAAGTATGAAATATAAATACAATTAGTCTGGAATATTGTCAAGAAATTGAGCGCCCGTCATTGCCAAATAATATGATTATGCTTAAACCAGAAACCAGAATAAAACTACCTGACGCAACGAAACCCGGAGTCGGAGTTCCTGCTCGTAGTATAGTACCAAAGGCGATTCGATACGCGGAAGCTGCTCGTAACATAGTCCCACGAACCGCCGCGAACAACGCGATACTTGCCGTTCGACGGTCCCTTCGGATCACGAGGCGGGCTGTTCTTGTAATAATTGTCTTCATACCAGTCGCTCACCCACTCCCATACGTTCCCAGCCATATCATACAGCCCCTACCCGTTTGCTGCGTAATTTTCTACAGGATGAGTGTCATCATCCTTGCCGCCATAACCTTTACACTGATTGCAAAAAGAAGACCTGCAGTAATTCGCATCGCCGCAATTTATATTGTCTCCGTTCGGATATCTCGCTCCTTCAAGACCGCCCCGCGCCGAGTATTCCCACTCAGCCTCAGTCGGTAAACGTTTACCCTTCCATTGACAGTACTTGCGCGCATCATCCCAACTAACATAAATCACAGGATAGTTCTCGTACCGGCTGTCGCCGTAATAACTGCTACGAGTGTAACTCTTAACACTTGCCGGCGCACGGCAGGACCCCGCATCCACGCACTTCTTGTACCCCCCGTTCGTAACCTCATTCTTGTCCATCCAGAACTCAGAGATATATACAGTATGCACTGGCATCTCGTTAGACTCCCCTTCATTAGACCCCATCTGAAAACTACCGGCAGGAATGAGTACAATTCCTTCATATGTCGATGATTTTTCTGTCTTTTTTTGTGCCGTTAAACCGACTGAAAAACAAAAAAGCAAGATTAAAATAAAAGAAATTGAAATTATTCCTTTCATCCAATTCTCCTTTCAGTTTGTAGTTCATTTTTCAAAGAGATTAAATAATGAATAATCAGAGGTGGTTGCCCAAGCATGAAATATAAATACTATTAGTCTGGAATATTGTCAAGAAATTGGGCACTCGTCATTGCCAAGAGGTAATCTTCGAAGGGATACAAGAGAAGGACTCGTCCTGAGGTAATCTTCGAAGGGATACAAGGGAAGGAAACTCCGCATCCGGTCATTCTGAGGAACACTTCGAAGGAATTCTTACGAAGAATCTGTTCCTGAGCAAGTTCAATTCTCCGCAGCCCGTTGCCCAAATAAAAGAAGTCATACTCGGGGATACTTCGAATGGATACAAGGGAAGGAAACTCCGCATCCGGTCATTCTGAGGAACACTTCGAAGGAATTCTTACGAAGAATCTGTTCATGAGCAGGTTCAATTCTCCGCAATTGAACCTGCGTTGGCAGCTCAGCATATTTCGTCGGGCGCGGTGCGGAGACCGCGCCCAGCAAACTATAATGAAGATTACAGAATCCTTCGGATTTCCCGGTCGCAGCCCGTCGAAACAACTCCGGATATGACTCATTTTTACTCTCGCGGGTTCAGTGTCTCCGTACCTGAACCCACCGAGATATAAGCCGCAATGAATAAGACATGGAAAATACCGTTGACAATGTTTACTGATTCTGTTTTATTGGAAATATGCGAAGCGAAGATATTACATCCGATGAATCGTATAAACAGGACGCAACGAAGACGCGGAGGCTGCAGCTGATCGTGGATTTCACGCGAAACCTTCTATACCAAACGAATGAAGGGATCGAGCATGATTTTCAGCTGGTGGAGACGGTCCGGCGGAATTCAGTCGCCCTTTTCCCTGGCAGGGAAAAAACCTTTTTCCTGATCTATTATCCCCGTCTGCGGCGCGTCCTCGTGGAGAAATATGGGTTCGAGGCTGAGTTCTACGCCCACCCGCTGAATACGAAATTCGAGGAATATTTCGGAGGAGCCAATAATGAATATATTCAGTAAAAGTTTGATCGCAGTCTTTACGAGTTCCATTTGTTTTGGTCTTTTCAACATCTCGATTTTCTCCCAGGAACAGCCGGCAGGGATATATTCTTCCCACAAAAATCCGGGAGACGAGATAAAATCGGCGGTCATTGACGCTGCTGATGGTTGCAGGGCGATACTTCTCGTTTTCGGCGCGGACTGGTGTCCCTGGTGCAACCGGCTTTCGAAGTTCTTCGATGAAAATGAAAGGGTTGCGGCTACTCTTAAGAACAACTTCATCGTCGTCAAGGTTGATCTCGGCAGATGGGACAAGAATCTGGACCTGATGGCGAAATTCAAGGTTGACCGTAAGGCGGGAATTCCTTCGTTCGTCGTTCTCGATTCTAAAGGCGAATGGATGAAATTCCAGGAGACCGGCGTCCTCGAAGAGGGCAAGGGGTATTCGGAGAAGAAAGTTCTTAAATTTTTTACCGCTAACAAAACCCCTGCGGGTAAACCTTGCAAATAAAGCAATACTTTCCTGTTGTTCTATCAGGATAAACAGGGAACCTGATTCGCCTGTCCTGCTTTATTTGTCTTTTTTGCTCCTGCTTACTGCGCCCGCAGGTGAGCGCGGCGGTATAATATCACACCGATGACAAAGTATATCGCGGTTATCGCCAGAAGCATCGAAAGTTCATAGAGCAGATCGCCTATTCCGGCGCCGTAGAGGAATACCTGAAGGAACGTCTTATGAGCGTGCGTTGTAGGTTGCAGGTCGAAGAGCGTGAAAGGGGTTCCGCCAACATTAAAAAGCGTTATTTCAGGTAATGGAAAAAAGATGCCGGAGAAGAAGATTACCGGTATTGTTATGATATTTCCCCAGAGAAAGGCTTCCTTCTCCGTTTTACTGAAAGCTGCGATAATTAAAGCTATTGCGACCGCGGAAATACTGGCGATAACTCCGAAAAACATACCGACGAGGAGCGATCCTTTGCTGTTAAAGCCCATCATCACTGCTGTGTAAAGCATCATCGGAACCACCACTATTGCGAAAATAATTTGTGAAAGACTCATTCCTGCAAGATATTCCCAGGTGCGCACGCCGGACATCTTAAGGCGCGTGATTGTTTTGTGTTCCACCTCTTGCGCAAGCACCATCGCCACCTGAATCAGCATCATATAAATCGCCATAAGCATCAGTCCGGGGGCGAGGTAGTTAAAATCCGATCCTTTTCCCGTTTCGGTATTGATGAAGCACGCCTGGGTGGCGACGGGTGGATTGTAGCCGGATTTCAGCGCTATATATCTGCTGAATACGGCGTCAAAAATTAACTTCACAAGACTGTAAGTCGGCGCGCCGGGATCGCCGACGATCTCGATAGTCGGAGTTTCAGTTTTTTCTGAAACGCCGTCGGCGGTTTTTTTGGTTTTCAAGGTATAGAGAGCCCGGGTGAAGCCGGCCGGGATAATGATCAGTGCCGCGTATTCCCTCTTTTCAATTCTTCTCCCTACCTCGCTTCGGTCTTTGATGATCTTCAGGTTAAAAATGCTTGTCCCGTCTTCGTACGTGAATTTTCCGAGCATTTCGATAAGTCCGGCGCCGTAATTTTCCGACCCAGCTATGTTTTTATCGTTGTTGATAACGAAAATCCTGGCGGTGTAATAATTCGCGCCCAGCGCCCAGCCGAATATGATGATAAATGATATCGGAAACGCGAATGAAATCAGGAGTGTCCGGTAATCTCTTACCATTTCCAGTATGGCTTTCCATGCGATCCTTATGATTTTCATTCCCTTAAACTCCTTCCGGTGAGGTTGATAAACACATCTTCGAGGCTGTTCCACCTGAAGCGGATATCTTCGAGGACCGCCTTGTCGTCGCTAATCGCGGAAGTGATCAGCGGCAGGCTCTTCGCGGTGTCAAGGGAGCGCAGGACAAGCCGAGGGCCAATGCAGGTGCTGTCTTTAAGTTTGGCTCCGAGTTTTTCTTTGAGTTTATTTTCCAGCCGTGAAGCCTGTCTTTCGTTTTGGAGCGTAATTTCGAGGACATCTCCTTCACCGACACTTTTTTTAAGATTTTCAGGTGAATCGGCGATAAGCAGCTTTCCCCTGTCGATGATTCCTACCCGATTGCATACCCGATCAGCCTCGTCCATATTATGTGTCGTAAAAACGATAGTCTTCTTTTTTGCCAGAGATTTGATAAAGTCCCGCACCATCACGCGGCTCTGGGGGTCGAGTCCCGCTTCCGGCTCGTCGAGAATGATAATCTCCGGGTCATGAACAAGGGCGAGAGCGAGGTTCAGTCTGCGTTTCAGGCCTCCTGACAGTGTACGGGCGGTTTTATTCTTTTTTTCCTCGAGATTGAGTTTGTTAAGAAGCTCCTTTGTGTTTTTTCTCGCCGCGGAAGAGGATAAGCCGCTCATTGTCGCCACGAACATCATCTGTTCGGAGCAGGTCAGATATTCCCAGAGAACAAGCTCCTGGGGGCATAGGCCCACTTTTCGCATCATTTCTCGGGAGGAGTTGATCGTTTCTTTTCCATCAATAAAGATTTTACCCTTGTCCGGTCTGAGAAGCCCGCATATCATCTTTATGGTTGTCGTCTTGCCGGCGCCGTTCGGACCGAGCAGACCGAATATCTCCCCCTCCCGCGCCTCGATATTGAGCGTGTCAACCGCACACAAGGAACCGAAGTTCTTTGTCAATCCTTCGGTTCGGATGGCGGATTTACTTTTTTCAGCGGTCATTTCAGCAAACTCCTTGTGAATGTTTTCCATGTCTCGACGATTTCGGCGTCGTTTATCGGTTTAAAACCGAGGACTTTATACAAGATCATCCCGTCTGCAAGCGCCATGAGGCCATAGGAGACTATCCGTGTGTCCACCTTGCGGAATTCGCGCTTAAACCGGCCATAACGTAGTATCTGCCTCATGCCTTTATAGTAAGTTTTATAAACATCGTTTAATACAACCTGAAAATCGCTGTCCGTCAGCGTCTTCGAATAGAAATGAACGAACAAGCGCGACATCATTCCCTGCTTGATCCTTATTCCGCTTGAGTAGGTCTTATATTCGATTTTTGCCGGAGAAGTGGAATACGCGTTCTTGTCTTTTCCGCCTTCGTTTTCGAAGGTAAGAACGATGAACAGGTCCAGCATCTCCTCAGCTGCCATCTTTGGGGTTATAACTGCCGTGACCATCTCATTGTAGTACTCGAGAAAAGCCCGGAACGATTGGAGGAGAAGATCTTTCTTACTCTTAAAGTAATAGATCAAGACCCCTTTTGAAACCCCAGCTTTCTCCGCTACAAGGTCGAGCGTCAGCTCTTCGAAACCCTTTTCTGCAAGACATTCAAGGGCGGCGTTTATCACCTGTGCCCGCCTCATCTGTTCCTGTCCCACTTTCGGACTCACTTCACGCTCCTGTATTATACTGACCGGTCAGTATAATATATATTCCCAAAGTCCTGTTGTCAAGCTGGTGGAAATGGCAATCCGTTAACAATTCTCCTTTTTTCATATCTTTGCTTTCTTTTCAATCTTGTGGATCATTGTTGATGGAATTGAAGTTATAAAATAATTGTGATATTCTTTTTTTTCAACGTATGGTGATTGCGTCTTTCATCACTGATTCTTAATGATTCTTTCGATCCCGGGAGGCTTCAGTTGAGGGTCACGGTTCTTGGTTCCGGAAGTTCCGGGAATTCAACCCTGCTCGAATCGAACGGCAGCGGTATTCTCATTGATTCCGGCTTCTTCTGCCGGGAGCTGGAGACTCGTCTTGGGCTTGTCGGTTTTCCGGCGGAGAGAATCAAGGCGATTGTAATCACGCATGAGCATACCGATCATATAAAAGGCGCCGAGGTTTTTTCCAAAAAGCATAAAGTGCCTGTCTATCTAAGCGAAGGAACCCGCGCTTCCGGCCTGATAGATGAATACAAAGCCTGGCTGGAGCCGTTCGAGACAGGAAACGATTTTTCAATAAACGGTTTCGATATCAATCCATTCCGAATTGCTCACGATGCGGCCGATCCTTGCGGTTTTGTTATAAAATCGGGCGGTTGCAGTGTTGGCATAGGCACGGATCTCGGCTATGTCACACGGCTGATCGAGGAGAAATTCTCGGGATTGGACTTGCTTGTATTCGAATCCAACCACGATCCTGAGATGTTAATGAAGGGCCCCTACCCCTGGTTCCTGAAGCAGAGGATCGCCTCGCGCAATGGCCATCTCTCGAATCCTGAGGCGGCGGATTTCCTGAAAAATTCCATCACGGAGCAGACGCGGCATATTTTTCTCGCCCACCTGAGCAGAACGAACAATGACCCATCACTTGTGATGAGCATATGCAGGCAAGCCCTTGACGAAGCTGAGAATTCGGTTAGCCGGCTTTATATGACGAGCCAGTTTGAGTGCAGTGAAACGATAGACCTGGAGGTCTGATAATGATTGACAGATATACGCTTAAAGATATGGGAAATATATGGACGGATGAAAACCGCCTCAAGACCTGGCTTGATGTTGAGCTCGCGGCGATGAGGGCGCTCGAAGAGGCGGGCAGGATTCCGTCCGGGACCGCGGATGGCATCCGTGCGAAAGCCGTTATCAAAACAGTCCGAATGCTTGAAATCGAGGAGCAGACCCATCACGACGTTATCGCCTTCACACAGATGATAACCGAACAACTCGGAGATGAAGGAAGATGGCTGCATTACGGCCTGACCAGCTCGGACGTCGTTGACACAGCGTTGTGCATTCTGATTCGTGACGGCCTTGGGATTGTGATAAAAGATTTCAGCCGCCTGGCTGAATCGGTCAAGGCGCAAGCGTTCAAGTATAAAACTCAGTTGATGGTTGGCAGAACTCACGGCGTTCATGCGGAACCGATCACGTTCGGATTCAAGCTGGCGCTTTGGTATGCGGAGATTAAGCGCGATATCGGCCGTCTCGAAAGGGCAAAGAAGAATATCGCGGTTGGCAAGTTCTCCGGCGCGGTGGGGACCTTTGCGCATCTCGATCCCGCAATAGAAAAACGCGCTTGCGAAATACTCGGCCTGCAACCGGCGCCGATCAGCTCCCAAATAATCCAGCGCGACCGGCATGCGGAAGTGATGACCACACTCGCGATCTCTGCGGGATCGCTGGAAAAATTCGCAGTCGAAATCAGGCATCTCCAACGCACGGAAGTCAGGGAAGTTGAAGAACCTTTCGAGAGGGAACAGAAAGGCTCTTCCTCTATGCCCCATAAAAGGAACCCTGTGAAATGCGAAAATGTATCCGGCCTCGCGCGTCTTATCCGTTCGTATGCTCTCGCCGCCCTCGAAAATATACCTCTCTGGCACGAGAGGGATATCTCACATTCTTCATCCGAAAGGATCATCTTACCTGATGCGTTTATTCTTGCGGATTTTACAGCGAACAGATTCCGCAAAATAATAGAGAATCTTCTTGTTTATCCCGAGGCGATGGAGGCAAACCTGAATAAATTGAAAGGGCTTGTATATTCCGGAACTGTCCTGCTGCGCCTCGTCGAGGCGGGGATGTCGCGCGAGGATGCTTACACGATTGTCCAGCGGAATTCGATGAAGGTTTGGGAGACGGGCGAGGATTTCAAGGCGCTGCTCGCGAAGGATACCGATTTCGGTATGGCAGTAAGCTCGAAGGCGTTGGAAGAGATGTTCGACGCGAAAACCGTTCTGAAAAATATCGATGCGGTGTTTGCAAGGGTGTTCGGAGAAAAATAAAGGGCAGCGGCGATGATGGAGATTTGGGAAAACCTGATCCGGTTTTACAAAGATTCGGAATTGCTCTCGTATTTCCTTGTCCCGGTTCTTATAAAAAATGAAGAAATTAAAACAAAAAGAGGAAAACGCTCAATATGAAAGCCAGGGTTTATGTTTCGTACAAGGATACCGTGCTCGACCCGCAGGGAAAGACGGTGAGGAACGCCCTGCGTTCACTCGGTTATGACGATGTCGTGGATGTCCGCCAGGGGAAATATTTTCAAATCGAATTGAAAGATATGTCTCGCGAGCAGGCGGAGAAAATATTGAGGGAAATGGCGGATAAGATACTTTCAAATCCGGTGATCGAGAAGTTTGAGATTGAAATATGAAGGAATATGGGAAATGAAATTTGGGATTGTCGTCTTTCCAGGTTCCAACTGTGATCGGGATACTTATTCCGCGGTCGAAAGGCATGGCGGCAGCGCGGTTTATTTATGGCACAAGAATACCGATCTTCAAAACTCGGATTGTATAATATTACCGGGCGGGTTCGCTTACGGCGATTACCTGCGCACAGGAGCCATAGCGAGATTTTCGCCTATAATGAATTCGGTTGTCAGGTTTGCCGGTGCAGGCGGGAATGTCCTGGGCATATGCAACGGTTTCCAGGTGCTTCTCGAGGCGGGCTTGCTGCCTGGGGCGATGCTCGTAAATAAAAGCCTGAAATTTCTCGGACAGGATGTTTTTATCAAAACAGAGAGGAACGACACACCCTTCACGTCGAAATTTGAAATCGGCGATATCCTGCGCGTTCCGGTAGCCCATTTCGAGGGTAACTACTATGCCCCGGAAGACGTGCTGGATGAACTCGAACGCGATGGCAGGGTCATTTTCAGGTATTGCACAAAGGGCGGAGATATCAATGACGACGGCAACCCTAACGGCGCGATGAGGAACATCGCCGGCATATGCAATAAAAACAGAAATGTGCTTGGGATGATGCCCCATCCGGAGCGCGCATCGGACAATGTTATAAACAAGACTGATGGCTCCCGAATCTGGCTTTCACTGCTGAAAAGCCTGAAAGGCGCGGCATGATGAAAGAAGAATCGGTCGTGACGATGCAAACAGCCCTCGAGCAGGGTTTGACGGAGAAGGAGTTTGAAACTGCCTGCGAAATTCTGGGCAGAACGCCGAACTTCACCGAGCTCGGGGTCTTCGCGTTGATGTGGAGCGAGCATTGCAGCTATAAAAGCTCACGCCTGCATCTAAAGAAATTCCCTACCACCGGCGAACGTGTGTTGCAGGGTCCGGGTGAAAATGCCGGTGTGATAGATATCGGGCATGGCCTCGCCGCCGTCTTCAAAGTGGAAAGCCACAACCATCCGTCGTTCATCGAACCGTATCAGGGCGCAGCTACCGGAGTCGGCGGAATACTACGTGATGTATTCACGATGGGCGCGCGTCCCGCAGCATCTATGGACTCGCTCCGCTTCGGCGAAGCGTCGCATCCGAAGACAGCTAATCTCGTCAAGGGGGTTGTCGCCGGTATAGGCGGCTATGGCAACTGCTTCGGCTGCCCGACGGTTGGAGGCGAGGTATTTTTTCATCCATCGTATAACGGAAACATCCTCGTGAATGCATTCAATCTCGGTATATGCCGGAAGGATAAAATTTTTCTTGCCAAGGCAAGCGGAGTCGGCAACAAGGTGATTTATGTCGGATCGAGGACAGGCAGGGACGGCATCCACGGCGCGGGTCTTCTCGCCTCGAAGTCCTTCGGCGAGGGCTCGGAAGAAATGCGCCCCACCGTCCAGGTGGGTGATCCCTTCCAGGAGAAGAAGCTGCTCGAAGCCTGTCTCGAGGCGATGGAGGCGGGGCTGGTCGTCGGGATTCAGGATATGGGGGCGGCGGGGCTGAGCTCCAGCTCGCTTGAAATGGCCGGAAGGGCAGGCACCGGCATTGTGATGCACCTTGACCGGATACCGACCCGCGAGGAAGGGATGACCCCATATGAACTGATGCTCTCGGAATCGCAGGAGAGGATGCTTATCGTTGCCGAAGCTGAAAAGGTCGAAGCTATTCGGAAGGTTTTCGAAAAATGGGATTTGAACGCCGTGGAAGTCGGCGAGGTGACAGCGGACGGCAGGCTGAAGCTGTATATGAACGGCAGATTGGTCGGCGATATGCCCGCCGCCCCGCTTTCGGACAAGGCGCCGGTTTACGACCGTCCCAGGCAGAGGCCCGATTATCTCGATGACCTTGTGGAGCTCGATCTATCCGCGATTCCTCTTCCGAAAGATTATAACGAAACGCTATCCGCGCTCCTGGGCTCCCCGAATCTCTGTTCGAAGCACTGGGTTTGGAACCAGTACGATTCGACCATCGGATCGGACACCGTCTTCGAGCCGGGACACGACGCCGCGTTGATGCAGGTCAAAGGAACACCGGTCGGCATTGCGATTTCCTCGGACTGCAATTCCCGCTACTGCTATCACAACCCGCGCCTCGGCGGGGCAATTGCGGTTGCGGAGTCCGCAAGGAACGTCGCCTGCTGCGGGGCGAAGCCGGTCGCGTTTACGAATTGTCTTAATTTCGGCAATCCTGAAAAGCCGGAGATTATGTGGCAGTTTTCCGAGGCGATAGACGGGATGGTTGAGGCGGCGAAGATTCTGGATACGCCGGTTGTGAGCGGCAACGTAAGTTTTTATAACGAAAGCGGGGATGTTTCCATTTATCCGACGCCGACGGTCGTTATGATAGGACTGATCGAGGATATCGGTAAGGCCGTTCCGATGTTTTTCCAAAAGCCGGGCGACAGGATTATCCTCCTCGGTGAAACGCTGGAAGAACTGGGCGCGACGGAATACTTGAGCTTTATACATAAAACAGAAAAAGGTACGCCTCCGATGCTCGATATTAAAAAAGAAAAGGCGCTGCAGATTTTGTTGCAGAAGCTGAGCGATAAGGAGCTAATAGAGTCCGCTCATGACATTTCCGACGGCGGCCTTGCGGTCGCGCTATGCGAAGCCCTGTTCAACGAGGATCTCAATCTCGGCGCGGGGATCAACCTCAAGTCCGATATCAGGCTCGATGCGCTTCTCTTCGGGGAGACCCAATCCCGCGTCATAATCAGTGCGAATCCGCAAAAAATGAGTAAAATTCTAAGTTTGTCTGAGGAAAATGGCGTATCGGCATTCGAAATCGGAGAAGTAACCGATCGTCCGTCGCTTTCGATAAAAATCAATGGCTTGAAGGTTATTGCAGCTGACCTGAAGTTGCTGCATAATAAATGGGAGAAAGCCTTTTTACATATAGTCAGGGAATTCTGATGATAGAACATCCGGGCGACAAAAAGGAAAAATGCGGTGTCTTCGGGATTTTTCATCACGAGGATGCCGCAAATATTGCATACCTCGGCCTTTACGCGCTTCAGCACAGGGGACAGGAAAGCGGCGGGATAGCTTCAAGCGACGGCAATCATATATATTTGCATCGGGGTATGGGGCTTGTCGCGGACATCTTTCCCGAATCCGTGCTCCGGAATCTCAAAGGGAATAGCGCCATCGGGCATGTCCGCTATTCGACCGCCGGTTCATCGTATTTTGCAAACGCCCAGCCGATAAAAATAATATGCCACAAAGGGGAGATAGCCGTCGCGCATAACGGAAACCTCGTGAACGCCGCGACGCTGAAGGACCGCCTTGACAGATCCGGCTCCATCTTCCAGGGAAACAGCGATACCGAGGTGATATTGCACCTCATCGCCCGTTCTCACCAGAAAAACGTGATGGATGCCATAGTGGATGCCCTTTCACAGGTTCGCGGGGCGTATTCTCTGTTGTTTATGACGAAAGACAGCCTCATCGCCGCGCGCGATCCGTTCGGTTTCCGTCCGCTGCTTATCGGTAAGCTGGGGGATTCGGTAGTTGTGGCGTCGGAGACAACGGCATTCGATCTTATAGGGGCTACCTGGGAACGGGAAATTGAACCGGGCGAGGTCGTGCGTATCAGCGAAACGGGAGTTGAATGCTTCAAGCCTTTCCCGCCTCAGCCGCATCAATTCTGCGTCTTCGAGATGATTTACTTTGCAAGGCCGGACAGCGTAATCTTCGGGCATACCGTGCGGGATGTCCGCGTCCGCCTCGGCGAGGCTCTCGCGAGGGAGCACCCGACAGACGCCGATATCGTCGTGCCGGTTCCGGACGGCGGCGTGTTCGCCGCGATGGGGTACTCGCGCATATCCGGCAAGCCGTTCGAGCTCGCGCTTATCAGGAATCACTATGTAGGACGGACATTTATCGAACCGAGAAGCCGCATCCGGCATTTCGGAGTCAAGATCAAGCTGAACCCGATCAAGACGCTGATCAAGGGCAAGAGCGTTGCCCTGATTGACGATTCCATTGTCCGCTCAACTACCAGCCAGAAAATGGTGGAGATGATGCGTAGCGCCGGCGCACGAGAGGTTCATTACAGGGTGAGCTCTCCTCCTTACATTTCACCATGCTATTATGGGATTGACACACCGAAAAAAGATCAGCTTGCGGCGGCGGTCCACACGATAGAAGAGATCAGGCAGTTCATCGGCGCGGATACGCTGGGATACCTCAGCATCGAGGGTATGCTTTCCGCGGTGGGGAATAACCGCAATGAATTTTGTAAATCATGTTTCACCGCCAAGTATCCCGTTGATTACCCGGATGAGGAAGAGCGCCAGCTCGCGTTATTCGACAAGGGAGACGAGGAATCTTCAGGGGACGGTATGCCCGCCTGATCCTTGCCCAGTCGGTTTGATTTATCGTAAAGATTTCTTGCTGTTCAAGCCATTTTTCATTAAATTAATATCTGTCGGATTTTATGGATAAGACCTTTGAAAAACTATGAAGACAAGTCATTCTGAAGAAGGCCCTCGAAGGGAAACCCCTGAAGAATCCATTAGATTCTTCCTTTGCTTCCCTTCGAAGCGTACCTCAGAATGACGATGTGGCAGCTTTTTCAAATCTCTTGGATCAAATTGTCGTAAAATGCGGCGATCAGGATGAAAGTATGGGTGATAAAGAAAAAAACATCGCACGGACATACAAGGATTCCGGTGTGGATCTTGATGCCGCGGACAGGGCGAAAGGCGAGATCAAGCGGCTTGTCCGCAGGACTTTCAATAAAAACGTCCTGACGGATGTCGGTTTGTTCGGGGGTCTTTTCAAATTCGATAAGGATAATTTCATCTCTCCTGTTCTCGTTTCAAGCGCGGACGGCGTAGGAACCAAGCTTAAAATAGCATTTATGACCGGACGGCATAGCACCGTAGGTCAATGCCTCGTAAATCACTGCGTAAACGATATCCTCGCTCAAGGGGCGAAACCGCTTTTCTTTCTCGATTACATCGCTTCAGGCAGGCTCGTTCCTGAAACAGTCGCATCCATTGTGGAGGGGCTTGCCATCGCGTGCGAGGAAAACGGTTGCGCTCTTATCGGCGGAGAGACGGCGGAGATGCCCGGTTTCTATAAAGACGAAGAATATGACCTCGCCGGATTCATCATCGGGGTCGTGGAGCAGAAACGGATAATAGACGGCAGTGGAATCAGGGAAGGCGATGTTATTATCGGCCTGCCTTCGAGCGGAATGCACACAAACGGTTATTCGCTCGCGCGAAAAGTCATTTTTGATGATCTTAAACTTAATGTGGACGATCATATCCATGAGCTTGGCAGGACTGTCAGCGAAGAGCTTCTGCAGGTTCACAGATCATATCTTAAACAGGTAAGCAGGCTTCTCGAGAAACAATTGGTCAGCGGGATTGCCCATATCACCGGCGGCGGATTTGAAGGAAATATCTCGCGTGTTATGCCTGATGGACTGACTGCCGAGGTGAATACGAAAACATGGGAACCTCTTCCCATTTTCCGTTTCATCCAGGAAAAAGGCCGGGTTGCCCCTGAAGAGATGTACCGGGTTTTCAATATGGGGATCGGGATTGTAATCCTGATGAAAAAAGAAGCACTTGGCGAGGCTGGGATATTGTTGGAAAAAGCAGGCGGGGATTTCAAGGTAATCGGAAGAGTGATCAAAGGCGAAAAGCCGGTCAGGCTTCTTGGTATCTGAGAAAAGAAACATATCGAATGAACAAGGTAAAGATAGGCATCCTCATCTCCGGACGGGGATCGAATATGGTTTCCATTGCCGAAGCCATAAAGCGCGGTGATATACCGGCGGAAATCTCTCTTGTCTTCAGCAACGTGCCCAAAGCGCCGGGTCTTGAAAAAGCCAAAAAACTCGGAATTGAAACAGCGAGTTTTACGCATAAGGGATTTTCATCGAGAGAGGATTTCGACTATGCAGTGAGCGTCGAATTGGATAAGAGGGGTGTCGAGCTTGTATGTCTTGCCGGCTATATGCGGCTATTGAGCCCCTGGTTCGTAGGGCAATATAAAAACAGGATAATGAACATCCACCCCGCCCTGTTGCCATCCTTTCCGGGGTTGGATGCGCAGAGCCAGGCGTTCGACTGGGGGGTGAAGGTGACCGGGTGCACGGTGCATTTCGTTGATGAAGAGCTGGATCACGGGCCGATTATCCTCCAGGAGGCGGTGCCGGTGGAGGAAAATGATACAGCCGAATCGCTTGCGGAGCGGATTCTCGAGGTTGAACATAGAATATATCCGAAAGCTGTGGATCTGTTCTGCCGCGGCTTGTTGACAGTGAAAGACAGAAAGGTTGTAATTGGCGGTTATGAAAGAACTGAAAGATAAAATTGAAAACGGAAGCGCCGTAATCGGCATAATGGGTCTCGGCTATGTGGGCCTGCCTCTCGCAGCCGAGTCCGCAAAAAAGGGATACAAGACCTACGGGTTTGATATAAACGGGAAAAGAATCGAGGAATTGAAGCGCGGAGAGATTTTTATAACTTATCTTGACAGGGATGCTATTGCAGAGCAGATAAAAAACGGGTTGTTGATTCCCACGGGAGATTTTTCTCATCTCGGAGAATGCGATTTGATTCAAATCTGCGTCCCGACCCCTCTCACCTCCACGCGTGAACCTGACCTCGAGCCGGTAATTGTGGCGTCCGAGCAGGTTGCGAAACACCTGCGCAAAGGGCAGCTTATCATCCTCACGAGCACAACATATCCGGGGACCACGCGCGAGGTTCTGATACCGATTCTGGAAAAGACAGGGATGAAGGCCGGGAAGGATTTCCTCGCCGCTTTCGCTCCCGAACGCGAGGACCCCGGCAACAAGAGCTTCAAGACCGCAGGGATCGCCAAGGTGGTCGGAGGATTAGACAAGGCAAGCCTCGAGTGCGCAGTGGCGTTCCTTTCGAAGACGTTCGAGAAGGTTGTGCCTGTGGAAACGCCGGAGGAGGCGGAGTTCACAAAGCTGCTCGAAAATATCTACCGTTCCGTCAACATCGCGATGATAAACGAACTGAAGATGCTCGCCCACCGGATGGGGATAAACATCTGGAATGTGATCGGCGCCGCTTCGACCAAACCTTTCGGCTTCCAGCCGTTCTATCCGGGCCCCGGACTCGGCGGACACTGCATACCGATTGACCCGTTCTACCTGACCTGGAAGGCTCGGGAGTTCGATTTTTCCACGAAGTTCATCGAGCTCTCCGGCGAGATAAACAGCAATATGCCTTATTATATCGTCGAGAGGATTGCAGAGGGATTGAACCTGCGCAAGAAGAGCATCAATTCATCGAAGCTGCTTATCCTCGGGGTTTCATACAAGAAGGATGTCGGGGATATCAGGGAATCACCGGCTCTCAAGATCATCCAATTGCTCAAAGACAGAGGGGGAATCGTTGATTATAACGACCCGTACGTTCCGGAACTTGAGCCTCACGGACAATTAAAGGAACATATGACGTCTGTCGGGATTGATGATTTGGAGCTTAAGAAATACGATGCCGTGATCATCACCACAGACCATTCTTCTTACGATTATCAGAGGATCGTGGACAAATCCAGCCTTGTCATAGACTGCCGCAACGCCACGAGAGATGTAAAGCATGGAAAAGAGAAGACTTTCCCCGCTTGATGCTAATGCTGAATATTGAGTAAATTCGAAGGTTTCAATCCAAATCATCGTCATGATGACAATGAATTGGGAAGATTAGAAACTGTTTTTTGCAGTCATCAGGATGTTGTGCGATGTTTTAAGAAAAGCTTTGATACGATGTCGAGGTTAACATACTTTTACTAAATAATCTTATGATAAAGCGTCTTTTCGGGCATTGTTCAATGCCGGGCATATTAAAGGAAAACAAGAATAAAATATTGCTGTTGCTGTTTTGCATTTCATTGCTAATAAGGATTCTCTTCTTCGTTCCTGTTGCGGTAAATCACACGGCAGCCAAATATGATGAAGAGCGTTATTATAAAATGGCGGAAGGATACAGCGAAATTTTCCGAAGCTTTGTTAAATTAGACTCGCCGAATCCTGAAAGTTTCACAACAGCTTATGGAAAAGGGATATGGCCTCCTTTGCATCCGATTGTTTTGTCGCTTGGAATGTTTGCTTTCGGTATCAATGTTACGGTAGCCCGGTTGATGATGGTATTGCTCTCCGCTTTGACAACACCTCTGATTTTTTTATTGGCGAGGAAAATAGTCTCTGCCAGGGGAGCGTTTACCGCTTCGTTGATTCATATTTTTTATCCCAGCTTTATAGCTTACTCGCATTATTTATGGCCGGAGACGACATATATTTTTTTAATGACAATTACTTTCATATTTTGTCTGAAAATTACCACAGATTTGTCATTAAAAAAGCGTCTGCTTTTTTCTTCGTTATCGGGATTTTTCCTGGGATTATCGTCGTTGACCAAACCTGTTGCATGGCCTAACCTTCTATTTTTTGCGATATTTTTGCTCGTAATTTTCAAAATCAGTAAAAATACGCTTCTGCTGATCTCATCGTTTACGATTGTATTCTTTCTGACGATAACACCCTGGAATATAATAATAAGCCGATACGAGAAAGATGACACTTTTCTCTCGAATACGATGGGTTACTACTGGTTTTATGGTCACAATCACTGGTTTATTAACAAGGTCAGGACGCCGCATCAAAACGGCATCGGACTTCCGGCAACGGTGGAATTGACGGCGCTTGTGAAAAAAGGAATAGAAAATTATTCGATTCAGAATAAGGTTGACCCCGCAACCGCGGGCCAGAAACTTGCGATAAAAGAGATAAGCGGAGATTTTCCCGCTTTCATCGAGCGGTGTTATTTGCGGCTTCGGGAACTGTTGAATAGCGATGTCATAATCACTCGCGAATTTCAAAGAGCCGATTACCCTCCCGTTTCATCAGCACTATGCGGCGTATTTTGGATCGTCGTTATTTTCAGTTTTATCCTTATCATGTTTTTCATTCTATGGGGATTTATCGGTTCTGCCGAAGCAATAGATATGAAAATGAAAATTCTCTTTCTGTTATGGGCGTTGGTAAACATCGCGCCGCCAATACTTGTGGCTTCCGGACCGCGATATGCGCTGCCAGTTATAGCATTCTTGTTGCCGTTTGCAGGTTATGGAGCTGCAAATTCTCGTGGAATTAAAAAATTGGGTATAAGATCCGGATTTACAATATTTCTTTCAATGGCAATTGCGTTAAACGCGCTACTTCTGCCTAAAATACCTTACCCCTCTAGCTATTATGCCTCTTTGATCAACAAATACGATTCAATCCGCAAAATCAAGACCGAGTATATGGATTATATCTGCCTTCAGGTTGATCACACAATGCTGAAAGACAAACTGTTCATATCTTTGAATTCTCCATATAAGATATTTCCATTGCAGACTGATACATACAGATGGAGGATCAGGACGGAGAACCGGACTCTAGCGCTTGATATATACTCAGTCAATCCTCAAGAGCCTTTAATGCTGAAAATAACATCGGAGAATATGAATAAAACGGTTCAGTTCGACCCACTGACGGCAGCCGCATGGAATAAATGGAAAAACACAGGTATTGATGGGATTGAATATAGGTGGGATGGAGCGGGATATCCCTTTCAAAATAATGCATATATATATCGGGATTTATACCGCGAAAACGATAAAATTTGGCATATTCTACCGATTGTTCTCAATTCCAGGGAAAATCAAAGGATATATTTGATTGGAGCGCCGTTCGTGAATGTGCCTAAGTTTATAAGGAGAATGATTATGGCATCATCAACCGATGTAGTCAGTATCCGCGGGGAGAATCAATATCCGCTTGAACAGCTCCTGAATAATGTCGGCGTTGAAGATATCTTATTTGTCGAGAGAAAATCTTTGAATAAATTACTTCTTGATGATAAACATTTTCCAGTGATATGTAGAAATTTTTCCATGCTTAGCTTATTCTCCGCGCAGACAATTAGTGATACGCCTCTAAAATTGCGATCGCTTGTTATGATTATCAAAAACAATTCGGTTCTAGCGAAGGCTTTTTCCAAAGTTGAGATAAAAATAGAGCCTTTGATGCCGCTGAAAGAAAGAATAATCTGGGACATAAACAGCAATTATAAATTCGCCCAGAATTTACATATTTTACTATTTTCAATAAAAATGAGAGAAGATAGAGCTTCTGAAATCGCCCAAAAACTTGACGAGAAAAAGATGACAAGGGAACAGCTTTATTCAATCCTGGTCAGAGAAGCGTTGGATTTATATTATTAAAGATTGATTTATTGCTCGAAGGAGCCTTTATCGTAGCCAGTGCCTTGCGGGCGTGCTGTATGTTCAAGATCGTCTGCTGGGGCGCCGTTCGATGTGCCTGTGTTCAGGGCGGGGCTTCCCGCGCCGAGCCTATAGTTTCCCGTGATTCCCCAAGCCGGACTCAGGAACAACGGATCGCCGTATGTGTTGCCATCACCAAGCATGGATAATTCGGCATATGTATAATTTCTTCCATTGGCATATACCTGATCGTCGCGTGTAGGCATATAAAACAGGTTGTGGTCCGCGTTTAGGGTCACTGAGTCGCCGAAGTGCGCATGGCCCTGCGCATTTGCAATGATAGTGTTGCGAAGCAGGACTGTTACCGGCACGGGATTATCATACTGAACGTATATCGGGTAACCCTGGCGTTCAGCGTTTTCATGGAGGGTGACGTTGATTATCTGGAAGCTTGCACCGGACTGATCCGTCCCGATTACTATTCCAGCCCAGTCGGAACCGGTGGAATCACCATCACCTGTTCCATAAATGAGTGTGTTCTCGATCTTACTGCCTCCACCCCAGAGTTTAACTCCATCGCATCGGTTGTTCGCGACGATGCAGTGATGGATATATGTGTTCGCCGATTTGCTGTCCAGACCATCTCCGAGGTTATGCTCCGCTGTTGTGTCACTGATTTCAATAGGCCCGTTCGAAGGTTCGATACCGAAACCGTCTGGCCTGTCATAAGGATTTTCTCCACCGTTATAGAAATGGCCGCTGTAAGACAGCGAACAACCGCTGATCTTCGCGTTCCTCCAACCGCCAAGATACCCCACAGGACTGCCAATACTGCCCAAACCGCAATAATCAAGACGGCAGTTGAGAATCTGGATATCGTTGACATCACTGATGTTTATTCCGAATTCGTTTATATGGTGTATATAAAGGTCTTCGAGGATTACACCGATAATGTTATGTTCCTTACCGGCGATGCCGTCACGGATCACTTTCCCGGATGCCGAAGTGATTTCCAAGTTCTGAATACGTATATAACTTGAATTACTGATGTCTATGGCGTAAACGAGGTTTTCGCTTCCCTCAAGCTTGGGCGGCGTCCCGTTTTGCCCTTTGATGGTTATCCATGCTGATTCTGTGCCAGCTGGCGGGAGTATGATGTCGTCATCATAGACGCTTAATGAATATGTTCCGGGCAGAATGATCAGCGTATCGCCGGGTTTCAGTTGACGTGATGCATAGCCCGGTGTCGCCCAGGGGGAATCTGAAGTGCCGGCATTGGCGTTATTTCCTGAAGGCGAGACATAGTATGTATCTCCCGATGATGCCGGTAGGAGAGTGAAATTCTGTGTAATGGTTCCGTTTTCGGGAACTGTTATCGCCGCTGAAGCGCTTGCATAACCGGATGCGGATGCATTAAGAGTCTGGGAACCGGATGGGACGTTTTCGATGATATATCTTCCTTGTGCATCTGTAGTGGCAGATAGACTGCCCCCGGAGACCTCGACCCTTGCCCCTGCGAGCGGGGAAGCTTCCAGAACGGTGGTAAGTGTTGAACTGGCGGAGGCCGAATAGACAATGCCGGTTACCGTGCCGGTCTGTTGATCGCCATCATCTGTATCCTTCTTGTCGCAGCCCTGGAATAATAAGATTGAAGATAAGGCTACTAATATTGCGATAAAACATTTTCGAGACATCCTATGACTCCCTTGTTATATGTTTAATATCATATAGTTAGAAAAAATCAAGTGAGTTTGAGTAGCATTTGCTTATACTGCGATAGATAGTTTTTCGTATCAATAGCTGATGGACAGGTTTACTTAAAAACAACTGAAAAGATGCTGATATTCCATTTTTGCTGGAATAAAATTTGTGATATGGAATAATAATATAAGGTTATCCATTGTGTTTTCAAACGAAGGAGATTTTAAAATGAAGAAGATGTCCGTTTTATTGTTTGTCGGGGTGTTACTGCTTGGCATTAACGTGTTCGGTGTGGATCATTTGAAGACCGTATCCAAGGTTACGATGACGATGGGAGAGGGACAACCTCCTATGGAAAGGATTGTTATAAGTTGGGTTTCACCGAAGGGGGTGAGATATGATTTGGGACATGGGATGCACATACTTTTCCGGATGGAGGATTCGAAGTTCCACCTTTTATATCCAGATAAGAAAGAGTACTCAGTTGCTGACATTGAAAAGCTTAATCCGATGATAGCGCAGGCGGATATGATGACCGGCGATATCACAGCAAGCGGTAGTTTTTCCGGCAAAACCGAGAATGTCGGCGGCTGGGAAACGAGGGTTTGGAATTATACGATGACCTCTACGGGCGGCTGGACGATGAACGCCACATCTTGGGACTCTACTAAATATACATGGAATCCTGTCGTTAGGAAATATTTTGAAGAGTTTCTGAAATTAGAGGGTAAACGAGCGGAATTCACTAAGCAGATGAAGAAGTCTGATGGGATACCTATGAAGATGGTTTCGGAAATGACGATGATGGGTCAAAAGATGACCTATGCATATGAAATAACAGAGGTAAGCGAAGAACCGGTTCCGGATGCGCTTTTCGAGATTCCAGCGGACTACAAGGAAGTGCCGATTGATATGAACGCCTATTGGTCCGCATTTATGTTTTAGTGTTTTTTTCTTATCTTGAATGTAACCCCGCTTTAAGGCGGGGTTTTTTCTTGTTTGAAAAGCGAGCCTGTTTACTCAGATGTTTCATCCGTTTTTATTCGGAGAATTTTTTTCAGGATCAGATGAAAGATCCAATACATCGCTATGGTAAGCATCAACCATACGACCAGCCACAGCCATCCGGGAACGACGTTTTGCACTTTCCAGAAGGGACCAAGAACCCAGTTTGTGTCTTGGAGCGGGTTGGTCGTCAGGAAACTCAGTACATAGACGCCGGCCGTGAGATATGCCTGCCATCTCCACCCGCGAAGATCGTAACCGAGGCGGATAATCGCATAGATCAGGAAAACGGGCAGGAAGATATGAAAAACGGACAAAATCCTGACCTGCATGGGTTGAGCAGGCGAGAACATATATTCCGTAAAACCGAAAACCTTCGAACCGGTGATGAGCCTCAGCCAGAAATCCAGATTCCAGGAAAGCTGAATTAATAAAGTCCCTATGACCTGAGAGCTGATTAACAGGGGATTATTGAGAAGAAGCCCTATTCCGGTTATCAACAGCGTCAGATCGCAGAGCCAGAGAAGGTGGAACGGTTCACCCGATGAAATCCAGTAAAATGCTATGCAACTCCACCATGCGAAGCAAAATATTCCCGCCCGCCTCAGCTTGATATCTCCATATTTTTTTTCCATATCTTATTTGAATTTGTATGATTGATTATAATATCATATTTCGAATTCCCAGGGCATTAACACTTTCCTTTTATTATGCATTAAATTTTGACGCAAGGCTCATAGAAAAAGGTTGTCTTGATAAACGTGTGATGCGCTACAGAGAATTTAACGCAGACGTCCTATATATTTATGATGGTTCCATAGTTTTATATAAGGAAAGGTAAGAGTTGAATTTCAGATCAATGGACGCCGTAGTAAATAGTGTATTGTATACTGATATCAGCATTGGCTTAGCGCCGGTATTATTCTTACGGACCGCTTTGAAAATTAACTGGAAACTCCTATATTGATAGCAGAGGATAAAAATGACACGTTTCGATGAAAAGGGGATGATGATCATCCCCAGCCCAATCAAGGAAGAGGCTGTTAAAGCCGAGAAGGTTCTTGTCGTCAAGGAGTTATATTGCCCGCAGGGTCATAATCTTGTCAGCGGCCGTGCCGTATTTGGTAAATATCCAGGCATATTGCTCAAGGTGAAGAAGGGCAATGAGGCGGGTTTCGTGGCGTTGAGCCCGATCTACGGCGAGAAATGCCGTGTCTCCATTGATGTCGACCTGAAAACAGGCGAGCTTTACGATCTTTTTTGTCCTGAATGCGGCGTAAAACTTCCTATCCATTCGCCATGCAACTGCGGGGGAGATTTCGTAGCCCTTTTCCTTTCTCCGGAAAAGGATTTTTCCGATTGCATAGGAATCTGTAACCGTGTGGATTGCGCAAATTCAAAGATTCTCGAAGGCGGCGATATGATATCCATTTCCATGATCGACAAGGGCCGCTATCTTTAATCGGTCATTAATATTATTGCGATTGTGCATCGAACCGATCCGGATAAATCTCCGGGCTTGCCTTTTCTATCCCGAGGGAAATTCTTTTTGGTTTTGATTATTGGATTCTGTTTGCTCTTGTAACCCGTTTGGAATAAATGTATTCTTTAAGAGTAATAAAAACTGAAATCGGAAATGCTATTCTCATCCGGGATTGGCAGAAAAAGGAGAGACCGTATGGCGGATTTGAACATTAAATATATGGGACTTAACCTGAGAAATCCTGTGATTGTTGGAAGTTCGAGCATGACCAGCGATCTTAATAAATTAAAACAGATTGAAGAAGCGGGCGCGGGTGGTGTCGTCCTTAAGTCAATATTCGAAGAACAGATAATGTCCGAAGTGAAAGATTTACATGATAAATCTCATTCCGCCTATCATCCGGAAGCTCTTGATTATATCAATTCTATTGGTACATACCATTCCAGAAATGAATATCTGAAGCTTATCGAAAATGCGAAGAAAGCGGTTTCCATTCCAATTATAGCCAGCCTCAACTGCGTTTCACGCGAAAGCTGGATCAATTACGCCCATGAGATCGAAAAGGCGGGCGCTGACGCGATCGAATTGAATATGTTCATAATTTCCAAAAATCCAAAACAGGATTCCAAGTCCATCGAGGACACATATTTCGATATACATGATGCCATACGCGATCTCGTTAAAATCCCCGTTGCTTTGAAGATAAGCCCGTTCCTTACGAATCTTTATAATTTCGCCGAACGCTCGGAAGCTAAAGAGGTTAAGGCTCTTGTTATGTTCAATCGCTTTTATCATTTCGATATGGATATAGAAAATATAGAACTCACGCACGGTAAGATATTAACTTCTCATGAGGAGATGGCGCTGGCTTTGCGTTGGGTCACTCTTCTTGCCGGCAGATATGATTTCGACATCGCCGCCACGACCGGTATTCATGATTCCGATGCGGTGATCAAGCAGATTCTTGCCGGGGCGACGGCGGTTCAAATTGTTTCAACGCTCTTCTATAATGGCGTCGGCGTTATAAAAGAAATTATCGGCGGGATCGAGTCCTGGATGAAAGATCAAGGATTCAAAACGATATCGGATTTCAGGGGGAAGCTGAGCCGTGAAAAAAGCGAAAACCCGGCTGTGTTCGAGCGATTCCAGTATATCAAGGCTCTAACCGGCATCGAATAGAAACGGGGCATCGGTATTGGCGGTAAAAATATCTTTTCGATAGGAACGAATATAGATTTATTCGCAAGAGATATCGGGTTGAATTTATTTTTTTGAGAATAGTTCGGACGGTCCAGAAGGACTTTTTCTAGCGCTTATTATTTTTCTTCTTCCTCGACGATGATCTGCATATCGAAGCGGAGGTTCAGATTCTGCATGCTCTTCGGGATGCGTATCTTTACGGGCACCCGGATTCCGGTCTGGTCTATCGAAACCTCGTTGTTGGAAAGTTCCACCCTGATTTCATCCGCTATCAGGTTTACTTTATCGGCTTTCGAAGAGAGAAAATCCGTCGAGGTTTTTAAAAGATCGGTTTTGGATTTGATTGGTTCATCCCTGGTATCACGAATTTGCGGTTTTGGCGCAGGGACGCTTTTAATAGACCTTTCGGCCGCTTTCATCTCGATTTCTTCCTGTTCCTTTGTCAAATCCGTGAATTCGAGACGATAAGCCGACGCGGCGAGCGAGATATCATCCAACTCCTTATCGTAGCCCATCATAATTTTATCACTACGTTTTTCTTCGGGCTTTTCCTTTTTTTCTATATCCGGCGTCTTGTAAGTTGCGGTCGGAGCGAAGCTGAATTCACCGGCGTTTTCCTTTGTTCCTGAGGATGTTTGCCGGTGTGTCTCTTTTAATGCCGGCGGTTTATCAGGGATAGAGAGCGTAATTTTTTGTGGTGTGTCCTTCATGCCCGCATTTTCTGTCTGTAAAACGGACTGTTCGCTTTTTCCCAATGAAGGCGCAGCCCGCGGCTTTTCCGTTGTTTGAAGTTGTTTTTCAAGAAACGATTCGTCTTTCACCTTGATACTGAGATTGATGCCCTGTTCTGATGCGATCTTTTTGAAAGTCATTTTAATGAGCTGCTTTAATGTCTGAAAAACCCCTTTTCCTTCGGTAGCGACCGCTTCACAATCCGGTCTCCCTTCGCGGTTCAGGGTCGCTTTGAGTTCCTCGATGGCCGAAGTGTCTTTGAGATCACGTTTGTTGTATTGAACGATCATCGGCATTTTATTGATGTCATCTCCCTGCTCGAGCAGGTTCTGCCTGAGGTTTTCAAGGCTTTCTTTGTTTGCGGTCATAAGCTCTTTTTGCGAATCCGCCACAAACACAACCCCGTCGCATCCGCGAAGCACCAGTTTTCTCGTAGTGTTATAATATACCTGTCCTGGAACTGTATAGAGCTGTATACGAGTTTTCATTCCCTGTATCGCGCCAAGTTCCAGAGGGAGAAAATCGAAGAACAGGGTTCTATCGTCGCTTGTGGCAAGAGACAACATCCTTCCTTTATCCTTTTCTGGAAGAGTATTATATACGTATTGAAGATTTGTCGTTTTGCCGCTCAGGCCGGGACCGTAGTAAACGATCTTTATATTTAATTCCTTGGTTGCAGCGTTGAAAAAAACCATATTCTCACCATATCGGTGTTTACTTAGTCTCTTATTTTATCCGGTATTCCAATATTAGTCAATGGATATTACTCGTAAGGCGCTGCTGAGCTTAGGCTTCAGAATATTTGATGGTATGGGCTGTCGAGCATTACGGACCTCATTGTGTTCAGAGCGAGTAATGCGGAGATAATTAATATGAATAGGACGAACCATTTACCTTTTTCAATCTTCAGGAGACGATCCATTCCCCATCCAATTACAAGGGATATTGCCGGAAGGACGGGCATCAGCCAACGTATGGATAGCGGTGTGAAAATAGAGACAACGGCAAACGAGGTCATAGTTATCAACAAACCGGTTAGGAATAAAAAGCCGGGTGTCCGTCTTCGCCTGCCGGCATAAGCGGCATAGCAAAAAGCGAAAGTTATGAATAACGGCATCCCAAGATAAAGGGGGAAGGATCCTGTCGTTCGGGCCAGCCGGTGGAGCATAGAATCTCTCGAATGCCAATTCACGGAGCCGGATGAATGAAGAACACTGAGGGTTTGCTCCTTGATGAGGGAAATATAATGGATGTAGTAGATCAAAAAGGATGCTATAAGGGCTGCTATTATTATAATCGCCAGCATTGCAACCCTCCGGTTGTTCTTCTGGTTCGAATAAGCCACATAAACTGTGAACAACATCAGGGGCAGAAAAAGAATGAGGAAAAGAGTTGTGCTGAAATGGCTGATCAGCGCGATTACCAGCAGAATTGTGGGAAGTATCATCTTTGTCGTCAAATGCAGGGACTTATAATTGAATGCAAGAGTAGCGAAAAAAAGCCAGAATGTGAACAGGGAAAAAATATCCGTGCAGTTGCCGTACTGAAATTTCAGAAAGGTGATGGGAAAAAGGCTGTACACAGCGGCGGCAATCAAACCTGCCCGTTCGCTTTTCATCATTTTCATCGCGAAAATAAAAATTATGACAGGAATGAAGCTGTCTATCAAGGCGATGCCCCACTTCAACAATACGGCATTCGGCAGAGCAGTAATCAATCTAAATGGGACGAGTATGATGTATAAAAGAGTTGGATATGGGAATGAATATTTTTCATCCGGAGTTGTCGAAGTCTGAAACAACTGTCCGTGTTCGAAAACAGCACCCATCCTGTGCGCATGAAAATCAATATCGGATATGATGGTTCCGGGGTAAAGACAGACAACCGCGCGGACCACGAATCCGGCGAAAAGCAGAACCAGCATAAGTTCGTAAACGGCAAGGATGGGATTAAGTTTGAGTTTTCGTAAAATCGGAGGAAGCAGAAGGCGGTTCAGCAGGATGAAGATTAAAGCCGCCAGAGCGATGACCGGCATAACTTCCGTGAATGGAAGAAAAAGCAATCGCTTGAAAAACAAAGCAATTGTTGAGAATAAAATGAAGAAGAGCGTGGTCCAGAATGCCGCTTTTTTATGACAAATGGCTGCTGCCGTTATCAGGAGAATCAATGTTATATTTAGGCGGAGCAGAAGCCCCGCGGGTGGAAGAACGAAAAGGCCGGTTTTTTTAGGTTCAACTCTAAGGCTTTCAAGCAGGATCACCTTTGGAGGGTTATCGTCCTCTCCTTCATTTACAAACTGGAAAAAAATGAATGGACCTTTGAGTTTTCCCTCGGAAAATTTGAAACTAATATCGGCGCCATCAGATGCGAGAGATATTTCCACCGCTTTTCTCTTGTTCACATAAATGGAGAAAGGTTGAGGATTCTCCCGGGATTCACTGCTCAGGGCTCGAAGTGTAAAAGTGTAGGTCAAACCGTATCCAGTATCCGGTAATGAGAGCTGCGTGACGCCCCGTATCCGCCTGTAACTTTTACCCTCGATCTTCGTCTGCAGGGAATGAGCGTTGCTCAGGTATAACCGGTCGAGGCCCGCGCCGAATTTTATCTTGAAAGGAGGCTGATGCTGATATGCCGCAAAAATAAAGAGACATAGAATGAACGCGGAAAGAATGTATTTCAATAATATTTTTACAATCCCGCTGATTCGGTATTCTTTCATCGCTTGACTCTCAATTTAACCGGTTGAAACAGGATTTTTTTGATAAAATTCAATTCATCGTTTCTGAAAAAACGCACTATCCATAGTAGAAACGGCAGGGTAAGAAATGCAATAAACTTCAGCGGAAAACGGAGCGCGAGCGTCAAAGAATTCGCCTGAAAGGATAAAAGCACGGCTCCTGCTGAGACGGCGAATACCAGAGCGAGCCGCTTCCATTCCCATGGGATTTTATAGAATCTTTGTCCATAGATCAGTGCCAGCCCGGCCATCGCAGCATATGAAATAATCGCTGTGATGCCTGCGCCATAGGCTCCGTATCTCGGGATCAGAATCAGGTTGAGAGTTATGCTGATTATCAGGGACACACCGGTAATGAGCGGGTAGTATTTTGTTTTTTTGCCTATGCTGATCCCAATGTTTGTCAGGAAATATGCCGCCTGGAAGACGAATGCGAAAGCTATAAGAGGAACAAGAGGCAGGGCGGAGAACCATTTTTTGTCAATCAAGAGAATGGCATCGATGATTTCAAACAGTTCCCTGGCGAAGCAGGATATGAAAACAGCTATCATCAATTCGAAAGAGAGGTGATATGTGGAGAGCCGCGCAATTCGCCTCGGAGCGTCCGGTTCTTTATGGATTTTAAATGAATAGGGATTCCATGCCATATTGAAGGCATATGTGAAAAACTTTATCGCGGCTCCAATGTTATAACCGACACCGTATATCCCTACGGCTGCGAGGTTCTTGAATTGGCTTAGCAGGTAGCGGTCGGATTGATTCAAAAGATTGTGCGCGAGATTATGCGGTACCTTCGGCAGCCCGAAGGAAATGAGGTCTTTCAACATTTTTTTATCGAGCTTTAGGGAAACCTTTCTCCATACAATAGGCAAAAAAGCGGTTGTGAAGAACAGAGCTGTAAGCAAATCCACCATCACGATCCCGTGAACATTCCATCTGAAAACAGCGACGAAGATAAACTTGAGGATCATGTTGGAGGTGAACCTGAGGATTGAAATGGTTGCGAAGGATTTAGCTCTCCCCTCCGCTTGGAGCAATGTGAACGGTACATTCAGGAAACTGCGTACGAAGCAGGTGATAAGGGTCAGGGTGAACAGGGGCGCATAGAAAGCTAGCATATGTGTTTTTGCGTCGGGCGTCAGGTGCGGATCATATAGGAATATCCAGGCGATTTTGTTTATGAATATATAAATTGGGATAAACATAACAATGTTGACTGTGATGAGGCCGTAGTAGGTTGCGCCCAGGAGTTTCCTTCTGCTTTCCGGGTCATCATAATCGAAATAGAGGCGCATGAACCCATCATTCAGGCCCAGTCTCATCAGCATCATTAGAAGTGTGCCGAAGAGGGTTACGATCAGGAGAATGCCGTATTCGTCCGGAGTCAGCATTTTGATGTAAACAGGGAAAAGGAGGAAATTGATGATGTTGTTTATAAAATCCCCGAGAGAATAGGCTATGGACTGCCGGGTGAGGATTTTGACTTCTTCCTTCAACATTCAGGGATTCTTCAATAGGGCTTTATATAGTTAATGTCAACCAGGTCTCTCATCAGGCGCTTGGACTGCCGGTCGTTTCCGAGGGGAGGTTTGTTTTTCTTGATATCCTCCCTCCACTGGTTCAATAAGTAGCGGAAGGTCTTCATCCTTTCCGTATCGAGCACCGGGCTTTCGACAGGTTTTCCGTCTATGCTGAGATGTTGAAGCCTTTCCGTTATTTGTTCACTGCGGAAGATATCGCCTTTTAATTCCTGCATGTTTACCTTGGGATTTATTTCGGGGCATAAGTATTTCCATTCGCCGGTCCGATAGCAGAATAGGTTTCTCTTGAATGCCGGCCCTAAAACGGATGCCTTGTAAGAGTTTTCATACAGGGTAAGCGCGGCGAACGGCGCGCTTGCGGCTGGATTACCGTTCTTATCCAGAAGCGGAATACCCTCGATGAATATTTTTTCCGTGAGTTTGAAACCGAGCAGCTCCTTGAGAGTGGGATAGATATCAATTATCCTTGCGAGCGTTTTCACTCTCTGATTGCTTTTGATCACCCTGGGATAATGAATGATGAGCGGGACATGTGTCTCTTCGTCGGAGAGGGTCAGGTGATGGGTGGCAAGGTTGTATTCACCGAAGAGCTCCCCGTGATCGGATACAATGATCAAGATTGTGTTTTCAAGCCGTCCCTTTTTTTCCAGGAAATCCCTTATTCTTCCGATCTGATCGTCAATATATTTGATCGCGCCGTCGTACTGGCTGATTACATATCTCCAGTCCGCGGGTTTCATTTGTGGAACTACGTCTCTGATAAATTCGGCCTCGCTCAAGTCTCCGCAGATGTTGCCCGTGAATTTTCCTGAATAACTGCTGTTAAAAAGATTCCGATATTTTTGCGGCGGGAGATAAGGGTCATGCGCGTCCATATAATTTACGAATAGGAAGTAAGGTTCGTCGCCGGATTTTTTAATCCAATCGAGAACGTAGTCTGTGACAAGCTCCGCGCTGTTGAAGTTTTTGATGGCGTTCGAATGGATGGGGCGGCGAATTTTAAGATGCGAAAGGAGGTCGAACAGTTTGAGATTATTAAGCCTGTTGATAATGTTTATGTCGCAATCGAAAATATCGAATCCCTGATCGAAGTTGATTCCACGAGAGAGAAGAGGGTTGGCGGAAAAGCATGCGGTTCTGTATCCCAGGAGCCGGATTCTTTCTGCCAGCGTCAGGCTCTTTTCGGAGATCGAGAACTCCTGGCGCACGGCGCCGGAGGTGACGCTTGTCATCAGGCTGAAATGAGCGGGCACAGTCCAGCTGGAAGAGGAATAATGCCTTTCAAACAGAACCCCTTCGGAGGCAAGCTCATCCATTACCGGCGAAACCCTTTTGTCATATCCGTAGCATGAAAGGTGATCAGCTCTGACCGTATCGAGCATCAGGATTATCACGCTGTCCAGCCGCATTTCTTTTGAGCGGCTTGCGGGAGGCGCGGGGTAACGCTCGATGTTTTTGTATTCCTTCCAGTCGTAAGCCGCGAGTATTAGGATGAGAAGAAGTGCAGCTGCGGCATAGAAAGACTTTCTAATCTTTACAAGTGCATCGAGCGCCCAGGCGAGCGGCTTCAACAGCAGGTAGGCCGCAGTAAGTATGAGCAGGTCTATCGCGACGCTCACAGGGTGGAACCTCGGAAAAATGAAGTATTCGTTGAAACTGACGAGACTAATGCCAGCGCTGAATAGAAGAGCTGCGGCGGAAAAAATGACTGAGAAATCGCCGTACGCGATTTTCAAATAATTGCGCAAATAATGATAAATTATGCCCAGCGCCGCTCCATACAGCACTCCGAGTATTGAATAAAAAGCGGGAACCAGGAAAAGCATCCAGGTCGAATCGTTGAAACCTTTGAGATCGAGGAATATTGATTGACCCTCGATGACTCCCGGTATGATGCCGATAATAAAACCGGCCGCTATGCCGGATTTGATTCGGTGCCGTAGTGTATCATGCGTATCTTTGAAAATTGTCTTTTTCATTTCTTTATAATAGAGCTTGAAGGAGGATAATAGCAAAAAACTTAAGCGGTAACAAATGATGATTAATTATTGAAAAGCCGAAAAAAAAGCAGGAAGATCAATGATCCTCCTGCAGGCCCCTCTCTTTAATATAATTGCAAAAACCCGGGCGGTTTTATCGAAAGGCCGTTGATTGGTTAATTTAGGTCAACCATTGGTTATTATTTCAAGGGAAGGTACTTTTAAGGGACAGCCTCTCTGCACCCGGGTTATCAAATAGCTATCAAGGCCATCGCCTTGATTCGTTATCATATTATAGAGCAAGAGTTATGCCAAAGTTGTTGTTGTAAGTAGTTAATAAATAAGGGGTTAGGGGCGTGATGTTAAAATATATTTAATATACATGGCCATTTCGCCCATTATGCGTAATATTACCATTTTATTGTTTATGCTTTTTTTCAGCTGTTTCAGATATCCTTCTATATTAAACATCTTCCAGAGCTTCCACCGGTTGTCTAGAAAATCTTTGCCTAAAAATAGAACGGCTTTTTTTAGCTGCCGGATATGTTATCATTCCGTCGCGCTTATGTTCAATTCATATTTCTGGAAACGTTGATGGCAGACCTGATTCAAACTGTGAAAAATGCCGGGATCGCCGGTATGGGCGGAGGCGGATTTCCCGTGTATCTGAAGCTTCGCAATAAAGTGGATGTAGTAATAGCGAATGGGGTGGAATGTGAACCGCTTATGTGGAGCGACTATCACGCGATATTATACGATGTTGAGGGTCTGATCGAGGGAACCAGGGAACTAAAGGATGCTGTAGGTGCAAAAAAGGCGATCATTGCCGTAAAGGCAAAGCGCAAGGATCTTATCAAAAAGCTTCAATCATCCCTTAAATACGGCATTCAACTATCGTTGCTGGATGATTATTATCCTGCCGGCGACGAAATGGTTCTTATAAATGACCTGCTTGGTATTTCGGTTCATGAGGGAATGCTTCCTGTGAATGCAGGAGTGCTTGTCAATAATGTCTCGACAATCATTCAGATTCAAAAAGCTATCCGGGGCGAGCCGTTCACAAGCAGGTTTGTGACAGTGACAGGGGAGGTCCGCCGGCCGTTCGTTGCCGATGTTCCCCTCGGAACCGACTTTTCCCGATTGATCGAACTCGCAGGCGGATCGGAATTGGAGGATTTTGCCATTATGGAAGGCGGAGTGATGATGGGCAGACCCGCTGCCGGAGATGACGTCGTCAGGAAAACCACCTCCGGCATCGTCGCGCTTCCTGGCGATCACCCCGCCGTTCTGGAACAGATGGGGGATATTGCGAGGCAATACAGGATTGCGCGCTCGGTATGCGATCAATGCTATGCGTGCAGCGAGGTCTGTCCGCGACTGCTGCTCGGCCACAGGATCGAACCACATAAAATTATGAGAATGGTAGCTTTTTCCCTGCAGGAGTCCCCGGCTGCGACGAGCTTCGCGTCTTATTGTTGTATGTGCGGTCTCTGTTCTCTCTATGCCTGCCCGCTTGGTATTTCGCCGAGGCGTGTGATTGAGAACATTCGTAATAATACTGCCGGGCAGGAGCATCTATCAACATCGCGAGGACCTGACCCGATGTTGAACTTGAAAAGAGTTCCGATGTCGCGGCTTATATACCGGCTTTGCCTGGAAAAATATGAAAACAGAGAAGTGCGGTTGATAAAAGAAGATTTGAAAATTACGAAGGTGCGTCTATTAATGCTCCAGCATCGAGGTGAACCGGCTCTGCCGGTCGTAAAACCGGGGGATCGGGTCCGGGCGGGAGACCTCGTGGGGCAGGCTGCGGATAAAGACCCGGCACTTCCGGTGCATGCAAGCATTGATGGAAAGGTTACGGTCGCGAACAAAGATTTCGTTGAAATCGTTCGCTGATCGTTGAAAATCTGGATCGAGGGAGTTATGAACCATCCGGCTTTGGGAATTTTAGAGTTCAACAGCATCGCACAGGGGATGAAGGCTGCAGATGAAGCGCTGAAGGAGGCGCGGGTTGAGATACTCATTGCAAGGACTATCTGTCCAGGTAAATATATCCTGATAATCAACGGCGATGTTGATGAGGTCAAGGCCTCCGTAAAAAGAAGCTCCGATTCAGGGGGATACCACAAGGTGGACTCGGTTGTGATACCGAACCTCCATCCGCAGATTCCTCCGGCTTTAAGCGCCGCTGCCGAGGTTCCAAATCCTGGTGCGATAGGAATTGTCGAGACCTTCTCGGCGCCTTCCGCGATCGTCTCGGCCGATGCCGCAGTTAAGGCGGCGGATGTTCAGCTCATCGAGATAAGGATCGCGAATGGGATAGGCGGAAAGAGTTTTTATTCCCTCACCGGCGTTGAGGCCAGCGTGAGGGCGGCCGTCAATGCCGGTGTGGATGCGGCAAAGGACAGCGGTTTACTGATGAATTACGTCGTCATCCCTTCGCCTCATGACGGACTCTACAGACACATATTATGAGAATGGGACGCTCATAATGCACGAGCTCTCAGTTGCGAATTCCATTATTTCTTCGTTGGAAAAATTGAAGACTGAGAAAGGATTCGAATTTCTCAGCAGGGTGAAGATTTCCATAGGCAGGCTCTCAGGAGTTAACGCGGAGTCCCTTCGCTTCGCTCTTGAATCTTTAAGAAAAGATACTCTGCTTGAAAGCGCTGTGCTGGAAATTTATGAAAAAGATCTTCGAATCAAATGCAATCTCTGCGGCGCTGAAACGGATGTTCAGCAATTCGATTTCAAATGCAGCGGTTGCAATGCGTCCGACTACGATATAGTATCAGGGAACACACTAGAGATATCAGAGATAGAAGTAGATTGAATGATATTCTCTATTTTTAATGATTCTTTCATAAAAAGAATGTCCATTATGAAAAATTGTTATATTTTAATGTGCTTTCTTTTCATTTCGGTTTTGTTCTCTTGTAATGAAGACGGAGGAGGCATACCGGTTATCAACAGCTTTACGGCAAATCCATCGTTGGTTCAGGAGGGAAGCAGCTTTTTGCTTTCTTGGGATGTCTCGAATGCCGAATCAGTTGTAATAGACAACAGCATCGGATCTGTGGAACTTTCAGGGAGCAGGTCCATAATTCTGGGGGCTGTAGGGACTTATATATACACTCTGACAGCAACGAACAGCGTTGGAACGGCAACGGCAATCTTGACAGTAACCTGTAATCGAGGAGAACCGGAGGCAACCAAACTTCAACCGTCATCGGCTGGTATTTATCATTCAGCTTTTGTTTTCCAGGGGAACGACGGATGGGAGGATGCGGTCACGAGAAACGAGGTGATGGATTTCGAATCGCTTGTCGGCAAACAGCTGGTATGGGCTTATTTCAGCAACAACTGGTTCGACGGGATAACGTTTCCGCAAGAAGGCGTCAACATACTTAAAGATTTGGGTAGAGTGCCTTTTATTCGCCTGATGCCGAGACACAGGGATCACTGGAACAATCCCGGCGGCGAAACCCTTTATACGATGCAGAACATCATCAGCGGGATGTTCGACGAAGACCTTCGCGCCTGGGCGCGAGCTGCCCGCGACTGCGGCGTTCCTCTCTTGGTGGAATTCGGAACCGAGGTGAACGGCGAGTGGTTTCCCTGGAATGGTAAATACAACGGCGCGGGGATCACGAACGGCTACGGTGACCTCTCTTACCCGGATGGACCCGAAAGATTCAGGGATGCCTACAGGCATATAATCCAGCTATTCAGGGGAGAGGAAGCGAAGAATATCACCTGGTTTTTCCACGTTAACTGTTCCAGTTTCCCGAATGAGACCTGGAATGAAATGTCGTATTATTATCCTGGTGATGATTATATAGATTGGCTCGGTGTCTCCGTTTATGGTCCGCAGACGCCTGACAGCGATTATGAATCCTTCACGGCGATAATGGATGAAACATATCCCAAGCTGACCGCGCTGTCTTCGAATAAGCCAATCGGGCTTCTCGAATTCGCCGTCTGCGAAGGCAACTGGAGCAAAGCGGCATGGATACAGGATGCATTCAATTCATTAATCGAAGGCAGATATCCGCGACTGAAGGCAATCAGCTGGTGGAACGAAAAATGGCAGAATGACGACAACAGCTGGTCGGATTTGACCGTAAATTCGTCCACACAATCCCTCGATGCCTATAAAATCGGCGTCACGAATTCAATTTTCATCACAAGTCCGGTCTTCGGAGAAGGATCAACCGGGATTCAAGAAATATCACAACAAAGACGATAGCTCTGAATTGATGGTTAATAGTTTATTTCTGCCGCCTGCCTGAGAAAGGACTCTAATATCTGTTTGCGGGTGATCCTATTTTGTTCAAGCCCGATTTTCATATCGCGGACATATTTTTTATATATACCACTGTTGAAAACGAGAAGTACGGCGGTTTTGATATATGTATCATTGTCCACAAAATTTTTCTCGTGGAGTTTCGTCAAATCTTCCAATCTGAAAATGTGCGCATTCGAGCCGCGAAGTTTTTCCAAAAATTCACTCTGTCCGCAAAACACGATTATTTTTTCTGGAAATACTCGATCTATCTTGATAACCTCTCTGGGCGGGGAAAAGTTGCAAAACATTATATCATTCCGAGTAATGTTCTCTAATGCTCCGCTGGAAGCAAGTTCCATCAGTTCCTTTCTTTTAACGATCATCGCGGAGTTGCATTTTACGGTAGCCAGAGCGTTTAAAAGATTTAATTTCTTTCTACCGGCATTCAGCCACCGGCAGTTTTTCATCACTGATTGTAGAGCAGTGGTTTCGAGGTAATTGAAGTTCCATGGTTCGAGCTGGAACACCGATACACTCATAAATATATTCGCAGCGCCAAGGGTTGCATAAGGATAGCCTGACAAAAAGGTTTGTTGTTGTGCAACGACTTTATCGAGCAAGCTGTAATCCACCTTATAAACTGCCAATTGTTTCTGCTCGTAAATCTTTTTAAGAAAAAGCGGGGAACCCCAATACTTGCTGTTGGAACCTGCCGCTTCGAAAACGTATTTGGCGTTGTATTTTTTAAACAATTTCTGGAGAGTTGAGTAGTCCTTGTTCTCCAGGGCTGCGAACATATCGTTTCGATCTTTCCATCGTGCCATATAATCCACGAAGGAGTTTGATGCGGCGTCTCCTGCGGGATTCGTAATCATTTTCCTCGCTGCCATCATTATGCCGGCGGGTAAACCTTCATCGTTCAGCATAATAGCTTCCGGCTCGATGTTCGAAATCAGCCATTCATTCACCGCCAAAAGTTCCTTGTTCCTCTTCGTGGACATCATTTTAAATTTGTTGAAATCCCAGCGGTCAAGATATTCGGCTTCATATAGGGAAAAAAGGAGGAAAACCGCTATGAGCACAATCGCTGTTTGAATGAAAGGCTGCCGCCCGCCGTCTGGTTTGACGGATGGTTTTATTCGTCGGATAAACGTCGCCAAAGATTTAGCGAGATAATCAATCAGGAGTCCGGCTCCTACCCCGAAGAATATCGCTTCCAAAAAACCGAAATACTGTATGTAATGCAGACCCGGCACGATCTGCGGCAGTTGAAGTGCTTTTGGCGCAATCTGCGCGAAATAGCTGAGAGAAATGAGCGCAAGAACGACAAGCGTCGAAATCAATATCAATCTCGGCGCGATCTCCTTTCGTTTTATTATAATGAAAATCAAACCAGCAAGCATTATCAATAAAATTGCCGTTCTTGGAGTGATTAGACCGATGAAAAGATTAAAGTTATACGACCGGAGTATAGACTCTATCACCCGTGCCGGAGCGTGATTAATAACTTTAAGATGATATTTGAACATGATGGAGTATAAGAGCGGGCTGGAAATCAGCATCGAGGTAAAAACAACAATCAGGAAATTGAATATTATTTGTCTTCCGTCCGGTTTGATGATTTTTATTACCGGCCTCTTGAGAAGCAGAATAAGAAAATCAACTGAAATGACAGCGCCCATGATAAGAGCCGGTGTCGAATGAGCGAGAAACGCGAATCCCAACATGCATCCGCACAGGATATGCCATAAGGCTTTTCCTGATTTTCTGCCCTTTATGTAAAAAAGCAGGGACAGGAAGAAAAACCCGGGCGCAAGGTGAAGCGCATAAGACACGGCGGAATAAGTTCCGGACATATAAGTGGGAATGGAATTATTGAATATGAAAAGCATACCAATCGTGGCGACGGCTGCCGTTCTGATATTAAAGGCAAATAATAACAGAAGATAAAACCCAACGGGCACAAGAAGGTTGAGGTATGCTCCGATCCTCATATTGACGGCGATAAGCGGGGAACCTGTAATTTTTGATACCGTCGCTGTCAGCGCAGGCAGCATCGGATTGTACCACAAGGTTTCGCCGTAAAAGATCGAATCGGATAATGGATGGCCGTCAAGCATGGATTGGGCCATCGAAATATTCCTTACCATGTCTTTATCGAAAATCCAGTCCACTTTGTTGGCGGCTTGCTGCCCTTGATAAAAAGAGAAAAATATCATGGCAGCCACGACAATATGGATGATCAATTCGGAAAATTTTAGTCTTTGCTTCATAAATTTATCCGCGGGCATTATAACCGATAATAATTGATTTTTCCTTCATAAATATTACCGTAGAAAGATGTGGTCAATCACCGATCTGATATAAAGTGCTTATTAGTTTAATATATTCAGATAGGTCGCAATCATCCGCATCTTAACGCTTGACATTCGAACAATGAGGTAGTTAAATAATCCCCTTATGTTATTTTGATATTGCGGGGTGGAGCAGCCTGGAAGCTCGTTGGGCTCATAACCCAAAGGTCGCAGGTTCAAATCCTGCCCCCGCTACCATGCAATAGTTAAAGCCCCTGAATTGAAATGTGGGGCTTTTTTGTTTTATCTGTTTTCTTGAAATAATTTTTTATCTTACTTAGTATAAAACAAATGAAATTTCATTACGATTTCTGAATAGTTTCAACCCTATAGAGAAAACAGGTTTTTAGTAATTCAGGTGTACTGTTCAAATACCAGTATTAATATTTTGCGGGGGTGTCATAGATTTCAATAGCAATTCAATGCCTTTATAAAAGCTTGATATTATGTTTCGAATAAACTTTAACCATGTCATCAGGCCATATGCCGGACTGAATTTCGCCTATATGAGCCTTTCGCAGATAGAACATACATAGCCTTGACTGGCCTATTCCACCGCCGATAGCAAGGGGGAGCGATCCATTTAACAATTTTTTATGAAAGTACAATTGCTTGCGCTCCGTTTTCCCAGTTAGGTCAAGCTGCACTTCGAGAGCCTTTTTATCCACTCTTATTCCCATTGATGATAATTCGTATGCTTTTTTCAACAATGGATAGTATACAAGAATATCTCCATTCAAACCGCGATGTCCTCCTGGAGCCGGCGTGGACCAATCATCATAGTCCGGGGCGCGCCCGTCATGGGGTTTGCCACTTTTAAGAGGATACCCGATTCCTATGATAAAAACCGCCCCATGCTCCCTGCAAGCAATGTTTTCACGCTCAACCGGAGTAAGTTCGGGATATCTGGTCTCAAGATCTTCTGAGTGTATGAAAGTTATTTTATCTGGTAAAATCCGTTTTATGATTGGATATGTATGACAGATATATTTCTCCGTCCTTAGTATTACCTCATATATTTTACGCACGATACTTTTAAGAAATTCAATTGTTCTTTCTTCCGGTGTAATCACGCGTTCCCAATCCCACTGATCAACGTATAATGAATGAATGTTATCCAGGAGTTCATCTGGCCGTATAGCGTTCATATCGGTATATAATCCTTCACCTTCCTTAAAGCCAAGGTTTGCAAGAGCCAGTCTTTTCCATTTTGCAAGAGATTGGACAATCTCCACTTTTGCATCATTGAGCTGTTTGACAGGGAATGAAACCGGTCTTTCAATTCCATTGAGATCGTCGTTGATGCCCATCCCGCTCTTCACGAACAGGGGTGCAGTTACGCGCATTAGATTCAATTCAAAAGCCAGATTAGTTTGAAAAAATCTTTTAATCAGCAGGATCGCTCGTTCAGTTTCCCACAAATCTAAAATCGGTTTGTAATTCCTTGGAATGATCGCTTTCACTTTCATCTTTAAACTCCTTGATATTTAAAACAACAATATCAATCTATTGCCGTGTGAAAAAAAGACCCAATGATTTTGGCATGAGATGTTATAATGGTTTTAAGTAATTCTGTCAATTGATAGAAATGCAATTAAGTGAAAGCAGTTATTCAGCGAGAAAAATCACAGTTCACGGCCATTGATTTTATATCATTTTTCAATATAATTAGGGTGTTTACAAGCATCCCGGTAGCTCGTTGGGCTCATAACCCAAAGGTCGCAGGTTCAAATCCTGCCCTCGCTACCATGCAATAAAATGCCAGCTCCGGAATCCGGCGGTTGATTTATTCAATTCGGTTTTCGGGGCTGATTTTATTTAACGACGCAAGCGGTCGCCATTTTCTTTTCCGGAAATAACAATGGAGTTTACAAATGAAATACCATCATATCGGAATACCCACAGATATACCGCGTGAAAATGAAACGTATTTGCCGGAATATAAGGTCTTTGTATCCGGTTATGAAACAAGCCTTTACGGCGAGGAATGGATGAGATACGAGCCGGATTCGCCCGTGCCGGAGCTTGTAAAATCCGTTCCTCATATCGCCTTCGAGGTGGATTCCGTCAGCGAAGCGATAAAGGGTAAAGAAATTCTCATAAAGCCCAATTCCCAGTCTGAAGGAACGCTTGTGGCGTTTATTATTGAGAACGGTGCGCCGATAGAGTTCCTGCAGATTAAGAAATAGCGATTTCTTGAAATTAGCTTTTTATAACTGCAGGTCTTTGTCCAATTCAAGAAATGCTCAAGAAAGAGATATTTTAAATTCGTTTGTGTAATCCACATTACATTTTATATATCCTTTTTGATGTATCATTTCTGCTGTTTAAGGGAGGATTAAAATGAAAAAGAAGATCTTTTTATTTGCCGTTATGGCCTTCATAATTTTTTCAGTAGCCGTATTAGCAGTGGTTAACCCAAAAGGGAATTTGACCACTTCGACCACGATGAAAAAATTACCGGACCTGGTTGCTCTTAGCATGAACGTTACTGTAAAAGACGGCGGCCCATTGGCGGCAGGGAAAGAGACGATGATCGCCTGCAATTTGAAGAACAACGGAGGGTCGTTCACCACTGAATTTCGTATAGGCATCCGGCTGGATGGTGTCCCACTGGGATTACCGATGGGCAGCACAGCGACACCGGAAACGACGAGTTTTGCCACTCCTTGGGTTGCCGCGGCAGGCATGCACACAGCCACATGCATCCTGGATACTCAGAAGGTTATTGCTGAATCAAGCGAAGCCAACAACGTAGCCTATTTACGCTTAAATGTGCCGAACGCGGAAGCTCCTGATCTCGTTGCTTTAAGCATGAATGTAGCAGTAAAAGACGGCAGTCCGTTAATGGCGGGGAAGGAAACAATGGTCGGTTGTTCGCTGAAGAACAACGGCGGTCCGTTCACTGAAGAATTTCGTATCGGCATCCAAATGGATGGCATTGCTCTCGGATTGCCGCAAGGCAGCACAGCTACACCGACCACGACAGGTTTCGCAACACCCTGGGTAGCTACTGCAGGAACGCATACTGCGAAATGCATCCTCGATACTCAACACGTTATCAATGAATCGAATGAGGCCAATAATACAGTGAAATATACTTTTACCGTGCCATCGAGCATCAGAGCGGCAGATTTGTCGGTTTCTGATATCCCATTAGCGAAAATTAAACCGGATATTACTATCGAGAAGATAGAGGTCAAGGCGGAAGACGGCAGCGAAGTGAATCCCGGGAAACCATCGAGGATTTATTGCCACTGGAAGCGCACCGGCGCTCAGCCTGCGAATACTTTCAGAGTTCTCATTAAAATGGATGGAACCGCTTTAACGCTTCCACAGGGGGATACTGTTGATCAAACCCAGACTGCCAGCTGGCTCGGCACACCATGGACGGCGACTGCGGGAGATCATCAGATTTACTGTGAAGTAGATACCCAGAATGTCGTCGATGAGACTAATGAAAAGAATAACAAATGGATACAATTGTACAATCTCCCCGGAATAGTTGCTACGGATATCGGCCATCCCGTAGTATTTCAGAAGGGGACAGATGTAATGATCGAGAAGATCGAAGTAAAGGCGGAAGATGGCGGGAAGCTTACAGACGGGAAAGACGCGCGTATTTATTGCTACTGGAAAAGAACCGGTCCAGCGCCAGCAGCCGATTTCAGGGTTGCTGTCTTCGTCGATGGTACGGCGGTCGGCCTGCCGCAAGGCTCTACGGTCCAGCATGAGCTTGAAAACGGCTGGCTTGGCACGCCATGGAAAGCCGATATTGGATTTCACCAGCCGACTATTTCATGTCTCGCGGATTCGGCATTTGAGATTACAGAGCCGAATGAAACCAATAATGAAAAACATATAAGGATAGACATTCCGGCCAAGTGAATTTCAATAACTGCTGAGGGTTATTTGCAGCAGAAGAGATAAATAAAAAAGCATTTCTCTTCTCGAAAATATAGCAGCTGTTTAAATCCGAGCTGATTGCGGCGATGAGTTCCTGTAGATTGAGGAATAACTTTTTTTAAAAACTGTTTTCTATAACTGCAGGTCTTTTTCTGTCTCAAGCAATTTGTTATTAAGAAATATATAAAATCGTTTGTGTAATCCACATTACATTTTTTATATCCTTTTTGATGTATCATTTTTGCTGTTTAAGGGAGGATTAAAATGAAAAAGAAGATCTTTTTATTTGCTGTTATGATGTCTGCAATATTTTCAATAGCCGTTATAGCAGCGGTTCAACCAAAAGGGAATTTGGTAACCTCGACGACGGTGAAAAGATTGCCGGACCTGGTTGCTCTTAGCATGAACGTTACTGTAAAAGACGGCGGCCCATTGGCGGCAGGGAAAGAGACGATGATCGCCTGCAATTTGAAGAACAATGGCGGCCCATTCACTGCTGAATTTCGTATCGGCATCCGGATGGATGGTACCCCACTGGGATTACCGCAGGGCAGCACAGCAACACCGGATACAACGAGTTTTGCTACTCCCTGGGTTGCCGTGGCAGGAATGCATACAGCCACATGCATCCTGGATACTCAGAAGGTTATTGCTGAATCAAGCGAAGCCAACAACGTAGCCTATTTACGCTTAAATGTGCCGAAAACAATAACACCAGTTGAAGTATCCGCTGTTGATCTTAGCGGATTTCATGCAACCGAAATGAAAACGGATATCACCATCGAGAAGATAGAGGTCAAGGCGGAAGACGGCAGCGCAGTGAGGCCTGGGAAACCATCGAGGATTTATTGCCATTGGAAGCGTACAGGCTCTCAACCCGCGAATACTTTCAGAGTTCTCATTAAAATGGATGGAACCGCCCTTACGCTCCCTCAGGGTGATACTGTTGATCAGACACAAACTGCCAGCTGGCTCGGCACACCATGGACGGCGACTGCGGGAAATCATCAGATTTACTGTGAAGTAGATACCCAGAATGCCGTCGATGAGAGTAATGAAAAGAATAACAAGTGGATTCAATTGTATAATCTCCCCAGCATAACGGCTCATGATGCAATGGATCTCGGTCAAACCACTACATTTCGGAAAAAAACAGACGTATTGATCGAGAAAATCGAGGTTAAGGCCGAAGACGGCGGGAAGCTTGCGGATGGAAAAGCCTCACGCGTTTACTGCTACTGGAAAAGAACCGGTTCAGCGCCTGCTGCGGATTTCCGGGTTGCCCCGTTCGTTGATGATGTTCCCATAGGATTGCCGCAAGGCTCGACTGTTCAGCATCAACTCGAAAATGGCTGGCTTGGCACTCCATGGACAGCAAGAGCCGGATCCCACGCTATTAGGTGCCTCGCGGATTCCGCTTTTGAGATCGCAGAACCGAATGAAACCAATAATTCCATGACCTCAGGAATCGATGTTCCGCCAGCCAAGTGATCTCGAGATTCTGTCAACAGTTCCTTGCAGTTGAATTGATGTTCGAAAAGAGTATACATCCTCTTTTCATAAAAAATTGGGTTAAAGGGAATATTTCTCGATTAAATACCGCAGGTTGGAAACAGCCTGCGGTTTTTCTTTGGAAAAGGCCACTCCAAAAACAAGAAGTCTCGAACATTTTTGCCGGGAATTCGTTTATAATTGTGGGGATTATGTTGCCCGTCATCGGCAAAGCAAATTCCTCCGTTCAGAGCATTGGTTGTTTATAATGTAAATGGAGGTAATGGAAATGAAGTTTTCTTCCATATCGAAGATCACTTTGGGATTTTTGCTTTTAACCTCGGTTGGTTTGTTCGCGCAGGATAACGTAGCGAAGCCTCCGGCTAAAGAGCAGATCAAACCCGCGTTGTTGGTTATAGACATTCAAAACTTATATCTTCCATATATGTCGGAAGACGACAAGAAGAGGGGAATGGAGATCATCAACGGGGCGATCCGGTTATTTCGCCAGCACAATCTGCCCGTGATAAGAGTTTATCATACTGATCTTAATTTCGGACCCAAACCGGGGACTGAACCTTTCGAATTTCCCAAATCGGTGATCGTCAACGAAAGTGATCCCAAGATCGTTAAGAATTTCCCCAGCGCTTTCGTAAAGACGGACCTTGACAAGATCCTAAAGGAGAAAGTCTGCAACACGCTCTTTCTGTGCGGTCTGAGTTCGGTCGGCTGTGTTTTGGCGACATATCACGGGGCACAGGAACGGGATTACAAAGTATTTATGATCAAAAGCGGCATTATGAGTCAGAATTCCGCATACACGAACGTCATCGAAAACATCAGTGAGACAGTTACTTTCGATACATTATCGTTTATGCTGGATCATCTGAAATAATTTTTAGAATGCCGGTTTTGATCCAAACGTAAGATTGGATTCACTATGCTGCAAGAGTAAATTGATCCAGCCAATTGTTAACGAAGACGGGGCAAATGACTTTTAGCTGTCGAACCATTCCGGAAGGGATTACATTATATCTGAGGAAGGATGGAGAGATTACATGCAGGATAGGTCTAAATTATCCTTTCATCAGCCATATCGTTTTGATAACCGGCGCCAGATAACAAAACGATTGATATTGATAAACTGTTCGGCTGATGCTATGTTTTGTTAGTATATTTTTAATATAAATATTTTATAGTCATACTCACTATATATGCTCGGAAATTTTAAGAGCATTGATTTAAGAACAATTTTTATAGAAAAATCGTTATTATATTTGAACATTATATGTAAAGAGAGAGCTACGCCTTTATGAGAGGAAAACAACATTATAGATTCGGATCAGGGCTGCTGAAGACGGCGGTTCTGCTTTTATTCATATCCTGTTTTTCGGAGGGGAAGGACTTGATCCCCAGGGCCGTCATTTTCGAAGCACCGGAAAAGCTATATCCGTTAATCTCCCCCGATGGCAAATATATCTCGTATCTGGCTCCGATAGATCAGGTGATGAACGTATGGGTTCGGACTATCGGGATGAACGACGACCGGTCTCTCACAGACGACAATAAGAGAGGCATCCAGATGCACTCCTGGGCAAGGAATAGCAAATATATCCTGTTCGTCCAGGACAAAAACGGGGACTATAACTGGCATCTTTTTGCCACGGACCTCGAGAAGAGAAAAACCACGGACCTGACCCCGTTCTCCGGTGTTTCGGTTTGGTTTGTCGCGGATTCAGCGGAGAAACCGAATGAAATTCTCATTGTTATGAACAAGGAAAACAAACTCATCCGGGACGTTTACAAGATAAACATAGTAAACGGGGATATCGAACTCGTTCAGAAAAATCCGGGAAATGCGATCAGCTGGATTGCCAACAGCAGGCTGGAAATTCTTGGGGCAGTAACCGTTTTGCCGAACGGCGGCGGAACGCTGATGTTCAGGGATAACCCGGACGCCATCTGGAAGGAGTTTCTTTCCTGGGGTTCTGATGAAAATGTAAAAAGTCTTAACCTGACGGCAGACGGTAAATACTGGATTATACTTCATAACATCAATTCCGACTTGATGAGGCTTGTAAAGAAGAATGTGAAAACCCTGGAGGAAACCGTCCTGCTCGAGCCGAAGAAAGCCGATATTGACAAGGTATTCGTGAATAATAGAACCGGTTATCCAATTGCTGCGCATGAGTTTTATGAAGAAGGCCGTTGGTATGTTCTGGATAAAAAATATGAAAACGATTTCAAGTATTTAACGAACCTGAGGGCAGGAATCTTTTATCCCGAAGGCTCGGATTCCGAAACCGTAAATTGGCTTATATCTTCCCTGAGTCCCGGAAAGCCGGTCTATTATTACACTTATAGCCATACAGAAATGAAAGCTTCTTTCCTCTTCTCTCACCGCTCCAAGCTTGAGAAATATGATCTGCCCAAGCTGGAACCGGTGGTCATCCCAGCGCGGGATGGTTTGAAAATGGTTTGTTATCTGGTTAGACCTGATAATGCCGAGATGGGAAAGGCGCCTTTGCTGATATATCCTTCCCCTTCATACAGGCAGAGATATTCTCCCAGTTTCAATACTATTCTTTTTTGGCTCGCAAACAGGGGATATGCGGTTCTTGTGGTCAATCACCGCGGGCTGCAGGGATTCGGGAAGAAGTTCACGAATGCGGGAAACCTCGAATGGGGTGGAAAGATAATCCAGGATATCGAGGATGCGGTTGATTGGGCTGTCGGAGAAAAGCTGGCGGATCCGGAAAAAATCGGAATATTCGGCCACTCAATGGGCGGTTATGTAGCTCTTGCCTCCGCGGCATTTTCAGACATAGAATTCAAGGCGTGCGTGAGCTATTCCGGCCCGGTAAACCTGCTCAGCTTCGTCAAGTCCGTCCCTCCCTACGAAACCGCTTTCATCTACGATTTGAAGATGCATGTTGGAGACTATTGGAAAGATGCCGATTTTCTCAAGAAAATCTCGCCTTTTTTCAACATCAACGCATTCAGAACCCCATGCTTTATTTTGCAGGGAAAACACGACATCTTCATAAATGCTGAGGAGACCTATAAATTTTCAAAGGCGTTGAAATCGAAGAGAATTCCTGTCACTTATGTCGAATTCAGCAATGAAGGCCACGGATATCCCGAGAGGCGCGAGAACCTTCATGCCTTCACTGCCGCCGTCGAAAAATTTCTTGCCGGTCATCTTGGAGGCGTAGTCGAGCCTATGAACTCCAAAGAAAAACGAATTTTAAAGGATGCAATTAAAATATATCAATAGTTATCTCCGGCGATTCAGGCGGTCTGTTGCTAATGAATCTGAATAAAATATAAAGGCTCAGCCACCAAGCCTATCTTACATAAGATTTTAAATTCAATTAGCCGAGCTATGATCTATCTTATAGGCATCGTTTGCTATAAAATGAAAATGTCTCGGAGAGAAGTGTTAATGAAATCATCTAATCCAATCTGATAAATAAAACGCGATGAGCTTATTTTTCATAATCCTGTTCCTTATCTTTCTTCTATCACTGTCCGCGGCTTTTTCCGGCTCAGAGGCAGCCTATTTTTCCATTTCACCCTGGCGCTTGAAGAGACTTGAACAGGAGGGATCGAAGGCGGCCTCGGTTGCCTCGAGGCTCCTGGAGAAGCCCGAGAGGCTTCTGATTATAATACTTCTCGGCAACGAAACGGTGAACTCGGTCATATCCCAGCTGGGCGCTGTTCTCAACAGAGACATAAACATCAGTCACAATCCTGCGATAACATTGTACGCCGCGTTGATTTCCGCCGGCATTTTGATGATCTTCGGCGAAATCACTCCGAAGGGAATCGCCCTGCGCCAGCCGATGAAATTTATCGGCATTGTCGGGTTCATTCTCATCGGCTGGTCGAAAATGACCAATTTCATCTCAACCCCGCTTGAAAAAATCACGAGGCGCATCATATTTGCAAGGGGGTTCCCGGATTTCAATTCGGAAGAGCAAAAGGGATTCAGGGTCGAGTTGGAGAGGTATATCGCTCTCGGAGAAGCGGAGGGAGCCATTAACCTTGAGGAAGGGATGATCTTGAAAAGCATTTCTTCCCTCGATGGGTTGACCGTCCGGGATGTGATTACTCCCCGTCATCTGCTTGCCGCCGTGAGCAGGGATTCCGGTGTTGACGATGTCCTTGATCTTATCCGCGAAAGGCATCATTCCCGGATTCTTGTGTATGACGGAGATATTGACAATATCATCGGAAAGGTCGTTCTCAAGGATCTGGTGCAGTTCGTAAAACCCAGCTCCGATGCGGAGAATCCAATCCGAAATCTGGTTCACGAGGTGATCCATGTGCCGGACCAGATAAGCCTTAGGGCGCTGCTTGTCGAAATGCAGAGGCGAAGGGAGACGATGGCAGTCATCTTCGACGAATACGGCGGCACGCTGGGACTTGTGACACTGGAAGATATCATCGAAGAAATTGTGGGCGATATAAAGGACGACAAGGAACAGGAAAAAGATGTCATTCGCCGGTTCGAGGACGGGTCCTGGATCGTCAGCGCCGGCGCGTTGACAAGAGACCTTCAACGTGAGATAGGTTTTCCGCCAGGCGTTCAGTTCTCCGCGCTCCACGGATACCTTTCACATCTCTTTGGCAGTATACCTGCTAAAGGAGAAACCGCGTCCGATGGCACATTCAAGTATGAAATCATCTCCGTCCACAGGCAGCGCATTGGCAAGGTAAAAATATCCCTGCTGGCAGGTTCCCAGCCGGAAAAAAGGAAAGGCAGGCCAGGGATAAAATGATAGGGCTTGTCCTCGCGGTCTTTTTTTTCCTTGCGCTCGAGGGATTCTTCTCTGGAAGCGAGATAGCCATCGTGTCTGCCAACCGTGCATTTCTATATCATCGGGCGAGAGAGGGCTCCAAAAGCGCGCGGGTGATGCTGGAAATGCTGGACAGGCCTGAGATGATCATCGGCACTACTCTGCTGGGGACCAATATCTCCCTTGTATGCTCCAATTTTGCTGCGAACGAACTGTTTGCCCGACTGGCAGGAGCGAATTTATCCTGGGTTTCGCTGGTATTTATGATACCTCTCACATTGTTCTTCGGCGAGATACTGCCCAAGGCATATTTCAGAAGATACTCCGATCTGCTTGCGTATAAAATCGTCAAGCCTTTAAAAATCATCTCTGTAACATTAGCTCCTTTTACCATCATTTTAAGGATAACGAGCGGGTGGATACGAAGGCTTGCTCTCGGCAAAAACCAACCCTCCGCTCCCCAACTCACGAGGGATGAATTCAGAATACTCCTCGAGACTCATCGCCTTGCCCCCAAGGAGGACGCGATTCACAGGATGCTCAACAATCTGTCGTCCTATATGGAAAAAACCGTAGGCGATATCGCGGTTCCGATGATAAACGTTAGCCGCTGCGGCCCCGACGACCGCTATCTGAAAATAGTTGACACATTCATTCGCTCGCGGTTAAGCAGGATTCCAGTGTATGATACGGAAAAGGACGAGGTGATCGGAGTCATCAACGACCTCCAGCTGCTGGATGCTAAAAACAGGAATAAAACAGCAGGCAGGATGGCGGAAAAAACAATTTGCGTTCCTGAAAACCTCGATCTCGGAAGGGCGCTGATTCTTATGCGCAAGGAATACAAGGAGATGGCTTCCGTAATTGACGAGTATGGCGGAACTGCGGGTATCGTAACCCTCAAGGATATAGTCGCAGAGATAACTGGAAAGCTCTCGGACAGATACGAAACGGACGACCAGGGATATTTCCACGCTGTTTCGGCGAACGTATTTATCGTTGACGCGATGTTCAGACTGGATGAACTGGAGGGAAAGATAGGCGTAAACTTCGGAAATCTCCCGTTCGAGACGGCGGGAGGACTTCTGAATCATCTTCTCGGAAGGATACCGCGCAAGGATGACGAGTGCAGATATAAGAACCTGACGTTCAAGGTGCTGCGTTCAAGGCCGCAGAAGGCCGAGATGGTGAGGATAACGGTTGACAAGTAGAAAGGGCAATGAGATGGAAGATTTCGGAAATTCAGGGCAGATGCCGTTCCGGCCTTGCGCGATGATGCTGAAGGTAAACCCATCAACCAGGATAAAAGCCCGCCCGGTGGATGAAGGCATATTATTAAAAATTAAGGACCATCTCGATGGTGATATCCGATTATTCGACCCGGATTTGAAAGCGGGGATCGAGATTAGCGGCAAGACATCCCGGCCGGTCAAGGCTGATGCGCACATATCCGTCGTATCCCGTAGCGGGGAGCCTGCGGCGCTTTTCGAGCTCGGCTTCACGGTTCAACAGGTATTGCTATACCTCGCGTACTTGAGGCTTTCCTATGTTTTCCTTTTCGACGGCAGGACGGCGGTCATTCCGTTCTCCTCCGCAAAGCTGATTTCCGCCGAAGCGCCATTTCCTAAAGGTTACGCCGTGACCTCGCTGCCTGAAGTAAAAGATTTGCTGTATTTTAAAACCTGGGGAAACCACCCCGCTCTGTTTTTCGAGGACAACCCGAAGCTCGACTCGGTGATGAGATACGCCCGATACGCTCCCCGGGTATCCGGATACGGTGGGCTGAAATTTATTATGGATGAAGAGCATATCCATTTGATGATCGAGAACGGGGGAACACAGCCGGCTGACGCCGATTGCGTCAATGCTGGAATGATGGCCTTGAACTTTTCATTCTCCGCCGAGATGCTGAACCTCAAAGGCGAGTGGAAGCTGTTGAGGGGGATGGACGTGCCGGATAAAAGCATATTCGGCATTCCAGAAGGCGTCTTTCATTTCGCCACCTGGCACGGGCAGCTGTTCTGATTCCAATGTAACATAGGGAAAGCTACAGGAAATCCGAAGGATTCTATAAAATGCGAAGCATTTCTGTAAATCTTCATTTTAGAATCAAGCAATTATGAAAATTCAAAAATCACAAATATCATGATATTTAATTTTCGACACAGCCTGAGAGATCGCGCGCGGAGATTGATCATTGAGATTGCCCGCTGGCCCTTCTTGATATAGGTGCAGGGAAACCACCGCCAATTCCATATTTTGAATATAATCCATTAATTTGGATTTTCATCATAAAGGGATCAGTTCTTATTTTCTATCTCGTTGATAATAAAGGCTATTCTCTTCTTGATATATGGTATGGTTTTTGCTAATACACTATATGACAAATAGTGGGATTATAGGCTTTCTTAATAGAGACATACCTTTGATATATATCATATCTGCCTGATTCTATTACATATATTTCATATTAAATCATAGTATTGGTTGCCATTAAATGGTGATCATTGTCTGGTTGTATGTTTGATTCCGTTTTTTGAATCGTTCTTTGTAATTTTAATGAATCGCTTTAAAACGGCTTATTTGTTCAATTCCATGTTTTGAAGGGAGGTGATGCGGTCGAAGTAGATTTTCTGGCATTCCGCCGGGGGTCGGCGCGAATGCCTCCAGTAGTAGTTCAACTTAACTCTCAAAGAAGGAAGTTAATTAAATGAAGAAATTACTCATTTCCCTGGCGATGGTTGCTTTGCTGGCAGTCTTCGCCCTCGCGCTCCAGCAGTCAGGTAACCTGATCGTTACCATCATGAGCGAAGAGGGTCAGGTTCTGCCCGGGGCATCCATAACCCTTTCGTCAAACGTGTTGATGGGAACGAGAATGCAGACAGCCGGCGCCAACGGCAAGGCGACCTTCCGCAATCTGCCTCCTGGCGATTACGTGATTGATGTTGTTATGGACGGCTTCCAGGCATACCGTCAGAGCGGCATCTCAATCCGTATTACGAAAACCTCCAGGGCCGATGTTGCGATGAAACTCGGACAGGCTAAAGAGGTCATTGAAGTCGTGGGTACAGGCCCGATCGTCGACACGACGTCGAACACCGTTTCCCATGAATTCGATTTCAACAACTACATCAACCACATGCCGAACTCCCGCCATTATACCGGCCTTGCAGGCTTTTCAGCGGCCGTTATATCCCAGAACAATCCTTCCGCGGGCGGCGGCGGTTCATACGCTAATATGTATATGCTCGACGGCGTTTCCCATATGGACCCGAAGACTCATACATGGTCAGGCCAGTTCAACATAGACTCTGTTGCTGATATTGCCGTTATCAACGCCGGCGCCAGCGCAGAATACGGCCATGCCACAGGCATGATCCTGAACATGGTCACCAAGAGCGGCTCCAACGAAGTAACCGCTCTCGGACGTCTCGAACTGAGCCGCGTGAACTGGAACGATTTTTCAGAGTCGAACCCCCTCACGACCGCTGATAACGTAAGAAAAGGTATAGACAACGACGCCAGGTACTATTCCATCGGCGGCCCGCTCTATCCCGATATGTTATGGTGGTATTTCGGATACTATCCGTCAGCCAGCGAAACTGTTTACAACCGCTTTCTGAATCCCTTGACTCCGACGATCGGCACTCCCGCGATCAGAACCTACGATGGTCATTTTATGAACATCAAAGGCACCCTTCAGCTCGGCGAGGACATCAAGATTGCCGGCTTCTTCAGAGAAGACCCCATCATGATCAACAACATCAACTCGAACAGAACCGATTATCTTGGTTATTACTGCCAGCCTTCAGCTGACGTTTATCAGAGCCAGGGCGGAAAAGGCTACATGGCCAGCCTGACATATGTCGCCAGCCAGGATCTTTTCCTCGAAGGTATGTGGACGAGCGGCAGGAACCCGCTGATCCTCGGCAACCAGGGAACTGACCCCGCCGGCAGATTCGTGCCGGGCGGAACAACAGGCCCGTTCTTCGCGTCAGAAGATGGCTGGTACTGGGGTGTTTATCAGCTCGATTACAACTCACAGAGGAACCATGACACCGTCAAAGGCGCTCTGAACTACCTTCTCCAGTCCGATTCGATGGGCGAGCATGACATCAAGCTCGGCGTCGAATATTTCGACAACTGGACGAACGTCGCGGCGACCTACTATCCGACCAATGAATATATCTGGACCTCCGGGGTCTCCGGCGTAGGTTTCGATAACGTTCAGTGGCTGTATAGATATACATGGGAAAATCGTCTGCCTGCGAAAGAGGTTCATAACAAAACCATCACAGCCTATTTGCAGGATTCGATGCAGCTCAGCGATGCGTTGACAATAAACGCGGGTGTCCGCACGGATGTCGCCGATCTTCAAGACAATTATGGCAAGTCAATTCTTACGGACGGCATGTTCGCAGCTCTCGCCCCGCGTTTGGGCTTTGCCTATGATATGGGCAGCATATTGCTGAGAGGATCGGCCGGACGTTACTATGATATCTACAGCACCTATCTGATTGACGACTTCACCTACTTTGCGTCTCCTGAAACCGTAAGACAGTTTGCGCCTACAGACGGCGTTGACGGCCACAACGGCTGGACGCAGATAGCCACTTGGACAAACGGCAGCTCCGTTATACTGAACACACTCGATCCGAATATGACTCCGGCATTCATGGATGAGGCAACCATCGGCTTCGACTATATGTTCAGCGATTCCCTCGCCATCAGCGTTACCGGTATGTTCAAAGACTATAAAGATATGGTCAGCGACACGGACCTCGACGGCAATAAATACGGCTACTGGCAGAACATCAATACGCCTGCCCACGGCAATTCCTCCAGAACCTACTTGGGCGGCATCCTTGAACTGCGCAAACGCCCGACCGAGGACAACCTGTTCTTGAACGCCAGCTTGACATATCAGGACCTCCAGGGTTTTGGCGAAAACTTGCTCACAACCAGCTACTATGCTAACCCGTATCAGAACGACGCCAATATTGAGAATTTCTGGGGCGACGTCGGCGGCTTCAACTGGTTCGCCAAGGCTCAGGCAACCTACTTCTTCCCGAACAACTGGTACATCGGCGTTACTGCCGACTGGGTTCAGGGAACCGCGCAATCTTCAACCAGATCCGTTACCGTTCCCGGTTATGGACCCGTAACCTCCTATCCCAACGGCCGCGCCGATATGGTAAGAAATCCGAGCCGCTTCACGATGAACGTGCAGTTCGGTATCGAGCAGGCGATCGAGCTCCCGTTCGATGTGCCGCTATGGGATGACTCCATCCAGATCGGTATCTATGCGAACTTATTCAACGCCTTAAGCAACCAGTCTGAAACCGTTGTGCAAGGCAGCCTTTCCAGCTCTGCATATGGTAATCCTACTACATGGTTGAATGCACGCAGCTACCAGCTTGGATTCCGTATCGAACTATAAACGATACTGTTTTCCAATCACTGCCGGACCTTCGGGTCCGGCATTTTTCTTTTTTAGTTTCTTGAATTCGCAGTATCAATACTATTTTTTGGATTTTATTCAATTTTCTGTATTTTTCTTCCATTCAGATCATTAATATTTTTTGTAATTCATTGATTTTATTGAGTTTTAATTACTACCCGTTTTTGGCATCAGTTTTGCTACAAATTATTACATATTCAAGGGCTATAGATTAGAATAATTCATATAAGTTAGAACCATACTTTCAATCAGAATATTATTATATCCGTACTGTGATATAGGTGTATTATTTTGAGTAGGGTTCTTTTGAGAATGGTTTCAAAACATTAAATTCAAGTTCTTTATAGATTGCTGTACTTTCCTATTTTTTAATTGAAGGGAGGTGATGCGGTCGAAGTAGATTTTCTGGCATTCCGCCGGGGGTCGGCGCGAATGCCGTCAGTAGTAGTTCAACTAAACTCTCAAAGAAGGAAGTTAATTAAATGAAGAAACTACTCATTTTCCTGGCAATTCTGGCACTCGCAGTATTTGCCGTCGCTCAGACTCAGACCGGTAACCTCATCGTTACTGTTATGAGCGAAGAGGGACAGATACTCCCGGGCGCCTCAGTAACACTCTCGTCCAATGTTCTCATGGGAACAAGGACGCAGGCGACCGCCTCAAATGGCAAGGCGACCTTCCGTAACCTGCCTCCCGGCGATTACGTCGCCGAAGTTGCGATGGACGGCTTCCAGGCATACCGTCAGACCGGTATCGAGGTCCGTCTTCAGAGAACCTCAAAGGCCGATGTTTCGATGAAACTCGGAGAGGCGAAAGAGGTCATCGAGGTTGTCGGAATGGGTCCGATCGTTGACACCAGCTCGAACACCGTTTCGACCCAATTCGATTTCGACAACTACATCAACCATCAGCCGACCTACCGTCACTACACCTCGATCGCCGGCTTGGCCGGTGGTGTTGTTGCCGGTAATAACCCTTCGGCCGCAGGTGCAGGCGGATACCAGAACTCATACCTGGTGGACGGCACCAGCTCGATGGACTCCCGCACCCATACATGGGGCAACCAGTTCAACGTCGACACCGTTGCGGACATGAACCTGCTCCGCGGCGGCATCCCCGCTGAATTCGGCCGTTCGATGGGCGCCATCTTCAACATCGTTACCAAATCCGGCTCCAACGAAGTGACCGCCCTCGGTCGTATCGAAATGTGGCGCCTGAACTGGAACGACATTTCCGAGAACAATCCCGACATAACGACTGATAACAACAGAGGCGGCCGGTACGGCGAAGTTTACAGCATCTCCGGCGGTGGTCCGTTGTATCCCGATATGATCTGGTGGTACGTAGGATATTCCGATTACCAGAGAACTACAGGCCACAACCGCCGTATAAACCCGATGAATTACGGCACTTTGGTACCGTATGTCACGACCTATTTTGGCCACCTGTTCTCGATCAAGGGCACGCTTCAGCTCGGTGAGGACCTCAAAACCACTGTTTACTACAGGGAAGACCCGATAGACCTATACAACGATGGCTCCGGCCAGTACTACGGTTCAAATATGCAGACCAGCGCAGACTTTGTCCAGTTGCAGGGCGGACACGACACTCTCTTCGCGGCGTCATACATTATGAGCGAGAATATGTTCATCGAGGGCGGGTATTCGATAGACAGAACAAACCTCTCAGTTGGCGCGCAGGGCGATGACCCCTCTGGCGAAGGTCGCTGGCTCGCAACCGGCACCGGCGATTTTTACGTTTCCACTGATAGTTGGTACTGGGGCGGTCTTGTTGAGGACTATTATTCCGAACGCAACACCGATACCATTAGAGGTGCATTGAACTACCTGCTCGACAGCGCATCCCTCGGCAGCCATGACATCAAGCTCGGCATCGAGTGGCAGGATCTCTGGGGCGTCGTTCGAGACACCTACTATCCTACAGGTACTACGTATGTGACGGGTAACGTGGTTGACGTAGGCTTCGACGCGGCACCGCTTCTCTATAAATATACAATAACGGACCGCATACCGAACGCTGAAACACACGGCAAATACTGGACCGTCTATCTGCAGGATTCATGGCAGATGATGGATAACCTCACGGTCAACCTCGGAGCCCGTTCCGACATGGGCACGCTATTCAACAACCAGAATGTTGAAATCATCAGCGACGGTATCTTAACTGCCCTTGCCCCGCGCTTAGGCTTCGCGTATGACATAGCCGGCAGCGCCATCAGGGGATCAGTAGGCCGTTACTACGACATATACAACATGTATATGGTTGACGACTTCAACTACTTCCTTACCCCTGAAACCTGGAAACTATATGGACCGACAGACGGTGTTGACGGCAAGAATGGCTGGACCCAGATTGATGAATGGCAGGAAGGCACGCTCGTGTCGCCTCACTCCATGGATCCGAACCTGACTCCTCAATACGTTGATGAAGGCACCCTCGGATTCGATTGGCTGCTTACAGATGCAGCCGCGGTCAGCCTCACCGGCACATACCGTCGCTATACCGGTGTATCCAGACAGGATCCCGACGGCAACAGGGCTATGTATTGGACAAACTTCGAAACCGTAGCCCATGGCACAGCAGCCAAGATTTACTACGGAGCGGTTCTCGAATTCCGTAAACGCCCGACCGATGACAATCTCTTCCTGAGCGGCAGCGTAACATACCAGAACCTGTCAGGCTTCAACCAGGAAACATTCCGGGATATTTACTTCAGCAACCCGTATCAGACTGAAGCCCGCATTGACAATTACTGGGGCGACATAGCCGGCAACAACTGGATTGCGAAAGCCCAGGCGACGTACTTCTTCCCGAACAACTGGTACCTCGGTATCCAGGCTGAATTTGATCAAGGCATTGCCCTCAGCACAGTTCAAAGCGTCAGCGTCCCCGGCTATGGAGCAGTAAACTACTATCCGAACGGCCGCGCCGATATGGCAAGGCTGCCTTCGAACTTCTATATGGATATCCAGTTCGGTATAGAGCAGACAATCGAAGTCCCGTTCGATATTCCGATGTGGGATGACACCGTACTTCTCGGTATCTATGCTAATATCTACAACGTGCTCAGCAACCAGCAGGAGACCGGTTTTAACACCACGTACAACGGTTCAAAGTGGGGCCTTCCGAATGCCTGGAGACAAGCGCGTAACTACGAACTCGGATTCCGTATCGAACTATAAACGACACTGTTTTCCAATCACTGCCGGACCTTCGGGTCCGGCATTTTTTTGTGCTGAATTTGATCAGGTTCAGGTGCGGAGACACTGAACCTGCTCAGAAAAATGATTGTCATACTCGGGGATACTTCAACGGGCGGCGACCGGGTATCTTCATTTTAGCGTATTCTTGGCTGGTTCAGGTACGGAGACACTGAACCAGCATGAATGATGCCCAACGCAGGTTCAATTGCGGAGAATTGAACCTGCAATCATCTTTCTTATCGCGGGGCGTCAGGCTGTGTCATAATTCAAATTTGCTGCTATATGAGATTTTTTAATGTTCATAACATGTTGATACTAAAAGGAAGATTCCCCGTCGCAGCCCTTCGAAGTATCCCGGAGAATGACTTTTTTATAATTGCGACACAGCCTGCGTGGCCTGCTCCCACAAAAAAAAGACAGTCATGCCCGGAGCAGCTTCAAAGGGCGACAGCCGGGCATCTTCGTTTTAGTTCTTCCTGTGGGAGCAAGTACCCCTCTGCGGTGCCTTCTCCCCCCTACCCCCCTCAGTGATGGAACTTCCCCCTGCGCCCCCCTCAGTGATGGAACTCCCCCCTTCGCCCCCCTCAGTGAGGGCACTCCCCCCTGCGCCCCCCTCAGTGAGGGCACTCCTCCCTGCGCCCCCCTCAGTGAGGGGGGTAGGGGGGAGCTGTCTTTCCCTGGGTTCAATTGCGGAGAATTGAACCTGCTCAGGATATTTCTTGTAACATTGATTCGGAATTGATCTCAATTGAACGCATCAGATAATAGGATATAATTGTCCGGAATATTACATATGAAAGGAAAGGTAGAGATGAAGAGGAAGCTGCCGCTTATAATAATTATTCTATTTTTAATTGCGTTTTTATTTTTCAGCCTTGTCCGGGTGCCGGACGGGTATGTAAAGATCGCCGTCCCGAGGGCGTTATTCAAAGAAATAAAGGTCTTCGCGCCCGGAATACATTTCATCGTTCCGTTCTTGTATTCCGTCGAACGATATTCCACTTCCCCCGCTGATCTCGCTTCCCCGGACGGTTTCCGCGTGCTGGACAGGATCGGGTCCGGCAGGCTGATGAGGTTCAAGGTCTCGTATCAATTTGACAAGCTGAATCTTCACCTGCTTGCCGAAACCGGCGGCAATCCGCCGCAGTTCATCCTGAAAACATTTGAAGACGAGATGCAGCGGTTCTTCGCCCTTGAAAAGGAAATCTTATCCGCGCATACGGCAAAATATCACAAGGAGCTGCGGAAGGCGGCCGAGCCTTTGCTGAAAGCCGCAGGCATAAACCTTCTCTCTTTTACTATAGCCGATATCAGCGTTGATTATGGGGACGTGAGGAAAAACGAGCTCGCTAAACTCCGCCTCAAATGGGAGGAGAAAAAGCGCAGGGTCATCCTGATCGGGATGGACGCTCTCGACCTGCGTATAATGCGCCCTCTGCTGAATGCGGGCGAGCTCCCGAACTTCGCTTATCTCATAAGCAACGGGACGAGCGGCGTTTTGAAGTCCATCAAGCCGATGCTCTCTCCCTTGATCTGGACGACTATGGCGACCGGCGTCTCCGCCGACAAGCACGGGATACTCGATTTCATCCAGCGGGATAAGAACGGCAACCTCGTCCCGATCACGAGTAATATGCGGAAAGTCCCGGCGGTATGGAACATACTTTCTGAAATGAATATCCCGGTAGGCTTTGTCGCATGGTGGGCGACATGGCCGGCGGAGAAGGTTAACGGCTTCATCGTCAGCGAGCGCCTCTCATACCAGCTGTTCAATCTGCCGATAGACCCCGAAGAGATGAAGAAACCCCAGGGAAAGGTCTATCCGCCCAACGAATATGAAGGATTGACGAGATTGATCGCCGACGCTGAACGGATTGATTACGAACAGATATCAAGGTTCGTCCACGTTAGCCGGAACCGCTGGGATGAAGTGAAGAGCCGTAGTTCGGAGGAATCCGGCGACAAGCTGCTGATGCTCCGAAACCTGATAGCGAGCACCGACACATATCACAGGGCAGGGCTCGACCTTTATAAGAAATACAAGCCGACGCTGTTCTCCCCGTATTTCGAGGGGACAGACGTCATCGGCCACCTGTTTATGGAATTCTATCCGCCGAAGCGGACGAACGTCAGCGACGCGGACTTCGCGGGATATAAAGATGCCGTGTCGGAATACTATAAGTATATAGATTCGAAGCTGAGGGACTACATCGCCCTTGTGGATGAAGGCACAGACCTGTTGATCGTATCGGACCACGGGTTCAAGTCCGGCGAGGACCGGCCTTACGGATCGGCGGATATCAAGGCGGCGACCGCCGTACAGTGGCACGATATAGACGGCACAATAATTATGTTCGGGAAATCGTTTAAAAAGGGATACCTGATTCAACGGGCGTCGGTTTATGACGTTCTGCCGACTGTTCTTGCGATGCTCGGACTTCCGGCTGATATGAATATGGAGGGGAAGGTTATTAAGGATGCATTCGCGGCGGGTCTTGCCGAACCGGAGCGGGTGCAGGACTATACGGCGCTGATTCCCACGCACGGGGCGATGGAGGAAGTCGCCAAAGGCATTTATGAAAAAGAAATGATGAAGAAGCTCGCAAGGCTCGGCTATATCAGCCCGGATACGGGAAAGGTTTCCTCTGAGGGTGAAAGCCTCCTTTCCGATATAAACAAGGCGGCTGTGCTGATCGAGCGAAAGCAGTATGACCAGGCGGAAAAGATACTCCTGGATGTGACGAAGCGCGAACCGAAGCTATCCATTGGCTGGGGTAACCTTGCCCGGATTTACAGAGAGAGGGGCGACAAGAAAAAGGAAGCCGAAGCTTATACAAATATGCTCGGCAGCGCTGCGACGGAGGAGGATATAGTCACCGCGGTGAACGGTGCGGCGAGGGCTTTATTCGAGATGGGTAAATCCGAACGGGCGCTGGGATTGCTCAACGAGGCGCTGAAAAAATATCCCGAATCCTATGAAATGAACGCTGCCACGGGAAAGATTTATCTTGCCGCCGGGCAGTATAGAAACGCTGTCAAACATTTTGAAAAGGTCTTGAGCAAAAAGCCGGACGAAGTTGACATCCTGAACCAGATCGCCCTCGCGTATTTCAACCTCGGAGACGAGACGAAGGCATCGCAGTACTGGAACAAATCCTTCAAGATCAAACCCCAGCAGCTCAAGGAAAAGACGCTTAATTACTATCTTAACCTCGGCGTATTATATATGGAACAAAAGAAGTATCTTGAGGCGGTGAATGTCTTCCAGACCGCCCTTTCCTTGAATCCGAAGCATCATAAAATATGGACGACCCTCGGCAATATTTATATGCACACCGGCGCCTACCAGAACGCCGAGAAGGCGTTCAAAGAGGCGATAAAGCTGAGCAAAGACCCCGAGGTTCGCGCGGGTGCTTATCTTGGATTGGTTATCATCTATAATTATATGAACAAACCTGATTTGGCGCTCCAATCCATAATTGCGGGCGTGAACGAAGACCCGCAGAATTATATGCTTCACCGTTTCTACGGATCACATTTCATTAAGATCGGCGATTTGGCTAATGCCGGGAGTGAATATGAAAAGGTCATAAGCTTGAAAAAAGATGACTGGGAGGTGATGACCCGTCTTGGTGCGATATATGCCGGGATGGGCAGGAAAAATGACGCGATTGCCATCCTGAAGCGTTCGATTGCGTTAAACCCCGATCAGCCGAAAGTCCGCCGCGCATTGAGCGAACTCGGCGCGAATTGAAATACTTGATTCTTGATAAAATATTTGAGGGATGAGCTGATGCTCATCCCGCATTAATGAGACATCAGAAAAACCAGTATTTTGTACAGAATCCTTCGGATTTCATTCCGGCCGAAGAGCCGGAAAACCGCAGGTTTCTGTAAATCCGAAGGATTCTATAAATTCGAACCATTCCGCAATGTAAGGAAAAGACAACTCCCCTCTGAGCCCCTCTCAGTGAGAGCACTCCCCCCCTGCGCCCCCCTCAGTGAGAGCACTCCCCCCTGCGCCCCCCTCAGTGAGAGCACTCCCC
>Ga0315293_10000096_pt1 | contig 68976 bp, 51 predicted proteins | sample YL17G13_20_MG_FD_203071 | JGI IMG/M metagenome (GOLD analysis project Ga0315293, IMG submission 203071) | Sediment microbial communities from Yellowstone Lake, YNP, Wyoming, USA - YL17G13_20 | ecosystem: Environmental > Aquatic > Freshwater > Lake > Sediment | place: USA: Wyoming | collected...
CCCCCTTCCAACTCTCGCTCCGCTCGCTGCCTCCCTTTCTCGCGCGGGGCAAGGACCTCGCGCTGCGACCAAGGGGGCATACCCCCTTGGATCCCCCGACGAACGGCTCCCCGCGGTAAGCCTTGTGGAGCCGCTCGTCCCGTCGGTTCCCCCCGTCAAAAAAACCGCCGGGGCCCCCCTCCGCTAGGGGGGCCTTAGGGGCAATTCCGGCACCTCTTTGAAATCACATATTTGCAGATGCTTTCTCCAATTCATAAACGACCAAGAGCGGTTGGGTGATACCTTTTTAAAAATCCATTTTTTCGAATAATTCAATAATTTGAACGGAAAAGCCCGCGATCTTATAAATAAGAGGCACTTAAGATATTGATAATAAATATCTAACTATTTTGCAAATAATGGCATAAAATTTGCTTTTCAATTAATTTTGGTATATACATTTTTCAACGCGCATTTCTAAACATAAGGAGGTGAGAATCCTTCAAGCCAAAGCATTAGGCAACCAAGAATGAGGGTTCAAAAATCTTTGTTTGATGAGGAGGTCAACATGAAAGGAAAAGTCATCCTAGTGATGGCTGTGGTGCTATTCTTATCAGCGCCTCTCCTCCTGGCCCAGTCTCGGGATACTGGAGCTATCGAAGGCTCGGTCATGGACGCCAACCGCGGCCCGCTGCCCGGAGTCAATGTTTCGGTCAGCAGCCCCAACCTGATGGGTGTGCGGTCGGCGGTAACCGATGTCAGCGGCCTTTTCCGCTTCCTGGCCCTTCCGCCGGGCAGCTACACGATCAAGGCCGAGCTCCAGGGTTTCAAGACCTTTGTCCAGGAGGCCATCCGGCTGACGACCACCGTGCGTCTCACTTTGGACATCGTCATGCTTCAGGCTGCGATCGAGGAAGAAGTCACGGTCACGGCCCAGTCACCGACGGTTGACGTGAAATCCACGGAATCCGCCTCGGTCACCCTGAGCAACGAAATTCTGAGGAACATCCCCTACAGCCAGTTCACCGCCGACATCGTCAACCTGGCGCCGGGGGTGGACAACAACGTAGCCTATGGCGCCTCGGCCAACACCGGCATCGCCTACTCCATGGACGGTGTCAACGTGGCCGACCCGGAGGCCGGTTCGGCTTGGGTCTTCCTCAACCACAACACCATCGAGGAAGCCAAAATCATGGGCCTGGGGCTTCCGGCCGAGTACGGCAATTTTACGGGGGTCATCTTCAACCTGGTGACCAAGTCCGGCGGGAACACATTCGCCGGCCACTTCGAAATCGACTTCCAGGGCCAGAAAGAAGACTTCCCCTCCGGCCTGTGGCAGACCAACAACAACCAGCACTATGTCGATCAGTTCCCCGAGGTGACGTCGCCCGTCGAAAAACTGTACGAATTCGGCGCCCACCTGGGCGGCCCGATCGCCAAGGATAAGCTGTGGTTCTATGTGGGCGCCAACTATTACCGCACTTTAAATTACCCCTCCGGCTTCCCCGAGGCGGTCGACTATAAACAACCCCACCTTTTCGCCAAACTGACCGCCCAGGTCACGCCCAAGACCAACCTGATGGGCTCCCTGCAGCTTGACACCTACAACGGCATCAACCGCGGCGCCGGCGCCACCGTTTCCCCGGAGGCCACGGTCACCCAGAAATCGCCCGAAATCGTGGGCACCTTCAACCTGACCCATATCCTCAGCCCCAAAACCTTCTTTGACGTCAAGGCCGCCTTTTTCCTGGGCTACTACTACCTTGAGCCGGAAATGGGCCGCGACGTCAGCGGCCACTACAGCATCGACCAGAACAGGTTCACCCAAAACTCATACTACTTTTACATGGCCGACCGTCAACGCTTCCAGGCCAACGCCAGCTTGACCCATTTCGCCGAGGATTTCATCCAGGGCAACCACGACTTCAAGTTCGGCGTAGAGGTGGAGCATTCCTGGTCCAGGAGCCGCTTTGGGTACTCCGGCCAGAACAATTGGTATTATAACGACCTGGTCGGCTACAGTCCCTACGGCTACTACTACAACGGCAACTACCTCGCCTTCCAGTACGAAGGCTACGACACCAACACCCGCTACACCCGGCTGGAGGCCTTCGCCCAGGATTCCTGGCAGGTGACCAAACGCCTGAACATCAACGTCGGAGCGAGGCTTTCCCAGTTCTGGGGAATGGTCAAGGGCGTGGACGGGCCGGTTTACTCCAACATGCGGCTGGCGCCCCGCCTGGGCTTCACCTTCGACGTTTTGGGCGACAAATCCACCATCCTCAAGGGGCACTGGGGCATCTTCACCGAAGCCATGCTGACCAAGATGATCGATCGCCTGAACCCGCCCTCGGCTTTCAGCAACTTCAACGGCTATTATTGGGCTCCCGGGGACAACAGCTGGCATGACTGGTTCTCCGACGCGCCCACCCAGGTGGCCAAGGATCCGAACTTGTCGCATCCCCGCATGAGCCAATTCACCGTAAGCCTGGAGCGGGAGCTGTTTAAAGACGCCTCATTGTCCGTGTCCTACATCAACCGCACCTGGGACAACATCGTGGGCGTCTGGGACACGGCCACGGACTACGAGCTGGTCAGCCTTTATGTCCCCGAACTGGGCCGGAACATTGAGGTCTACAACCGGACCTCGAGCGGCGCCCACAGCTATGTCCTGGGCAACCTGAGAGAAGGATTGCCCTGGATCCTGGAAAAGCCCTACCGCAAGTACCAGGGCATCGAGGTCCTGTTCAATAAGCGGTATTCCAACAAATGGCAGCTCCTGGCCTCCTACGTCTACGGCCAGGCCACCGGCACGATCAACAACGCCTTCGGGGCCGACATCGGCGGTTTCAACAACAACTCGGCCAACCCCAACTTCTGGCTCTTCGCCAAGGGGAACCTGACCAACGACCCGACTCACATGTTCAAGGTCCAGGCCTCTTACATGCTCCCCTTCGAGATCAACCTCAACCTCTACCTGCGGGCCATCACCGGCTTCGCCTGGACAACGCAGTACAAAGAATACCGCCTGGACCAAGGCTCGGAAACAGTCCGTGTTGAACCGCGGGGCGCGCACCATTTCGAAATGGAAAAGACGCTCGATATCCGCCTGGAGAAGATTTTCACCCTTGCGGAAAAGTACCGTCTGGGGATTTTGCTCGATGTCTTCAACGTCTTCAATGAAGACACGATCCTGAATTGGGGCACCGTCGTCGGCACAAGCTATTTCCCCGACGATCCCAGTTGGTCCTCAACCAGCGGACACGAGCTCTTAAGCCTCATCTATCCGCGCCGCGCCCGAGTCGGCATCCGACTCATGTTTTAGGGCAGCTTTTCAAGCAGAGCTCTGAAGAGTGGCGGGCTTCGGCCCGCCACTCTTTTTTTTATCTTGAGTTGGGAAGACGGCGCAAGCATCTCCGATCGCATGATACATGGGGAGGGGTGGTACGGCGGAGGGGCTCCCCGCCCGCGCGCAACTTTGTGAGCACGGACGGGGAGGAGCCGTGACAGGACCCCTCCTCTTCTTGAATGTATAATCATCGAAAAGGAGACGCTGGCGACGGCGGGGAAGTGGACTTTTTTTCCTGGCCCGCGCTATGATGAGGCGGTGAGGATTTCTCCATGAAAAAGCGCGTTCGTCTTGGTTTCATGCTCGCGGCGCTGGTGGCCGTAGCCATCCTGGCCGTCCTATTCCTTTTCAAGCCCGGCAACTCTTTCTCCCGCCTGGCGGGGAAAAAGGACTATAACGTCATTCTCATCACCCTGGACACCACCCGGGCCGACCGGCTGGGCTGCTATGGCTTCCAGGGAATCAGGACACCGGTCATCGACCGGATGGCTGAAGGGGGCCTGCGCTATGAGCGCTGCCTGGCCCAGACGCCTCTCACCCTTCCTTCCCACACCACCATCCTCAGCGGGACCTTCCCCCCCTTCCACGGCGTGCGCGACAACGGCGGGTTCATCGTCCCACCCGAGTTGGAAACGCTGGCCGAGCAATACAAGGCCCGGGGCTACGGCACGGCGGCCTTTGTGGCCGCCTATGTCCTCGACTCCCGCTGGGGGCTGAATCAGGGCTTCGATTTTTATTTCGACAATTTCGACCTCAGCCGCTTCGAGAGGGTTTCGCTGGGCAACATCCAGCGGCCGGCCAACGAAGTCCTGGACCAAGCCCTGGCTTGGCTGGCGGCCAACAAAGACAGTAAATTCTTCACCTGGATCCACCTCTATGACCCTCATACACCCTATGAACCGCCGCCGCCCTACGACCAGGAATACTCCGGCCGGCCTTACTTGGGAGAGATTGCCTTCGCCGACTCCCAGCTCGGCCGGCTGTGGGAGTTTCTGGAGGGCAACGGCCTGCTGGATACGACCTTCCTGGTCCTGGCCGGAGACCACGGCGAAAGCCTGGGCCAGCACGAGGAAATCACCCACGGCTTTTTCGTTTACCAGGAAGCCATCCACGTCCCGCTCATCATCGTCACGCCCTTCAAGCGCCTCCAAGGCCGGACTCTTCCCCAGGCCGCCACTCTGGCCGATATCATGCCCACCCTCTTGGACATGAGCGGTCTCCCCATCCCGGCCGAAGTCCAGGGCCGGAGCTTGGTGCCCGGGTTTTTTCGCCCGGACGGGGGAGAAGACGTGCTGGCCTACTCGGAGACATATTATCCGCGCTACCACTTCGGCTGGTCGGAGCTGCGGGCCGTCCAGGACCGACGCTACAAGCTCATCCTGGCCCCCGAGCTTGAGCTCTATGACCTCGACCAGGACCCTGGAGAAAAGCAGAACCTGGCCGCCGGCCGGCCGGCCGTGGTTCAAGACCTGCGGAAGCGGGCGGAGGCGCTCATCGAGAATTACGGCCGAAACGCCCACGAGCTCGATTTCCGGAAAATCGACGAGGAAACGCGGGAAAAGTTGGCCGCCCTGGGCTATATCGGTTCCTTCACCGACCCCAACAAACTCAAAGGGAAAAAACTGGCCAACCCCCGGGACAAGATCGGCGTATTCAACCGGCTTACCTCCGCCCGGGAGATGGGCATGAGCGGCGACCCCCAGAAAGGCGTGGAAACCATCAAGGGCATCATCGCCTCCGACCCCGATATCACCGAGGCTTATTTCAGCCTGGGGAACATCTATTTCCGAATGGGACGGTTCCGGGAGGCGATCACCTATTTTCAACAGGCCTTGGACCGCAAGCCGGACGACTCTTTTTCGGTCATCAACATCGCCAACTGTTATCTGGCCCTGCGTCAGTCGGGCGAGGCGGAGAAGTTTCTCCTGGACTATCTCAAAAAAGGGCTGGAGGATTCCCAGCTTTTCTTCGTCCTGGGCGGAGTCTTCCTCAACCAGAAAAAGTACGAGCGGGCCATATCAGCCTACCAAGAGTGCCTGCTCAAGAACCCCGAGTCCGCCTCGGCTCACAACGCCCTGGCCGCCGTTTATTATATCCAGGATGACTTGGACCAAGCCGAGTCCCACAGCCGGGAAGCGCTCCGCCTCAACCCCAAGCTGAGCTCGGTCCACTTCAACCTGGCCCAGATCCAGGAGAAGCGGAACCTGTTCCCGGAGGCCGAAGCATCCTACCTACGAGAGCTGGAAATCACGCCCAGCCACTTCAAGGCCTGCTACAACCTGGCCCGCCTGTACCGGCAGGCCGGTGATGACGCCCGCGAAGAGGAATACTTAAACAGGGCGGCGTCCATCTCCCCCGATTTCCCACTCACCTATCTCTACCTGGCCCGGCTCCAGCTCAACCGGGGCCAGGACTACCGGGGCGCTGTGGAACTGGTCAAGAAGGCCATCGGACTCCGTCCGGACCGCAACGACCTGGCCCTGGCCTACTTCCTGCTGGCCGACCTCTACAGCCGGCTGGGCGAGCAGGCCGATTCCAATCGATACGCCCGTCTGGGTCAGGAGACCGCCCGCGCCGCCGAAAAAGCGGCGGACAAATCGCCCTGATTTGACATGAGGAGCTTCCCAACGTGTGATTCAAAGAGGCGTCGGAATCGCCCTTGAGCCCCCATAGCGGAGGGGGGCCCCGTCTTTTTTGGACGGGGGGAACCGACGGGACTGGTTCCCCAGGGGGCCGAGGGCGATTCCGGCGCCGATCGGTAATCACACAAAAGGAGACGCCTGCCGTCCGCCGTTTTTCTCTTGCAAAGCGGCGGTCGATATTCTAAAATGATCGCTTATCCACCATGAAATTTGTGGCCGACCTCCATATCCATTCCAAGTTCTCCCGCGCCACGTCTCGCGACATGACCTACGACTCCCTGGCTCTGTGGGCCAGGGTCAAGGGCATCCGTCTGGTGGCCACCGGGGACTTCACCCATCCCGAATGGCTGTTCTTGACCAAGGAAAAGCTCCAGCCCGAAGGCAACGGATTTTTCCGGCTCAAGGGACGCCCCCAGGTCGAGGATGCTCGGCTTCAGACCATCGCCTTCTCCCCCGACCAGGTGTCCTTCATCCTGTCCACTGAAATCAGCTTCATCTATTCTAAAAAAGGCAAAGTCCGGAAGATCCATCTCATCGTCCTGGCCCCCGACCTGGAGTCTGTGGAGAAAATCAATAACCGTCTCCAGGGGTTGGGCAACCTCCGCTCCGACGGCCGGCCCATCCTGGGCCTGGACGCCAAGACGTTCGTCAAGCTGGTGGCCGACCTCTGTCCCCGCTGCGTCGTCATCCCCGCCCACATCTGGACGCCCTGGTTCTCGCTGTTCGGGGCCAATTCCGGGTTCGACGCGATCGAAGAATGTTTCGAGGAAATGACGCCCTTCATCTTCGCCCTGGAGACCGGCCTGTCCTCGGACCCGGCCATGAACTGGCGCCTGTCGGCCCTGGACCCCTACGCCCTGGTCTCCAACTCGGACGCGCACTCGCCCTCCCGGCTGGGCCGGGAGGCCAACGTCTTCGACAGCGAATTCAGCTTCAGCGGGATGGTGGACGCTTTGCGCCGGCGCGATCCCCAGAAGTTCCTCTACACCGTGGAGTTCTTCCCCGAAGAAGGCAAATACCACTTCGACGGCCACCGCAAATGCGGAGTGGTTCTGGCCCCCGAGGAATCCCGGCGCCGCAACGACCTCTGTCCCCGCTGCGGCAAAAAGCTGACCATCGGGGTCATGCATCGGGTGGGGGAACTGGCCGACCGGGAAGCGGGAGTGCCGGCCACCCACCGCATCCCCTACAAGAACCTCATCCCCCTCAACGAGATCATCGGCCAAGCGCTGGGCAAATCCCCGGACAGTCAGGGCGTGGGGGACAATTATTTCCGCTTCATCCGCGAGTTCGGCGATGAGCATACCATCCTGACCGAGCTGAGCGGGTCGGAGCTTGGCCGCCTCCAGCCCGAATCGATCGCCCGCGGCGTCGAACTCATGCGCAAGGGGCTGGTCAAAATCATCCCCGGCCACGACGGCGAGTACGGACGGATCAGCCTGTTCGAGGCGGAAGCGGCCGAGGACACGGCCACCGGCCAGCTCACCTTGTTCTGAGAGCCAACGCTTCCTTGACATAACCGAACCGCCTTCTTATATTAGGATTGATAGAACGACCATGGAAGTCGAAATGAAGGTCAAGGGTCTGGTGGTGGACCCTATGTCGAAAATGCCCATCGTCCTCCTCCAGGACATGACCTCGGACCGAGTGCTGCCCATTTGGATCGGCGTCTTCGAGGCCAACGCCATCGCCCTGGTCATGGAGAACATCGAAACGCCGCGGCCCATGACCCACGACCTGGTCAAGAACATGCTGGAAAAAACCGGCGTCGTCGTCGAAAAAATTGTGGTCAACGACGTCCAAAACAATACCTTCTTCGCCCTCATCCACTGCCTGCACCAGGGCCGCAAGGTGATCATCGACTCACGGCCTTCGGATGCCATCGCCCTGGCCTTAAGGACGAAATCACCCATCTACGTCCAGGACGAAGTGGTCAAGCTCAGCCACAACCTGAAGCTGGACGACAACGTGGAAACTTCGGAAAAGATCCTGAAATGGATGGAGAGCCTCAAACCCGAAGACCTGGGCAAATACAAGATGTGAAGCGTCCTGCCTCTCAGCGGAGGGTGGGCTAGGTTCGGAGGGTGAGCAGGCCGAAGAGGCCGGCCAGCCCGAAGATGATGTTGGGCGTCCAGACGGCCAGGAAAGGGCTCAGCGAACCGGTATAACCCAACCCGCGGAAGAAGCCGATCGCTCCCCAGTAGAGCATGGCGATCGCCAGGCCGATGGCGATGCCCACCAGCGTCCCTCTCTTTCCCATGCTGAAGGCGAAGGGGATGCCGATCAGGGTCATGATGAGCGCCACCAGGGGCAAAGCCAGCTTGCCGTGCCAATCCACCCGGAAGCGCACCGTGTCGAAGCCCAGTTCTTTGACTTCCCGGATATAGCTTCGCAGCTCGCCCAGGTTCATTTGCGACGGCTCTTTCCATTCCTTGAGGAAAAAGTCGCGGTTCTCCGCTAGGGACAGGCTCATGCGTTCGAAATGCTCAAAGGGGACGGGCACATCTTCGCTGAAGGCCCGCAGCCAGCCGTCGGTCAGAGTCAGGCTCTGGCCGTCCAGGACGGCCTTTTGGGCGTAAAAACGGCGGGTCAGTCGCCAGGCGCGGGGATCGATGTCCAAAATGGTCAGCTGGCGGAAAGCGCTCTGGGTCGGGTCGAAGTAGAGATAATGGAAGAAGCGGTCTTTGGCGCGATTGACCAGCCAGGTTCGGTCCAGGGGGTTGTAGCTGCGGGGCGGCAGGTCGTTGATGGCGTCCCAGACGCGGTTGGCCTTCTTATTCGAGACGGGCAAGACCTTTTCCTGGAGATAAAAAGAAAACAGGCTGACCAGGATGGCCAGCAACACCACGGGCGCCACCACGCGATAGAGGCTGATGCCGCAGGCTTTCATGGCCGTGATCTCATTGAACTTGGTCAGTAAGCCCAGAGTGAGGAGCATGGCCGTCAGGGCGGCCACCGGCAGGATGTAGTTGGTGTAGTCGGGGATGGTGAACCAGATGAACTGGAGGAGCATGCTGGCCGGCTTATGGTGATCGTACAGGGTGTTGATCCGTTCAAAAAAAGTGATGACCAACACGACGGCCAGCAGGCCGCCAAAGATCATCCCGAATAAAACGATGTACTTGCGCATGATATAGCGGTCGAGCAGGCGGGGAAAACCGCCCCAGCTGCGGCCGCGACGAGGGGGGGCGGCCGGTTGTTTGATGGGCCGCGGAGTCCGCTCCGGCCGCTTCAAGAAACGGCGCAGCCGGAAGAGGAAGGGCTGTTCCCGGTTGGAGCGGAGAAAAAGCCACAGGCTGAAAACGGCGAAGATGATGTTGGGGCCCCACATGCCCAGCCAGGGGAAAATTTTCCCGTCCCGGGCCAACTGTTCGCCGGCCGTGATCAGGATGTAGTAAACCAGGATGATTCCGATGCTGATGGTGAATCCGCTGGTCCGGCCTCCCTTCCGGGTGGTGACGCCCAGGGGCAGGCCCAGAAAGACAAACACTAGGCAGGCCACCGGCAAAGCGAATCGCTTATGGATCTCAATAAGGTAGGAGCGGTGCTCCCGCTCCCGTTGGGTCAGATTGGCCCGACCGACAGCGTCCAGCCGGCCGGCCCCCTCGTCGGCTTGAAGGGTGCGGACAATCCGCCGCAGGGGCGCCTCCTCCCGGAACAATTCACGAATGTCCTTCTCCCGGGTGGTCGGCTGATAGGTCAGGGTGGACAGGAAGTTCCCGATCGGCAGATCCTCCCTCAGTTTCTGGAAAAAAGTGATCCTGTACTTTTCCGGCGCCTCCAGGGGATAAGAATGGTCGGCGCCGTCCAGGAGCTGCAGGGTGGCCTTCTTGGTGTCCAGATGAAAATCCATCCGTCCGGCCCGGGCCAGGATGAGGCGCGGCTCCTGAGGGGGGTCGTTGATGGACATCAGGATGTTCCGCCAATCTTCCTCGCCCCCGCTCAGGTTTTGGACATAGATCACCGTGTTGGAGATGGACTCATTGAACACCCGGGGCGTCACCCGAAACTGCACGCGATGCAGGACGCCCCGCAGGTAGGTCTGGACGTAGAGGGCGTTGGACCGCGGAGCCAGGAAGAGGGTCAGGAAAGAGGTCAGAAGCCAGCCGATCAGGGCGAAGGCCAGCAACGGCCGCATCAGTCTGGCTTGGCCGATGCCCAGGGTCCGGAAGGCCACCACCTCCGAGTCGGAAGACAAGCGGCTGAGCCCGGCCAAAATGCCCATCAGCACGGCCATGGGCATGGTGTAAGCCAGGATGGCCGGCAACAGGCAGGCCAGCAGCCGGAAGGTCACGCCCAAGCCTACGCCCCTGGTGACGATCTGCTCGGTGAGAACAAGGATCTGGTTCATGAGCAGCACGAAACTGTAGAGCAACAGGCCGAGGAGGAAGGGCGGCGTCACCTCGCGCAGGATGTAACGGTCGAAATAAGGGACCATGATTCCTGACCACTATAGCATAGAACTTTGAGGCAGAAAAAGAAAAGGCCCTGGGGGGTTGCCCCAGGGCCTTTTCGAGCTAGAGTCCGCTTTTCTGCCGGGAGTCGGATTCGGATCAGTACATGTCGCCGGGTGGACTGGGATACTTGGGCTGCTTCTCGTCTTCAGGCATATCGCTGATCATACCCTCCGTGGTCAGCATCAGGCCGGCGATGCTGCCGGCGTTCTGCAGGGCGATGCGGACGACCTTGGTCGGGTCGAGAATGCCGCCCTTGACCAGGTCCTCGTACTTTTCGGTCAGGGCGTTGAAGCCCATGTCGCCCTTCATTTCCTTGACCTTCTCCACGATGATGGAACCCTCCTGGCCGGCGTTCTGGGCGATTTGGCGGAGAGGCTCCTCGATCGCCCGCTTGATGATTTCGATGCCGATCCTGACGTCGCCCTCGGCCTTCAGCCCGTCCAGAACCTTCTGGGTGCGGAGCAGGGCCACTCCGCCGCCGGGCACGATGCCCTCTTCAACCGCGGCCTTAGTGGCGTGCATGGCGTCTTCGACCCGGGCCTTTTTCTCCTTGAGCTCGGTCTCGGTGGCCGCCCCGACCTTGATCAGGGCCACTCCGCCGACCAGCTTGGCCAGACGCTCCTGGAGCTTCTCCCGGTCGTAGTCCGAGGTGGTCTCCTCGATCTGGGTGCGGAGCTGCTTGATGCGGGCCTGGACCTCGCTCTCTTTGCCCTTGCCCTCGACGATGGTGGTGTTGTCCTTGTCCACAACGATCTTTTTGGCCTCGCCCAGCCAGTCCAAGCCGACTTTTTCCAGCTTGACGCCGATGTCTTCGGTGATGACCTGGCCGCCGGTCAGCTTGGCGATGTCCTCCAGCATGGCCTTGCGGCGGTCGCCGAAGCCGGGGGCTTTGACCGCGCAGCACAGGAAGGTGCGCTTCAGGTTGTTGACCACCAAGGTGGCCAGGGCTTCGCCCTCCACTTCCTCGGCCACGACCAGCAAGGGCCGGCCCATCTTGGCCACGTTCTCCAGGAGCGGCAAGAGCTCGCGCAGGTTGGCGATCTTTTTCTCATGGAGCAGGATGTAGGAGTTTTCCAGGACGCATTCCATGCGGTCGGGGTCGGTGATGAAGTAAGGAGACAGGTAGCCGCGGTCGAACTGCATGCCTTCCACGACTTCCATGGTCGTCTCCAGTCCTTTGGCCTCTTCGACGGTGATGACGCCGTCCTTGCCCACTTTGTCCATGGCCTCGGCGATGATCTTGCCGATGGACTCGTCGTTGTTGGCCGAGATGGCGCCCACCTGGGAGATCATCTGGCCGGTGACCTCGCGGCTGAGTTTCTTCAGCTCGCCGACCACAGCCTCCACGGCCAGATCGACCCCTCTTTTTATCAGGGTGGGGTTGGCCCCGGATGTGACGTATTTGAGGCCCTTGGAATATATGGCTTGGGCCAGGACGGTGGCGGTGGTTGTGCCGTCGCCCGCCACGTCCGAGGTCTTGGACGCCACTTCTTTGACCAGCTGGGCGCCCATGTTCTCCAGGGGATCCTTCAACTCGACCTCTTTGGCCACGGTCACTCCGTCCTTGGTGCTGGTCGGAGAACCGAATTTTTTCTCCAGGATGACGTTTTTGCCCCGGGGGCCAAGAGTGGATTTAACCAAATTGCTCAGCAGGTTGACGCCCTTGAGCAAAGACTGCCGGGCTTCTTCGCCCATGGTTATGACTTTTGCCATTTTTTCCTCCTATTGGTGTCCGGATATCAGGACAGCTTGGCCAGGATTTCTTCCTCACGGACGATGATGTACTCCACGTTGTCAAGGGTGATTTCCGCGCCGCTGTACTTGCCGATGAGGACCTTGTCGCCTTTCTTGACCTCCATGGGAATAAGCTTGCCGTCCTCGGCAACCCGGCCTTTTCCCGCTTCGATCACTTCGGCCTCCTGGGGCTTTTCCTTGGCGGTATCGGGGATGATGATTCCGCCGACTTTGACCTCTTTTTCCTCGATCCTTTTGAGCATGACCCGGTCATGCAATGGTACGACCTTCATAAAAACCTCCTTGTTAGCAATTTCAAATGAAGAGTGCTAATACTATAAAGATTTCTATATATTTTGTCAAGGGGATTTAGCAAAAATTTAGCAGTCTAACATGTAGACTGCTAAATAGCTCAAAAATTGTTTATTTTCTATGCAATTTGAGCTTTTTTGCCCGGCAATGGAGTGTATTTCGATGGATGCCAAGCGCCTTGGCCATCTTGGTTTGGTTCCCATTATATTTTTTGGCGGCCTGTTCGATAAATATCTTCTGGAATTCGCGGAGAGCGTCATCCAGGCAGAGCTCTTTCTCCACCATTTCCGCGATGACCGTTTCCAGCCTCAAGTGCAGTGTCGGTTTGTCAGCCTTTTTTTCCATTTCCCCCCCTCTTCCGAATTCCGACAATCTTTTTATATGATTCTACGAATTTATCCTTCAGCTCCTTGGGCACGACCTGGACAATGGCGCTGGTTATCCGCAGGGCGGTGGGGGCCAACCGCGATTTGAGGACGATCTTCTTATCCGAAGGGAAAACGGTGAAGGCCAGGACAATGACCCCGCAAAAGAAAGCGCCCTTAAGAAAACCGAAGAGCCCGCCCAGGATTCGGTCCAAGACCTTGGACAGGCCGGAGATCCGCCGGGAGATGAGCCGCCCAAGGAGAACCCCTAACAGTAGAACCACAATGAAAACACCCCCAAAGGAGATGAAATCCCGGGTCTGGCTCGGGGTGATAAGGTCACGCAGGAGATGGGACAAGTTCGGATAATAGTTGGCCGCCAGGACCAGGCCGGCCAGGGCGGCGATGACACCCATGACTTCCCGGACTAGCCCTTTGACCAAGCCCACGATAGTGGCCGCGATGGCCACCGCCGACAGCAGAACATCGAACCAGGAGAACGACATCAGCTTCTTCCGTTGCGGAGATGCTCGACCATCCAATACCGGCCGTCCCGGACGAGGCCGAAAGGAATGAAGGGCTTGATCCGGCCGTGAAAGTCCGAGCCGGCGGTCGGGACGAGCCCCAGCCGGTCGGCCATGTCCCGGTAGAGAGCGACCAGTCTGTCATCGGCGCATAAGGGCGGCTGATGGTAAGAGGTGTAGACTTCCAGCCCTTTCAACCCTGCCTCCCGCAGGATTTCCAAGTCATGCCGATCGGCCCGGACAAAATTCGCGCCGGGGTGGGCCAGCACGGGCGCGGCTCCGGTGCCGGGCGCCAGGGCCAAGACCTCCAGCAGAGGGATGTACCGCTTGGGAGCATAGGCCGGCCGGCCAGCCGCAAAGTAATCGCCGTAAAACAAGAACGCATCCGGCTCGGCCGTTTGGGCCGGGCCGCGGTAATATTTGGCCAGCTGCGTCATTGAGCGCACTTCGGCCTTATCCAACAGAATGCGGGCGATGGACACTCCCACGGGCAAAGCCTGGCCGCCCTCTGTTTCCGCCACGGCCAGAACTTCATCCCATTCAATCGGCAAACCGAGCGCTCGGAGTTTGCGCACCCGCTCCCGGCCCTCCTCGAGCCGCACCTGTTGGGCCCGGTCGAGAACGGTCCGTATTCCCGGCGATTGAGGGTCAACGAAAGGCATCAGAAGATGGAACTCTCTCTCACCAAAAAGCGTGGTCACTTCCAGACTGGGGATGACCTCCAGGCCGGCTTCCCGGCCCTTTTCGACCGCCTGGGGATAGGCCTGCAGGCTGTCATGGTCGGAGATGGAAATGGCCCGGAACCCCGCCTTCTTGGCCATGCTCACCAACTCCGCCGGCCAGAAATCTCCGTCGCTGGAGTGACGGGAATGAAGGTGGAGGTCGATCAGCTCTTCGGCCATGCTCATAGCTCGGGGCGGCCGGTCAGGAGGCGGAAGATCTCCAGATATTTTTGAGAGGTCTGGCTGATGATATCGGGCGGAAGGGCGGGAGGGGTTGATTTGCGGTCCCAGTCGGTGCTGAGCAGAAAGTTTCGGACGAACTGCTTGTCCAGGCTGAGTTGGGATTTGCCCGGTGCGTAGGTGGCCAGAGGCCAGAAGCGAGAGGAATCAGGGGTAAAAATCTCGTCAACCAGGACCAGCTCTCCGTCGAGCAGCCCGAATTCGAACTTGGTGTCGGCGATGATGATGCCCTTGGACACAGCATGGAGGCAAGCTTTTATATAGAGCTCCAGGCTGGTGTGACGGACCTGGCCGGCCAACTTGGCCCCTATGAGTTTTTGCATGGCCTTGAAAGAAATGTTCAGGTCGTGCCCCTCTTCCGCTTTGGTGGACGGGGTGAAGATAGGCCGTTCCAGCCGATCCGATTCCACCATCCCGGCCCGAAGCTTGAGGCCGCAGACTCGGCCCGTCTCCCGGTATTCATTCCAGCCCGAGCCGGCCAAGTATCCCCGCACCACGCATTCCACGGGCAAAACCTGAGTTTTGCGGACGAGCATGGACCGCTTGGCCAAGATGTCCCTGAAGCGCTGCAGCTCCGGGAGAAATTCGTTCACCTCCGCGGTCAGGAGATGGTTGCGGCAGACGAGGGCGGTGTGGTCGAACCAGAACTTGGAGAGCTGGGTCAAAACCGCGCCCTTGCCGGGGATGAGCGAAGGCAGGACGAAATCAAAGGCGGAGATGCGGTCCGAAGCGACGATGAGCAGCTTGTCGCCCAGGTCGAAGACATCCCGCACCTTGCCGCGCTTAAAAAGGGGCAGGCCGGGAAGAGAAATTTCGGAAAGGGATTCTTTCATGGTGAGCTTTAGGATAGAAGAAATCATTTCAAAAAGCAATCAGCCGGACTGGGCAAACCCGATAAAATTTATCGTCCGGCCCGGCTGAAGCGGATCGCGCCGGAAGGAGCACAGGTCCGGCCGGCAATGAGTGCAGAAATCGAAGCGGCCGAGGTGCGTTTCGTGGAGGCCGGCCCGTTTCAACTGAAAAATATTGGCCGCGGCCAGATCAAGAAAATATTTTTCCGGGCAGCCGGCCACCGGCCGGAAGACATCGAGCGGCAAAGAGGCCCGGACGAAAACTTGCCGGACGTCCTCATCCACTTCATAGCAGTCACGCCCGATGCAGGGACCCAGGCCGGCCCGCAGCGCGCCCGGCTCGCAGCCGTAGCGGTCCTGGAGCAGTTGCACCGCTTTCTCCGCGATCCCCTGGGCCGTGCCCCGCCAGCCGCAGTGAACGGCCGCCACCGCCCGCTTGTCCGGATCGGCCAACAGGAGGGGAAGACAATCAGCCGTCTTGACCACCAGGAACAAGAACGGCCGGTCGGTGACTGCTCCGTCGGCCTGGGGCGGAGAGGCGGGAACAGTATCCACAACCACGACCCGGTCGGAGTGAACTTGGCGAAGAGAAACGACGCGGAAGGCCTCCCACCTCCTCTGCAGGTTTTTCACTCCCCAGCCTTTCAAGCCAAAGCCATGAAAAAGAAAGGGGATTCGTTCCAGGAGGGGAAGGGTGAGGGTCGGTTCGGCCGTCCGGTTGGCCATGGCTCCGCCTTTATAGCGCACCTGGCCGGATGAATTCAATAGGAAGTCAATAACGGACTTTGTCCGGCTTTTTTTCCCATATATCAAACAGATGAAGACACTCCTGCCTGTGCATCTGTTTCAGGACGACTTGTCTTTTAGCAGCCGTGCCTTTGATGACCTGATAGATGGAGGCGTCGTCAAAACCGATTCGAGCGGCGTCTTTTCGCGTGCAGCCAAAATAAAGCTTTTTCATTTTGGCCCAATGGATGGCCGCCAGGCACATAGGGCACGGCTCGCAGGTCGAATACATCTCGCAGTCGGATAGGTTGAAGCGGCCCAGCTTTTGAGAGGCCTTCCTGATGGCCAGCATCTCGGCATGGGCTGTTGGATCGTTCGTCCGGACAACCTTATTATGATCCTTGGCGATCACCTTTTTGTCACGAACAATAACGGCCCCGAAAGGACCCCCTTCATTCCCGTTCATCCCTTTTAACGCTTCTCTGACAGCCAGGGCCATGAATATTTTGCGCATCGCGGTCCTATTATACGCCAGCTGTGACAAATTCTGATTGCCCCCTAAGCATCTCCATTTGTGTGATCTTAGCTTCAAGAAGAGGAGGGGTCCTATCACGGCTCCTCCCCATCCGTGCTCGCCAGGCTGCGCGCGGGTGGGGAGCCCCTCCGCCGTGCCACCCCTCCCCACATATCACAGGGTTGGAGATGCTTCCGATTGCCCCCCTCAATTGTCTAAAGGGGCGACGGGGGGTTGACATAGCTATGAATAAATTAAAGGTGTCTCCGGCATGTTCTGAGCCGGCCGCTCCGGCTAGGCTCCTGGCCCCCCGGCTCAAGCTAAGGAACCTTGCCAGGAGCCCTGTATCCTTTATAATTATCACTATGGCCGGAAGATTTCCCAAGGACGAACCCCGCTATCGAGCCTCCTATCGAAGCGGAGTGCTCGAGCAGAGGGTCAGCCGCGCGGCCGGCGTCCTGGAGAGCTGCTCTCTATGTCCCCGCCGCTGCGGGGTGAACCGGGTCCGCGGAGAAAAAGGGTATTGCCGGGCCGGATTGCTGCCCGCTGTTTCATCCGCCCATCCGCATTTCGGCGAAGAAGATCCCCTGGTCGGGCTTCACGGCTCGGGCACGATCTTCCTGACTCACTGCAACCTCCTCTGCCATTTCTGCCAAAACTACGACATCAGCCACCTGGAACAGGGCCGCGAAGTGGGCGCCGACCGGCTGGCGCAGATGATGCTTGAGCTCCAGGGGCTGGGCTGCCACAACATCAACTTTGTCACGCCGACTCACTACCTGCCTCAAATCCTAAAGGCCGTGGCCCTGGCCGCCGGCCAAGGCCTGGCCGTGCCCCTGGTTTACAATACGGGCGGCTACGACGCCCTTGAGACGCTGCGTCTCCTGGACGGCATCTTCGACATCTATATGCCGGACCTGAAATTCATGGATAAGGCAGCGGCCGCGGAGTACTGCGACGCACCTGACTATCCGCAGGCCGCCCAGGAGGCCATCCTGGAAATGCACCGGCAGGTAGGCGACCTGGTCGTTGATGATCGAGGGATCGCCCTCCGGGGGCTTCTGGTCCGCCACCTTGTCCTCCCGGAAGGCCTGGCCGGCACCCGAGAGGCCATGCGCTTCCTGGCAGCCAAGGTCTCGCCCAACACCTATGTCAACATCATGGACCAGTACCGTCCCTGCGGCGAAGTTACGTCGCGCTCGCCCCTCCGCCGCCGCATCACCCAGAAGGAATACGAAGAGGCAGTGCGCGCCGCACAGGAAGAAGGACTCAGCCGGCTGGATGAGAGGGCGAAGGTCCGGCATCGCCTATGGTAGGCATAAATATTAAATGAGTGATGGCTGGAAGCATCTCCGTTTTGGTATAGTAGCCATGTGCCATTCATTGTCGCCCGGCTTTTTGACAAAGAATTCCGCCGGGTCCGCGATTGCCCTGAAGATCGGACGATGGTCATGCTCATTATCTTTTCTATTTGTCTGGTTCTCTGGGGCGGCGTCCTGCTGGCTTCCTCCGACCGGCCGCGGATGCGCGACCTCGGCCTGCGGACCGGCGTCCTCGAGCCGGGTCCCCTGAACGCCATCACCGATGTGGCCGGCGTCCGGGTCGGCCAGGTGACGCTCATCGAGGGCGGCGACGTCCGCACCGGCGTCACGGCTATCCTGCCTCACCCCGGAAACCTCTACCAGGACAAGGTTTCGGCCGGTATCTGCGTAGCCAACGGCTACGGCAAGCTCACCGGCTTCACCCAGGTCGAAGAGCTGGGCACCCTGGAGACGCCCGTCGTCCTGACCAACACACTGAACGTGCCCATCGCGGCCGAGGCGATCATCGACTACACGCTCTCCTTCCCGGGAAACGACAAGGTCACCTCGGTGAACCCTGTCGTGGGCGAGACCAACGACGGCTGGCTGAACGACATCCGCGGCCGGCATGTCACCAAGGCTCATGTCCTGGGTGCGATCCGGGCGGCCAAGGAGGGTCCGGTGGAGGAGGGCGCGGTGGGCGCCGGCACGGGCACAACCTGCTTCGACTTCAAGGGCGGCATCGGCACTTCCTCGCGCCGCCTCAGCCCAGAGCGGGGCGGCTACACCGTGGGCGCGCTGGTCCAAACCAACTTCGGCGGGGTCCTGCAGATCAACGGCCTCCCCTTGGGGCAACTCATCGGCCCGCCTCCCCAACCCCAAGGCTATTCCGGGGACGGTTCCTGCCTGGTCGTGGTGGCCACAGACGCTCCTCTTGACAGCCGCAACCTCAAGCGGCTGGCCAAGCGGGCCCTGCTGGGGATCGCCCGGACGGGTGGGTTCTACTCCAACGGCAGCGGCGACTACGCCGTCGCCTTTTCCACGGCGGCCGAGCTGAGAGTCCCCCACCATTCCGCCTCGGCCACCAGGACCGTGACTCTGCTCCGCGACGAACGCCTGACCCCGCTCTTCCAGGCGGCGGCCGAGGCCACCGAGGAAGCCATCCTCAATTCGTTGTTCAAGGCCGTCCGGATGGAGGGTTTCGAAGGCCATGTCGCCGAAGCTCTCCCCCTGGACAAGGTCAGGGAATTTCTCAAAAAGTCGCCTCAATGAAAAAAGCGATCGGCGTTCTGGGCGGCATGGGCCCCGAGGCCAGCGCCTATTTTTACGGCCTGCTGGTCAAGCACACGCGCGCCGCCAAGGACCAGGAGCACATTCCGACCGTGATCTGGAGCGACCCGCGCGTCCCGGACCGGACAGCGGCCATCCTGGGGAAAGGGCCCAGTCCGCTGCCTTTGCTGATCGCCGGGGCAAAGGGGCTTCACCGCGCCGGAGCGGACTTTCTGGTCATCCCCTGTCTGACCGTCCACTATTTCTTGGATGAATTGAGAAGAGCCTCTCCCCTCCCCATCGTGAGCCTGCTCGAGGAAACCGCGCGGTTCATCCGCCGGCGCCACCCCCGGCTCGGCTGCGCCGGGCTATTGGCCAGCAGCGGCACAGCCCGGACCGGCCTGTTTCAAAGAGCCTTGGCCGGAGCGGGCGTCGAAGTCCTGGTGCCCGCTGAATCCGAACAAAAGAAAGTCATGGAAGCCATCTACGGCCGCCGGGGCATTAAAGCGGGGACCACCGCCGGCAGGCCGAGGACGCTCCTCCGCGGCGTCGCCTCCAGACTCATCCGGCGCGGGGCCCGGGCCATCATCGCCGGCTGCACCGAAGTCCCCCTGGTGCTTGGAGCACAGGACCTCCCCGTTCCTTTTCTCGACCCCATGGACATCGCCGCCCGCCTGTGCATCAGGCGCGCCGGCTACAAGCTCCGCTCGCTGTGATGCGCCTCGATCCGGCCTTTCCTTGACCCCGTTTTTCGCAACATGCTAATGTGGAATCATGACCGGCAAGAAAGCGCTCTTCATCCTGTGTTGTTATCTCAGCCTTGGGTCGCCCCTCATTACCGCTCCAGAGGAAGTCAAAAACGGCGTGATCCTGGACAAGGTCGTCTGCCGCCAGAGCCCCAACCATAGCTACGCCCTGTATCTGCCCACGGGCTATTCGCCCGACAAATCCTGGCCGATTCTCTATGCCCTGGACCCGGCGGCTCGGGGAAAGGTCCCCGTGGAACGCTTCGCTCAGGCCGCTGAAAAGTATCAAGTCATCGTGGCCGGCTCCAACGGCGCCCGCAACGGTCCCTGGGGGGCGATCTTCAGCGCCGTAATCGCCATGTGGGAAGACACCCGGTTCCGCTTTTCCATCGACCCTAGGCAAATCACTGTCGCCGGCTTTTCCGGAGGCTCCCGGGCGGCCTCAATGTTCATGAGGATCACCGGCCAGCCTGTGGCCGCCATCATGGCCTGCGGCGCCGGCCTGGCCGCGGAGCTTTCTCCGTCCGATACCAGGCCGGCCTTCTACCATGGGGTGGTGGGGTATGAGGATTTCAACTATCAGGAAATGATGGGCCTGGAGGAAAAGCTCCAAGAAAAAGGCCTCCCCCATCGTTTCCTGGTCTTTGACGGCCCCCACAATTGGCCGCCTCCCGAAATCTGCCGGCGCGTTCTAGGCTGGATCGTCTGCCGGGCCATGGTCCAGGGCTTAAGGCCGAATGAAGAGAAGACCGTCCAGGAAGTCTTTGGGGCCGAGCTGGAGGCCGCCCGGACGCTCGAAGTGTCCGGCCGCATCGTTCAAGCGGTCAAGGACTATGAGGCCCTGGCCGCCGCCTTCAAGGGCCTGGCCGAGCCCCTCGGTCTTCAGGCCAAGATCGATCAGCTGAAACGGGGCCCGGACTTCGCCAAGGCCCTCAAAAAGGAGCGGTCCCTGGGCGAACAAGAAAAGCGCTTCGTTGATACCTATCGAAGCGTCCTGGTGTCCATCGAACGAAATCCTCCCGACCCGGCGGAGCTTTATCAGATGCTGTTCGACCTTGGTTTGGGCGGCCTGACCAAGAAAGCCGAAAAGTCCGACTGGCCGGAGGAAAAGGCCATGGCCCGCCGCTTGCTGACCGGCTTGGAAATTGAAGCCCGGGAAAAGGGATATGAGTATTACGGCCGGCAGGACGCCCGGCGGTCCATTCCTTTTTTCGAAGTGGCGACCAAGGCCGGCGGCCCGTTCCAGACCTGGAGGCGCGTCAATCATTTCAACCTGGCCTGCGCCCACGCCCTGGCCGGCCACACCAAGGACGCCCTGGCCAACATCCGGAAGGCCATAGAGAACGGCCTGACCGACCCCGAGCTGCTGGAAAAAGAAGAGGCTTTCCAATCCCTCTTCCAAAACCAGGATTTCCAGAAGATCCTGAAAAGCCTCCGGGAAAAAAATAAGCGCTAAGGAAAAGCTTGCGGGAGCCCGCGGCTCCTTGACAAGCCCTGCCTGTTCGGATATTCTGAAAAACCTTCAAAGGAGGTGAAATTCAGTGGCCTTTGTCGTTATGGAAGAAGGCGAATCTATCGAAAACGCGCTACGGCGGTTCAAGAGGAAGGTTCAGCAGGAAGCCATCATCAAGGAAATCAAAAAGCACTCGGTCTACTTCAAGCCCGGTGAGCGGAAGCGGATGAAAGCCGCCCAAGCCAGAAAGCGCATGAGACGCCGTCTCAAGAGAGAGCGTGATTTCGAATAAGTGGGCCCGGCACCTCCAGAACATATCCCGCTAGGTCTGACCGACCGCCAACATGGAGCATTCGTCCAGAACCGCCCATCCGGAGACCAGCCGCCGGCCGGACAAACCCAAGCCGTCCTGGCTCAAGGTTCGGTTGCCCTCCCATTCAAACTATTTTGAGGTGGCCGAAAAGCTCCGCGGGCAGCGTCTTCACACCATCTGCCAAAGCGCCCGCTGCCCGAACATCGGAGAATGCTGGTCCGAAAGAACGGCCACTTTTCTCATCTTGGGAGATGTCTGCACCCGGTCCTGCGCCTTCTGCGCCGTGACCAAGGGTATTCCCCAGCCGCCCGATGCGGACGAGCCGGGGCGGGTGGCCGAAGCGGTGGCGGCCTTGGGACTGACCCACGTCGTCCTGACCTCGGTGACGCGGGACGACCTCTCCGACGGCGGAGCTTCCGCCTTCGCTCGGACGGTGGCGGCGGTCAAAAACAGGAATCCCGGGGCCACCGTGGAGGTCCTCATCCCGGATTTCCAAGGGCAGGAGGAGGCCCTGGAGGCGGTGATCGCCGTCCGGCCCGATGTGGTCAACCATAACCTGGAGGTCCCCGAAACGCTTTATCCTCAGATCCACCGAGCCCCCGCCTTGTATCGCCGCTCACTTGGGGTTTTGAGCCTGGCCAAGGCCAAGGGCGCCCTCACCAAATCAGGGCTGATGCTGGGGCTGGGCGAGAGCGAAGCGGAAATTCTTCAGGCTTTCTCCGACCTGCGGCGCGTCTCCTGCGACCTCCTGACTCTGGGCCAATACCTCCAACCCAGGCGGGACCTGGCCCCCGTCAACCGCTACTACAGCCCGGAGGAATTCGAACAATGGAGGCTCATCGCCCTCGATTTTGGGTTCCAGGCCGTGGAGGCCGGCCCCCTGGTGCGCAGCTCCTATCACGCCCGGCGGATGGCCGAAGGGCTATCCGGCGGCTTCCAGGCCTAAGACCATGCGTTTCCTGATCTTTACCGATATTCACGGCAATCTGGAAGCCCTGGAGGCCATGTTCAAGTTCGTCTCCCGCAAGAGGATCGACCACTACCTCTTTCTGGGCGACCTGGTCGGCTACGGCGCTTCGCCCAACGAGGTCATCGACAAGGTCAAGCGGCTTGAACCTCTGTCCCTCATCCGGGGCAATCACGACAAGGCGGTTTGCGGCCTGGATTCGATCGAAACCTTCAACCCCATTGCCGTATCGGCCATCACCTGGAGCCGCAAGGAGATCTCCAAACCTCATGCCCAATTTCTCTGCCGGCTGAAAAAAGGCCCCTTGATCATTAACGAGCAGGTGTCCATCAGCCACGGGGCCCCTTTTGACGAGGACTTCTACATCTTCGGCGAGTTCGACGCGGCGGAGGCCTTCCAATATCTCCCCACCCGCATCGGCTTTTTCGGCCACACCCATTTTCCTTTCCTCTATATTAAAGAAGGGAACATTGTCCGGGGCCACCCCCTGGAGGGCGATCACGGCACGGTTCGGCTGAAGAAGAATGCCAAATATCTGATCAACCCCGGCTCGGTCGGCCAGCCCCGGGACCGCAACCCCAAAGCGGCCTGCGCCATCTATGATACGGTCGAAGCCACCCTCCACCATTACCGCTTCGACTACAATATTGATGCCGCCCAAGCTAAGATCCGAAAGCAGAACCTGCCCGCGGCCTTGGCCGAACGGCTGTCCCTGGGGATCTGAAGCCCGGCTCAGGCCGGCCGCCGTCCTCCCCGAAACCTTGGCCAGAAGAACGGCTTCCACCTCGGATTGGCATAGCAGTACAAACAGCTATGGGGGCAAGCCTGGCTGTAGCTGCCGATGTCCACGGACTCCGTGCAGCGACACTCCCGGCGCTGGCTCCTGTCCTTGGCCGGGGAGGCCTGTTCGCGGCGGGGATGGAGCTCCCGGAGAAGATTCCCGTCGATGCAGGAGGAGGGCCGGACGCCCGGCACTCCGGCCAAGACCTCCTGGCTGCAGGATAGTAGGTTGAGATTCCAGGCGGAAGCGACCTCGACCAGGCGGCGGACGGCGGCCTTTTTCTCTTCGACAGGCGGGTCACGATAGTCCCATCGGGCGGCCTTGGACCGGCGGACCGCCTTGCCGTACCACTGGGCGATGCTGAATCGAATGTCCCTGATGCCCAGCGCCGCGGCCGCGGGGGCCAGTTTCTCGAAATCATCAAGGTTGGTCCGCTCCACTCCGGCTTCCCGCCAGAAGACAACTGGGTCAAAGCGAAGGGACACGCGGCGCGGATGCCCAGCCAGGCGGACGAGAGCTTGCAGCTGGCCCAGGGCGGAGGAGGCCGGCGGCACGCCGCTCTCGATGAAGGTCCCGCCCAAGCCGGTGATGGTGAAAAGGAAATAAAGCTGGTCGAATCGCGACAGCGCGGCCTGGAGATGGAAACGGTCCTGGAGCAAATTGGAGAAATCCTTGGACCACAGCACCACGGTGTGAACGGCCTCCGGCCCGAGGTTGACGGAGGTGATCTTCCCCGAAGGCCCTTGGACCTCGGCTTTCCCCCCCTCCACGGCCCGGGCCAACCATTGCGGGAAATGAGCCACCAGGTCCGTGCGGCGTGAGGCGCTAATAATTCTTTTCATGGCCACCGTCTGCAATCTTGACTTGACAGTCGAACAACGGGCTCTTACTATTCTAGCGGTCGCCCTAGATAGGCGCAATCACAATGGGAAGCATCTCCGACCGCGTGATTCGTAGGGAGGGGTGGCGCGGCGGAGGGGCTCCCCGCCTGCGCGCAGCCTGGCGAGCACAACCGGGGAGGAGCCGTGACAGGACCCCTCCTCTTCTTGAATGTCGAATCGCAGATAAGGAGATGCTACTATTGCAATGTCCGGGTTGAGAGCGGAGAACTTATTCAAGAGCTACGGCCGCAAGCCCGCGGTCCGGGGAGTGACCCTGGAGGTCGGGCGGGGAGAAGTCATCGGACTGCTCGGCCGCAACGGCGCGGGCAAAACGACCATGTTCCAGATGATCGCCGGACTCCTCCGGCCGGATTCCGGCCGGATCCTGCTCAATGACCGGGACATCTCCTCCCGGACCACGGACCAGAGAGCCCGGCTCGGCCTGACCTACCTTCCCCAGGAACATTCGGTCTTTCTCAAGGCCACCGTGGCCGACAACCTCCGCCTGTCCCTGGAACTCCAGCCTTATTCCAAACCGGCGGCCCAAAAGCTGGGCGGCAACTTGCTGGAAGAGATGGGCCTGAGCGGCCTGGCCGGCCAGCCGGCCCACACTCTCTCTGGAGGCGAACGGCGGCGGCTGGAGATAGGGCGAGCCCTCACCCTCCGGCCCAGCTTCCTCCTGCTGGACGAACCCTTCACCGGGATTGACCCTTTGACCATCCTTGACCTGCAAGAAACCCTTCAGGCTCTCAAAGACAAAGGGATCGGCATTTTAGTCTCGGACCATAATGTCCGGGACACTTTCCACATCGCCGACCGGGCCTACATCATCGACGAAGGAGAAGTGCTGGTGGAAGGCCCACCGGCCAAGATGGCGGCCGACGAACGGGCTCGGGCGAAGTTTCTGGGGCAGGATTTTTCCCTGGGCCAGGAGATTTCTCCCCTCAGCGCGCCGAAGAGCTCATCCGATCGCCGAGGGTCTCACCCAGGAATGAAAGGAAAAGAGCGAAATAGCCGACCAACAGGATAAGGTAGAAGATACCGACCTCTAAGGTTGAGCTCAGGGCCAGATCAAAGAGGGGAACGCCCAGCAGCCGCGCCGAGGCCCAGACGGCCACAACCCACAACAAGGTGATGAACAGAAGGTCATAGACTCTGGCCTTCAATCCGGCCAGGAAGCCGTGCTTGGGTTTCCGTGGTCTCGGCCGGGCTTCGAGGTCGCCCAAGGGCCGCTCTCCCTCTTCCCCTCTCCGATAGAAGAAATCATCGGCAGGGGGTAAGGTTCCTTCCTCTCCCCTTTCAGCCGGCTTCACGCTCGCCGGCTCGGATGGAAGCTCAAAGGAAAAATCTCCAAACTCCCGGGACATGGGCTCTTGGGTTGACGCCCGGAAACCGGGGGTTGCGCCGTCCTTGACCCTCTCCGCCCAGGGCGGGAGCTCTTCTTGAGTGGGGGGAGGTTTCGGCTTCTCCGCTTCCTGACGCAGGGAGGCCACCTCTCTCTCTTGGAAAAATGGCTCGGCCGGTGATGGCGGCACCAGGTCCGGAGCGGGCTTCTCCTTTTTCTCCAGGGTGGCCAGCAATCGGGCGATTTCCTCCATCTCCTTATTGGAAGTGGGGAAACCGGACTCAAAATCACCGGCGGGCGGTTCTCCGGCCGGGGGGCTGGTTTTGCTCTTGGCCGACTTGGGCTCCGGCGGGGAGAGCGGCTCCATCCGGCCCATCTCGGGCAATTCGCGCGTCAGGAATCGGCGGTCTGCCTCTTGGCCGGCGCTGCGCTCGGGACGCTTTTCCGGCTTGGGCTTGGTTTCAATCGACTCCAAAACGAGGTCATCCTTCTGAGGGGCCTCTTCTTCGGCCTCAACGATCCGGTCTCCCGGGATGGGCTCCTCGATGTTCTCATCCTCGGGGAAGAGGAGCTGAGTACCGCAACTGTTGCAGTAGCGGTCAGCCTCGTTGATGATAGAACGGCAGTAAGGGCAGCGCTTAATGGTCACTGGGCTATATATAAAATGGAACGCCCCTGAAAGTCAAGATTTGTCATCGATCGCCTCAAATTGACAAGCCGGGGCAGATAGATTAAAAATAGGACGCTGGGTGGGCGATTAACTCAGCGGTAGAGTACTACCTTCACACGGTAGGAGTCACAGGTTCAAATCCTGTATCGCCCACCGGCCTCTCCGGAGACACTTTCCTTTCCCCCCTTGTTTAGCCAAGGGGGGTTGGGGGGATAAATAAAATTAAGAGAAAATTGGAAGTGTCTCCGGCCAGCCTTTCCGGAGACGCCATCGAGCTCCCTCCTGATTCGCCAGGGGGGACGGGGGGGGTTAATAGAATTAGAAAAAGTTTGAAAGGCGTCTTCGGCAATAAACGCCAACCTTGTAGGCCCGTCCTCATTGGCTAGGAGGCGGTAAGGGTGGTCGCACCAATCCACCGACGCATTTCTCCGCCCGTGGAGAAACAGACTATGTCCAGGGACTACTGGACGTCGAGCCCCCGGTTTCTGAGCAACGGCTCGATCTTCGGGTCGGCCCCGCGGAAGCGCCGGTACTGGACCTCAATCTTCTCCGTGCCGAACGGCTCTAGGATATTCTTCCGGAAGGACAAAGCGGTGGCCCGGTCGAAAATGCCCTTTTCCTTGAAAACTTCATAGGCGTCCGAGTCCAGGACCTCCGACCAGATGTAGGCGTAATAGCCGGCCGCATAACCGCCGTTGAAGATGTGGTTGAAGTAGGTGCTGCGGTAGCGGGAAACGATCTCCGGGATGAGGCCGATACCGTCCAGGACGTCTTTTTCGAACGCGTTCACCTCGATCTCCCGGGGGCCGCTGAGGGTGTGCCAGGCCATGTCCAGGATGGCGGCGGCTAGGTATTCCACGGTGATGAACCCCTGGTTGAACAGGCTGCTTTTTCGGATTTTCTCCACAAGCTCCGCAGGGATGACGTCGCCGGTCTGGTAGTTTTTGGCATATTCGGCCAGCAGGGCGGGCTCCATGGCCCAATGCTCCATGATCTGGGAGGGCAATTCGACGGAATCGCGGGCCACCGAACGGCTCCGGTACCCGCTCTCCGAAAGCAGAGTGGCCAGGGAGTGGCCGAATTCGTGGAAGAACGTCTCTACCTCATCGGCGCTGAGGAGGGAGGGTGTGTCGGCCGTGGGCCTGGTGAAATTGCAGACGATGCTGGACACTGGAGGTACACGTTTTCCCTGGGCGTAGTAAACGCGGCGGAAGCCCCCCGACCAGGCGCCTCCCCGTTTGCCGGGCCGCGGGTGGAAATCCAGGTAGAGAATGCCCACGTGCCGGCCGTCCTCTTCCTGCACCTCAAAAACCTGTACTTCGGGATGGTATCTGGGCAGGCCGGCCTGTTCCACGAATTTCAACCCGTAAAGCTTCTGGCACAGGGTGAAGATGCCCTGGCGCACGTTGTCCAGCTTGAAATAGGGCCGCAGGGTGGAGTCGTCCAGGGCGTATTTTTCCTGGCGCAGCTTCTCGGCGTAGTGCCACCAATCCCAGGAGGCCAGTTTGACCCCCCCGCCCTGCTTATCGATAAGGGCCTGCATCTCGGCCGCTTCCTTTTTGGCCCGGGCCAGGGCCGGGTCCCACAGCTTTTCCAGAAAGGCGTTGACCGTATCCGGGTTCTTGGCCATGTTGTTTTCCAGGACAAAGTGGGCATGGCTGGCGTAGCCCAGAATCCGGGCCCGTTCACTGCGCAGAGTGACGATTTTCTTTATGATGTCCTTGTTGTCGCGGTCGTTGCCGCGGTCGCCGCGCAGGGTATAAGCCCGGTGCACTTTTTCGCGCAGGTCGCGTTTCTCCGAGTACTGCAAGAAGGGAATCCAGCTGGGGGCCTGCAGGGTGATCACCCATTTGGCGGCCAGCCCGGACTGTTTGGCCGCCTCTTCGGCGGCGGCCACCTGGGAGGGGGGCAGGCCGGCCAGGTCGGCCCGGTCCTCGAGCGCCAGCTTGAAGTCGTTGGTCTCGGCCAGAAGGTTTTCGCCGAACCGCAGCGACAAGAGGGACAGTTCCTGGTTGAGCTCCCGGAGTTTGGTCTTCTGCGCTTCGTCCAGCAGCGCGCCGCTGCGTACAAAATCCCGATAGGTGTTTTCCAGCAGGAAAAACTGTTCCTGGTTCAAGCTCAGGCGGTCCCTTTGGTCGTAAACCGCCTTGACGCGCTGGAAAAGCTTCTGGTTGAGGTTGATGTTGTCGTTGTGGGCGGCCAGCAGCGGCGTTGTTTTTCGAGCCAAGGCCTGCAGCTCCGGATTGGTCTCCGCGCCCTGCAGGGCCCCAAAGACAGAGTTCACTTCGGAGAGGAAAATGCCGCTTGAATCCAGGGCGGCCACCGTGTTGTCGAAGGTGGGCGGCTGGGTATTATTGATGATGGCCTCGATTTCCGCCTGTTGCCGCTTGATCCCTTCCTGGATGGCCGGCAGGAAATGAACGGTCTTGATAAGGTTGAAGGGCGGGACGTTGAAGGGAGTCTGGTAAGGCTTGAAGAACGGGTTGTCGGACGGTTCCGGATCTTGTCCGGCGGCCGGGGAGGGAGGGCTGAAGAGGGCCAGGGCCAGGACAAAACTCAAAATGATGGTGAGATGCTTTTTCATGACTGAGTCAAACCTCCTGAATCAACATTGGTCAAAGAATCCTTATTATAGCCGACAATCGGAGAAAATTCACGATAGAAGGATAGCACTTAATTTGGTTCGGGAGGCGGGTTCACTATTTTTACAAGGGGCTTGTTTTATCAGCCTTGATAGGGTATAGTACATTTGCTCCCACAAGGGGCATGATCAATCCCTTATTCGGGACGGATAAAGGAAGTAGGGGCGCGGGCCCTGAACGGTCACATACTCCTCTCCTTTATTTGGATCATATCTTGAGGGAAGATTCGATGGTTTGCCACCTCGGATTCTTCTCACGTCAAAGGAGACGAGTATGAATATTTATGTCGGCAATCTTTTACGGGACCTTTCCGAGAATGAACTCAGAGAGGCTTTCCAGGCTTATGGCACGGTCCAGACCGCGTCGATCATCAAAGACAAGTTCTCTGGAGATTCCCGCGGTTTCGGCTTCGTCGAGATGCCAAACAGGGAAGAGGCCCTAAAGGCCATTTCAGCCCTCAACGGCCGGGACCTCCGCGGCCGCACCATCAACGTCAACGAGGCCAAGCCCCGCTCAGAAGGTTCGCGCAGCGGCGGCGGATTCGGCGGCAACCGGCGTTATTAAGCCGGTTTACCCAACGCTCTAGCGTTCAACGAGTTTCCGGTCCTCCCCAAACCGGGTTTCTAACGAAACAAAAGGGTGGTTCTTCGGAACCGCCCTTTTTTTTGTCTTGGAAATGCGGAGGCCATCTGCCAGGGGGTATTCGTCAATGGGCTTAGATCACCGGAGCCCAGCCTTGATCTCTGACAGAGGGAGGGAGAGAGGGCGGAGAGAGACGCGTCCCTCAGCCATGGAGATATCGGGAGAATCCCAGCCTTTAATTTCCATGAGCTCGATATAGGCCCGCCGGAACAGAAGCTTGGCCTGGACTTCGACTGGCTCCTCATCCCGGCATTGAAAGACGAACGCGGCGGAGTCGGAAGCGAAGGCCGCCAGCCGGTTGTCGCTCACAATGCGGGTGGGGTTCCAGTAAGCTCCCGTGGGGGTCACCCGGGTCCACAGCTCTTCTAGAACCTTGGCGTAGGCTTTGCCCGGTTGTCCAGCGTAATGGCCGGCCTGGCCGTTCTTTGACCCACACCAGGAGGGCAGGGTCGGGCCATCAATCAGGGACAAGCTTCTGCTCGAGCCGCTATCGGCGCTGACCAGCAGGATCATATGTCGAAGCGGAGAGTCAGTGGGAACGTGATGTCCCGTCTTGTCGTTGGTGATAGCCACCCGGGCCATCACCCGTCCCGACTCCCGGGAAGCCGATAAACGCAGCGTAACGGCGTTTTGAAGCAGTGAGGTATCCGCCGCCCCGGGCATGCGGTGGCTGAAGACTGTGGCCGGGTCGCGGGCAATGCCGCCCTTGTCGGGCTTGGCGCAGTAGGCATTGCCTAGGGGCGGCATATGGCAATCCTGACAGGTTTTGCCCAGGCCCGGCTGGGAATAGGGCGACTGGAGCCATTCGCCGTAAGAATTGTAGACAACCGTGTCCCAGAAAACGCCGAAATGGCAGGCCGCGCAAAAGCGGCTCTGGCGCTGAAGCGGTGAAAAAGTGTCCTCGCCGGGAGCCACATCGTCGTAGGGGCCGGCAAAGAATTGATGCCCCTGGTGAGGCCGGCGGAATTCCATGGACAAGACACCGGGGACGTTGGGCCGGGGCAGGCCGGTGGCAGAATCAACTTTGACATCCCAGACCTTATGGCAAAAATCGCAGGACACGCCCTCGGCGGCCGGGCCGCTCAAACCGCGTGGGTCGGTGTTGACCGGAGCATTCATGGCCGCGGCCGGCGTGTGGCAGGCCGCGCAGTTGCCTTCGGTTTGAGGAAAGTCCAGGCGGTAGCCCGGTCCGTAGTAGGACCGGCTGGGGTCGGGCCGCAAAGGAAAGCTGCCATAGTCCTTGACCGCAAAGTAACGCGTTTCATCGCTGCGGCGGCCTTGCCGGTCGCTTCCCTCGTACATGGTCAGGAATCTGGGATTGACCGCCGATTGGGAGTGCAGGTCCTGCTGCCATTCATCGACCGGCAGGGAAAAACCAAGGCTTGTCCCTTTATTGCTGTGGCATTCCGCGCAACCCTGATTTTCGCCCTGGCCGGGCTTGAGGAAGGAGGGCAGCCAGGCGTAGTCCGGATTGTCATCACCGGTATGTTTCTTGAGAGTAATGACGAGTTTATCGCCGCCCGGCTGGATTGGCTGGCCTCCGCCGATATAATAGCCCGGAGCCCAAGCGGTGATGGCCGCCGGTTGGCCGGCTTCTAAGCCCGAGAGGGTGAATGTCCCGTCCTTTTCGGTCAGGACAGAGTGGACTGTTCCTTTTAGCCGCACAACGGCATCGGCCAACGGTCCTTTGTCGTCTTGAACCAGCCCGGAGATTGAAACTTGCTGAGGGCGTACGCCGGCTTGGCCTTCCCCGTTTTGGGCGTCCGGGATCATGGCCAATGGCTTTTGGCCAACCGTCTTTGAGATATCGGCCAGCGTCAGAGCCAGCAAAGAAACCAGAATGGCCGCCCCCAGGAACGGCCTTGACAAGAACGATCTGCGACTCATTATATTCACTTGGATCCGTCGGGTTTCAGATCCAGACGGAAGACTCCCTCCCCCCAGGTGGTGGCATACAGGACCTTGCCGCTGGCGCTGATGGCCAAGTCTGTGACGGCGCGCATATGAAGGCCCTTGTTGACATGGACCCATCCCTGCTCGATGGGGTCGCGGCGATAAACGCCCGTTTTGTTAGATCCGGCCCACACAACATCGGGATGGACGGGGTCGACGACCAGGGCGTAGATGGCATCGTTAGGCTCCATACCCGAAGCCATGGCCGACCACGTCTTTCCGCCGTCCGGAGAGAAATAAACGCCCCCGCCGTTGATGCCGGCGTATATCTGCTCAGGCTTGTCCGGCCGGAGGGCTACGGACCGCACATCGTTCGCCTTAAGTCCGCTCAATCGAGCCCAGTTAGCGCCGCCGTCCGTCGTCTTGCATAGTCCACCGGTGACCGTGGCGGCATAGACGATGTTCGGGTACTTGGGATGGACGGCCAGGTTGTTGATGGACAGCTTTTTGGTCACGGTATTATTGGCTTCGTCCCAGCTTTTCCCGCCGTTGGTCGATTTATAGACGCCCAGGCCGGACGGCAGGTCGGCCAAAATGGCTGTCGTCCGGCAACTCCCGCCATAGACGATCTGCGGATTGGAAGGTGCAAAGACGAGGCACTTGAACCCGAAGGCGGCATTGAGATCGCCTGAAGGAACCTGCAACTTATGAGCTTCATTCCAAGTCTGCCCTCCGTCCTGGCTCCAAAAGAGCTGCCCCATCCTGTCCTGGCCGGCCAGGACGATATTCGTATTGCCGGGCCGGCAGGCGATGCCGGAGCATTCGCTAAGAACCCATGGCGGAAAGGACAGCCCTTCCCAGTTCTGCCCGCCGTCTGAGCTGCGGAAAGCGCCGCTCCGGGCGGCGGCATAAACGATCTCGGGGTTCTTGGGGTCGATATCAACGTCGAACATCAGGGCGCCGGTATATCCTTTGCTGGCCACTGTCCAGTTTTTGCCGCTGTCCGTGGACTTGACGTTGCCACCCCCATAATTGTTAACAAACAGGGTGTTCGGATCATTCGGATCAACAAGGATATCAATGGGGAAACCGGCGATAATCCCCGGAGGACCCCAGGGCTGAGAATTGCTGCCGTTCATCAGCTTCCACGTTTGACCGCCATCCTGGCTACGATAGAAGCAGTTCTGGCCCCCGGCATAGGCGATCTTGGGATCGGACCAGGCAAAATCCACGGAGGTGATCGTCTCACCAACCAGGGTATTCGTCCATTTTTCTCCCCCGTTTGTGGTGAGGAAGACCCCTCCCAGTCCGATTCTCTTGCCGCCCTGCTTATAGAAGGAAGCGGCGTTGTTACCGCAGCCGGCTAAAAGAATATTGGGGTTTTCAGGGTGCATGACCAAACTGCCGACATAGAGGTCAGTCAGGCCGTTGCTTCTTCCCAGGGAGCGCCAGCGCCTGCCTCCGTCCACGCTCTTCAACACACCGACCCCGCCCCTGTAGCTGTAGGAGCGAATCAGGCTGCTCGTATTCAGGCTGGCGTTTGTACAATCGGAATTGTTGGCTTCGCGGTCGAAAATGCCCGTGGAGACGTAAAGGATGTTGGGATCATTGGGGTGAATGATGACGTAGCGGGCCAGGTTCTCGCCTTCCCAGATGGTGCTCCAACTCTGGCCCCCATCGACAGTCTTATAGACCCGGCCCTTAGTCCGGTCAAAGGCCTGGCCCTTGCTCATCTTGGGGATCTCGCCGGCGGCAAAAACAATGTTTGAATTCTTAGGCATAACCGTGAAACCGCGAAAGACAAAATCGCCGAGCCCGGAGGGCGAGACATTCTTCCAAGTTTTCGCACCGTCCGTGGATTTGAAGACGCCGCTTACGTCCTTCAATCCGCACCAGACAATCTTGGGATTGTTGGGGTCTACGGTCAAACAAAAAACAGGGATGGCGTCTCCGGAGGTGCCCGAGAGGCGGTTTATTCCGTTGTTGGAATCAGACCAGGTCGCCCCGCCGTCCTCACTCTTATTGACTCCGCTGCAGTTGTCCGTGACATAGACAACCTTCTTACCGGCCTGAGTGTTGGCCGAGAAACGCACATCGTATCCCAATCCGCCCAACGGCCCGCCCATTTTAACCCAGACGTTGTAAACCTTTGCCTTGAGCAGGTGGGCTTGGAGGATTTGCATCTCCAGCGGAGCCGGACTAATTTTTTCCGCCTGGACTTTCTCCGCGATGGACGGGGCTTCTCCGCGGGTGAAAACCGAGCCGTCCTGCCAGCGGATTTTAATAGCGCGAGGACCGTCGAGCTCGAGAATTTGGCCTTCAAACTGCCGGCGTTCCTCGCCGGCAGCGGCCATCCACAACCGTTCTCCCTCAATCCTTCCCTGGGAGGCCTTTTCTGTTTTGATCTCCCGCCAGACGAATTCCGGCCCCTCTTGGCCCACTTCGACCTCAACCCGGTTGTTGCCGAGCCAAAAGCCAGACAGGTCAAAAAACTCAGGCCGCCCGGCCCTCTCCGGCCGTCCTTCCGGACGGGGGCGCCCATTCTCCTCCGGAAATCCGGGCCGCTCCGGGCCTGCCGGCTGCTCGCGGGTAAGCACCAGGCCGTTCTCCCATTCGATGACCACGGCGGGGCCAGGCTCCGGGCCCATGAAGACCCGGCCGACGACGGATCGGCGGTCAGGAAATCCCGCCTGGACCCTCATCTCATCCATAAACGTCCCCCTGCCTTTCGACCCATCAGATGCCTGCCAATCAAACTCTCTGCCGTGCTGGACGAATTCGTAGCTCAGCGCGTTGTTGCCGAACCAGGGTCCGCCGATGAAGATCCCCTCCTGGGGGGGCGGGATTTCTTGGGGAGGGGCTCCCTGGGGCGGAGCTTCTTGGGGAGGCCGGTCGGTTACGTGGGGAGGCTGTTCCGGTGGGGGCGGGGCTTCGTGAGGTGGCCGGGCTATCTCATGCGGAGGCTGTCCCGGCGCGGGCTTTGGTGCTTGTTCCCACCTGGTAAAAAAAACGCCGTTCGACCAGTTGATGCGAATAGCCCTTCCCTGCGGGTCAAGCACCACAGTGCCCGTGGCTGAGCCGCGCTGGCCTCCCTCGGTCCAGGTGGCGCTGACCTCCAGGCCGTTGATGTTTCCCGAGCCCGTTTGGGAGCTGCCGGGAACCTTCCAGGTGAAAATGTTCCTCGTTTGGCTGATTTCGTAGGTCTTGCCGACATTGCTTTTCCAGACGCCGTTCAGGTCAACAGGCTGCGACCCCGAAAAGGCGGCAACCCAGACGACCGCGGCCAAAAGAATAATAAGAATAGTCTTGACTCTCATACGCACCTCCCCATGAAAAATAACGACCCCAGGCCGTTTTGATATTATCCCCAATGGAAAAATATTAAATCAGAATGGGAAGGGCGTCAAGATTTTGACACCGCTGGCTCCCCATGATACATTCTTCTCGAATTCTTGAAAAAATAGCTTCCAAGGAGAAACGTTATGAAGCCGGGTCGTTTCCGTCCATTTTTATTTATCGGATTAGCCCTATTCATCTTGGCCCTGCCCAGGTTCATCGGCGGGAGCGGCCAAAACGCCACCGCGCAATCGGGGCGTTGGGTTCAAGTGGGCGCGCCCATCGCTGAAACCAACGAAAAATGGGCTAACGAGGTGGCGGGATTCAAAGCCGCGTGCTCGGGAGGCGCCGGGTCCGCGACGATCGACGTCACGAACATAAGCGGGGACGATCCGCATGCCACGCGCGCCGACATGTTCAAGTGGACCGTGCCGCCAGACATTCTCATCCCGGGCCAAATCGTGCCCCTCTCGCTGGACATGAAGAACCTGCGACATAACGGTTTTTTCGGCGGAGCGATCACTGCCTACCTGTCCCGGTTCGGAACCCAGTGCGGGGTCACATACGATGGGGATATCGATATCGGCCGCGTGCAGCAAGGTTGGCGCGAAGCCCAGGGCGCGGGCCAAGAGCCGAAGCCCTGCCAACTGAAGATCCCAGGTTTTCCTTATCAGGACTCGGAACAAACCCGACGCATGCGTCTGCTGGTCTGTTGCAGCACGCATTCGACCACTTATTCGACGTATTACGATTATGAGTGGCAGGAAGGCCCCGCGGTTGGGAAGCCCGCTCCGCCGGCTGTGCCGCCCAACGCGCCCGGCGCACCCGACCTGGCGGTTTACATTCAAGGCCCCGCGACCGTGGCCGCCGGAGACCGAATTCAATACCGAGTCACGGTCCGGAATGACGGATCGACCGGGTCCGCCACCGATCCCATGGTCATGCGGCTTCGGGGTCCTTTCGATCTCGACTTTGACTCTTTTAAACGCTGGACGCAGGGGGCCATAATATTCGGCGGGATTCGCGAAGACGACAGGACCGAAAGCGATCCTGGGCACAAGAATGAAAAAGCACTTGTGACCGTTCAGTTCGCGCCCGCCCCGGGACAGAAAAAAACCGTCATATTCACCGTTTACACCCGTATCAACGTGACCTCTGGCTTAGCCGTCAAAGCGAGCGTCGATCCCGTGAAGGGCGAGGTTTCTAAAGAAAACAATCAAGCGGCGTTCTTCTCAAAAGCGACTCCGGGACCGGACCTGACGATCCAGGCCATCACCCCCGGAGGGCCGATCGACAGGCTGCGGATCAAGCCAAATGAAAAGATGGCCTTGATCTTCGAGGTCGAAAATCAAGGCGCCGGCCCGGCCGACAACGTGGAGGTTATCCTCGTGATTCCGATCGTGACGATCCTCGACGTACGCCAGACGCCGCAGTTCGTGCACGACATCAAAAAAAAGCCGGGAATTGAACCCTCCCTAATCAGCAAAAGCGAGGACTATATCGTGACATCCATCGTCACCTTCAAGCGTGGCCGGCTGGAGGCAGGGCAGAAGACGGCTTTCGTCGTTGATGTTCAGGCCCCGGCCACACCCTTTGGCCGAGGCCAATCGTTCGAGGGCAGTGTGAGTGCATCGAAAAATACGCCAGAAATCAACCTGGCCAACAATATAACGACGCTCGTCGTACTCATTCGATAAGCCGACTTACAAAAAAGCCTCGGCCGGCAATCAGGGGCAAAAAGAAAACGGAAAGTCCGTTCCTATTATCTCTCTTCTCCGGTCATCGGATCGCGAAGGCTGAGGCGGTGCATTTTGCCCAGCTTGTCCAGGGGGCCGGACCATTTGTCCCCGCCCTTGTTGCAGGGCTCGAAATCGCCCACGATCATGATGACCGCCTGGTCGGGATGGATGGTAGCTCTGGCCACTTCCTGGACCTTGGCCTTGGTTACGGCCCGAATGTTGTCCCGGTAGGTCTTGTAATAGTTCAGCGGCTTGCCCGTCATCTCCAGGTTGGCGAAGGTGGTCATGGTCGTCTGGGGAGACTCAAAGAAGTTGGAAAAGCTCTCCAGGTAAAAGTTGACGGCGACCTCCATCTCCGCGTCGGAGACGGGCTCACGGCGGATGCGGTTGAACTCGTCCAGAATGAGGGAGATGGCATAGCCGACTGTGGAGGATTTGGTCTGGACGTAGCCGGCAAACGTCCCGGGATACCCCCACCGGTAGACGAACCGGCTGCCCTGGTTGTAGGATAATCCCTCGTTGGACCGGACTTTGGTGGTGATGCGGGAGGTGAAGCTGCCGCTGCCCAGAATGAAGTTCATGACCTGAAGGGCGTAGTAATCGGGGCTGGTGTCCTCCAGGCCCAGATGTCCGAGGCTGATGTAGCCCTGGTTGATGGGCATCTGGATGAAATAGACGCCCGACTCGGGCGTGGGGAACTGGCGGGAGAAAGAGGGGATGGCGACCTTCTTATTCTTCCAGCCGGCGACGATTTTGTTGATCTTGGACTTAAGCTGGGCTTTGTTGAAGTCGCCCGAGGCAGCCAGGATGACGTTCCCCGGCACGAAATACTTGGTCTGAACCGCTTTCAGGTCCGCCCGGCTAACGCTGTCATACGTCTTTTTGGTGGGTTGCCAAGTCAGGGGATGGTCGCCGTAGATCAGACTGTCATACTCGCGGTTCAATACACCAGTCGGCTGGTCGTTGTCCTGGCGGAGCTGCTCGATGAGGCGGGCCTTGGCCAGGTTCAGGGGGGCATCCCGGAATTCAGCGTTCATCAGGACGTCGAAGAAGAGGGTCAGCCCCTCATCGAGGTCCCGGCCGAGAAGGGTGAGGGACAGAGTTGAGGTCCGCTCCCCGATAAAAAAGTTCAACGAACCGCCCAGGAAATCGATCCGCTCCTCTATGACGCTGCCCTCCCGGGTTTTCGTGCCGCCTTTAATCAGCGTTTCGCCCAAAACGCCACCCAGGCCCGTCTTGTCCTTGGCCACGTACAGGCCGCCGAAGTTGATCAAGGCGGAAATGTTGACCAGGGGGAGGCTGTGGTCTTCCTGAAAATAGCCGCGCAGCCCGTTAGCCAGCTCCAGGCGGAAGGCCTGGGGGTCGGGCGGCTCGTACCTGAGGGGCGGGTATTTCAAATCGGAAGGTTTCTGGGCTTGAGCCAGCCCCAGCGACACGCACACGAAAACGAGAACGAACACAACGGAGAGTGTTTTTTTCATCGTCCTTCTCCTTCCCTACCGACCCATCTTCCGCTTGTAGACGGCCGTCAGGCTGTTGTCCTTAGCATGACCACTCCGACCTCGGCCAGAATGTCGACCGTTCGGGTGTTTTTGACCAGCGACAGTCCGCCCGGCCCGATCAATACTCCCGTCAGGAGAAATCCGACGACCGCCGGCAGCTTCAGTTTTTGGGAAAGATAAATGATGAGGACGGAAGCGGCCAGGACGATGACAAGTTCCCGGAGGGAAAAAAGGTCCATAGTTTTGGCCGGCCCCAGCCGTGCTTTTAGCACGGCCCCAAGCCGCCGGTCAACCGTTCTGTGGGAGAATGAGGAGGATTGGCGCCGGGGCGGGGGCTGGCCGGTTGCCGATTCCTGCGACCTTTTGACGAAAACCCGTTCCCCTTTCCAGCTCATCCAAGAGATACTAGTCCCGTGATGAACGCACTCTTGTTCCTCCAGAAGTTCGCCATGACAAACAGTTTTTCAATTTTTTCCCAACTCCCTCTTTGCCGGCAAAAAACGCCTGCCCGTCGATCCCTCCCCGAACAACAATCCGCGGGCCGGCGAAAATGGACTCCTAAGTAAGCTGTTTTATATGGGACCCGGGGAGGCAAGACCTCCCGCCGCTCCTCCACCTCCCCGGGCCCCCCTCCGAGGCCAGACTCCTTCCGCCACTAATCTGTCAAGGCTGAATAGTCCATTCCCCAGCGCGCCCATCGCGTCGGACGACGTCCAGCTAGGCTTGGTGCCCGGGGTATGCTTTGTGATGTCAATGGCGCCTATGAAAAGATAGTCGTATAGGTCCAGCCCGGGTAGGGGCCTTGATCAGGAAGGGACAGCCTGGCTTCCGCGGCTCGCAGGCTGGAAAGTCCCCCGGGCCGGCCTTCCTCCACGGAACAAGCGGATTTCCGCCCCCTCACCCTGAAGGCAACGTCTCCGCGTCAATCCACAAGGGGGCCGTATTCTTTCATCGAATCTGCAATCTGTTTTTTATCCCCGACGACGACTATGACCAATTTTTCGGGCCGGAGATAGTCTTGAGCGACCCTCTGGACATCCTTCGGGGTGAGGGCCCGGATCTTCTTAACATAGGTTGTCAGGAAATCCGGCAGGCCGTGAAGGTTCTGGAAGGACAGCATAAAGATGATCCCTTGCCGTGTTGAATTTGTGCGGACGAAATTTCCAATCAGGAAGTTTTGAATGTCCTTCAGTTCTTTTTCAGGCGGAGCCTCGGCCCGCAGCCTGTCGATTTCGAAAAGAATTTCCTTGAGAGCCGGAGCCGTGACGGCATTCCCCACGCTGGCGAACTGAAACCAGTAGGCATCCCGGTACTGGGAGATCAGAGCGCTGTAGGGAGAATAGGTATATCCTTTCTTTTCGCGGATGTTGGCCGTGATCCTGGAGAGGAAGCCTCCACCTCCCAGAATGGCGTTCATTGCCCCCAAGGCCAGGCTGTCCTTGTGGGACGGGTCGGGGACGGGGAGTCCGATGAATATGGTTGACTGCTGCGACCCCGGCCGGTCGACGATATAAAGCGACCGCCGCGTTTCTGTCTTGCTGGGAAGGACCAAGGGGTCCGGGCCGCGCTTCCAACCGCGAAACGCGCTTTGAATCGCCTCTTTGACCGCCTGGGCGTCGAATTGGCCGACGACAAAGATATGGGATAGGGCCGCGCCAAAATTGGCCTCATAAAAAGCACGGACTTTTTCAAGGCTGAAGCCCTGGATCATGTCCGGCGTGGAAAGGACCCGTCCATAGGGGTGGTTTCCATAAATCGCCTTCCGAAATTTGGCCGAAGCCAAAGTCTGGGGTTGGGTCGACTGAATGCTGAGCCTGCGTAGGAAATCTTTTTTCAACCTGGCGAGTTCGGCCTCGGGAAAGAGGGGATTTTGGGCGATGTCGGCCACCAGCCGGATGAAATCAGGGCTGAATTCGGACAGGACGTCTCCGCTGATGAACGTCTGGTCCGAATCAACTCCAAAAAACACTTCTCCCCCCATGCGGGCCGCGGCGTCGTTGATCTCGGCCGAGGTCCGGTTTGTTGTCCCTTCCTTCATCAGCTGGCCGGTCACGGCCGCCAGCCAAATTTCATTACTCGCTTCATTGAGGTTGCCGCTTCTGACCGCGAGTCGCACCGTGACCTTGGGGATTTGTCCATAGGAAACCAGCGTGGCTCTCAGGCCGTTGGGCAGTTGGAAATCCTCTTTGGCCGGAAGGGTGATATCTTTGGGCGTTCCGCCCTCCGGCGGCAATTGTTTTTCTCCCGCCTTGGCTGGGCAGCTAAAAATCGCCAGGAGAACTAGACTCCAGCCGATGACCGTGATTGTTTTTTTCATTTTCCTGCTCCTGTGACTAGGCGGCCTTTTTGGGCTTGATGGTCAGGATGGTCCGGTTGGAAGGCCTTAAGTATTCTTGGGCCGTCTTTAAAATGAGCTCGGGGGTGACGGCCCTAAATTTTTCTTCCAAACTATTGATGATGCCGGGATTGTCATCAAAGAGGGCATAACAGGCCAGCAGGTCGGCGCGGCCGAAATCCCCTATCGTGTCGTAGAGGCGGGAACGTATCTTGACCAAAGCCCTGTCCAAGGCTTGCTGGGACAGGGGCTTTGTCCGGACCTCCTCGATGACGGAATCGAAGGCGGAGATAATTTTCTCCGAGGCCGCCGGGTCATCATAGAAAAGAGAGGCTGTCCATAGCATCGGGCCATTATAGTTGAACATGTCGCCCAGGACGCTGTTGATCCCTCCGTCCAAATCGCCCGTTAGCCCTTCTTGAGTTACCAGAACCCGGTAGAGAAGGCTGTCCTTGCCCTGGAGAAGAACCTGGTCCAGAAGGCCCAGGGCAAAGTACTCGGGCGACAGCCGCTCCGGCATATGGTAGGCCAGGGCCATGGCCGGCTTGGCGGCCAGGGGGTCGTCCTTGCTGAATATTTTTTCTTTTTCCTGCCTGGGCTCAGAAAAGTCCGGGGATTCGAGTTTGGCCGGCGGCTCGATTCCGCCGAAATGTTTTTTGACCATGGCCAGGACTTCGGCCGGCGCGAAATCCCCGGAGATAACCAGGGCCGCGTTGTTGGGCGCGTAATAGGCCTTATAGAAGTTCCTGACGTTCTCCAGGGTGGCGGCCTCAAGGTCTGTGAGGTCGCCATAGAAGTTGTGGGCGTTGCACCAATTCTCATTGGCGTATTGCGGCACATCGAGCCAGGGAAAACCGCCGTAGGGCTGGTTGAGGACATTGGCCTTGACCTCATTGATCACCACCCCCTGCTGGTTCTTCAGGTTTTCCTGAGAAACATCCAATCCCTTCATTCTGTCGGCCTCGGCCCACAGGGCGGTTTCAAGTTTATGCGAGGGAACAATTTCATAATAGTTGGTGAAGTCGAAGCGGGTGGAGCCGTTCAAGGCGCCTCCCTGACCCTGGATCAGGCGCAAAAATTCTCCTTTTTCTAGGTTGGTCGACCCTTGAAACATCATGTGTTCGAAGAGATGGGCGAACCCGGTGCGATTCCTGGGCTCCAGCCTGAAGCCGATGTTGTAATATACAGCTACGATCACGATGGGGGCCGTATGGTCCGGGGAGAGGACGACCTTGAGGCCGTTGTCCAGCCGGTGATACTCCACCGGAACGCGGAGGGATTTTCCCGTTCCGCCGGAGATCGCCAGGGTCAGCGCTAAAATGACGACCAGCAGCCATAAAATCCGTTGCCTCATAGCGATTCCTCCTTGGCGAAAATGAAATGCTCACTTGAGAGAACGATATTCGGCCAATTTATTCGATAAGGCTATGGGTCTTTTTAAAACTTTGAACCATAGCCAAATAAAGCCGCAACCCAAGATGATGGCCAGGGATCCGATCAATCCTCCCTCCGGCCCGAAGCCTCCGCCCGTCCAAAGTGAGGGTCCGCCCTGCTCAATAGCGATCACGGACGTTTTTTCAAGAACGCCGCTAACAGGAAAACCAAAAACCAGCCCTTGAAAGAAATTCCAGGAAATGTGGAGGGCAATGGAAGCAGCCAGCTCCCCGGACAACACATAGGGCAACCCGATGAAAAATCCACCCAAGACGATATTGATCACACCCACCCAGGCCGCGTTGGGATTGAGGGAATGCGCTAGGCCAAAAACCAGGCAGGAAAGAATAAAGGCCCAAATGATGGCTTTCGACGGCATAGCATTTTTTTTGTTTAAGCCTTCGGAGAGATTGGTAATCAGGTTGGCTCGGAACAATACTTCCTCATAGAGCCCGACGATGATAAAAGCGATAAGCCCCATAATCAGGGGAACGACAAATGGCAGGCCGATATACCCCTCCTTTTGGTTTTGAAAATAATCGGCAATGGTGATCCAGCCTATCGTTTTTTCGAAAACGAAAATAACAAAAAAAAGGAAGGCGCCCAAGGCCAATCCGAATAGAAAATCCTGCCACCATCTTTTCGAAAGATGAAACCCGTAATCCTTGAATTTTCGATGATCCAGGAAGCGGGCGGCCAGCCACAATGTTCCTAAGGCGATGAGGGGAATGACCAGGAAAGCGATTAGGTTTCTTGTCAATCGGATAGGGATAAATTTCTTGAGGAGGAAATTGGCCGAAGCAGCGATTAAAAAAAACGATAGAAAATAGATCAAGATACGCCATCCAGCCCTCAAGCGGCTTTGTTGGCGATTGAAAAATATCTTTTTGAGGAAGGACATGCTATCCGCCATTCAGTACGACGATTCTAAACCGGCAGTCTTTTCCCCCTCTCTTCACCGATTCCAGGATTTCGACCGATTTCACCCTTTTGCCCGTGGCCCGCTCGATGCTTTCGGCGACGTAGCCGGCGGAGCAGTTGCAGTAGGTGGGGGACAGGCCGGGCATCTCGTTCTCGACCAGGGGACACATGCAGTAGCCCTCCTTGAGGCTGAGGCCCTGGGGGTTTTGTTTGCCGGCCCAGCCGTAGTCAAGGGTCGTTGTGTCGCTGCCCCTCTCCACCCGGAAGCCCGCCTTTTCCAGGGCCAGGAACGTCTGTCGAGCGGTTTCTTCGGAGGGTTTTTCCGCGTCGGCCACGCCGAAAGCGTTGAGGTAGCAGGACCGGCCGCAGGCGTTCATCAGCCGGACCTTGGTCTCCTCATCCAGGACGGCGTCCATGTTGTCCATGAGGGATTTGATCCAGATTTCCGCCTTTTCCATCCTGGCCCAATCCGGAGTCCTCGACCCCTCTCTCATCCTGCGGTGGAGGTCGGGGCCCAACCCCAGGAGGGCTTTGGTCCGGTCCTGGGAGAGAAAGCCTTTCCCTTCAGCCTTCGCGCTGAGCCCGATTCCCAAGGCGGCCGCGCAGCCGCAGGCGCCGCCCCTGGCCGCCAGTCTCAAAAACTGTTTTCTATCCATTTGTTCCTAATCCTTATCTTGCGAATTCATTGAACTTTCGTTGCCCGGATGGCGCGCTCCTGGCCGATTTCCAGGGCGGTTACCCGGCCCGAAGAGTCCTTGACGAAGTGAAACTCGAAATTCAGAAACCTGATGGAGTAGTCCAATTCGGATTCGGGCATGATTTCCAGCGCCTGCCCCCAGCCGGTTCTTCTCATCATCAGGTGGTTTTGCTGTCGGGTGGCGGTGTAGGTGATGCTTGGGTTTGTCGGATGCTGATAGACGCCCACGCAGGCCCGTACGGCTTCTTCGCTGACTTGGATATAGCGGCGGGGCTGGAAAAGCGGAGAGACCCTCAGGGGCAGGGGGCATGAGGGTCGGAGGAATGCCGAATCTTCGGCCGGAGTATTCTGAATGATCTCCGTCCATTCCATTTTCAATTGCAGGGAATGGCCTCCCGGGTCGTCACCGATGATAGCTCTATAGGGGCGTTTCACTTTTCCGATGGACCGATAATCCTCGAACCTGAGGTCTCCGGCCTTCATCAACAACCCGGATTCCCGGTCGAAGGCCAATTCCGCCTCCCGGCCGTCGCGTGATTTGGCCCGGATCAAAACCATTTCCCGGCCGTCTGTTTTTACGGCGCCCTTGAGCTTCATCTCCGGAAAGAACTGACGAATCTTGAGGGGCGCCTGAACGTCCAAGAGCAGGTCCAGGTCGAGTCGCACAGCGTCGTCCATGGAGTCAACGCCCTTGGTGTCTTGAAGCCAGGCCGTCGTCCCGTCGCAGCCGTAGCTGGCCTGGTCCCCGTAGGCGAAAACCTGGTTGTAGAGCCATTTGCCGGGCGCCTTGGAAATCGCCGTCAACGGCACCTGGCCGCTCTGGCCGCGGACCAGCGTTCCTATCCGTTTTTCGACGGTGACCTCGGCCAGGGCCGAGCCGCCGCAGGCCTGGACATAACGCTCGACCACGGCCGCGACGGAATCGGGATTTTGGTCCGAGCCGGAATCCTGAGCGCCGTGGGCGGCCGCCGCCGGGCCTGCCGTCAGCAGGCCTAGGGTCACAACCGGAAAGATGATGAGACCAAGGCCGACGGCTTTCCGCATTTTTAGCATTGGATTTCTCACGATCATCTCCCATAATGCGCGTTCTTCATCAGCCCCATTTTTATCCAAGGGAGATTGCGCTGGAAATGATTAATCCATGAGCGGTCGAGGAAATCGGTCAACGGTCTCCGGGCGTGTTCCTCTGGGCGTTGCGGCTTTCCTTTTGTCGAATTCTATTTGTGCTATTCTTACGACTAAAATATGATTTTCCGAAGTGCCCCGGCGCCCGGTGGGGCGAAGGAGGATGAATGATGTTTGGCTTTATCGTCTTTTTAACGATAGCCGGGCCGCTTCTGACGATTCCCTGGGAAGCCCCGCCCGATCCCTACGCGGTCATTGACCAGGTCAACCGTTTGGCGGCCATATCCCTCTGGCCGGGTTTCGAGCCGCAGCGGATTCCGGTGGCCCTTTTCACCGGAACCGAGACCTTGCTCTTCGGGCATCCCAGCCCCCCGGCCGGATTTCTGCCGGTCGACGACAGGCCGGGAGTCAGGATATTCCCCGGCCGGCATGAATCGATTGCGGCCAACACCTCCGTCAAGCTGGGAGGTGTCTTGACCGCGACCATCATGCTGGATTCGCTGCGGGGCAAGCCAAACGTCGAAATCGCGGGCGTTGTCATCCATGAAACATTCCACGTCTTTCAGGCGGTCAAGTATAGCGATTGGTCCTCTAACGAAAGAAAATAAGAATTTGCTTTTTGGCTGCGGCAGTTCGCGGCCGCGCTGTCGCCTCGATAATCCCCTCCAACCATCATGAGGGAGTATAAAAGAGGGCGCGGGACGCGTCAAGGGCGGCCCGAGGAGGGAGCAAACGGCCCGGAGGGCGCCTGAAACGTCCGTTGTGACGGAATTCACCCGGACCTCCGCCTACTCAGAAAAAGTTCATGTAAAGTAATCGGCCGGGGGATCGACGTCCATTAAAAGTTCCCGATAAACGACCTGAGGCGGCGGCGGCTTCGCCGCCGCGAATGTCAGCTTCAGGTGGTCGATGATCCGGTCCACGACGGCATATTCCGTGAGGAAGGCGACGACCTTCATCTGTCCCCCGCACTTGGGGCAGGTCATCGGATCGAGCTCATAGACTTTCCGGATCATGGCCGCCCAGCCCTTGGAGGGGATGCGCCGCAGCTCCTCCTCGACGATCCGGAGAGGAAAAGCCGTCAAGCTCGCCTTGCGGACCTTGCCCCGGTGGGCGTTGGCGTACAGGCCGTAATAGCGAACCATGACCTGGCCCTTGTCGGGGATATGGGAGGTCACCCGGGCGATGAACTCCAGATAGTCCATCCGCTCCGCCTCCTGGTTGCTTTCCCCATACCGGTAGCTGACCTTCCCTTCTTTCTCATCGAAGGACAGCCGCTCCAGGGAGAGGATGGGCCGGATCATGTACTTCCCCACCCTCTCGGCCTCGGGCTTGGTCTTGGCTCTGACCAGGCTGTGGACCGAAAAGCCGGTGTGTTGCCAGGAGAGAATGCGTTCCGCCCATTCGGGGCTCAGAAGCTCCTTGTGGACAAGCGTGGTCAGAACCTCGCGGGCGAAGATCTCCTCGAGCCGCGAGTCATCGAGCCGGGGGACGAGATGGAAGACGCCCGCCTCGTCCGCTCCGCCCTCGGTCACCAGGAAATGGAGGTGCGGGTGAAGATTAATCCGGTCGCCAAATGTCTGAATGGCCGCAACGACTCCGGGCATAAGTTCGCTCCCAGCCACGAGCTCAAAATACCGACTCAGGGCCCGAAGGGCCGAGCGGCACAGCTCCCCCAGAAGCCGGCGGTTGTACTTGAAAAAGAGCCTGAGTCTCTTTGGGATGGTGAAGACCACCTGGCGATGCGGCACGTCCAGAAGCAGAGTCTCCCGCATCCACTCGCCCCACTCCTCAAGCCGTTTGGCATGACACGACGGGCAGAATCCCCTGGTGCGGCAGGAAAACATGACGAGCCGTTCCTCATGACAATCGGGGCACCGGATGCGGGCGAATCCGCAGCGCGGGTTGCCGCAATCGAGATACCGCTCCACGACCTCCTTGACGATCGGCCGGAAGTATCCGTACTCCTTCTCGAAGCGGCCCTCATACTCGGTCAGGAAGCGCTCGAAATGATGAAAAAGCACCCGATAGAGGACGGCCCTCTCCGGATGCCGGGGACGATAGACTCCGGCCATGGCAGGAGAGAAGTCCCCGGAATCGGGCCAACATCGGGGAGGAGGCCGGATCTCCTGGAAAAGACGGCAACAACACCGACACTGAGTCAGGAACCGAGAGAAAAAACGTCAACCACCGTTGACGCTCGACCGGAAAGAACGGAAACGGCCGCAAACAATCAGCGGCGAAAAGAAAACAGAGAGGCCGCCCGCCCCCTACTTCCTCTCTTCTCCGGTCATCGGATCGCGAAGGCTGAGGCGGTGCATTTTGCCCAGCTTGTCCAGGGGGCCGGACCATTTGTCCCCGCCCTTGTTGCAGGGCTCGAAGTCGCCCACGATCATGATGACCGCCTGGTCGGGATGAATATAAGCTTTGGCCACTTCCTGGACCTTGGCCTTGGTTACGGCCCGGATGTTGTCCCGATAGGTTTTGTAATAGTTCAGCGGCTTGCCCGTCATCTCCAGGTTGGCGAAAGTGGTCATGGTCGTCTGGGGAGACTCAAAGAAGTTAGAGAAGCTCTCCAGGTAGAAGTTGACGGCGGTCTCCATCTCCGCGTCGGAGACGGGCTCGCGGCGGATGCGGTTGAACTCGTCCAGGATGAGGGAGATGGCATAGCCGACCGTGGAGGACTTGGTCTGGACATACCCGGCAAACGCGCCCGGATATCCCCACCGGTATTCGAACCGGCTGCCCTGGTTGTAGGACAGCCCCTCGTTGGACCGGACTTTGGTCGTGATGCGGGAGGAGAAGCTGCCGCCGCCCAGAATAAAGTTCATGACCTGCAGGGCAAAGAAGTCGGGGCTGGTGTCCTCCAGGCCCAGATGGCCGAGGCTGATGTAGCCCTGGTTGATGGGCATCTGGATGAAATAGACGCCCGACTCGGGCGGGGGGAACTGCCGGGAGAAGGTCGGGATGGCGACGTTTTTATTCTTCCAGCCGGCGACAATCGTGTTGATCTTGGACCTAAGCTGGGCTTTATTGAAGTCGCCCGAGGCGGCCAGGATGATGTTCCCGGGCATCAGATACTTGGCCTGGACCGCTTTCAGGTCCGCCCGGGTGACGCCGTCGTAAGTCTTTTTGTTGGGGTCCCAGGTCAGGGGATGGTCGCCGTAGATCACTCGGGCGAACTCGCGGCTCAGCACTTCGCTGGGCTGATCGTTGACCTGCCGGAGCTGCTCGATGAGGCGGGCCTTGGCCAGGTTCAGGGCGGCCTCCCGGAATTCGGCGTTCATCAGGACGTCGAAGAAGAGGGCCAGCCCCTCATCGAGGTCCCGGCCGAGAACGGTGAGGGACAGGGTCGAGGTCCGCTCTCCGACAAATAAATTTAACGAACCGCCCAGGAAATCGATCCGCTCTTCTATAACGCTGCCCTCCCTGGTTTTCGTGCCGCCTTTGATCAGCGTTTCGCCCAGGACGGTCTCCAGACCCTTCTTGTCCCTGGCCACGTACAGGCCGCCGAAGTTGATCAAGGCGGAAATGTTGACCAGGGGGAGGCTGTGGTCTTCCTGAAAATAGCCGCGCAGCCCGTTAGCCAGCTCCAGGCGGAAGGCCTGGGGGTCGGGCGGCTCGTACCTGAGGGGCGGGTATTTCAAATCGGAAGGTTTCTGGGCTTGAGCCAGCCCCAGCGACACGCACACGAAAACGAGAACGAACACAACGGAGAGTGTTTTTTTCATCGTCCTTCTCCTTCCCTACCGACCCATCTTCCGCTTGTAGACGGCCGTCAGGCTGTTGTCCTTGACGAAATACTTGGAGGCCACGCGCTTGACGTCGTCGTTGGTGACTTTCAGGATATCGTCCAAGTCGGTGAGGAGCGAACGCCAGCCCCGGTTGAGCTCGGCCCGGCCGACCCGGCCGGTCAGGCCGGCGGCCATGCCCAGGCTCCGGATGAACGAGACTTCCAGGCGGTTCTTGGCCTTCTGGATCTCCTCGGCCGTCACGCCTTCTTTCTTGATTTTCTCGACCTCCGTCCAAATCTCTTTTTCCAGGTCCTCGGGTTGGACGTTTTTATCGATACGCGGCATGGCATTGAATTGGAAAGCGCCCGCGTACCATTGGGCCCGGCTGAAAGCGGAAACGGTGACGGCCATTTCTTTGGCCTCGACCAGGAGCTTGTAGAGCCGCCCGGTCCCGCCTCCGCCCATCCGGCGCCCAAACCCGAAACCGCCCCCACCGCCCGAGCCGAGCACGTCGGCCAGGACAGCCAGGCCGGCCGCGTCGGGGTGGCCTTCCGGCGGAATGTGGAACATCATCTGCAGGCTGGTGGGAGCCGGGCCTTCCCCGTACAAACGCTTTTCCGAGTATTGGGCCAGTTCGGCGGTCCGGATGGGTTCCACGTCCGGCCCCTTGGGGATGCGGCCGAAATACGTCTCCGCCAGGCGGATGATGGTCTGGGGGTCAAAATCGCCGACATAGACGGCCACGGCGTTATTGGGCACGTAGTAGCGATTGTGGAAATCGACGAGGTCGCTCTTGGCGACTTTTCGCAGGTCGTCCATCCAGCCGATGACCCCCCAGTGGTAGGGGGAGGCGGCGTAGAAGGCGGCGGTGACCTGTTCATTGAAAAGGTAACCCGGCCTGTTCTCGCTCAGACGCCGCTCCTCCATGACCACGTCTTTTTCGGAATAGAACTCGCGGAAATAAGAGTTCATCATCCGGTCGGCCTCCAGAAACATCTGGAGCTCGATCCTGTTGGAAGGCAGGGTCACGTAGTAGCCCGTGTTCTCGTTGCCGGTCGAAGCGTTGAGGGCGGTGCCCCCGTTCTTCATCAACACCGTCCACAGGTCGTCCTTGATGATGTATTGTTTTTCGGCCTTGACCAACTCGTCATATTCCTTCTGCCACTGGGCCAGCTTCTCTTTGTCGCCCCCGTCCGCCCGCCAATATTTCTGGCGGTAGATTTTGTCCAGGAGGGCGTCGATCTGCTTGTCGATGGCTTCGTCCTTGGCGAAATCCGTGACGCCCATGATGTGGGTGCCTTTGAACATCATGTGCTCGTGGAGATGGGCCAGGCCGGTCGTCCCCGGCCGCTCGTTAATCGAGCCGACTTTGTAGTAGACGTGGCAGACGACGCGCGGAACGACAGGCTTCTGAATCATCAGGATTTTCATCCCGTTGGAAAGCACGTGTTCCTTGACGTCGAGTTTGACCTCGGCGGCGACAGCCAGCCAGGCCAGGGCCAGAAGGGTGAAGAGCAAGACAAGGGATCGTTTCATGCGGGTGTCTCCTTATGTGAATTCCTATCATTGGACAATTCGGGGAGTAAAGTCAATTCATCGTCTCATATAACCTCCATTTGGGTGATTTTATATCGGTGCCGGAATCGCCCTCGGCCCCCTGGGGAACCAGTCTCCTTGGAGGGGGAACCCGCTTCGCGTTTCCCCCTTCCAACACTCGCCGCGAAAGAACCGCGGCTCGCTGCCTCCCTTTCTCGCGCAGGGCAAGAACCTCGCGCTGCGACCAAGGGGGCATACCCCCTTGGATCCCCGCGACGATCGGCTCCCCGCGGCAAGCCTCGTGGAGCCGATTGTCCCGTCGGTTCCCCCCGTCGAAAAACCGACGGGACCCCCCCTCCGCTAGGGGGGCCGGAGGGCCGATTCCGACACCTCTTTAAAATCACAAATTTTGGTATGCTTCTTTTCATATAGGGAAGCGAACGAAATGCTTTTATGATAGAATTGCACTCCGTGGCCCTGGAATCCAATGATTGACGGGGAGTCTGAAATGAAAAAAAAGCCCAACCTTCGACCGTTTTGGCCGGTAATAGCGCTGGCCGCCGCTTTTATCCTGATATCGGCCGGGACGGGGACCGGCCGGGCGGTTTCTGCGGCCGAGCCCCGGGACCTGGTTTTATTCACTTCCGCGGGAACGGAACGCATCGAGGGGCTTGAGGTCAAAGGGGCCCTCCGCCAGCGCACCGTCGAAATCAACCCCGCCCTCGGACAATCAAACGGAGTCGGCCTGGGCGACCGGTTGTGGATGACTCCTTTCGCCGACAGGTCCTACCTGGCGGTCGTCGATCGGGTCGAGATGGACGTCAACGGCGTGCTGGCCGTCCGAGGCCGGGTCGAGGGCCGGGACTATTCTTATGTTCTGCTCTCCAGCCGCGGGGGTCAGACGCTGGGGAGCTTGAGCATTCCGGAACAGGGCCTGGAGTTCGACATTCGCCCGGTCATGGACACCGGGGAACATCTGGTTTTGGAGGTTGACTCCCGAAACAGGGATTTCCTGGAAGACGCTCCCCCGCTCGAACCGCCGGCCGAGGAATCAGACGACTTGCTTGGCTTTCAGTCTCCGGCGGCCTCAAGCGCCCAGTCCTTATCCGCAGAAGCGCGTCTGGACGTCATGGTCGTCTATACACCGGCGGCGCGCGATTGGGCGGCCAGCCGCGGAGGTATTGACTTCATCATCAACCAGGACATCCAGAAAAGCGTGCAGTCCCTGCAAAACAGCGGCCTGAACGTCACCCAGAGGCTGGCCCACTCCGCCCTCATTGACTATCAGGAAGACGGCAACTCGGGCACAGACCTGACACGCCTGCAGGACACGGACGACGGGTACATGGATGATATCCATAAATGGCGGAACACGCACAGCGCCGACCTGGTTCAGCTCTTAGCCCTGGTCAACGACACGGGGGGCATCGGCTACTTGCTGAACAGAACTTCCGGCAGCCCCGCCTATGCTTTCACTTTGGTTCGTATCCAACAGGCGGGGTGGAGTTACACCTCTATCCATGAGATCGGCCACAACCTGGGCTGCCATCACCGCAAAGACCAGGCCGTGCAGCCGGGGCCGGGATTGTTTTCCTATTCCGCGGGCTGGCGTTGGATCGGTAGTGACGGCAACAGGTACTGTTCGATCATGTCCTACGAAGATGACTGGGCTGGGAATAAGGTGACCCGGGTCCCTTATTTTTCCAGCCCTTTGCTCACTTTTATGGGTGTGGCCGTGGGAGACGCCCTGGACGCCGACAACGCCCGAACGATAAGCCGGACCGGCCCTATCGTGAGCGCCTACCGCAAGAAGCAGAACACAAGGCGCTAATATTGTCGAAGACCTGAGCCCTCGGCCTTGACGGCTTCGGTGAGGAGTGTCTACTGCTCCAGGGTTTTTTTCAGGTCGTTCATGAAGCGGGCGGCTTCTGCGCCGTCAACGACCCGGTGGTCGAAGGACAGGCAGAGGGGCAGCGTCTTGCGCGCCACCACCCGGCCCTCTTCAACTCTCGGTCGGTCGGCGATCTTGAGCGTGGCCAGGATGGCCACTTCGGGATTAAGGAAGGCCGGCCCCATCGGCTCCTATTTATTGGACGACGAAGTTGACCGTCTTGAGCACGTTGCCGCTGGCGTCCTGGACTTCGACCTTGCCCGTCCCGGTCCAGGTCGCGGGGATTGTCTTGTTGCTCCAGGTTCTCCAGGGCGAACCGCCCAAGCTGAGCTCCATGGTGTGGACCACGGTGTCGCCAAAGTACCAGATATGTTTGATCGTGGTGGCCGCAGTCGCTCCGGAAACCTTGGTGTAACAATAGAGCTTGCCCACACCAACGGCAAAGGGGAAAGGATCTCCGCCTCCCCCAGTCGGCGCGACGGCCGCCGCCGCGGTTGTCGTTGCGGCCGCAGTTGTTGTGTCTGTGGCCGCGGCCGCCGGCGCGGCAGTCGGCACCCCTTGGGGCGTTCTATCCATGACCCCGGTGCACATCACCGCTTCCTCGACCGTAAGGTTCAGCTGCTCGACAACCTGCGGCTGAGCCTGCTGCTCTTGTTGAAGCGGCGGAACTGGCTGGGGCTGCTGTGGCGTCGGTTGGGGCGGCTGTTGGGGCCAAGCCGGGCCGGCGCCGATCACCCATAAAAGAAAAATCCCGATGACGAGCAAGATTTTAGTTTTCATTTAAACCCTCCTGGTCGTTATTATACTCAAGGACACCCCCCAGAGACAATAACACTCCCGGCCTCCCTGGACAATCAGGGCGCTTACTTGCTCTTCCCCCAACTTATGTTTATAATAAACCCCAATTTACTAATATCCTATAGATTTAGGAGAATTGAGACGATGCTTCCCGTCAAGAACAACATTTTCTGGGTCGGCCAGGTCGATTGGGAGCTGCGAAAATTCCACGGCAACGAGCTGTCCACCCACCGCGGCTCCTCCTACAATTCCTATCTCATCCGGGAAAAGAAAACGGTCCTGGTGGACACCGTCTGGCAGCCCTATGCCCGAGACTGGGCCGGCCGCCTGGCCGCGGCCATTGACCTCAAAAGCATCTCGGCCGTAGTGGCCAACCACGGCGAGATCGACCACAGCGGCGGCCTGGAAGAGCTGCTGCGGCGTATCCCCGGCACGCCCGTGTATTGCTCGGCCAACGCGGTGAAATCCCTGCGGGGGCACTACCACCAGGACTGGAACTTCCAAGTGGTCAAGACCGGCGACCGTCTGAGCCTGGGCTCCAAGGAGCTGGTCTTTATCGAAGCGCCCATGCTCCACTGGCCGGACAGCATGATGTGCTACCTCACTGGCGACGCCGTTCTCTTCAGCAACGACGCCTTCGGCCAGCACTACGCCTCCGAGCTCCTGTTCAACGACTTGGTGGACCGGGCCGAACTGTACCAGGAAGCCATGAAGTACTACGCCAACATCCTGACGCCCTTCAGCCCGCTGGTCACCAAGAAAATCAAGGAACTGCTGGCGCTCAACCTGCCCTTGGAGGCCATCTGCCCCTCCCACGGCATCATCTGGCGGGACAATCCGGCCCAGGTCGTGGAGGCCTATCTGCGCTGGGCAGACAGCTACCGGGAAAATCAGATCACCCTGGTCTATGACACGATGTGGGATGGCACGCGGCGGCTGGCGGAAGAAATCGCCCGGGGTTTGCATGAGGCGGCCCCCCAGGTCGCGCTGAAGCTCTTCAATGCCGGCAAGTCGGACAAGAACGACACCATCACCGAGATCTTCCGTTCCAAGGCCGTCCTGTTCGGCTCCCCCACCATCAACCACGGCATCTTGACGTCCCTGGCCGGCCTCCTGGAGGAGGTGAAGGGCCTGGGGTTTAAGGGCAAGAAAGCGGCCGCCTTCGGCTGCTTCGGCTGGAGCGGCGAGTCGGTCAAGATCCTCAATGAAGGCCTGAAAGCCGCCGGGTTTGAAGTCGTGGACGACGGCTTCCGCGCCCTGTGGAACCCGGACCAGGAGGCCCTGGCCGGGGCGCGCGCCTTCGGCCGGAAGCTGGCTGCGGCCATATAAAGTGTTGGCCCTCTTTTTATGGCTTTCTAGCCGCGCAGCAAAAAGAAAAGGTAGGCGGTGCAGATAGCCGCCAGCACGGCCACCGTGATCCAGCTCAGAATGTTGTAGAACTTCTTGTTGGTGTACTCCCCCATCAACTTCTTGTTGTTGATGAGGATGAGCATGATGACCATGATGACGGGCAGGACCAGGCCGTTAATGATCTGGCTGATGTACATCACCGGAAAAAGAGGCATCTTGGGCAGGAGGATGATGCCCGCTCCCAAGAAGATGAGGAGGGTGTACAGCCCGTAGAACTGGGGCGCCTCGGAAAATTTCTTGTTGATACCGCTCTCCCAGCCCATCCCCTCGCAAACCAGAAAGGCCGTGGACAAGGGGAGGATGGAAGCGGCGAAAAGCGAAGCGTTGAGCAGGCCGAAAGCGAAGAGGGCAGAACAGTAACGGCCGGCCAGCGGCCGGAGCGCCTCGGCCGCGTCTTTGGCCGTCTCGATGGGAATTCCCGCCTTGAAAATGGTGGCGGCGCAGGTCAAAACGATGAACCCGGCCACCACGGTCACCACGATGCTGCCCAAAAGCACGTCCATCCGGGCCTGCTTGTAGTTTTTGACCAGGACGTTTTTCTCAACGATGGAAGCCTGGAGGTAAAACTGCATCCAGGGGGCGATGGTCGTCCCCACCAGGCCGATGAGCATGCCCAGCGGAGCGGCCGAGAGGGCCAGCCGCGGAGTGGCCAGGCTGTGACCGATGACACTCCAATCGGGCTTGGCCAGGAATCCGGAGATGATGTAGGCCAGGTAGAACAGGCAGGCGAAAAGAAAGATCTTCTCCACCGAGCGGTAGGTGCCCTTGACCACCATCAGCCAAACCAGCAGGGCGCCCACCGGGACGGTGATGTATTTGGATAAATGAAAAATCTCCAGGCTGGAGGCGATACCGGCGAACTCGGCGATGACGTTGCCGAAGTTCGTCAGGACAACGGCCATCAACAGGTAAACCGTGACCTTCACTCCGAATCGCTCGCGGATCAGGTCGGATAGGCCTTTGCCCGTAACGACGCCCATCCGGGCGCTCATCTCCTGGATGATGAACAGGGCGACCATGATGGGGATGAGCGACCACAACAGGCTGTAGCCGAAACGGGAGCCGGCCAGGGAATAGGTGGCGATGCCGCCGGCGTCGTTATCGACGTTGGAAGTGATGATGCCCGGGCCGGCCACGCTGAGGAAGAGGAGCAGGCCTTTCCACCTATGGCGGAAGATTTCCTTCAGGCCGGTCATCTTCTCCTCGCTCTGTATTCCTGGCGGCGCTTTCGCCCCCCTCACTTCTGGCCGATGACATCCTTGAGAGTGATGAGTCCGGTCAGGCGGTCGTTCTCATCCACGACGGGCAGGGCCATAAACTTGTACTTCTTGAACAGCTCCAGGACTTCCTTTGCGTCCGAATCCGCTTTGACCGTGACCAGATGAGTGTTCATCATTTGGCCGGCCGGAGCGTCCCGGTCGCACAGGAGCAGGTGCCGCAGGGTGAGCACGCCCTTCAGCCGGCCTTCCGCGTCCGTTACGTAAAGATAGGCCACGCTGTCCAGGGGCAGTTCGGTTTTCCGGAACTCCTCCAGGGCCTGGCCGAGAGTCTGCTCTTCCCGGACGGAAATGTAGTCCTTGGTCATCAGGCTGCCGGCCGTCCCTTCCTCGAAGCGCAGCAGCTCTTCGACCTTCTCCCGGCTGGGCCGCTCCATGGTCCGGATCAGCTTCTGCTGCTTGTCCTGGGGCAGGTCGCTCAGCAGGTCGGTGGCTTCGTCGGGGTCCATTTCCTCCAGGATATCGGAGGCTTTCTCGGCGGTGGCCGTTTCCAGCATGGTCAGCTGCAGCTTGGGCTCCATCTCCTGCAGGGTTTCGGCCGCGGTCTCCAGGTCCAGCGACTGGAAGATCCTCCGGCGACTCTCCTGGTCCAGCTCTTCGATGATGTCGGCCAGGTCCGAAGGGTGAAGCTCATGCAGCTTGCGCAGGGTGACGTTGGTCTTCAGGTCGCGGCGCTGGGGGTCGGAGGCCAAGGGCTGGATGTGCTTCCAGGACAGCAGCCGCTCCTGGGGGCGATAGCCAAACAACCAGTCGGTGAAAGCGTCCACGACGCGCAGCCAGCCCAAGCGGCGGAGGAGGCCGCGGGCGCCGTAGTCCACATGGACCAGGCGCAGCTCGGGGTTCACGGACAGGAGATGGACATCGTTCACCCGCTCGATCTTGGCGCCGAAAGTGTCCACCACCTGTTTATCCAGGAGGTCTTCCCTAAGCAGGATTTCGTCCTGGCCGACGCTCAAGGGGCGGAAGGCCAGCTCGGTTCCGGGCCGCAGCCGGATCAGGCGCCCGCTCAGGTTTTCCACGCTTGGCCAATCCAGCTCCCAATGCTTGCCGCGTCGCTTGATGACGATGGCTGTAATCTTGGGAAAGAGTTCGCCCAATCTGACTTTGAAGTCATACAGTCGCCCAACCGGTTTTCCCGAAGCGGCCAAGATCCCCCGGCCCAAAAAATCGGAAAAATAATGGAAGAGCTGTCCGCCGTTTTCCTGGCGCTTCTTGAGGGCGAGGCTTCCGCTGCGGTCCGCCTGGCTGTTGCGCTCGACCTGTTCCATCTCAATCTCCGGAAGTCTTTTCCACTGGCTTATAGCATAGAATGGGGCACTGAACAACCCGGCGATCGATCGAATATAGCGGCGTCGAAATCGCCCCCGGCCCCCAGGGGAAACCAGTCTCCTTGGAGGGGGAACCCGCTTCGCGTTTCCCCCTTCCAACTCTCGCCGCTAAAAGGCCGCGGCTCGCCGCCTCCCTTTCTCGCGCGGGGAAAGAACCTCGCGCTGCGACCAAGAGGGCATACCCCCTTGGATCCCCCGACGATCGGCTCCCCGCGGCAAGCCTCGTGGAGCCGATTGTCCCGTCGGTTCCCCCCGTCTTAAAAACCGACGGGGCCCCCCTCCGCTAGGGGGGCCTCAGGGGCACTTCCGGCGCCGCTTGGAAATCACCCCGTAGGAATGCATCCTGCGATCGACATTTAGGACTTCAGCGCCGGTAGAGGAAGATGCTGTGCTCCTTGCCTTCCATGTCAGCTACCTTATCGGACCGGACCTCTTTAGCCTCCCAGCCGGGAATCCGGTAGTTGTGGGTAACAACGTTCGTCCCCGGCTTGAGCTCGCTCTCGAACTTGGGCCGTAAAAGCGCGTTCGATTCGGGCAGGAGGTAGAGGCTGACCACCGTGGCCCGGCTGATGTCCACTTTCATGGCGTCGGCCTCCCGGAACTCGACCAGCTTTTGAACCCCGGCCTGTTTGGCCCCCTGGCGTGATTCGCGGATGCGCTGCGGGTCGATGTCGATGCCCACGCCGCGACAGCCGAATCTGCGGGCGGCGGTGATGACGATCCGGCCGTCGCCGCAGCCCAGGTCGTACAGGACGTCGGAGGCCTTCACTTCGGCCATGTCCAGCATCTTGTCCACCACCTCCACGGGGGTGACCACGAAAGGCGCCAGGTCTTCAACGCCCTGCCAGCCGTGGGACCCTTCGTAAATCTCGAGCTGGTCATCCTCGTCCAACCGGAAAGAGTAAGGTTTGCCGGGAAAAAGCCGGTGGACGATGGTCCGGCTCGCCCGCTCGAAAGAGATGTCCAGCGCCGCATCGGTGGGCAGGCGGTGGATGGCGCCCGGCTTGATGAGCCGTTTTTGGGGAAGAGTCGGGGAATCGGCCGGGGTGATCTCGTAGCGCACGACATCCGCCGTGACGTTGCGGATGGAAATCTCGCCGACGGCCACCCCCGGCGATCCGGCCTGGCTCTCCGCCGGCCGCTGGGTCAGAAGGATGGTGCCGACGGCAAGCAGCACGATCAAAACGGCAAGACCGATGATCAGCTTTTTCTTCATGCAAAAACACTAGCACGACCCTTCCTTGGCCGTCAAGGAAGCTTTGGCAACGCTCTCCGAATTCCCGTAAAATAGGGTTCGACTATGAAAGCCCTCGTCACCGGGGCCAGCGGTTTCATCGGCAGCCACCTGGCCCAAGAATTGGTCCGAGGCGGCCATGAGGTCCGCGCCCTCGTCCGGCCGACCTCAAACCTCCGCTGGCTGGAAGGGGCGGGCCTGGCCCTCGTCGCGGGCGACCTGCGGGATCAACCCTCCTTGCTGAAAGCCGTGGCCGAGTCCGACGTTGTCTTCCACCTGGGCGCCGTCATCCAGGCCTCGAGTTGGGAGAAGCACCGGACGGTGAACGTCGAAGGAACGGAAAACCTTCTGGCCGCCTGTCTGAAAGCGGCGCCTCGGCTTCAAAGGTTCGTCTTTGTCTCAAGCATTTCGGCCTCGGGGCCGAGCCTCAAAGGCCGGCCCAAAACGGAAGAAGACCCCTGCCGGCCTATTTCCGCCTACGGCCGGAGCAAGCTTGAGGCCGAGGAGATCGTCCGGCGCTACGGGGCCGAATTTCCGGTAGTCATCCTCCGGCCGCCCAACGTCCTGGGCGCCCGGGAAAAAGAAGTTCAGGCCGTGCTCCGGGCGCTGAGGAAACGGCTCAAGCCGCTGCTGGGCATCAAGGACAAGCAGACAAGCTTCATTATGGTCGAGGACCTAGTGGAGGCCATCCTCCTCTGCGCCGAAAAAAAAGAAGCGGCCGGCCAGACCTACCACGTCACCGACGGCCAAGCCTATAGTTGGCGCGAACCTCTGGACATCCTCAGCCGGCTGCTGGGCCGCCGCTGTCTACCCCTGCCCTACGGCCTGCTCTATGTCTTGGCCGGGTCGGCGGAGATCGCTTTCAAGCTGCTGGGCCAAAGGCCTCCCGTCCGCCGCAGCGCGTTGCGCAGCATCCGCGACCACTACTGGATTTTCGACAGCTCGAAGATCGAGCGTGAACTGGGTTTTCATCCGCGGCTGACGCTGGAGGAGGGGCTGCGAAGGATCGTCGCCCAAACTTCGTTTTGAGCATTGTCGCCGGCCGCTGGACGCACCGGGTTAGCGACAGCAAAGCGGCCCTCTTCCCAGGGGCTGCGCCGGAAGAAAAAAAATATGGGGTGGGTCAAACCTCTAGGAAAACGCCCGGCCGGCTGAGCGTAGCATCTCCAAACATGCGATTTACAAGAGGTGTCGGAATCGCCCCCCAGGGCCCCATAGCGGAGGGGGGTCCCGTCCTTGGGACGGGGGGAACCGACGGGACGAGCGGCTCCACAAGCTTTGCCCTGGGGAGCCGCTCGTCGGGGAATCCAAGGGGGTATGCCCCCTTGGTCGCAGCGCGAGGTTCTTGCTCCGCGCGAGAAAGGGAGGCAGCGAGCGGAGCTCGCGTTGGAAGGGGGAAACGCGAAGCGGGTTCCCCCTCCAAGGAGACTGGTTCCCCAGGGGCCCGGGGGGGGGGATTCCGGCACCTATACTGAGAATCACATGAGCGGAGATGCTGCCCCGGGTGAGGAAGGGCCTCGTCAACCCTCAGCAATAAGAAGAGTGCGGGGGTCGAGCTCGAGATGGAGATCGCTCACCGGAAAACCGCGGTCTTTGACCAGCTTCAGCCGGACATGCTCGCCCTCGGACTGAAGGGTGATGAGCACGGCCAGTTCCTCCAGGAAGGGATAGAGGAGACGGGGCACGCCCCGCTCGTCGAACAGCGGGTCGTCGCCCCGGAGGGAGGCGCTGAACCATATCTCCAAGCCCAGCCGGCCGGCAAACTCCCGGAACAGGCGCAGGTCATCCGGCTCCGCCCGGCCGAAGTCGTAGCCGTCCACGATAAGCAGGTCGGCGGCAAACCGGCCGTGGACGATCATGGCCTCCAGGCTCCGCAGGACCTGCTCGGTGCGGGCGGCGTCCTGCTTGAAGTTCATGATGACCCGGTTGCGGATGAGGTCGTCGTGAACCTCGACGGCCAACTCCAGGTCGCGCTTCTTGGCCATCTCCTTGAAAATATCCTCGTACCAATTGATGATGTAATCCACCCGGGCGGCGTAGGAAACATGAATGACGGGCCGGTTCTGGATGAGCCGGTCAGCGGCGATATGGACCAGGCAGGCCGTCTTGCCCACCCCTTTGCGCGAGGCCAACACGCCGATGCTCCCCTTACCCAATCCGCCGTGGATCGAATTCTCCAGGATCCTCAGCGGGCTCCTTTTAATCAGTTCTTCTTTGACCATCGACCTCTCCGGAAACACCTTCCTCTTCCTCCCATGATTGGCCCTTACCTGGCCGACCCTTTGGCCGTCTTCTCCCGGTGCAGAGCGATCAAAGCCTCGGCCACGGCGGCCGGAACGCGCGCGTACTTCAGGAACTCCATGGTGAACTCGGCCTTGCCCTGGGTCAGCGACCGCAGCACGGTCGAATAGCCGAACATCTCGCCCAGCGGCACCTCGGCGTCCACCCGGGCAAAAAGGCCGTCTTCCACCGAACTGACGATGATCCCCCGGCGCTGGTTGATACTGGCGAAAACACTGCCGGCGAACTCCGACGGCCCCTCCACCGAGACCTTCATGATGGGCTCCAGGGCAATGGGCTTGGCCCTCTCATAGGCCTGCCGAAAAGCGCCCTGGGCCGCGGCCTGGAAGGCCAGGTCCGAAGAATCCACGGCGTGGGATTGGCCGTCGGTCAGGACGACGCGGACCCCGACGATGGGGAAGCCGATCAAGCGGCCCTTGCGCAGTGAGGCGCGGAATCCCTTGTCGCAGGATAGAATGAACTCCCGCGGGATACGGCCTCCCTTGACATCGTTCCGGAACTCGTAGCTTCCCTCAGCCAGCGGCTCAAGAATGCCCATGACCCGTCCGTACTGGCCGGCGCCGCCGGTCTGTTTCTTGTGGGTGTAGTCGAACTCGACACGATGGGTGATAGACTCGCGGTAGGCCACCTGGGGCCGGCCCGTCCGGACCTCGGCCCGGTACTCGCGCTTCATCCGTTCGACATAGACATCCAGGTGGAGCTCGCCCATGCCCTGGATGATGGTCTGGTTGGATTCGGGGTCCACATAGGTTTTGAAGGTGGGGTCCTCTTTGCTGAACCGGCCCAGGGCCTTGGCCAGATTATCCGAAGCTTTCTTGTCCACCGGCTCGATGGCCAGGGAGATGACCGGTTCGGGCACATGGATGGAGGTCAAGGCCAGGTTGAGGCCGGGCTTGACGAAGGTATCGCCCGATTGGCATTCGATGCCGAAGAGGGCCATAATGTCGCCGCTGTCCGCCTCCTCGATGTCCTCCATGCTGTCGGCGTGCATGCGGACCAGCCGGCCGACCCGAAAGCGCTGGTGGGAGCGGGTGTTCCAAAGCTCCACTCCCTTGCGCAAGCTGCCCTGGTAGATCCGAATGTAGGTCAACTGGCCGAAGGGGCCGTCTTCGAGCTTGAAGGCCAAGGCCACGGTGTCGGCCGCCGGGTCGGCCTCCAGCTTCACTTCCAGACCATCCTGGTCCAGGTCGATGGCCCTATACTCCACCTCGCTGGGGTTGGGCAGGTAGTGAACCGCCGCATCGAGCAAGGGCTGGACGCCCTTGTTTTTATAGGCCGAGCCCATGAAGACGGGCACCAATTGACGGTTGATGGTGCCGCGGCGGACGGCCCGGCGGATCATGTCCTCGGTTTCCCGGCTTTCCAGTATGGCCGTCGTGAGCTCATCGGAAAACAGAGAGGCTGCGTCCAGCATCTCCTCCCGCAGACGCCGGGCTTGGGTCAGCAGTTCGGCGGGGATGTGGTCCTGGCGGATCGTCTCACCGTCCTTGCCCTCGAAATAGAGGGCCTTCATGGAGACGAGGTCCACCACTCCCCGGAGGTCATCCTCCAGGCCGATGGGCATCTGCATCAGGACTGCGTTCAACCCCAGACTCTCGGCCATCTGGTCCCGAACCTTCAGGGGATTGGCCCCCACCCTGTCCAGCTTGTTGATAAAGGCCAGATGGGGAATCTGGTAGCGCCTGAGTTGACGGTTGACGGTGATGGTCTGCGATTGGACGCCGCCCACCGCGCACAGGACGAGGATGGCGCCGTCCAGCACGCGCAGCGCCCGTTCCACTTCGATGGTGAAATCCACATGTCCGGGCGTGTCGATGATGTTGATGACATGGCCGGCCCAGGCGACGTTGGTGGCGGCCGAGGAGATGGTGATGCCGCGCTCCCTCTCCAGGTCCATGCTGTCCATGGTGGCCCCCACCCCGTCCTTGCCCTTGACTTCGTGCATCCGGTGGATCTTCTTGCAGTAGAAGAGAATACGCTCGGTCAAGGTCGTTTTGCCGGAATCGATGTGGGCGCTGATCCCGATATTGCGCATGCAAGAAATGTCGGTCGTCATGAAAAGCCTTCCCGGTTTTGGATAAAAGGGGTACCACCTCGGATCCCAGCGGCACGCGAGTAAGTGTTTATTATACTCAACCGCGCCGTTTCTGGCAAGGGCCAAAAGGCTCGCCTAAGCATCTCCTCGCGAAGCCCACCGGCCTCTCCGGAGACGCCATCGATCTCTCCCTTGATTGCTCAAGGGGGTCGGGGGGATTAATAAATTTGGGACAAAGCCTGAAGGCGTTTCCGGCTCCCCCATGCGCTGCGGGCGGGCAGGGCCTGGCGTCATACCGCACCTCCGACCTTTAACCAGGCCCCTCCGCCGGCCTTTCCGAAGACGCCACCCTCTTGCCCCCTTGATTCCAAGGGGGCAAGATGCTTCCGAGACCTACTAAGGTTCCATGAAGCTATTTGAGCCCGTCAGACGCTATGGACGGGCGGGTCATAGCGCAGCACCCCCCAGCCAAAACCGAGGCTATGGCTCAGCTCGAATAGCAACAGAAAGGGCAGGGACAAAAGGATATCCTGGAAGGAATCCGCCTGCCGCGCTTGGGAAAAGATTCTTAGGGGGAAACCCGCCATATCGGCCAAGGTCAACTCCAAACGGGAACGGGGCGGTCCGGAAACGCCCCTCCGCCTTGCCTGGCGTTTAAGGGTGAGCCAGGCCTGATAAAAGCCGCTTTGGAAATTTTTCCGGAGGGCGTCCCGAAAAGACAAGCATTCCCCGTGCTCGATTTCTACGGCCGGATTGTAATAGATCGGAATATTTTTTTCGCGCGCGCGATCGGCGAAATCGGCGTCTTCCGCCCGTTTCAGGCAGTCATCAAAACAGCCGACCTGATCGAACACTTCCCGCCTGAAGGCCGCGCCTCCCGACGCTTCCTGCCCATGTCGGACGGTCAAGGCCTCCGGCGTTGCGGGCAGCCGCCGGCCAGCGCTCCTCAACCGGCTGAGCCAGCCATTCTCCCCCTGGCCGACTCCTGGCCGCAAAGAGCCTCGAACATTCGCTTCATAGCGAAAAGCATTGATCCGGCTGGCCGGCGAACTTCCGGTTGAAACGACCTTGAAACGCACGATCTTTGCTTCCGGACGGCATTCAAAAAAATCTACCACAGACCTGATATAATGCGGGGGGAGCCGATAATCATCCGCTACAAAAGCGATGATTTGACCCGTTGAGTTCCTGAGGCCGATATTCCGCGCCGCTGGGATTCCGGAGTGAGCCTGATGGATAGAGCGGAGGTTCGGATGACGCTCCTGCCATGACCGAATGAGGTTTTTCGTTCCGTCCGTTGATCCGTCGTCCACCACCAGTATCTCGGGGAGTTCCTCCCTGGGAGGTTGGTCAGCCGAGGCTTTCTTCCCTTGCCATCCAAGGGGAGCCGCGGGCCTGGGGTTTCCTGAGGAGTCGCCCCTTCCTTGTTGGCTGTAGATAGACTCCAGGCATCTCTGCAACAGGTGCTTGCGATTCCGGGTCAGCACGACCAGGGAAAGAGTCGGCCGAAACGCGGACTTGACCATGTTCGATATAGAAAGCCTTTGCCTAGAACAAAATCGGGTGGGAAACTGTAATCCAGGAAAACATGGATGTCAAGGTCAATCCGAATCCAATTTTTTGAATTTAATTCATTTTATAAACTTAGGAAACCTTTATCAACGCTTCACCGTAGTAATTGGTAAAAGAAGGAATAAATGTATGGGGCAGAGAGAGTAAGGAAAAGGAGTACAAGAGTGAAAAGGACGATTTCAACCCTGATGATTTTGCTACTGCCCTTGTGTTTATCGGCTAAAACAAAGCCCAAAGACCAGACCCCGCCCGCTGCTCCAGCGGCCCAAAAGGTGGTCAAGGCTGTTCGCGCTGTAGAGCCCATCAAAATTGACGGCCGGCTGGAGGAAATAGCTTGGAAGGGTGAGGCCAGCGACGGTTTTACCCAAAACGACCCCAAAGACGGCGAGCCGGCCACCGAACAAACTAAAGTCTGGGTGTCCTATGACGATAAAGCCCTCTATGTGGCGGCCTACTGCTATGACAGTGAGCCGGATAAGATTATCGGCCGCTTGGGCCGGCGAGATTCTCAGGTGGATTCCGACTGGTTTTTGATTGCTGTCGATCCCTACTACGATAAGAGGACGGGTTATCAGTTCGGCGTTAATCCGGTAGGCACGATTACGGACTCCACGCTTTCCAATGACGTGAACGAGGACGATTCCTGGGACGGTGTCTGGGAGGCCAAGGCCGAGGTCAACGGCCAGGGCTGGACCGTAGAAATAAGAATCCCCCTCAACCAGATGCGCTTTCCCAAGAAAGACGAATACATTTGGGGCGTGAACTTCCGCCGGATCATCAAGCGCAAGAACGAAGTGGTGAGCTTCTCCTGGGTGCCCAAGAGCGAGCCCGCTTTCGTCTCGAAATTCGCCCAACTGGAGGGCATCCGGGGCATCAAGCCCGGCCGGCACATCGAGCTCATGCCCTACACCACCGGCCAGGCTCAACTCCGCCCACAAGAGCCGGGCAATCCCTTTGAGACCGGCAAGAGGTTCACGGGCAACGCGGGCTTCGACCTCAAGCTCAGCCTGAAGAGCAACCTGACGCTGGACGCCACGGTCAACCCCGACTTCGGCCAGGTCGAGGTCGACCCGGCCGTCATCAACCTCTCGGCCTACGAGACCTATTTTTCGGAGAAACGTCCCTTCTTCATCGAGGGCGCCTCGATCTTCGACGGCTTCGGCCGGGGGGGGATATATTTAAACGCAGGTTTCAACTGGCCCAATCCGACCTTTTTCTACAGCCGGCGCATCGGCCGGGCCCCGCAAGGCTATGTCACCGAAGACGGCTATACCCGCCTCCCCGACCGTTCGACCATTTTAGGCGCGGCCAAGGTCACCGGCAAGCTGGGGACCTGGAATATGGGCCTCATCAGCGCCCTGACCGCCAGCGAGTTCGGTGAGATCGATCAGAGTGGCACGCGCCTCAAACAGGAGGTGGAGCCCTTCTCCTTCTACGGAGTGTTCCGCGCTCAGAAGGACATCGATAAGGGACGGAGCGGCATCGGCCTCATAGCCACCAGCGCCCTGCGCAACACCAACAGCTCAGCCACTCTGGACGGCATCCTCAACCGCAACGCTTTCAGCCTGGCCGTGGACGGCTGGCATTTCCTGGACAAAGACCGCAACTGGGTCATCGGCGGCTGGCTGGGCGGCACCCGGGTCGAGGGCTCTGCCCAGGACATCCTCCGTCTCCAGTATTCCTCCATGCATTACTACCAGCGGCCGGATGCCGACCACCTCAAAGTGGACGCCAATGCGACCTCCCTTACCGGTTGGGGCGGCAAGTTCTCCCTGGCCAAGCAGAACGGAAACTGGCTGGGCCTGGCCTCGATCGGCGTCCTGTCCCCGGGTTTCGACCCCAATGACCTGGGGTTCCAATACGGCGCCTCCGACATCATCAACGTTATGGCCCTGCCCGGCTACCAGTGGACCAAGCCGGGCAAGGTTTTCCGCTACGCCCTGGTTGTCGCCGGCTACGGCCGCAATATGGATTTCGGCGGCAACAAGTTCTGGGAATTGGGCATCGCCCTTTTTCAGGCTCAGCTCTGGAACTTCTGGAATCTAAATATGGAGATAGCCTATAACCCCGAATCCCTCAGCAAAACCCTCACCCGAGGCGGCCCGATGGCCCTCATCCCCTACGGCTACCAGGTAGATGGTTACCTGTCCACCGACAGCCGTAAGCCGGTGGTCATGGAGGGCTCGTTTTATACGTACGTTCGTCCCACCACCGGCGCCGAATGGAGCGTCTACTTCGGCCTGCGCTGGAAGCCGGCGCCGAACATCAACGTCTCTATAGGGCCTTCGCTGGGGTTTGAAAGAAACGGCATCCAGTGGGTGACCCGGGTGACAGATGCGACCATGACTTCCACTTTCGGCCGCCGTTATATCTTCGGCCGTCTCGACCAGAAGACCATCGCCACCGATATCCGCCTGGACTGGACTTTCACTCCGCGGCTTTCGCTCCAGGCCTACCTTCAGCCCTTCCTGGCTGTGGGCAAGTTCGGTGAATTCAAGGAGCTGGCCCGGCCCAAAAGCTTCGACTGGAACATCTACGGCCAGAACGGCTCGACCATCGAATACGCCGACGGGGCCTATTTCGTGGACCCGGACGGCGACGGCCCGGCGACCCTGTTTGCCTTCGGCAACCCAGACTTCAACTATAAGTCCCTGCGCGGCACGGTCGTCCTCCGCTGGGAGTACCTGCCCGGCTCACTGTTCTACTTTGTCTGGACCCAGAACCGGGCCGATTATGCCCACCCCGGCGATTTACAATTCCGCCGCGACCTAGGCGACCTTTTCACCGCGCCGGGCGACAACATTTTCCTCTTCAAAGCCTCCTACCGCTGGAACATGTAAGCCAAACGAGGGGCCGCCCTAGCCGGAATCCTTTTGGCCGGGCTCTGCCACGGGCTGTTCAACTTCCTCACCGCATCCTCCAAGTTGCGTTTTTTCGGAGCCCTGCTCATCCTCGGTCTATGGATCTGGGTCATCGTCAAGCTGGAAGCCCAAAAGAGAAAGAAACGGAGCGATGCCTGCTAGGGATAGGGGATCAGAGAACTATTAATTGTCTTTCGGCAGGGACCGCTGCTGGCGGCGGTAGGAAATAGACTCCAGGATTTGCTTGAACCGGGGAAGGTCCCGAAGGGAAGCCAGCAGGGGGTCGCGACGGAACCAGCCGTCACGCTCGTCGCCGTTGCGGACTGCTTTCTCGAGCCAATCCAGGGCTGGCTGGGGTTCTCCCTGGACCGCATAGAATTCTGCCGGCGTCAGGGTCGACCAGATAGCTAAGGCGGCGTATTTTAGAGATTCAGCATCCATTTTTTTCAGAGCTTCGTTTTTCTTTCCTTCTAAGGCCAACAAAAGCGCCCAGGTCATATTGATATCGTGGCTTGGCCGGTTTCCCGCGGGAAGGCCTTCCAGGAGCAGGCGCGCCCGGCGCAAATCCTTAGCGTTGATGAACGTTCGCGCCATTTTTTGAATGGCATATATGTTTTGAGGATCCTGCTCCAGGATTTTCTCATATTCTCTAATCGCCGCGGGATCATCACCCTCCGTGTGCAAGATATCCGCCAGACTCATCCGGGCGGGGAAAAACAGGGGGTCCTGTTCCAGGAGCTGATTAAACAGAGTTTTCGCGGAAGCAGTATCGCCGTTCGCCTTGTGGTAATTGCCCAGCCAAATTTTTGCGTCCATTTCCCGGGGGTCGATTTTGAGAGCTTTTTCAGCCTCTTGGACCACCAACTCCTTTCGACCCTGGTATAAATAGAGAGCCGCTAGGCTCGAGTGAGCTCTGGCTGTATCGGGGTCGTTTTCGAGCGCCCTCCGGAGCTCTTCCTCGGCCTTGTATAAGAAACTTGAGTCGTTGGAGTAGCCGCTGTCGATCTCCAGCACAAAGGTAAACCCATACCAGGCCCTTGCTTCAGCGAACTGGGGGTCATCTTCAAGGGCGCGCTCCAGCATCTTCCTGGCCCTCTGAAGATCGAATTGGTGGGTGACGAACATCATCGCTTTTTCGAAATATTCGTTAGCTTCAGGAATCAGCGAAGCGCGGCCGCCCGTGCTGACAGTGGCTTGGCCCCCTCTCGTTTTTTGGGGAAGGCTTCGTTTTGACATGAAAGTCAATATCGCGACAAGCGCCGCGATCAGGGCCGCACCCAAAAGAATCCCGTTCCTCAACCTGCGCCGGCCCCGGGATACAGGGGCGGCCAGGCCGGCGACGCCCTCGGCCGCTAGGGCCTCCAGAGCCGCCCGGATTTCACTGGCCTGCTGGAATCGACTCTCCGGATCCTTCTCCAGGCACTTCAGGACGACAGCGCTCAGGCCGGCCGGCACTGGGGGGGGAAGCGAAGCTGGCCTATCGTGTAAGATAGCGGAGGTAAGCTCAAAGGCTGTCTGCCCCTCGAAGGGCAGCCTCCCCGCGGTCATCTCGTACAGCATTACGCCCAGGGACCATATATCGCTCCGGGCGTCTGCCGGTTTTCCGCGAAACACTTCGGGCGCCGAGCAACACATCGTGCCCATGAATGATCCCGCCTGGGTAATGGACTTTTGAGAAGGCCCCGCCTCTCCCGGCGCTTTATTCTCCAGACGCTTGGCCAGGCCGAAGTCCAGGATCTTCGCCCTTCTCTCCGGCGTGATAATCACATTGGCCGTCTTCAGGTCGCGATGAATGATCCCCTGCTCATGGGCATATTGAAGCGCCCCGGCGATCTGAACTCCATAGTACACGACATCCTCAAGCGGCATGGATTCGGAGCGAGTTATCTCGCCCAAAGAGCGCCCGGCGACGTACTCCATGGCGATGTAAGGCGTTCCTCCTTCCTCGCCGATTTCATAGATGGTGCAGATATGAGGATGGTTGAGGGCCGAGGCCGTCTGTGCTTCTCGGAGGAAGCGTGCCTGATGGTCCGGCTCTCCGAGCAGTACGGAAGACAGAAATTTTAAGGCGATCGTCCGCTTGAGCTTGGCGTCCTCGGCTTTGTAAACAACTCCCATGCCTCCCCGGCCAAGCTCTTCGATAATATCGTACTTTCCGGCGATCAGGCTTCCCTTGGCGAATCCCGTGACCTGTTTTTGGATCGTCCGTGTAAAGGAAAAAGGCATGTCGGCGGAGACGTTGAGCCGGGAGCCGCATTTCCCGCAAAAGGAGGTGTCGGCGGGGTTGTCAGAGCCGCATTGAGGGCACTGCATTTCCCATTATTCCTATGATCCCCGGTATTTTGATGGTAAGAGAATAGCAAGTGACATAAAAAGAGTCAATTTCGGCCTTATTTGCTAAAATAAGGGTATGACCTCTTACCTGGAAGGCCTGTTCTTTCTGGCGGCCATGGCCTGCGCCCTGGCCCTCTACCTATTCCTTCGTCTCCTGGTGGACCGCGCCTTCGCCTCCCGGGGAAAAACAACCGGCCTTTTTCTATCGCGGCTCATCCTGCCCGTCGTCCTCCTGGCCGCCACCCTGGCCTTCAAGAT
>Ga0315293_10000097_pt1 | contig 68793 bp, 132 predicted proteins | sample YL17G13_20_MG_FD_203071 | JGI IMG/M metagenome (GOLD analysis project Ga0315293, IMG submission 203071) | Sediment microbial communities from Yellowstone Lake, YNP, Wyoming, USA - YL17G13_20 | ecosystem: Environmental > Aquatic > Freshwater > Lake > Sediment | place: USA: Wyoming | collected...
CCGGCTTGCCCTGTAGGCTAGCTTGTCCGGCTTGCCCTGTAGGCTAGCTTGTCCGGCTTGCCCTGTAGGCTAGCTTGTCCGGCTTGCCCTGTAGGCTAGCTTAATACTTTATACTTAAGAAAAACTATAAAATAACACTTTAATACTTAATATCTCTTATATCACTTATGTTATACTTTTTTATGGTTTTTTATGTAACCTATTGAAAATACAACACTTTATAACTTTTGATTTTCAAATTTTATATAACTTATTGATATTATTATAACTTATGTAAAATCTCGACGCTATCAGTATACTTTTTATTGTAACTTATTGGTATTACAATACTTTATAACTTTCACTTTGTAAAATTGCTATAACTTATTGGCAATATATAATGTTATAACAATTCTCGACGATAAAATAAAATAAAATATCCCATAAATATCAATAAAATATAAGATAATCACATATACAAAAGCACACTTGGCAAAGAATTACTGAATATGATGATGTGTGAAGGCAAGTTTACATGCTTGGCTTGCTATCCATGCCTATCTTTATCTTAGCATTACTTATGTAATTATACTTAATACTTATGTGATTTTATCCTCTTTATTTTCAATACTTTACATCATTTTAGGATTTTATTTAAGGATTTTTTAACCTGCTGGCATTATTTTAAAAAATTCTTGTAAAGTATTGTATTTTGAATGACTTATAGCAATTTAGACCATACTTTAACATAGGCACAAGCCTAGCCTCAATATTTTAGGTTTATATATCAATTCTTAGTATATCTTTATGGGTGTTTTGATTATACTTTTGGGGTTTTTCTGTATCTTTTTTATTTACAATACTTTAGACACTTTGATTTTCTTTGATTTAATTATTTTTAAATGTTATAACTTCTTTATTTGCAATACTTTATAGCCTTGACTTTTTCAAAGAAGTATGCTATACTTAATCATAACAAAAAGGGGATAAAATGAAAAGATTATTTGTAACTTTTTGGATTAATGATGTGGGGAATTATATGCTGACTTCCGTAGGGCATAATTCAAGGTATACTTTAAAATTTAAAGAATCGGAAGATAGAAAAATAATACTTTCTGAAAATTTTATAAGGGCTTTTAATGAAATTTGGGCAAAATATTATGGTATTATACAGCAGGGAAAAGAGGGTTATTTATATAAAGGAGAAATATCCATAAATATTTGATTTTACTTAATCTAATATTAACACTTTAACAGGAGGTTTTTAAAATGAAGAATAAGTTTTTACTTTATACAGTTTTAGCTTTGTGTTATCCAATGGATAGTAAATATGATGTTTTTGAATATGCTAAATATTTATGCTTTATTTGGAGATTTTCGCTTGCTTTTGTTAAAAGTTTTAAGTTTTGTAAATGCTCAAGCAACCTATTTAAAACAAGCGGTTTTCAAATTGGGTGTTTTCAAGCGTGTTTTTGGAAAGATTAAATATAATCCCAAAGTATGCCAAAGCATACCCAAAGGCTTTATATAATAGGGAAGGCACTTTACTTTACCAGAAGGCTTGACTTTTAGGGTTTTATATGCTATACTTTACAAAGGAGGCTATTTTAATGAAACTAATTAATTCTATTGATGAAATAACAGAGCAAGATGTTATAAATAAGGAGAAGCTTATCACTCCAAAATCTCAAAGATGGTTTGAAATTAAAAAAGGCAAAGAAGGATATACCGTATACGGAATGATTTGCGGAAGTACTCCTAATTTTGTTAGTAGGAATAATGAAGTAATATTTTATAAGACTTTAAATAATGTTAAAAGAGGCCTTAAAAGATTTGTTATTAATGGATATTGGGGATTTGGAAATAGATTTTAAAAAAACAAAGGACAAGAAAAATGAAATATATTTGGAAAAACTCTAAAGGGCAATATTCAAATGGGGAAACTTTATATATTAAAAATTTTCCTTGTGGGGAATATTCATGGGATAGTTGTAGACCAAAAAACTCTGATATTCCTCCTTATCAAATATCATCTAGTTTTAAATTAAATATTAAGACAAGTCATTTTAATACAGTTGAAGAAGCCAAAGAAGTCTTAGAAGAATTAACTACACAATTTATTAATTATTTAATTAAAGAATAAAGGATAATCCCATGTATAATAACTTAATAATTAGAGTAGATAAGGTTAAGGATTTGATACTTCTACGCAATAGGGAGAGTGTATACTTTATTTTTCGCTTTGGCCAGAGTATATTTAATGGGCTGGATTATGATTTAGTATCAGATGAATTTAACAAGATTTTGAATAGTTAAAAATATCCTACTTACCTTGACAAAACGGGTTTTATGTGGTATACTTAGGAGAGTTTAACTTTAACAAGGAGAAAATTAAATGGAAAATCCTATTAAAACGATTGAACAAGCTGGCTTTATAGGCGAGATTTATCAAGATGATTGTCAAGAATCTCCTAGAGATTGGGATAATTTAGGAAAAATGGTATGTTGGCACAACAGATATACTTTAGGGGATGAAAAACTTTTAGAACAATATTCAGAATCTAAAGAGTGTGGGTTTAAAAATTTAACAGAAAATTGTTCAGGATGGGATGAGGTAGAAGAAGTTTTAAAAAAAGAATTTAAAGCGGTTGTCATTCTTCCATTATTCTTATATGACCATTCTGGTATTTCAATGAAAACCTACCATCATGGACAACACGCTGGATGGGATGGGGGTTATGTAGGCTTTATTTATGCAACAAAAGCCGATATACTGAAAGAGTATTCAGTTAAGAGAATATCAAAATCTTTAATAAAAAAGGCAACAAAAATTCTTGAGTGTGAAGTTGAAACGTATAATCAATACTTAACAGGGGATGTTTATACGTTTTGTATTGAAGATAAAGAAGGCAATCTTGTTGATAGTTGTGGAGGATTTTATGGAATGGATTATTGTATTAAGGAAGTTAAAAGTCAAGTGGAGTATTACATAAAGGAAAGAGCAGAAAATTTAAAGGCAACAAAAGCTTTAGTATTTGGATAAAATAAGGAGAAAAAACTAATGAAAATCTATTTAAAAAATGAACAAAATCTATGGCAATTATACGCTGGCGTCGTTTTACAAGCACGTTTAAAAATCAACGGGGTTAAACTCGGCGATGGGGTCAAGCTTGGTAATGGGGTCACGCTTGGTAATATGGTCAAGCTTGGTGATGGAGTCACGCTTGGTAATAGGGTCAAGCTTGGTAATGGGGTCACGCTTGGTAATGAGGTCAAGCTTGGGGATGGGGTCAAGCTTGGTGATGGGGTCACGCTTGGTGATTGGGTCACGCTTGGTGATTGGGTCACGCTTGGTAATGAGGTCAAGCTTGGTGATGGAGTCACGCTTGGTAATAGGGTCAAGCTTGGTAATAGGGTCAAGCTTGGTGATGGAGTCACGCTTGGTAATAGGGTCAAGCTTGGTAATAGGGTCAAGCTTGGTGATGGAGTCACGCTTGGTGATGGAGTCACGCTTGGTGATGGGGTCAAGCTTGAAAAAACCTATACTATGGCGGATTTAATTGCTGGTAGTTTGGGGCAATATCCTATTAATGGTAAATATATTTTTTATAAAAGAGTAAATAAAATATCACAAGGTAAGTATTCTTCTTGTTATGATAATAATTTTATTTATGAGGATAATAAAGTTGCAAAGGTTGAAAATCCTAATTTGGATGTAACTCAATCTTGTTCATCGGGTATTCATGCTTCTATTCCATTTTATACAAACGGAGGAGATACTTTAATTGCAGTAGAGGTTAAATTTGATGATATTATTACTTGTTTAGGAGGAAAAGTTAGATGTAAGCAAGTTAAAGTAATTGGAGAAGTAAAATAAGAAAGGAAAAAACTATGATTAAACAAGGTGATGAAATTTGGGAATTGGTTTGTATTACTTCTTGCGAGTATAATCCTAATGAGTTGGAAGAAATTACTTTAGGTTATTATTCTTCACAGGAAAAAGCAAATGAGCAGAAGGATATATGCGAAAAACAAGCAGAGGAAAACTATCAAGACTTAACTTATGATGTTAGGAAACACAGGGTAATTTTATAAAAAGGAGAAAAAATGATTAAGAAAGAAATTATTGAAAATGATAATGAACATATTATTATTTATTCAAATGAGCCTATTAGACTTGAGATAATTGGAAATTTTGTTTTGCATGGGTATAAAGGAACAAAGATTAATACAAAGCAAGAGCCTTGTATATTCCACGATACGGAAGAAGAAAGGCAAGGTAAATTAAATGAAACCTATTGATATTTTAACTAATGGGAAACATAGTGAGGATATTAGAAAAGGTGTTTGTACTTTTTGCGGAAAAGAAGTTAAAACTTTTAGAAATGCTTTAAGTGAAAAAGAGTATAAAATATCTGGATTTTGTCAAGAATGTCAAGATAAAGTTTTTGGTAAGGATTAAAAAAGGAGAAACTACAATGAAATGGCAATTAACAGATTATGATAATCAACAATATGGCAGATGTATAAATGATAATGAGTTTGAGTTTAAGGAATTTAATCGAGAGTCTTATAATTTGGTGGATGAATTAGTAAATTTAGGAGAACAGGGCTTCTATGATACTTATTTTAATCTTGATGAATACTGGGTTATTGAAAGAGTAAATTTAAAAGACTATACTTTAGAAGAACAAAGGCATTATTGCTCGGCTTATTATCCAGAAAAAGAATTTAAAGACTTAACTAACTGGATAATTGCCGAATGTATCTTTGAGCAGGAATTGTCAGGACTTTATTAAAATAAATAAAATTCCTTTAGCCCCTTGACAAACACTTAAAAATATGCTATACTTACTTATGGCGTAAAATAAAATGGAAGGAAATTCTTATGCGAAATAGTTATGTCTTAAATGTATATAACTTTGGCAAGAATAGAAGTAAGAAAGTCTTTGATATGAAATGCAGATTATTACCTAGAAAAGATAAAGAGGAATACAAAGAATATAAACTTATACTTAAAACTATTTATGGATTTAAGAGGGTAATGTAAAAAAAGAAAACAAAGCGTATAAAGTTGTAATCTTAAATAATAAAGGAGATACCTACTCTAAAGATTTTAAAATAGGGATGAAGTAGATATTTATATACTAGAGGAAGCAGAAAAAGGTATTAAGAAGGTTATTATTACCGATGTTATTTATCCAAACGATAGAGAAATAATTAATTTTTAAAAAGGAGGATTTAAAATGTGGCTTTTAATTATTGTTTTATTAGTATGTATTATACTCCTATGGTTTAAATTGTTAGACAAGGATGTCGAATATTTAGGCGCAATTTCATCATTGCAACTGGAAATAAAAATTAAAAATAAACGTATATGGAATCTTGAAAATGAAATTAATAATTTAAAAAATCAACCTAAGCATGAGCCAGGAGTTTAATAAAGGACTAGGCAATGGAAAAAGTCTGTATTAAAAATCCGCAGTTGACTACAAAAGCCTTAGATTATATACTTAAACAGGGTAGAAATACTTTTGATGATATGATTAAGGATTTAATTGCTCAAAAGAAAAATATTTATAAGGAAGGCTGGATAAAAGGAAAGATTAAAATGGGATAAAGAACAGCTTGGGTATAAGGCCTTATTATGGAATAATAAAAAGGAAGGCCTCTTTAAAATATATAAATACTTTTTAAGATAAGGAAAAATAAAATGGAGAAGGATTATATTTGTAAACAATGTGGTACTTTATATACCTTAGTTGATTTAGAAGATAATTTTGATGGTACTTGTATGTGGTGTTCTTGCCCTTTAGAAAGTTTACATACAGAGTCGTTTTATAATATGAAAACACTAGGAAAAGAACAACCAGAATTTGCTTCTAAAAGTAGGGAATTAAGTGCCATGATATATAATTTGAGAGTATATCATATGGAGGATGTTTGGCATAGCATTGAATTACTAAAGAAGGTAAGGGATAGGGCAAGGGAACGTAAATTATTTTTTGAGGCTTTAAAAATACTAGGAAAAAAGTTTGACCTTGACAAAACCTAAAAAAATATGTTATACTTATTTCAGCTTAAGAGGATGTGCTTATGTTTATAAATGCAAAGCGGGTGAAAATTTATGTAAAAGAGCACGAGAAACAAATTAGTAAAAGGGCAATGGAAGCTCTAAACGCTAAAGTTATAACTATATTACTCTCTGCAATACATAATACTGGGCATTTTCGTAGGATTACTGAAACTGAAATAAATTTTACAAAATCATAATGTTTAATTGAGAAAAAGAATCAGCAATACATAACGCAAGGGGATTTACACGTATTCATCCTACAGAGATTAACTATGCAAAGGAGAATTAGAATGAAGCAAGAAATTATTACGTTTAGAAACATGGATGATTATAGCTTAGGTAATTTAAAACAGCAAGAACCATCTTGTTTCAACAGCATAATAAGAGTAATTAAGTATAAAATAACTATTGAAGAAATACAAGAGCCAAAAGAGCTTATTTGCGAGAGATTAGAAAAACTTTATGTAGAATGTGATGATTGGCGTAATAGAGAAGCATTGGATAGCGTAGCTAAAAAGTATAAATATAACTTTAAAGAAGCCTTTGGAAGTAAAAGAGGATAAAATGAGTAAAGATGAAAAAAGAAATACAATAGCAGGACTAAAAAGACTTAGAAAAAGAAGTGGTGAAAAACCTACTTACGAATGTGGTAACTGTAGTTGTAAGAGATATTCCCCTTGTACTTGTATGAAGAAGAAAGGATAATACTAAAAATGTTTAACTGGGAAAAGGAATTTGTAGCTTATGACTTAGAAGATGCAGTTAAACGCTGTGTGAAAGTATGTGGTGTTGAGGGTTGCGAGGATTTAGCTCATAGGGTATTAAATAAAATGCCTACTTTCAAGGATAAGTTTCTTGAAACTTTATATAACTTATATAAATTTGGAGGAACAAAATGAAAATAGAATTAATCAAAGAAAGAATACTTAAAAATGGGGATAGTGTCCTTACTTTTGAATTTGATGCAGAAGTAAGGCAAGTTATTGAACAAAAGTATAATAAAAAGTATTCTAATAGTTTGGCTAAGTTATTTATACTAGACGCTTTAAAAAATTCTTTATTCAATGAACTAGATAAAGATTTTGAAAAAGCCAAAAGGTTAAATAAAATAAAAGGAGGAATAACAAAATGAAAACTTACTTAGCAAGATTTATGCGAAGTTACTATTAGGAATTAACCAATAAAAAATAAACAAAAATAAAAGGAGGAATTGAAATGCAATTTCATAAATCTGCCAACGGGGAATTACGTCTTGAGTTTTCATCAGATAAAAAAGAAGTGGAAGTTTATATTGGAAGTTGGTTTTTATGTTCAGTAAACATTGATGACATTTCAAAAGAAGCCAAAGAATACTTATTTGAATAATAAAAAACTAAAATACCAAAAGGAGAGACACAATGAAAAAGTTTTTATTAATTGCAGTAGCAGTATCAAGTTTGTTGTTTGCTTCAAAGGTCTATGCAGGTGGCGTAACAGACAACAATAATGGGAACAAGGGATACATCCTAGTTTCTACAGGTGAAGATAATGGTGCTAATAGTATCGGCCATTGGACAGACCCTTCGTTTTTGAAAGGGGATACTGGGGAACGTGGAGAGACGGGGGCTACTGGTCAAGATGGGCAGGGTGGTAGAGATGGTATTGATGGGCAAGCTGGTATCAATGGGCAAGATGGGCAAGCTGGTATCAATGGGCAGGATGGGCAAGTTGGTCTGGATGGGCAAGATGGGCAAGCTGGTATAAATGGGCAGGATGGTCAAGCTGGTATTAATGGGCAGGATGGTCAAACTGGCGTAGCTGGACAAGTGGGTGAAGTAGGAAAGACAGGAGATACTGGTACAATGGGAGAAAAAGGCAACGCAGGTGATAAGGGCGAGGAAGGAAAAAAAGGAGAACAAGGCCTTCAAGGAGAGCGTGGTAAAGGCTTAGAAGATAGGGTAGAACTTATTGGAGAAGTTAGACTTTTAGATACCAAACGAACTACTTGGTCTGTATATGCTGGTCATGATGTTAATAATAAGGTAGGTATCTTTGGTGCTAAAGTAGTTGTGAAATTAGGTAGGAGTTATGAAGAACGTCGTTTAGATGACTTAGAAGCAAGATTAAATATACTTCAACCTCAAACTACAAATGAAAATATTGAGGTTGTTCCAACAACAACGGGGTTTAGGATTCAAGTAAATAAATAAAGGTTAAATATATTGGGAAGGTGGAAAGAACTTCCACCTTCCTTTATATTTTTAATAATAATATGAAAACTAAAAAATGTATTAGTTGTTTAAAAATTTTATATCTAAATCAATTTAATAAAGATAAGTATCAAATTGGTGGATATTCTAAGTATTGTAAAGTTTGTTCTAAGCAAGACCAAAGAAAGAGATATAAAACTTTTCCTGAATACCATATTTTATCAACAATTAAAGCAAGATGTTATAATCCTAAAAATATTTCATATAAATGGTACGGATTAAAAGGAATTAAATGTTTAATTACAAAAGAAGAAATAAGATATTTAATGACTAGAGATGATTATTGGAATTTAAAACAGCCTACTATTGACCGTAAAGATAATGATGGAAATTATACTTTTGATAATTGTAGGTTTATAGAAAAGATTGAAAATGTTAGTAAAGCGACCAGTAAAATAATTTTACAATTTGATAAACAAAATATTTTTATTAAAGAATATAATAGTGTAATTATAGCTTCTCAAGAAACAAGGGTAAATTATTCAAATATTAGAGGTTGTGTTCAAGGCAGACAAAAAACTGCTGGTGGTTTTATTTGGAAATATAAATAGACAACTAATTTAAGGAGTAAATTTAATGGAACGCAAATTAGCCCATATTGAAAGGATTGTTAAAATATCCCCCATCCCCAATGCAGATAAGATTGAGAAGGTACAAGTATTAGGATGGGAATGTGTAGCCAAGAAGGGCGAGTTTAAGAAAGGCGATTTAGTTTGCTTTATTGAGATTGACTCAATGATTCCCAAATGTATTTGGTCAGGCTTTCTTTGGAGAGAAGGAGATACTAAAGACAAATACAGATTGAAAACCTGTAAGCTTAAGGGGCAAGTTTCACAAGGGTTGGTTTTACCTATTTCAATTCTTAGTTATTATAGTGAGGATGTAGATAGTAAAAGTGTTTTACAAGAAGGAGATGATGTAACTCAATTACTGTGTATAGAAAAATATATCCCATATATTCCTGCCAATCTTCAAGGAGAAATTGAAGGAGATTTTCCTTTCTTTATTCCAAAGACAGATGAAAATAGAATACAAGCATACCCGCAATTATTGGATATTATGAGAGGAAAGGAAGTTACTATTTCGGAGAAATTAGACGGGACAAGTGCTTCGTATTTTTTAAAGGATTTACACTTTGGAGTTTGTAGCAGGAATAAAGAATTAAAGCTCAATGATAATAATTTATATTGGAAAATAGCAAAGCAATATGATATAGAGAATAAATTGAATTGGCTTAATAAAGAGTCGGGAGGAATAGAATTTGCAATACAGGGGGAAATTATTGGTCAAGGTGTTCAAAGTAATAAATATAAATTAGAGGGTAATAGGCTTTATGTTTTTAATGTTTATAATATTAGTGAGCATAAATATTTAGAACATGAAGAAATGCAAAAGTTTTGTGAGAGTTTACAATTAACTTGTGTGCCCCCACTTGGTCAAATTATTTTGAATCATACGGTAGAGGAATTAGTAGAATTATCCAAAGGGTATACGTTATTAAATCCAGAGCAAATTTGGAGAGAAGGAATAGTAGTTAGAGGAATTAAAGAGGAAGTAATTGAAAAGTATGGAAGATTTAGTTTCAAAGTTATCAATTCAAATTTCTTACTTAAGTATGAGGATAGTTAAATGAAAAATTTAATAATAAAAATCATCTTATTATTGATTATCATTCTTTCTTTAGTAGATATAAAAATTGCTAAGGGAGAAGAGGTAGGGATAGCTTCTTACTACACCGTTAAATCTTCAAGTAACATAACGGCAAGTGGAGAACAGTTTAATGAGGCTGATTTAACCTGTGCTTCAAATGATTATCCTTTTAATACAATGTTAAAAGTTACTAATATAAATAATGGAAAATTTATTTTTTGTCGGGTAAATGATACTGGAAATTTTAAAAAGTATGGAAGAATAATAGACCTATCTCCTAAAGCATTTAGTGAATTAGCAGATTTAAAAGAGGGCGTAATTAAAGTAAAAATTGAGCCAATCTCATCTAGCAAAGTATTAGTTAGTAAACAAAAGATATACCCCGATTATATTAAAACTCCACAGGATATTGAAAATTGGCTTATTAAAGAAGGGTTTAAATATGTATCAGATAAGACTAGAGAGGATAGTTGGAAAACCCCAGAGCATACAATAAAAGGCATGGCTGGAGATTGCGAAGATGTAGCTATCCTCACAGCACTTATCTTAGAGGATTTAGGATATACTAATGTAATGCTTATTGCTATTTATGGAAAAGATTTAGCTCATTGTATTTGTTGGTTTCCGGAGTTTGACGGAACTTGGAGTTTCTTTAGTACAGGGATAGATAAAAATGGCCACAGTAAATTTTATTTTAATTGCAAACTTAGTAATCCTTTTAAAATTTTGTATTTATATTTTCCTGAATGGACAAATATTAAAATATGTACAAAACAAGGTTATCAAATAAAAACATTTTATAGAAAAGATATAGAGAAAGGAGTTAAAAAATGAACTATCGAATAACAAAAGGAGATTTGGAAATTACAAAAAATGTTTTAATGCAGTTGTCTTTGGATACTTATAAAAACTTAGAAAGAGAAAAGAAAACCATAAAGTACGATACCGATTGTCCTAGTTATGACGCATACCAAGCATTAGTGGATTCTCTTTGTTTTGTAGATAATTATAAGAAGGCCTTGACAAAGTAGGGTTTTATATGTTATACTTAATATAGGAGATAAGCTATGTCTAATGAAAATAATGTTTATTTTGACCAGCTTTTAGATGATATAAAAATTGTGTCAAAGGCTATTAAAATTGCTAAAGAGGAACATAATCCGTTTAACAGAGTATATGCTTGTAATTTAGTTAATGACTTATTGTTACGGTTGTCTAGGGATGTTACAGAGTTTGTTTCATCTTTAATTCAGCAGGATTATAAAAAATTATTATTTGATATAGATATTATAAAAGATGGAGTGCAAATAATGAGGGATGAAAACAATATTGATAATAGAAATTTTGCTTGTTCTTTAATAGAAAAGTTAGTTAATAAGTTATATAATGATATGGAAGAAATGAAGGAACTAAGAAAGGATTCTTAATGACTAATCAAGATTTTATATATAATGCTTTCTTTAGAAAAAACCCACCATCCATACTAAGGTTGGCTTGTATACAATTAAAGAGAGAAGGCGTAGACTTTACAAATCAAGAAACCTGGGACGAAACATGGAATTTAATTTGGGACAGGGCAGAATATATGGTTAAACATCTTTCTAAAACAAAAGAGTCTAGGGATTTGCATATAAGACTTTTAAATGAAAGAACCTTAGATAGACTTTAAGCGAGGATAGATGAATACATATATTTATAAGTATTTTAATATTGGTATTTTTTATCTAACTTTTTATAAATTAGGAAATAGACTGTCTATAATTTTTGAAATTCACACAAAAAATTGGAGATGATGTATGCAAAGTCTATGGTCAATATCTGTAGAAGATTATTTTGAGGTGGTAAGACGAGCAAAAGAAGCTGGCATAAAAGAAGGCGAGTCAATGGAAGAAATATTCATTGCCTACATGAAAGAACAAAATAAAAAGCCAATAGGGTCAAGCGAACTCTCAATGGACGAGTTATTAAAAGAGGGTGCTTCACATGGACAAAAAATTTTAGGAATGGAAACAGATAAAGAAGGAAAAACTAAATACAAAATTGTAAAAAAGAAAGAGGAGGAACTCTAAATGTATCAAGGACAAAAAGTTATAGTAAGTGCTATTAGTAATATGGATAAGGTTGCTCTTTTGAGGGCAGTAAATGAGGTCATTGCTAAGATGGAAGTCATTGATGTTCAATATGTTACAGTGCAAAAAGAACCTTGTGTTGTGGAGTATACAGCAATTATAACTGTAAAGGGGTAGATGTTACTTTAATCGTTCAACCTAGCTAATCCTAACGTTAAATAGGCATACTGTAGGAGTGTTTCTAATCTATTAAAAAGGAGTAAAATATGAGTTGGTTTATTGAGGTACGGGATTCAAAAGGAGACTGGTCGGCTATTGCGTGTTTTGTAAATGAGTGCGATTGTGAAGATTGTAAAGCGTTTTTAGCAGAGAAATATGAGGATTGCGAGTTTAGGGTGATAAAAGATGATGAATAATATTAAAATTATATGGAGTAATAAAATTCCAAATAAGGTGGGTAATTATCTTACTAGAAATAGGGTTGGGAATATTTCTAATACGCAGATTACTGAAAAAGATTTAATTATTCAAAAAGAAGATGAAACTTGGTTAGGTGGAGTATCCTATTCACAACCTTATGTAGAGGACTTTAATGAATAAAATAAAACAATGGTTACTTAATTTTTTAAAATCTTTTAAAATAACAGGACTTCCTGCAATTATTGGCTTTGTAGGGGCTTATGGCGGGCAAGAAAATAAGTGGGTAAGGAGAATAGGAATCCCACTAATATTTACAATCTGTGCATTGATTGAGCTAAGGAGTTTATGGGTTATTTTCTTGATGAGTATAGCAGGATGGCTAAGTTGCGGATACGGCCTTCCAGACTTGTTTGAAGGAGGAGATAAAGGTTCTTTCTTAGGGAAATTCTGGTTCAATATTTTGAATGTTTGGAATAAGCCAAAGAGAAGAACCTATGCTGATATACTAACGAGGGCTACAATAGGTCTGGGGATTGCTATATCCTTTTTAGTTATCCCAATTCTGAAATGTAATTGGTTTGTTTATTTATTAGGGGGCTTAGGAATTATTTTAGTTTTGGCTTTGGTAAGTTGGCAGGGCTTTGGTGAATTTAAAGTTAAATTTTTTGGTAAAGAATATAAATTTTTAAAAGTGGATTTTATGACCTATGGAGTTACAGGTCTACTAGGTTTATTTATTATTTATAAAGGATAATATGGATTTAAAAAGAGAACAATTAAAAAATAAAATAGCCCTACTTCTAAAAGATTTTTTAAGAGAAGTTTATAATAAACCAAGAAGTAGTCATTATAGTTTACCTTATAAATATAGTGAAGATATTATGAAGGAAATAGATAATGGAAGACTTTGTAAATAAGAATTTAATCTATAAAACTGTTGTAGGTTCTAAAGCTTACGGTATAGATACTCCCGAATCTGATACAGATATAAAAGGTATTACTATCGCTCCTAAAGAGTATTATTTTGGTCTTAAGGTTTTTGAACAGCAGGAGATAGGGAAAGACTGTACTATTTATGCTATTAATAAATTTGTTAGATTAGCAAGCGATAACAATCCCAATATTTTGGAAATGCTTTATACAGAGCCAAGACATATTTTATTTATAAATAAGTATGGAGAAAGATTAAGAGAAAATAGGGGTTTGTTCTTATCCAAGAAAGCAAAATTCAGTTTTTCGGGTTACGGATTCGCCCAACTTTTAAGAATTAAGAATCATCGTAAGTGGATAATGTTTAAAGAGAAAGAACCTATAGAAGAAGATTTTTGGGTAACTAAATATCGTAATATGCCAGATGGCGCTACAAAAGCCTATGAAAATTTTCAAGAACAAGAATATGAAAATGCAAAGAAAAAGTGGAATCAATATTTAGATTGGAAAAAGAATAGGAATCCAGAACGGGCGAAACTTGAGGAAAAATATCTTGTTGATACAAAACATGCTTGCCATCTTTTTAGGCTCATGTCCATGTGCAAAGAAATATTAACAGAGGGTAAGGTAATTGTTTACAGACCCGATAGGGAATTATTGATGGATATAAGAAATGGTAAATGGTCTTATGAAAAAATAGTAGAAGAGGCTGAAAGATTAGAAAAAGAACTAGATGAACTTTATGAAAAATCTACATTACAGCATAGACCAAATGATAAAGCAATTGATAAATTACTCATAGATATAACAGAAGAGTTTCTTGAGGAAAATAAGTAATGGAGAATATAATTAAAGAAGTAGAACAAATAGTTTCTCCTATATATTTAGTGGGTGGAAGTGTAAGAGACAAATTAATGGGCAGAGAACCCCATGATTTTGATTTTAGTACACCATTATCCCCAGAGGAAATAGAGAAGGCTATTAGAAAAGCAGGAAAGAAACCTTATTTAGTAGGTAAAAGATTTGGCACAATAGGCATGAAGATTGATGGTCAGATGGTTGAAATTACTACTTTCAGGGCAGAGCAGTATAAAGAAGGCAGTAGAAAGCCAGAAGTAAGTTTTGTGAGGGATATTACCGCAGATTTAAGTAGGCGAGACTTTACCATTAATGCTATGGCTATGCGAGGAGATAAGCTTATTGACCCATTTGAAGGGCAACAGGACTTAAATAAGGACATTATTAGGGCAGTTGGGCAACCTTCCCATAGATTTAAGGAAGACCCCTTAAGAATGCTAAGGGCTTGTAGGTTTGCTAGTCAACTGGGCTTTACTATTGAAGAAAAAACATTTGAATCCATTAAACAATTAAACTATAAAATATTAGAAGTTAGCAGAGAACGATGGATGATAGAGTTGGATAAGTTACTCATGACAGATAATCCTAGAGTTGGTTTAGTTGCTTTAATGGAATCTAGGTTAATGAATTTTATGATTCCTGAATTGGCTTTGCAATATAAATATGAACAAAATAATCCTCATCACGAATATGATTTATGGGAACATACTTTAAATGTTGTAGATAATACTTCTAAAGATATTAATTTGCGTTGGGCGGGCCTCTTGCATGATTGCGCCAAGCCGTATGTTAGAACTAATAGAGAAGATAGAAGCAACTATATTAAGCATGACTTATTGGGTAAAGAAATTGTAATTAGGTTAGCTAAGTATTTAAAATGGTCGAATGAAAGAACAGAAATAATTTCAGACTTAGTATTGAATCATGTTAAAGATGAAAGCCCATTAAAAGAAGCAGATACAAAAGGAAAGAAAAATGGATAAAGACTCTATAGAAAAACAACTTAGAACTCCTAGAGATATTAGTAATGACTCTTTAGAAGAGCAAGCAAATACCCTTACATTGGCTTTTATTGGCTTTATTGCAATTCCTGCAGGTATATCAAAAGAACTTTTGGAAAAGTGTTGCGAAGCTTTTAATAATAACAGAGGGCAATTTGAGTGGGAGATGGAAGCAATTTTAAAGGCATTAAAGGAGAATCAAAATGGATAAATGTCCAAAAGAAAAATGTATATATTGGGAAATTGGTAAAGATAGATATGGGGATTATGCAAGATGTAGATTAAGAAAGTATGATTCCAATGAGTATGGCACATTTCTTCAAGGATATGCTTGTAGGTTAGATGAAGGAATGGAAAATAAATGCCAACTTAAAAAAGACCCCATTGCAAATATAGGCGATAAAGTTTGGGTATTTAAAGGAAATTACGAAGCTAAAACGATAGATGATTGTATTGAATTAAAGGAGATTACATATTTTTCTTATTGGCCACATAATAGTGTTAGGAATGAAGACCAATATGTATCTTATTATTTTACTGATGGAAAAAGTTCTAATGACTTTTATGGTGGAGACGGTATGCTAGATAGGAAGAATGTCTTTCTTACGAAAGAGGAATGTATAAAAGAATTCGAGGAAACTTTTAAACATATTCAAGAAAACCAAAGAGTAAGAAAAGAACGAGAAAAGAAAGAACTTAAAGAAAAATTGGATAAGTTAGAAAATGAAAATTAATATAACTAAAGAAGATAGACAAGCATTAAATAAAGTATTTGAAAACTTTGGTCGTAAAAAGACTGAAGAAGAGATATTTTATGATTTATGTTTTGCAATTATGGCTCCTCAGACTAAGTTTGCAAATAATATAAAAGTAATACAGAGATTAAAAGAATTAGATTTTTATTATTTTGGCGAGGCCTATGAAGGATATTGTGGCATAACCCAAATAGAAGAAATACTTAAACCAGTTAGGTTCTATAAAAACAAAACTAAATATCTTTTAGAAGCCAAAAAGAAATTCCCAGAAATACTTCAGGCAATATCTTCTTTAGATACTTGGGATAACAAACAAAGTATTCATGTGGTAGATGTTTATAAAATAAGAGAATGGCTTGTAGATAATGTTAAAGGATTGGGTTATAAGGCTTCTTCTCATTTTCTTAGAAATTTAGGGTATGGGGATAATATTGCTATAATAGATACTCATATTATTAAGTTTTTGGCAGAGGAACTTGCTGTTATTTTTGGTTTTACTTATGAGGAAGCTATGCAAGAATTTAGAAAACAAGCAAGTAAGAAAGAAGGATACTTAAGTTTAGAAAAAATATTTCAAAATATAGCAAAAGAAAACAAACTATCTTGTGCGGAGTTGGATAGTTGGTTGTGGAAAAATTATTCAGGAACTAACTGGGAAGATTTTAAATTTTAAAAAGGACTAATAAATGAAAGAGTTTACAAATAAAGACCAAATAACATTACTAAAAGTTCAAACTGTATTAAATGATTTATTTAGTATTATTCCAATGAAGGAAGAGGAAAAACCCTTATTGGAAGAGTTTCATAATCTTTGTAGAAAGTATTGTTCATTTGGAGAACAAGATGAATAATCTTAAACATATTAAAGAAGATTGTTTTTTATGTCAGGGCTCTGGAGAAATAAAAGTATCGCCAGATGATTTAGTGGTTTGCTTATCTATGGAAGTAAAAATTTGTCCTATTTGTTTAGGCAACGGAAATCTTATTATTTTAAATATGGAGGATAAAAATGAGTAATACATTATTTATTATTGGGTTAATTATAAGTTTAACAGCAATAATCTTTATTGCTTTTTTAAAGGAGAGATAAAATGGAAATAGCATTAACTGTAGTATGTTTTTTAGTATTTTGGATTTACATATCTTTTAATTGGTATAGTTGGAAAATTAATATAGAGTTATGGCAATTAAGAATAAACAAAAATAAAGAAAAAATTACTAGAACATCTTATAAAACTGTGGATGAATTATGGGAAGATTTAGATAAAAAGGAAGTATGGTATAAGAGAGTCTTGTTACATATTAAATGGAAGGTGGAATACTTTTTTGATATACCCAGAGATGTTTATAGATTTTTTAAAAGAGGATTACAAAGATGGGCGAGAGGTTGGAGTGATGAAGATGTGTGGGGATGCTATTTTTATTTATCCACAATAATTCCAGCCATGTTAAAAAGATTAAAAGAAACCAAACAAGGGGTTCCTTGTATTGTTGGTAAAATGGAAACAGACGAAGAAATAAAAGAAGCAGAGAAACAATGGGACGAAATTTTAGATAGTATTATTTATACTTTTGAAACTAGTCAAAAGATTGCAGACAGTGAATTAGCTTATTTTGAAAGATGGTCTCAAAAGAAATGTGATAAATATAATAAAATATGGGTTGATTGGAAATATGAACCTAAACCAAGAGCCATGACTAAGGAGGAGTGTAAGAAATACGATGCTGGGTGGGCAAACTTGAAGCGGTATTTTTACAGCCTTTGGGATTGATTTTATAGGAGAAGATTATGAAAAATAAATGGTATTGTTATATTTGTGGTAAACACTTAGGTAAAGCTTATTATTTAGTTTCAGCAAACGAGTCTACAGATAGGGTATTTTTAGTTTGTTTTGGAAATAAATGTGAGTATCAAATAGAAGAAGGATATATTTTAACTAAGATTAAAGAACTATGAAAAAATTAAATTGTTTAGACATAGAAATAGCAGTAACCAATGCGTTTGGTTATAGGCATAATACTATAGTTCCAAATGTTTCTTATGGTTTACATATTCACGAGGTTGATTTACTTATTGTCTCTAAAAATGGTTATTGCACAGAGGTAGAAATTAAGACCTCAATTTCAGATTTAAAAGCCGATTTAAAAAAGAAACACCAACATAAGAGTAGTAGAATTAAATACTTTTATTTTGCTATTCCTGAAGGATTACAAGAAAAAGCATTGCCACTAATTCCTGAAAGAGCTGGATTAATTATTGTTAAACAAGGTGAGTATGATTCTGTAAGGTGTGATATAATTAAATCTCCTATTGTTAATAAAGAAGCAAGAGCATTAACTCAAGGAGAACTAATTAAATTAGGTTATTTGGCTTCTTTAAGAATTTGGAATTTAAAAAGAATAATAAGGAATCTTATAAATGAAAATCGCAGTCTTAGAAACAACACAGGGAATAATAAAACTTAAACTTCTTCCCCAAATAGCTCCCAAAACTTGCTTTAATTTTATGGAACTTATAAGGCGGGGAGCTTATGATGGGGTATTGTTTCATCGGGTTGTTCCTAATTTTATGATTCAGGGAGGCCAAATAGAAGGAGTTACTTCTGTATATGGTAAAAGTTTTGAGGATGAGATAAGTGAAGAAGTCAATTTTGGCAGACCTGGAGTTTTAGCTATGGCCAATCAAGGAAAAGGAACTAATACCAACGGTAGTCAATTCTTTTTAACAATGATTCCTACAGAATGGCTTAATGGGTGTCATACTATATTTGGAGAAGTTTGGGAAGGTTATAATATTATATGGAAAATATGCAGAGACCCAAGAGATAAACAGGATAAACCTGTAGTAGACCAAAAAATTGTTAAAGCTTATATGGAGATAACTAAATGAAATTTACATTAGCTAGTTTATTTTTTATACTTTTACTTATTATGGTTATTCAGCCTTGCGGGGCAGTTACAAAATGTTATAAAGATGTTTGTATTGGGCAAGTTGTTACTGTGCATAGTGGATTATACAAAGGCAATAAAGTAAAGATTTTGGATATAATTGAAGAAAGAACTCCAGATGAAGATGAAGAACAAATTATAGACTATTATAAATATTTTGTTAGTTTTAATGATGGAACAACAACAGAATTATATAAGGAGGAATTAAAATGAAAAAATTTAAAAAACTATACAAACTCACAACTAGGAACGAAATTCAGGAGTGGGAAATTTGGGTAGAGGGAAGCATAATACATGAGCAATATGGATTACAAAAAGGCAAAAAACAACATATAACAGATACAATAAAAAAGGGTAAGAATATTGGTAGGACAAATGAGACTACTCCAGAGGAGCAAGCAGAATTAGAAGCACAGGCCAAGTGGACAAAGAAAAAGGAGAAGGATTACAGAGAAAGTATTGAGGAACTTTCTGATAAAGAAAAGACCAGCAGTTTTGGTGGATTCCTTCCCATGTTAGCCCACAAGTATAAAGAGCAGGGTCATAAGATTAAGTGGCCGTGCTATTGTCAGCCTAAATTAGATGGTCTAAGAAGTATCAGTATAAAAACGGATGGTGGGGTAACTTTATGGTTTAGGTCAGGCAAGCAAGTAAAAACAATGCAACATATAGAAGAAGCCCTAAATAAAGTTATGCAGAATGGCGAGATTTGGGATGGCGAACTTTACGTCCATAACGAGGACTTTAATAAACTTGGTGGGAGTATTAGGAAGGATGTTAATTTAGACTTTGAAACAGCAAAGAAAGTCGAATATCATATTTATGACTTTCCTCGAATTCATACAGTAGATACACTATTAGTGGAGTATATTCCTTATAAACATAGACTAGAAGCCTTTAATAGAAGAAAAATAACTCATCCTTTAATGGCTGTAGAGACTCTTATAATTAACGATGAAGAAGAGATGAAGAAACTCTTTTCAGAATATATAGAAAAGGAATATGAAGGCGTTATGGTAAGGAATGTGGGTATGCCATATGAACAACGAAGAAGTTATGATTTACTTAAGTACAAAGAGTTTGATGATGCCGAGTTTTTGGTGGTTGGGTACGAAGAAGGTAGAGGACAGCTTGCTGGAGCAGTTGGCTCTTTTATTTGTGAATTGCCCAATGGTCAAACATTTAAAGCAAAACTTAAGGGCAAGGATGTTACAAATTTATTGATGCAATATTTTAAAAATCCTAAACTTTTCATGGGGAAGCAACTAACTGTTCAATATCAAGGATTGTCAAAGGACGGGGTGCCGAGATTCCCAGTTGGCAAAAGTTTACGAATGGATAAATAAAAAATGAAAGACCCCAAACGCTATATAACATTTAAAGAGGAGGATTAATAATGAATAAACAACTTTCTTATAGTATTGCAAAAATTGATAGAGTTAAAACTTATGATAGTGGCTACGAGATTATGTGGGATAGTTGTACTTGTTGTTTTCTTGATAAAAAATATGGAATAAAACCAGAAGTAGGTCAAACTATTGAAACATATGGAGCACTTGGCCAAATTATACAAGGAATTTGTATTGATGGTAAAACTGCTTTTTTCAAAGGCGAAGTTCAACTAGAGCAAGAAAGGCAAGACTGGTTAAAACAAGAAGAAAAGAAAGAAATAGAAGAATTTAACTTAAATAAAAATAAATTAGACGCAGATTATAATAATTTACCAGAAGTTTTTAAAAGAAGATTAGATATTTTAAGACAGAATAATAAAGTTTTTAGACAAAAGTATGAAGCATGTGAAATGAATTGCTGTATAGATGCAGTAAAAATAGCAAAGGAACTTAAGACAGTTGAGGAATATAATAAGTTTGTATCACTAAATTACGATAAACAAATGAAAAGAGTTAAGGATTTGGATGAAGGACATGGCGGAAATTCTTTTGGTTGTGCTTGTCAGTTAGCTTATTATTATATTACAGACCCAGAATATGTATATAAAGCACATGGGGCATTATGTCCTTTAGTTGGTTGTAATGATTATGGCTGTTATATTTCTGCAAAGGAAGCTAAATGAATTACCCCAAACTTCAAATAGAAAATGAATTACAATCTAAAGGATATAAATATATCTGTGGTGTAGACGAATCTGGGGTTGGGGCATTTGCTGGCGGTTTTACTGTTGGGGCTTTAGTCTTAGATTTAAGCAAGCTTTACATAGATGGTATAGACGATTCAAAAAAATTAACCAAGAAAAAGAAAAGAGAACTTGAACCCTTAATTAAAGCAGGTTGTATAGATTATAATATTGTTTACGTTTCTGCAAAAGAAATAAATGATGCTTATAAAAAGGCAAATAGGCAACTTGGAAGTTTTCGTAGATTACATTTAAATGCTATGAAGCAAGCTATACAAAATTTAAAAGTTAAGGCAGATTATATTATAGTAGATGGGACATATAAAGTTCCAAATATTGAGATTCCACAAAGAGCAGTTATTAAAGGAGACCAGAAATCAGCAACAGTGGCTGGGGCTTCTATTCTTGCCAGAGTTTATAGAGAAAGAGCAATGGAAGAACTTGCAACTAAACATAAGGGATATGCACATTGGAAGGAAACCTATGGTTATTGTAGTATTCAAGAAATTGTAGCTTTAAATAAATTAGGAGCAACTCTAGAACATAGAATTTGTTTTATTGAGAATACCTTGAATTACAAGACTGGAAAAATAATTAAAATTGATGGAAAATTAAAAATGAAGGAATGCCCAAAAGGAAAATGTCCTTGCGAGTATGTTAAATATGCAAAAGAATATAAATTAGACGTGGGATGTCCAAATAAGCAGATAAAATAAAAAGGAAATAATTATGTTTGAAAAAGCCACGCCTGGATATGAATTACTTGAGAAGGAATTAAAGGAATTAGAAACCCTCAATTCTACTGTTATGCCCAGTTTTAATTCTTTTTTGGCGAACCATAATTTATTTATGACTAAAGTAGATTACAAGGTTCTGCGTGATTTAATGACTAAAAATAAGAAGTGGAAGTTGGTTAGAGTGTATGATTATCAGATAGCACGTCGTGGAAGGAAAAAGAAATGAATAAAATAATTTATTTGGGAGTACAATAATGCTATTTATATATTTTATTCTTGGTGTAATAGAAAATTTGTGCGCTATCCTGTATTATAAAACAGCGCAGAAGAATTATGACCTTGCTTGTGCATTGTTAGATTTAGTAAGGGGAGCAATTTGGTTATTTGTTATTTCTGCACTTATTGATAACTTATCAGCCAACATTCCTTTAGGCATTGCTTATATTATTGGTTGTAGTGTTGGGGATTATTTGTCTTTAAAGCTAGAGCCAAAAATTGAGAAACTTATTCTGAAAGTTCGTCATAAAGGGAGAAGAAAAAAAAGATGGTTTTTGCAAGGAGAAAAGAAAAAATAGGGGATAAAATGAAAATGCACTATTTTGTTTTAATTATCTTAGTTAAAATTTGGCCTAACTTATTTAAAAGATATTATAAAGAGTATAAGCAAATTGCTAAACAATGGAGGATTAAGTAATGAGTAATGTCTATAGCCTACACGATATGAAGCTTCATACTGAATTAAACTTTAATAATTTTAAGATTTTTCGTGTTCCTGGTGGTTGGATTTATACATTTACAGATATTTATGGAGAGAATCCTATACCAGTATTTGTTCCTTTTAATAATGAATTTCAAGAGATAACTTAATGGAAGATTTTCAAAAAATAATAATAAACCAAGACAATTATAATTATCTTGTAAGAAAAGAGTTTGTTGATTATTCTATTTGGCTTAATTATGGAATTCCTAGAAAAAGTGCTAAGGAATATTTAGGTTGTAAACATAAAGGAACTAGAATAAGAATTAAAAATAAAGAAGGAGCACAACAATTATTTGCAAATTGGAAAGAGGAATGGATTACAAAATTTTATAGAAAAGAAATTATCACTCTTTATTTAAATTATACTCCTGTATATTTTTATTATGTTACTTGTCCTTTGTGTGGAAAAGATGCAGAGATTCAAGATTTTATTACAATATTAGGCACAGATATGGAAGAGCATTTTCCAATTATCTGTAGACATTGCAATGGTCAACCAGAAGAAATTTATTCTTGGAATACTGTTGGAGAGTGTCAGATGACTTTATTAAATAAAACCAATGAGGAACAAGAAATTACTATTGATTTAGCTTATCAAACAGGGCAAATACGATATGAGGATTTTATAAAAAATCCTGAAATACTGCAAAGGACATAATGAAGAAAAAGGTAATAAAACATAAATGTATTGAATGCGATAATTTAGTTTATCGCAAAACAGCACTAAGATGTCGAACTTGCGCTAATAGATTTATTGCTTTACAATTTGTAAAAGGAATACCAAAGTCTGAACACACTAAAAAACTTTTATCTATAAAACAAAAAATAAGATTAGAAAACCCAAAAAATCATCCTTTATATATTGATGGGCGGTCGCTTGGATATTGTACTTGTATAAAGTGTGGTAATATTATTTCGGAAACATCTGTACGTGGCTCTAATTTATGTAAAAAATGTTGCGCTATTGGCTATAAAAACCCTGCATATAAAGACGGAAGAACATTAAAGAAATATTTTTGTAAACAATGTAATAAAAAAATTTCTTATAATTGTGCTAGAAATGGAAGTTATCTTTGTCAAGAATGTTATTTAAAAACTCTTACTGGAAAAAATAACCCTAATTATATTCATGGACAATCTTATACTCCATACACATCAGATTTTAAACAAATAAGAAAAGATATTAGAAATAGAGATAACTACACATGTCAGATTTGTGAAGTAAAAGAATCAACATTAAAACGCAACTTATCTATTCATCATATAAATTATAATAAACAAAATAATGAAAATAATAATTTAATAGCTTTATGTATTCCATGTCATTTAAAAACAAATGGGAATAGAGATTATTGGTTTGCTTATTGTACATATATAATGGAGAATAGATGAAAAAAACTAATTTTTGGATATATCTATTAAGTGTTAGTATATATTTTACTCAGGGATTTGAGGGTATTACAAATATCCCATTTTTCTTCTATCTCAAGGAAACTCTACATCTTGATGAAGCCAGAATTATGTTCCTTACTGCCTGGATTACCGTAGTTTGGATTGGAAAACCAGTTCTCGGATATTTTTTAGACAATTTTTTAACTAAAAAATATTGGATAGTTATTTCATTGTTAGGAAGTATAATTTTTTCCACATTACTAGGAATAATAAATTATCTTCCTTTGGCATGGCTCATTATTTTTATGGCAATAGCAAGTTCAAATACCGCTATTCGAGATGTTGCAATTGACGGACTTGCATGTGTGATAGGTAAGAAAGCAAAAATAACTGGAAAAATTCAATCACTTCAATGGGGGGCTATTACTGTTGCATCTGTTATGACAGGCTTTCTTGGTGGTTACTTAGCCGAACATTGGAACTATCAAGTAGGATATTTAATTTTAGTTCCTATCTATCTTATTATAATTGCTATAGTTATGAAATATAAACCATCAAAAGTTGTAAGAAAGGGCCATATAAATTTCATACAAACTTTAAAAGAGTTATTTACAGATAAACGACTTCTATTGGTGTGTTTGTTCTTGTTCCTTTATAAATTTTCACCAGCTTTTGGAACACCTCTTACCTTTATTATGAAAGATAAATTTATGTGGTCAAAACAATTTATTGGAATACTGGAAACTATAAGTGCAGGAGTAAGCTTAATAGGAGCGTGGTTATATTTTCATTACAGTAAAGGAATTAATCTAACAAAATGTTTGATTACCTCTATTTTTGTAGGAGCAAGTTTAACATTGTGCTATTTAATTTTTACACCGCTAACTGCTATATTATATACCATTTTGTTTAGTATGATTGGAATGTTCATTTCTCTTTTGATTTTGGACTTCATGGCACAGAATATTAAATCTGGACTTGAATCAACCAGTTTTGCCTTACTCTGTTCAGTAAGTAACTTGGCGGCCACGTGCAATGGCTTTGCGGGGTCTTTTTTATTTCCAATTATTGGGCTCCAATGGCTTATTATAATTTCAGCATTGGCATCCTTTATTTGTTTGCCTATAATACCACATTTAAAACTAAATAAAAATTAGGAGCACCTATGGGTTTATTAATATTTGGTATCATAATTTTTGTAATTGTTACATGTCACGAGCTTGGCCATCTTTTAATGGCGAAGAAGTATGGGGTGCGTGTCAATATTTTTAGCGTCGGGTTTGGCCCAAGAATTATAGGAATTAAATTTTATAAGCGGAAAATTTCATGGAGAATTGGAAATAGAATACCCACAAATACTAAAGTATGGTTTAGAAAAGATAATACTGAATATAGGATTGCACCCATCCCGTTTGGAGGCTTTTGCGCCCTGGAAGGGGAAATGATAAGTACAGGTAAACCTTATGAACTTTCATCAAAACCATTTGGTCAAAAATTGCAAATAGTTTTAGCTGGCGTGGTAATGAACTTTATTAGTGGTATGTTAGTTTTATTTGGAATAGCTATTAAAAATCTTGGATTTATAGAAGGAATAAAAGCTACAATAATTATGGTATATCAAGCTATTGTTAGTTTTTGGGTTGGAATTTATTTACTTTGCATAGGTCAAACAGGAATTACTAAAGCAGGAGAAGTAAATCAATTAATGTCTAATCTTAGCATGGAGTATATTTTAGCTTATTTTGCGATATTCTCTATTTTAATGGGTGTTATTAACTTGCTTCCTTTTCCCGCTCTTGACGGTTCATTACCATTCCTATGGATTATAGAAAAATTAACGGGTGGAAAAGCTTCTAAGGTATTACAGTATGTGTGGTTTATAGGATTTATATTGTTAATGATTTTGCAGGTTATCGTGTTATATTTTTGGATTTTTTAATTTTAGTATTATTTGGATATTTAAAGGACGGTGAATGATGAGCGAGTGGGATATTCCAGAAAACGTAAACGAGCTATTTAAAAACGAGGAAAAAAGCTATTCGATATGTGATGAAGATTATTCAGGAGACAATATTTATGCAATGAAGCTATTCCTTGAGGCGATTGGTGTGCCGAATGAAATGGTTGAAGAAGATTTAGGAACTATGGTTGTTTTGTTTAACGGAGAAAAAAGATTACGTATTGACAGCGGTGGCTTGGGGGATTTTCATTTACATGGATATGATGTTTCAATTGTAAAGGATGGCGAGTGATGGAAGCAAAGCATGATTGTATTTGTTTGCGTTGTAAACGCCACATTCAAAAAGGAGAAAAAGTTTCTTTTGCCAATAATAAATATAAAATATGTGGTGAAGAAATTTGTTTAGATTGTGTTGATAGGGTGGAATATAAACAAGAATCATCTTTAGATAGAATGTCTGAAAATAGTTTTGAAACCTTATTTGAATAATTTTCTCTTGACAAACCTAAGTTCAATATGTTATACTTGATGTAGGAGATAAAATGGAAGATATTTTGATTTCTTTGCTTTTGCTTGATATTACCAAGCGGGATTTGAAGTTAATTAGTGTTTTATACCTATTATATATGAAATCTATAGAAAATAAGGGTAGAACTGTCAAAATACGTGACATAGCCACTCTAACAGGGCTTACAGCCACCGCAGTTGTGGCTTCCTTGAATGATTTGGTCAACTATAATGTGGTGGGGCGTTTAATCCTAGAAAGTGCCTTAGAACGCAAAATACAGCGAAATTTCGATGATTCATTTTTACAGACCTTGAAATCTATAAATAAGAAAGAAAAGACCCATGAAGCTATCAATAGGGTAGGCTACTATATTACTGATGATACGAGTATTTATGTGTTTAATCCTATTATATCTTCTTGGAAATTTTTGAAATGGGGGCAAGTAGAGAAGACTTTAAATTTACTTAAGACTATATGTGACAATGAGTTAATAGAAAAGCTATTAAAAAATAAGAATACCAACAGAAATAAGCAAGACCAAAGTGTACAGGGAATTAGTATTAAAGTTTGTTTAAAAGCCTTTTGCGACAAGTTTCAGGATACCTATGGGACTGTTTATACTTTAAATTATCAAGTAGAATACTCCTTAATGAAACAAGCATTAAAACAAATAACTACAAATGGCTTGTTACAGATGAAAGATTACCTAAAGTTTTTAGACTGGGCATTTTTGCAGTCAAAAGAAAAAGGTAAGGTATTACATATTGCTAATTTTAAATTTTTATTGAATGACTATTTAGTTAATTTTAAACCCAATCCAAATTATTATTATAATGATGAGGGAGTTTTAATAAAGAAATGATTTGTAAAAAATGTAAAAAAGACATTTCGGGAGATTGCGTATTAACAGGAAGACCTGATGTAGAAGGGGTCTGTGTTTTCTGTTACTATAATATTGATAGTTGGGATAGTAATGGGCAATTGGTTACAAAAGACCAGGCCACCAGATATATTGGCTGGTGGACGAAAGAGGATTTAGAAAATGAAAATTACAGATAAATGGGGTTATCCAATTGAAGGATATATAAACAATCCAATTAGGTCATTTATTAGATTTATATTTCAAATTATTAGAGGAAATATACGAATACATTTAACGAGTAAATAAAATGACAACACCAAAACAAGTTGGTTTTTGTGTAAAGTGTGGGGTTTCTTTTGCAACTATGCGAGCTTTTAAAAAGCATGTAAAAGAATATAAAAGGAGATTAAAATGACACGAAAAATACCTAAGAATTTAGAAGAATGCTTAGAACAATTAGATATTGCTAATAAAAATAATAAAGAATTAATTCACTGGTTAAAGTTACCAGATAAGGAAGCAAGCGGCATAGTTCATTTTAGTTCTGGAATGTGGATGAGAAATAATTGGGGATTATGGGATATTAAAAGTCCTTTAAATAAATATTTTAATTCTATTGGAATTTCTCATGCAGATGATATGAGTAGTATTATCTCGGCCTCTTTCCATAGAAAAATGAATGGTAAACCTATTTTATTAGAACAACAAGTTAGAATTTATCAAAATTATTGGAAGAAACAAGGCTACATGGATGGGATACCTAAATGAAACTTAAAACCTATATGTTATTTTCTCCAGAAAGAAAAGAAATAGTCTGGCAAGATAATGCCCCATTATTGCATGAGGGGATTAAAATTGGCAAAATTGAAAAAGTAAATTGGAATAAACAAACTGGTGAAGTTGAGATAATTTTTAAAGTTTTTGATAAAAATATCAAAAGAGTTAAGAAACTTATAAGAGGAACTAAAAATGTCCTATAAAAAATGTGATATATGTAAAGACTGGGATTTTTTACCCCATACCTGTAAATCTATTTTCTTTTTTAAGCATGAAAATTGGGGAGAAGAACTACAAGAAATAAGAGCAAACAGTTTTGAAGAAGCCGCTGAAAATTTTGCAAAATTATATAATGAAAATGGGGATTATGCTTTAATGAACGATTCAGAGGATGTAGTTATATCAGATGGTAAAATAGAAAAGAAATTTAGAGTATCAGCAGAGCCGGAGATTTATTATGGTGTAGAGGAAATTAAATGAGTAAATATCTAGAATTTAAACAAATTCCGCATAAAGGAAAGACTAAAAGATTTAGTGTAATATCTAAACAGCATGGATTTCCTTTAGGAGAAATTAAATGGTATGGAAGTTGGCGACAATATTCTTTTTATCCGAATGGGGATACAATTTGGAATACGGATTGTTTAAAAGATATTCAAGATTTTATACAACAATTGATGGATGAAAGAAAACCCAGAGAAAATTCTCATGCAGAGGATATGATAGATGATGAACACGATAGTTGGTAAATAAATGAAAATAATAAACCCAAAAGTATTAATGGTAGCAAAGAGTAGCCGGATTATATTAGCAAACTGTTCTTGTGGGGGTAATTTTGAGCAAGTTGAGTATAGGCAATATGAAACAGATGCCGAATGTAATAAATGTAGAACTAGAATAACACTAATTGAAATAGAGGAGTAAAGATGCCTACTTGGGAAAAAGTAACAAAAGAAACAACAGACAGATTAAAAGTACCTTTAGGATGGTTAGTTAGAAGTTATAGAAGCATGGGGCATAGTTGGTATGGTGGGGCCTCTGATGCTATGGGTGTAGCTATGGTATTTGTGTTTGACCCTTTACATTTGTGGAAAATTGAGGAAGATAAGGAGAAAAAGTAATGGAAGAAAATAACGAACAAAACTTGTTGCCTGAGCTTATTGATATTAGAAATAGAATCTTAGCCTACAATATAGTTCATCCAGATGGTTGCTTTATATTTAGATTTGTTGGATATAAAGATTCAGAAGAAGTTTGTGAAGAATGCGGAGAGAAATGTATGTGTGAGTATAATGAAAGAAAGTCAGATTTAGGAATTTGTGGTGATATTGAAACAGTTAGAGATATGCTTAATGAATTGAGAGATATTTCTGAAGAATTTAAAGACGAAGACGGATTTGTTAATGTTTGAAAGGAGAATCATATGAAAGCTGATTATGAAGGTTACTGTAAACATAAAGAAATTTGGGATAAGGATAATGTAGCTTATTCTTTACATGACTGCGTAGAGTTGGCTAAAAAATATAATTGTCCAGTTCCAATTAATATACAGGTAAGATATGCAAGATTTAAAATATTGGATAGGTTAGCTTATTTATGGCGTAGGGCAGAAAATTATTATTTAGAAACTGGTTCAAGCTGGCAAAAGGATAGATTATACAATATTCAAAAGACTTTAGAATTGAATGGGGAACAAACTAAATACTTAGAGGATTTATGTTATTCTATGGGAATTTAAGATGGATTATAAATTAAGTAGCTTACTTAAAACACCACCAGTTATAGAATTGGATAAAAAAGTAGCCAATACAATGTTAAATAATTGGCATTATTTAGGAGAAGTTAAGTGTATTTTATTTGCCTATGGCCATGCTGAAGGTTGTTTAGTTTTTACAAATTGTAGGTCTCGTATTTATGAAGAAAATTATAAAAAGAAAAACTTGAAAGTAATAGAATTAGCAAGAATGGTTGGCAAGGATAATCACAAATGGAGCATGAGTAGTTTAACTGCTGAAGTAATTAAAGAAATTAAGAAAAAATATAATTATGATTTAATTGTTACTTATTCAGACCCTTTTGCAGGGCACGATGGGATGGTTTATAAAGCAAGTGGTTGGTTATTTGATGGGATGATTGAGAAAGATGGCCATCCTTTATTTTTTATTGACGGTAAAAGAATATCGCCAAGAACTTTATATGATAGGCATGGAACACAGTCTGTTAGCAAAATGAAAGAAATTTATGGTAATCGATTAGAATTGAAAGATAAACCATTAAAGAAAAGATTTATAAAAATATTGAATAAAAAAGCAAGAAAACTTTTACAGAAGGAGAATAGCCTTGAAAGTTAAACGATTAGACGAATTGATGGATAAGCTTCGGCCTTATTTGACCGAGTATTTAGAAATGAATGAAACAGAGTTTACAGCGACTCACTTTACCTGCCCCCAACGCTCGGCCCATCGAAACAATGATTATAAGCCGTCGGCAGCGTATTTCCCAAACAAGGATTCTTGGAAATGTTTTTCCTGCTTTAAAGGGGATACACCAATTTTTACAGATAAGGGCTTGATTGATATTAAAAATATTAAAATAGGAGATAATGTATTATCAATAGATGGTAATTTTCATAAAGTAAAAAATGTTTTTAAGAAAAATTATAATGGTAATTTTATTGATATAAGAGCGACTTTGCCTTATTATGTACAACCTACCGATTACCATAATATGTATTATGTAAAAAAAGATTCTCATAATTTATATTATAGAGATTATTCAATTTATAAAAAACCAGCAAAAGATTTAATTGTAGGAGATTATCTTATAACGCCCATTGTTAAATTTCCAAATAATAACTTGGAAAATACTTATCTTAATTTTGATAATAATATAACAAATTGTAAAAGAACACTTAGAGTAAAAATTGATAAAGAATTTTGTAAAGTTTTGGGACTATTTATAGCAGAGGGGAATACTAATGGAAAACGAGCATCTGTTTTTTCTTTTCACGAAGATGAAGACAACTTAATGCAGATTATAGAAAACTTTGCTAAAAGATATGGCTTACTTGCCAGACGATACTATGCTAAAAAATCTAAAGGAGCAAAGGTTATTATTTGTAATGCTAAATTAGCGAGGTGGTTTAAAGAAAATTGTGGGCATACTGCAAAAAATAAAAAAATACCTAGTTTCTTTTTATCTTTACCCAAAGAATTTTTAAAAGAAATAATAACCTATATTTATTTAGGAGATGGTTATAAAATCTCTAATAGACAATTTTCAATTACAACAATATCAAAAGAACTCGCTTATCAATTGTATTTATTAGGGGTACTGTTCTATTGGTATCCGTCTATTTATATTGATTTGGCCCATTGGGGTAAAAAGGATAATATTTTCAGACAAACTGTTTATACTATACACTTAAGAACAATAGAACTTAAAGGCTCTGGTAGATTTAGTCATAAAAATTATAAAACAGGCGGATTTTATTTAAAAACTAATAATGAAGAATACTATTGTAAAAGAATTAGAGAAATTAAAAAATATAAAGAAGAGGCAATTGTTTATAATATAGAAATTGAAGATACCCATAATTATCTAATAAATGGTATTGCGGTTGCTAATTGTAATGAGGCTGGTGATATATTTTCAGCTTGTCATTTTATCGAGGGTCGGCCATTGACTGGTCAAGGTTTCATAACTGATAATGTATTATACCTTGCTGATAAATTTGGTATAAAATATGAATTAGAGGACTATTCACCAGAAGAAAAGAAAAAAGAAGAACTTTATAAAGCCCTTGAAGACGCTTGCAAAATATGTAATCAAGTAATTAAAGTGGATAATGAAAAGACTTTGAAGGTTAGGGAATATGTTTCTAAAAGACAATGGGAAGGTTTGGTTGATATGTTTCAGTTTGGCTATTGTAATTATGATAAGTTGATTGAGCTATTAAAGAAGAAAGGTCATACAGAGGAGACTTTAAAGGAGGTTGGGCTAATCCCCTCGACTGAATCTAAAGGCAACCAAGCTAAATATCTTTTAGATGATAGATTACTTTTTCCTATTAAAAATCACTATGGTAGAACCGTCGGGTTTGCAAGTAGGGCCTTAGATGAAAATTCCAATGGACAAAAATATTTAAACTCTCGTAATACTGTTCTATATAATAAGACAAATGTTCTATTTAATTTAGATAAGGCTAGATTGAATTCTGATATTTATGTTGTTGAAGGGTATGCGGATGTTTTTACTTTATATAAGTATGGGATTAAGAATGTAGTAGCGTTGTGTGGATTAAGTTTTAATGAAGAGAGGTATAAGGTATTAGTCAAGCAGGGCATTACTAAAATCATCTTCACGCTTGACAGCGACTCTGCGGGAAAACAAGCCTTGACTCGTATAATTGACAAAGACATTAAGGGGCTTCAAGGCATTAATCTATTTGTAAAAGAGATTCCTAGTCCTTATAAAGATGTAGATGAATTGCTTGTTAAAGAAGGCGTTGAAGCATTTAAAGCGATAAAAGAATTAAGTATTTTCGATTGGAAATTGGCCTTATTAGAAAAAGATGTAGAGAATGAATTTTTAAAGAATGATGCTATTAAATTAATTGTGTTGGAAAGCGATTATACAATTAAAGAAAAACTATGCCAAAGATTAGCTAAAGTTTTAGATGTATCAAAAGAAGCAGTTAAAAAAGAAACAGAAAAACATGACCTATTAGATAAAGGTAGAAGACTAATTACCTCAGAGGATATACAAGAAGAGGACAAGTGCTTTGAACGAGTTTTAAGTGACTGGGACAGGGGTGTGTGGAATAGGCAAGGAAACCTCCTAGGCTTAAAGGCTGACAAGTTTCCTTTATTTGTAAAGAAGATGGATGGGATTCAAAATATGTTTTATATCCTTGCGGGTGAAACGAACCTGGGGAAAACGACGATGCTTTTGAATCTTGCTATGGATATGCTGAAATCTAACGAGAATTTATTTATTTTATTCTTTTCGATAGATGATAGTTTGGGCCAATTATTGCCAAGGATAGTTTCATTAAATACAGGAGTGCCAATTAATGCCATTGCCAATCCCAAATTTAAAATTAAATTAAGAGAGGATTTATCAGAAGAAGAGAAAGAAAAATTGTTAAAACTTCGTGGAGAAGAGATAGAGAGATTGAAATCCATATCAGATAGATTTGCAATAAAAGAGGAATCTGAGGCAAAACGAATTGAGCAGTTATCTAAGTACATTAAAATTTATAAGAAGCTTTCTGAAGGTAAACAATTAGTAGTTTTTATTGATAACTTACATAGATTGACTAGTTATAAAAAAGCTGAGACAAGAGAATTATTCATGATGATTTCAGACCAATTAAAATATTGGAAAAACCAATACGATATTCCAGTAATAGCGACAGCAGAACTTAGAAAAACAAATAATGTAAAACGACCCATAGGAGATGATATTAAAGAGTGTGTTGACCTTCAGTTTGATGCAGACTTTGTTGGTTTATTGTATGGGGATTATTATAAAAATCCAAACACTACCTTAAAATTTGTTAGGGATATAAATGCCGAAGATGCTTATGGCCCTATTGTAGAATTGAATGTAATAAAAAATAAGACTAGTAGTTTTAAGAGTAGATTATATTATAAATTTTATCCAGAAATTTCTAAATTTACAGAGTGCACAGAAAATGAAAGACAAGAATATTTAGAGCACGGATTTTAAAAGGAGATATATGAACAAAATATTAATTCCTAAAGAAGGCAACTCAACTTTTACAATGATATATGCTAAGAGTGGAAGTAGGCAAGAACCAGCTAATATTAAAGGTATATCCCATTTTATAGAACACATGCTTTTCAAGGGAACTCCTACTAAGACTGCAAAGGAAATTTCATATTCCATTGAACGATACGGAGCTCAATTTAATGCGTGGACAGATTATGAATTAACTGCTTATTGGATTAAGTCGGCCAATAAATATAAAAAAGATGCTGAAAATCTTTTAATGGATATGCTCCATAACTCTTATTTTCCACAAGTGGAAATAGATAAAGAAAGAAATGTAATTTTACAAGAAATGAAAATGTATGATGATGACCCACGAAGTGCTGTGTCGGAAATATATCAAAAATCTTTATTTGAAGAAGCGGATGGCTTATATTTACCTATTATAGGAACAGAAAAAAGTTTGCCAAACATTGATAGAGTTGCTCTTTTGGATTATTTTAGGACAAAATATAAAGATTTAACTTTTGTTCAAATAGGTGATGTAGCAGATTACCGTAGAGATGTTACAAAAAGTTTAGGCAACTCTGCTAAACCTAATGTAAAAAATTTAATAAATAGAAATGATGTAATAGTTAAGAGACCAGGAATAAGTCAAGCAAATATAATTGTTGGTAATGTAATAAAACCCTATGATAAAAGTAACTTAGATACAATTGTTTTGACGGATTTATTAGAAGGTATAATGAATGGTATGAGTGGAAGACTTTTTTCTAAATTAAGAGAAGAAAATAATCTATGTTATCGTATTTATTTTGGTATGGGTATTTATAGTTGCGGCACTCTTGGTTGGCATGTTTCTATGGGCTTAGATGTAGAAAATATTAATAAAGCTTATGACTTAATAATTGAAGAATTAACTAAAGAAATTACAGAAAAAGAAATAAAATATTCCGTAACAAAGAAAATTGGTGAAAGAGCAATACAAGAAGATGATTTATCAAGTATGGCTCAGACAATAGCTTATTTAGATTTAAAGGATGTAGATTACACAGAATATTTAACAAATTATGAAAAGCTTGTAAAAAACCAAGCAGAAAATTTAAGAGGATTTGTAAAGACTATAAATTTTAAGAATAACGTAGTTGCTCAATTGATTCCAGAATAAAAAGGAGATAAATCATGAGTATAGATTGTAGATGTGATGGGTGTAGTAAAACAATTGATGTTGGAGAAACGACGATTTGTCAGAAATGCTATAATGGGACATTAGATAATATTACTTCTTTAATAGAAAAGGATATAAAAAGCTTAGAACGTATAATTGAGGAGGCTAGAGATGAATAAAAAATATTGGAATAAAGAGAGGATAGGGCTATTAAAGGCGTATTCTGCAAATCCTACATTAAGTATTCAAGACATAGCCAAAAAATTAAAAGTATCTTATGATGCTGTTGAACACGCACAACGGAGATATAATATAGAACAAGCCTATATTAAATCTAAAACAGTATCTATCAAACAAGCTAACCAATTAGTGGACATTAAACCTATTAATTGGAAAATAGCAAAATCTAACAAAGTAATCAAAAATGAAAAACCATTTAAAACATATGTTGTTTCAGCAGATTACCACGTTCCATATGAAGATGAGGCTAGTGTAAAGGCTTTATTACAAATTACTAAAGATTTAAATCCAGATGGTTTTATTTTACTTGGGGATTTTTTAGATTTTGAACCCATTTCGCACTGGCTTAAAAATAAAAAGAAAACATTAGAAAATAAAAGAATGCAATCGGACTATCGAGCGGGAAATCAACTTTTAGATGAATTCGATAAACTATTACCTAAGAATTGTGATAAACGATTTTTTTGGGGCAACCATGAAAAATGGTACTATGATTTAATTGAAGAAATGCCATCTTTGGAAGGCTTATTAAATCCAGATAATGAGTTGAAATTAAAAGAAAGAGGATACAAAATTTATAATGATATTAATCATATTGAAAGAATAGGTAGGTTATGTTTTGTTCATGGTATTTATCACAATGAAAATTATGTAAAAGCACACTTAGATAAGTTTCAGACTAATGTTTTTCATGCTGATATGCACAGCCCTAGGTTTCAATGCTCAGAAAGTCCCGCAAGAGAAATTGCTTTAGTTGGTTATTGTGTAGGTTGCATGTGTAATCTTTCACCTTCTTATATGCAAAATAGACCTAATAAATGGTCACATGGATTTGCTGTAGTTTATTTTTATGATAATGGATTTTTTGATGTTGATTTAAAAAGAATAGTTAAAGGAAAATGTGTTTTTAATGGTAAACTGTATGATGGAAATTAAAAATGAAAACTAAAAAAGAAACAAGTTTATACGATAAAGTTCGCTATATTAAAATAAATAAGGAGCGTCCTTGGTATCGTCATTGGAGAGCGGGAAGACAACGCTGTAACGATAAAAATGCCGCTAATTACCAATATTATGGGAAACTTGGAATAAAATTTATTTTAACAGAAGAAGAAGTTAAATATTTATGGATTATGGCTAAATCTTATGAATTTAAAGAAGCCCAATTATCTAGAAAAGACCATAATAAAGACTACACCTATGAAAATTGTTTTTTTACGGAAAAGAGAGATAATGTTGCTGAACGAAATAAAAGAATTTCTTCAAGACCAATAATTCAATTAACTATTAATAATGAAATAATCAAAATTTGGGATTCAGCAGCAGAAGTTCAAAGAATTTTAGGCTTTTTCGATAATAATATAACTGCTTGTGCAAGGAATAAAATTAAGAGTTCTCATGGTTTTAAATGGCAATATGCGACACAAAAAGAAAAAAGGAAATAATAATTAACATGGATATATCAGAGTTACCACTCGTGAAGAAATGTATGGACAAAGCAGCCGAATATGAAGCTGCTGGTGATATAATTAATGCAGAAAAATGGTTAGATTTTGCGACAAAAGAAGAAGCATATTACGCTAAACAAAATTATAAAACAGCAGACGAACTTTATAAGGATGGACATGGAACATCTTAAATATTTTATTAATTCGCGTATACCCAATAATAAGAGGAAACGATTATGACAATGGAATTAGCCAAATATTTAGACTATACAAACTTATCAAATAAGGCAACTAGGCAAGAAATTAACCAAATGATTGATGATTGTATTAAGTATGGGTTCTATGGTCTCTGCATAAGCCCTTGTTGGATTTTATATGCCAGGAACAGGTTAAAGAGGTTTAATGCTACTACTAAATTAATTAGTGTCCCGAATTGGGTTATGGGTGGGGGTTTAGAGTCTTGTGAAGGCATATCAGATATGGTATGTGATATTGCAGATGAGATAGACTTTATTTGGAATATATATCATTATTCAGATTTAAAAGCTTGGGATAGGATTGAAAAAGAATTAAAGGATATAAGAGAAAAGACAAAGGGGAAGGTCTTAAAAATAATTATTGAGGCATACTATTTAAGAAAAATGGATGAGAATGTTTATAAGTTGGGATTAAATAATGTTTTTAAAGAGGCTTGTAGATTGGTTAAGGATAGTCAAGCCGATTTTATTAAAACGGATTCGGGCTTGTTCAAACGTCCAGACTTTGAAACTTTAGTAGAGGATGTTAAAATTATAAAAAAATATTCCAAATTACCAATTAAAGCAGCGGGCGGAATATCTACTAAAGCCCAAGCAGAACAATTAATTAAAGCTGGGGCAGATAGGATAGGAACCTCTAAAGCTTTGGAGATTATACAGGAGAAATAATTATGGACGATAATTTAAAAAAATTTGCAGAAAAATTAAAAAATGCCAAATCTTGTTATGGGGCTGGAGGAATGCAAAAACGAAAAAATCCCAATCGTTGGAGAAAAGATTTAGCAACCTTTTTTGAAATAAATGCCGTAAGATTAGTAAACCCCGTTGAAGATAATAAAGAAATTTTTAATGCTAGTATGATGGGATTTAAAGAAGAAAACATTCCCTATACTTTAGAAGAATTGTTAGATATTGACCCCGAAAAAAGAGCTATGCTATTTCGCCAGACAGAGTTGAATGATTTTAAATTTATGGAGATGGTCGATTTTCAAATTTTTTATTTAGATGAATCTATTGGTTTTGGAACGATGAGTGAGTTTAGAGAAAACTATGACCGAATTAAAAAACCGTCCATTATTATAAGGACTATTGAAATTAGAGATTTAGCACATTGGGTCGAATGGAGGCATTTTCGGATGTTAAAAGAAGGGAATGCAATAGAATTTAAGAATTTTCCAGAAATGAAGAAGTTTTTTATTGAATATTTAAATTATAAGGAGAAATAAATGGCTAAAAGTATTCCCTGTTTTATTTGTGGTGCTTTGACTGAAGTAAGGGATGAACGTGCTATAGCTATTCTTTGTGCCCAACATAAGACTACAGAAAATATTGAAAAGATGAAAAATACGCCTACTCATCAATTGCTTAGAATTTTAAATGATGGAGTAAAGCAGGAGTTGGATATTAATAAAGTAGAAACAGCTAGACAACTTCAAGCATTAAAAGAACAAATTTTGCAATTAGAAGCACAATTAAAAAATCAAGAAACAGTGGTTCAACAGGTTCAAGAAACTCCAAAAACACAAATAACTTCCCAGGGTAGTGTAAACGAGTGGGGTGAGCTCGTATGATAAAATTTATTTACTCTTTATTAAGCAAATATTATTGGAATATGGCTAATTTGTTAAGGAAACAAGTTAAGGTTTGTGAGTGTTGTAGTGCACATTGGTCGTTTAAAGCTAGAGGATTTAGTATAAAGAATGAAATTAAGGAGAAGGAATAATGGATTATATTGAAGAACCTTATAGAATGATTTGTGGAAGTTATGAGGCCGAGATTAGAAAATATAAAATGTATATAGGCAAGTCTGGTAAACGCTGGCTTGTGGCTATTCAACCCAATGAGGCCGATGATATTTATGTGGAAGGCGGCCCTAATAGCGATGGCTTTGCTGGAAGAACTCTTAATTTTATTCTGGAGAGTGCGGAGGTCGTTTCTTTAAAAGGCCCTTGGCATACACGTGCAGATAGTTTATTTCAAGATACAGAAATTGATTTAAGAGAAAAGTATTTAACTTTTGTTGTTATTGGGTTAGATAGGGGCTGCACTGATGTTGGTTATAGAACTATTATAAAAGATGTTATATATAAAGATGAAAAACCAACAATAGGGGAATATTATAGAGGAACTAAAATAGCTATGAAACTAGCGAAAGAATTAAATAAACCAGTTATGTGTTATTCAAAATCTACTGGCGGTAGTTATAGTGGTTTAGTTTATCCAGACCAAGTAGATGTTCATGGTAACAGAAAGTAAAAAAGTAATATAATTAACCCCATTAGGGTCTAATATTATTAAAAAGTTTAAATTTTAATTAAAATATTGCGTGATTTTTTAAAATTATACCTCATAAGGAGCAATAAAATGAATCAAGAATTTCAAATAAGCAATTTAAAATTAATCCAGGATGAAGATGGTTATGGAGTTCTGCGGCAAATTCAAAAAGGAGTTTGGGAACCTATTGCCACATTCAAATATCCAGAAGATGCTATAACTTATTTTGCTAATACGATAATGCAAGCTTTAGCATATCAACAGGCAAATAAACAATGAAAATTAAAATTAAATATGAAAATAAATTTATTAATGTAGAAGTGCTTGATTATAAATGTAAACTACGAAAATGTTTAGTTATTGGAAAATATACCCATCATTCAGCGGCTGGATTTTCTGGTTGTTCATTTTATACAGATAAAAACTATTCGTGTTTAACTAGAGATAATCATGGATGCCCAGGTAATAAGGATTGATTATGAAAATTAAAGTTTTTAATGAAGAAGAAATTCAGCATTTTAAAACAGAAGAAAAACACATAGTTATTAGCATTCAAGACCCTAATTATGATTTTGTGAAACTTCCAGAACAAGTATCTAGATTGGCTTGGTTAGGGTTTCATTTCTATGATTTAGATAAAGATACTGAAGTTTTTCCTTATAGCAGGTTTGTGTTTAATAATGAACAAACAAAGGAAATCCTTAAATTTGTAGAGGATTGGAAAGATTCAGTAGATTTAATTTGTGTAAATTGTTGTGCAGGAATTTCTAGAAGTGCTGGGGTTGCGGCGGCCTTAAGTAAGATATTAAATGGTGATGATACTTATTACTTTAAACATTATTTACCTAATATGCTAGTATATAGGAAAATTTTAACTGAGTACTATGGAAAAGATATTGCGGAATATGGTAATGGAAACCAAGGGGTCTCATAAGCCCCCGCTGAAAAGCACGTGAGTTCGATTCTCACTCCCGCTACCAATTTAGTATAGAGGAGTATTATAACAATGCCCAAATGTGAAAAATGTGAATTGTATAAAACAAGCCAAGTTAAGAATAGTGGTAAAACATGTGAATGTGTTTGCCTTGCTGGAGAGGGTCCAAAAACTGCTAAAATACTTTTTATAGGTTTATGCCCAGGGAAAAATGAGATAATTAGCAAACGGCCTTTTGTTGGGGATTCTGGTCAAATGTTAAACGCTTGTTTAGATGAGGCGGGAATTAAAAGGGAAGAAATCTACATCACTAACTTAGTAAAATGTCGCAGCTTGCCTATAGAGAAAAAACCAGGTTATTGGGAAGATAGGGAGCCTAATGCTAAAGAAATAAAAGCTTGCTTGCCTTATCTTGAAGAAGAGATTAAGCAAATTAAGCCTAATGTTATAGTTTTACTGGGTAATTTGGTTTCTAAGGTTATTATTGGAAAGGCTAATATTACTCAAATTCATGGTAATCCTTTTTTACATGGAGGTTGGCAAATTACTTGCATACCCTTATATCATCCTAGTTATTTAACAAGAAGAAGAGATGCCGAAGGATTAAAAGCAAGAAAAGATTTTATTGAAGATTTAAAATTTGTTAAACAATCGGCTCAAACAGCTGAGTTTAAAGCAAAGGACAAGAAAAAAACGCAATACATAGTATGTGATACTTTACCTAAAATTACAAAGGCTCTTAAGCGGCTAAATAGTGTTCCAGAGTTTGCTTTTGATATTGAAACAACAGGTTTAAAGGTTGATAAAGATAGGCCTTTATGCTTATCTTTTTCTTGGGCAGAAACAACTGGTATAGTAATACCTATTTGGGATTGGCAAAAAGGAGAATGGTGGAGTCAGGAAGATTTAGCATATATTAAATCACAATTAAAATTAGTTATGGAAAACCCCAATATTAAGAAGATAGGACACAATATTAGTTTTGATATTTTCTTTTTAAATAAAAAATGGAACTGGGTTATTCAAGGAGCTTATTTTGATACAATGTTTGCTTATTATTTATTAGACCAGGATAGAAAAGGTTCACAACGATTGCATGATTTAGCTTGGATATACACTGATATGGGTGGTTATGATGATAAAGTAAAAGCTGATAGAGAGAACGGTTTTAAAAATACGGGTTGGGAGGACTTATATGAGTATAGTGCAGCAGATTCGGATTGTACATTTAGAATATATCAAGTATTAAAAAAAGAATTAGAAGAAGGTATGTCGTATGTTTTATCTAATATAATGGTTCCATTATCTTTAGTTACTTCTGAAATGGCTTATAATGGAATTCAAATTGATGTTGAATATTTGGATAAACTAACAAAAGAATATGCACAAAAAATTGAAGAACAAGAAAAAGCTATATATGAAATTGAGGATGTAAAAAAGTTTTCAGATAGCTATATTAAAAACCAAACAAAAGAAATATTAGCAAAATATGAAAAATCCAAAACTTTAAAGAAAAAATATACCGAAGAAGCATATATTGATAAGAATTTAGAACCTGTAAATTTTAATTCTACCAAACAATTGAGAGAGTTACTATTTAATTACTTAGGTTTAACTGTAGTTAAGCGTACAAAATTAGCCAAAGAGCCATCAACTGACGAGGCTTCTTTAGAATTATTAAAGGGCGAACACGAATTTATAGATAAATTATTGGAATTACGTTATTTAAGAAAAATATATAGTACTTATTTAAATCCAATAAAAGAAAAACTAGATGAAAATGGAAGACTACATACAGAATACTTATTGAGTAGAACAGCTACTGGTAGAACGGCTTCGAGAAACATTAACCTACAAAATATACCAAAAAAGAGAGATGGTAAATTAATTAGAGATTATTTTACTGCTTCTGAAGGAAACGTATTACTGTCGAGCGATTTACGTCAAGTCGAGTACCGCATACTCGCCCACTTCGTAAATGACTATATACAAATAAAAGATATAGAAAATGGTTTAGATATTCATAGTGAAGTGGCTTCGGATGTGTATAAAATACCAAAAGAACAAGTAACAAGTGAGCAGAGAGACCGTTCTAAGGCCGTAACCTTTGGCCTTCCTTATGGTCGTAGCGCTGCTTCTTTAGCAGAAGAATACGACATGTCTCCAATTGAGGCCGAGGAATTTATAAAAGCTTTCTTTAATAAATATCCAAAAGTGCCTTTATGGATTGATAAAATGGTTGAGGTTGCTAGAAAAAAAGGATATGTTAAAAATTATTTTGGTAGAAAAAGATACTTACCAAAAATAAATGATTCGGATAATTTTATTAGAGGAGAAGAAGAGCGTAAAGTAGTATCAACTTGTATCCAAGGTTCGGCCTCTGATATTCTATCCATTTATACTATTAATGTTGCTCGTAGGTTAAAAGAATTAAAAAGTAAGGCCAAATTAGTCTTAACTATTCATGATGATATTGTATTAGATACCCCAGAAGAGGAAGTAGAACAAATAGTTAAGCTACTTAAAATAGAAATGCAAAGACCTATTGAAGGTATAAGAGTTCCAATTGAAACAGAAATAAAAATAGGAAAACGCTGGGGGTCATTAGAAAAATATGAGGAGACCAAAAATGAAAAATAAAATATCCATAGAAAAGAAACAAATAATGAAAAGATGCGGTTGTACTCACCAATTACCAAATAAAACAAACGCTGCAAATCCTAATTGTAAAAGTTGTAATGGGACTGGGGAATTAGAGGATAGTATTTATTTTCATACCGTGAACGGGGTATGTATAGATGGAGATACAATCAAATAAGCAGAAACATTAAAAATTTATTAGTTATAATATTTTTACCAATCTTATTGTAACAGACAAAGGGAGAATTTAAATGTTTAAACTGATATATTATATTTTTGATTCGGAACATGTATTTGAAGCTACTACAATGGAAGAAATATTGTCAGCTAGTTTAGAAGCATTCAACAAAAATGCCGAACTTCGAGAGATTCAAAAAAACGGAAAACTTTTTCATACAAGTTGCGAAATTTATACGTTGATTAATAAAAGGATTTATTAAAACGATTGAGATTTATAGAAAGGTAAGAAAATATTGCAAAAAGAAATAGGAGGTAATAAAATGAAAGTTATTAAGTTAGTGCATGGTCAAGGGGTAGTTCGTAATACTGGGAATTATGAATCTGTAAGAGTTTATAATGAAGTTGAAGTAACTATTAATGATGGCGATAGTATTAAAGATGCCCATGTTAAAATTAGGGAAGCTGTAGAAAAGTTAAATAAACAAGATTTAGATAGAATTTTAGGGGAATAGGCTTGACAAAGTGGCTTTTAATATGTTATACTTATAATAGGAGGTATTGCATAATATGAAAGAAACAATCAAAAAGCTGGGTTTGGAACAAGGTATTAATGAAATGGTTGCCTTATATAAGAGGATTCCTAAATCAGGAGAAATAACTCCAGATGAGGCTATGGTATTGCATGTTTTATTTTGGCAAATAAAAACTAAGTTATCAGATATGGTTACTAGAGCAGAGCGGTATGAACTTGATATTAAGCAGAAAAGAGATAACTTAGATGTAGATATTCAAAGTGAGAGTGAAGAAAAGAGTGAAGCTAGTAAGCAAAGAGTATCAAAAGCTAATACAGGATGGAGGGAGCTTCAAGATAAAAGATTAGAAGCTCAGGTGCTTACTCAGTATTTAAAAATGAAAAGGGAGGATTTTGACCAGGCTGTTTATGTTATGAGAACAGCTATTACTTATGGACATAGGGATGAACAATCAACACCAACACAAGAAATTTAATTTATTAAACTAAACAAGGAGGATTTAGAAATGGGAGAACAAACACAAGGTAATGCAGATTTTTTGGATGACTTCGTAGTAACGATTAGAAAGCCAAAAAATGATGAGGATAGGCCTAAATTGCCAGAATTGACCTGGCTTCCAGCCACTATTAAGCAGATTAAGAAGAAGCAGTTACCAAAAAGCCAAAGCGTTAGGGCCCAGTTTACTTTCGTTATTTCTTCGGGTAAATATAAGGACCAGTATGCTTGGGGTTCTGTGCCTCTGCACGAAGAAATTACAGAAAAGGCAGACCTCTACAAATGGCTCTGTAATATATTAGGCGAAACAGAATTAGCAATAGATGAAAATGTTCGTATTGGTGATTTAGTTGGACGCTCTGTTGACATTATGGTAAAAAATACTAAAGGTACTAACGGTAAAATTTATCAGAATGTTACAGAAGTTAGGGTTCAAGAAACCACTACTGCCGAAGAACCGTTGGTAAAAACAGCTAAACCCGTAACTAAACCAGTGGTAGCACCTGTAAAAACAGTGGAAAAAGTAAGCCCAGTTAAAAAAACAACACCCGTTAAGAAAGAAGAACCTGTTGAAGAAAATGGTTTAGATGATTTAGATGAAAAAGAAGCCCCAGAAAATGATGAGATTTCTGAGGAGGATTTACCATTTTAGTTTAAAAAATGTTAAAAAAGCATATTCACACTGGACAATTTTAACATAATATAAACTAATTAAGGTTGGTAACGGTAGTAGTCCGTTAATACTTTAGGATGCGACGGATGCCTAAAGGAATAAATGACCGAAAGTGTAATTACTTTTAGTGAAAGATTGACGCTCTGCCAACCTTCTTTTTGTACTGTAGGAGTTTAAATGAAAGTTTTAGCTTTAGACGTATCCACTAGTACAACAGGCTTTGCTGTTATTGATTCTAATCTTAAATTGTTAGAGTATGGTCAGTTTACTATAAAAGACCGTACTCTTTCAGACACAATGTATACTGTTGAAATTACCGATAAGTCCCTGGCTCTAGCTGAAAAATATAAAGTAGACGCTATTATAATAGAAGACATTTTTTGCATTGACCCTAAAGTTTTCAGAAGGTGGGCCAGGGTTCATGGTGGTATGGCTATTACTTGGTATAAAAAGACAAAGAAAGAACCAGTATTTATGATGGCAGTATCAGCCAGGCCTAAGACCAATATTAGTGGAAAAGCCTCAAAAATTGAAGTTCAGATAGAAATAGCCAAGAGATACAATCTTGTTGATAAAGCAATTTGTAGTAAATACGCAAAAGCGTTTTATACATTAGAAGAAGAAAAAGAAAATAAATGTAAGGCTATTGAAAAGGAAATTAAAGAAAAGAAAAAACAAACAGAAGAAAAGAAAAAAATAAACGGTAAATTTAAGTATGCTGTAAGTAAATTAAGCGGGGAGTTTGAGAATGTGGGAATTTCAGAACACCAAGCGGATGCGATAGTTTTAGGAATTGCTTTTTTTAAACAGGAGGTTTAAATGTCATTTATTTGCAAAGTTTGCGGTTCTGTAGCAAATGGAGAAAAACAGATAAAGATTCCAGTTAAAATAAGGGATGTAGAATATAATTTACAATCAAAGACTGTTTATGCAGATGGGGAATCTCTTAAAACTGTTAGGAAAACCCACGGTACGGAAATAGTTGAGGAAGTTTCATATTGTAAAAAATGTTCACCAAACAACATAACATCAGAAAAAATTGGAAAAGTAACAAGAAACCAAATTATAAAACCAAGGTCAATTAAAAAAAATAATGAAGACGTAGATAAAACGGAAGAAGAAACAACCAAAAGAAATCATCGTTCTAAAGATAAAGAGGAAGAATAAATGGGAAAATTACAGGAATATATAAATAAGTACAATAAGGATTTAGCAGGTTCAATCATTAAGTTAAGCGATAGCCCTTACAATGGCATAGAACGAGCTTCTACAGGGTCATTTTCGTGCGATATATCGACAGGCGGGGGTCTTCCTTGTTCCAGCATTATAGAGCTATTTGGCGAAGAAAGCACAGGCAAGTCTCTTTTAAGCCTTAAAACTATAGCAACTGTGCAGAAAAAATTCGATAAAGACTGTGTTTACATAGACTTAGAGGGTGCTTTAACTAAAGAGTGGGCTACAAAAGTAGGGGTTAATCCTGAGAAGTTATATATTGTTAGGCCAAAGACAGCAGAGAAAGCTTTAGATACTCTTATAGACTTAGTATCAAGTAGGGAAGCTGGAGTAATTGTGGTAGATTCTGTAGCAGCATTATGCCCTATAGTTGAAACAGAAGAAAGTTTAGAAAAGAATCAGATGGGAGTAGCAGCAAGGTTAATGAGTAAAACATTAAGGATTTTAGCCTCGGCTTTACAACCAGAAAGCCTCACAGACAAGGATAAATATAATCCATGTATTGTTATTTTTATTAATCAAACCAGAGAAAAAATAGGAATTTTATATGGGTCGCCTCTTACAACCCCAGGAGGGAAGGCTCTAAAATTTTATAGTAATGTTCGTATACATCTTAAAAGAGGAGACCATCTTAGAGACGATGCTAAAAATGTAATAGGCCAGAATATTAAATTTACAGTAGTTAAAAATAAGACATATAAGCCTTATCAGGTAGGAGAGTTTTCTTTTTATTACGACGGTAATATTGACAATGAGGAATCTATTATTAATTATGCGATTGCCTTTGAATTAATTAAACAAAAAGCGGCCTGGGTATATTTAGATGATAAGAAATTCCAAGGAAAAGAAGCAGTAATTGAGTATTTAAAGAAGGATAGTAAGGCTATATTAAAACTTAAAAAAGACATTATTGATATAGTAAAAAAGGACTAATATGGATATTTGTCAAACTTGTAAATATTTAAGTAAGCATTATTGCAAATATTTTAAAACAAAAAATATAGATATGTTCTTTAATACTCATTGTGTAGCATATAAAAAGAAAATTGAAAAACCTATTAGGAATCAAATAAAGAAAAACTCCATTAAACAAGAAAAAAGATTAGCAAAAGACTTAGGTGCTAAACGCACCCCTATGAGTGGTGCTAAAGATACGTCTCCAGCCGATATGCTTTTAGGTAACTATGTTATTGAATCCAAGGCTACAAATAAAGATAGTATAGTTTTACATAAAGAATGGCTAGACCAATTAAAACAATCGCCGATTAACTTCGGAAAAATCCCCACATTAGTATTAGATTTTACAAATACCAGTGATAGGTATATAGTATTAGATGAAGCAGATTTTAAAAAAATAATTAAGGAGGATAATAATGAATAACAAAGTTACAATAACAATTAGTACCGAGGAGAGAAAAGCCGAACTATCCTTTGACCAGAAGGGTGATATTCATAGTTACTTAGAGGAAGTGGCTATGCTTTTAGTTGCTTGGGGTTTTCATCCAGATTCTATAAGAGAAGGGATTTGTGCTTTAGCAGACCAATATATGAAGAAGAAATAAAAGATAATACTAAAGAAGGAGAATAATTATGGAATTTGTTAAAGTTGAAAGAGATGAACTAATTCAGCAATTTAAGGATTATATTGATTTATTGAAAAAGTGTCCCAAAGATATGGAGTTTCATACCCTCGTAGAATTTTGTGGAATTAATAAGGATTTTCTTAAATTAGCTAAACAATATAATGATGTTAAAATGAGCGAACTAGCCAGAATACAACGGCAACAAGAAAAAAAAGAAGGCAATATCTAATATGAGACGCAATCCCAGTATAACCCGGATGTTTAGTGGAATAAGAATAGTAAGTAAAAAAGTGGATGGTGTGGTATCATCAATGCCCATTAAGCCACAAGTAAATCTTACAAAGAATTTATTTAAGTCTTTTGAAAAAACTCCAGTATTAACACTTCTACAATACAATATAGTTAAAGAACAACTAGAAAGATGCGCAGAGAAAACAAGTCCAGAATATATTGCAAAACTATGTGCTATATTAGAAAAACCTGTAACTGGAAAACTGGAGGATAAAAAATGAGTTGGGAGGGATATTTTCAGCAACTTTGTAAACAAGGCCATCATACTTCTAAATCGGCTGAATACCAAGATGAAGATACAGAATGTGACATTTGTGGAGAAAAGATAGTATGGATAAATACTGTTGATGTAACCAATGGTTCTTTTGATGGCAATGAAAGAATTGATGGTTATGTTGCACTAAAAGAAAAAGAAAGAAAAGTATGTGAACATTGTAATACTGTTTTAGAGGTTACTTATAAAATCCCTAAAGGAAAAGGTCGTAAAAGATGAAAAAACTAAAATTAGTATATATTCCTTATAAAAATTCGAGTTGTATTCAACAGCCTCATTATGATTTATGCACTAATGAAGAAGAACCTTGTAATATTGCTTGTATTTTAACGGATAAAAAAGGGGCAAACTTAATTGGAAAATGGGTTAAATTGCATAATAAGGAAATAAAATGAAGACTGGGTTAGCCATTGCCGATATTCATATAGACAAGAATAATAGGCCAGAAGATACCTTGGCTGTTCTACGTCAAATTATGCAATATGCTGTTAAAAATAAAGTAGATGTTGTTTATGTTCTTGGAGATGTATATGAACGGAAACGTGCGTATAACAGTGAAAAAGCTATTTTTGAAAAATTTATTAAATATTTATCTGATAAAGGTATTGAAGTTATTATTTTATCTGGCAATCATGATTTAGATTCTGATGGTGTATCTGGTGTTGAAGAATTTGGAATTTTAGAATTACCCAATGTAACATTGAAATCCAATCCTTGTATAGTAACTTTAGGAAATTATAAAATATGGTTGGGCCATATGTTAGTTCAAGGGGCTAAATTAGGCCCAATAGATTATCAAGCCCATAGCCCAGTATCAATTAAAAGTATATTAGAAAATTATGATGCTTCGATTTATTTATTAGGAGACGTTCATAAAGCCCAAAAATTAAACGATAATCCCCCTATGTTATATGTGGGTTCTCCTGAAAGAACTGACTTTGGTGAACGTAATGAAAAGAAAGGCTTCACTCTTATTACTGCTTCAGATAAATTGGAGTATAAATTTATTCCTTTAGATATTAGACCCATGATTCAATTTGATTTGGAATATGCTAATTTAGAAGATTGGTTAAATGGTAATGGGGTTTATGCAAAAAGCCCAGCTACAGCAGACGCAATAGTGAAAGTAAAAATCACTTGTGATAAAGATGAATATGGAAAAATAGATGAAAAAGCAATCAAGGAACATTTAAGCACAGCAAAACAAATAATTATAGAATATGATATTATAAAGAAAGCAAGAATAAGAAGCAAAAAAATTAAAGAATCCTCTTCTCCTATAAAAGCTTTTGAGATGTATGCACAATTAAACGAGTTTGACCAAGAAACAATTAATTTGGGCTTGGAAATAATGGAAGAGACAAAATGAAAGATATTAATTTACTTGCATTAGATTTGGAAAATAATAAGCCCTCTGGGAGTATTATTCAAGTTGGGTGTGTTGTAGGTAATTTAGCCTCTGGTAAAATTCTAGAAGAATACTCTGCATATATTAATACTGGAGAAGTTATTGACCCTTTTATTACTAATCTTACTGGAATTAAACAAGAAGATGTAGATAATGGGATTAGTTTGTTTACTGCGTATGAGCAATTAAAAGAATTGCATACAAAACATGAATGCTTTAGAAACGCAATTTGCTGGGGTGGGAGCGATAGTTTAGAATTAAAAAAGCAATTACATATAACAGATGATGAAATATTTTTATTTGGCCGTAGGTGGATAGATGTAAAAACATTGTTTATATCCTATAGATGGGCTAATGGAGAAAGTCATCAAGCTGGGCTTGCAAAAGCTATGACCAAGTTGGGCTTACAGTTCCAAGGAGCCAAACATTCAGCCAAAGATGACGCAAGAAACACTTGGTATATATTTTGTGAATTACTAAGGAGGATTAAAAATGAACCTACCTAACCCTGATATAAATATTGCAAAGAGCACTGGAATAGATAGGCCAATAATGACTTGTTACCTTGCTGGGAGAATTTGCGGAGAACATATTGATAAGTGCTTATCTTGGAGAAAACAAATTGTCGAACATTATAAGAACTACAAAGAACAAGGAGCCTACCCAATAGCTTTTTTAGATGCACTTAACTCAAAAGAAGCTGATAGTATAGATAAAAAGGGATTAACTAGTTCTATACCACCTAACCTCATATGGGATAAAGATATACTAAGTATTAAAACAGCCGATGTTATTGTAGCGAACATGGATGATTTTTTTGAAGAGGGTATTAACTATTTATTAACAATTTCTCCAAGGGATTTTGATGATGCTTATATAGCAGCACAATTTTATCAAGATAATTATTATAAATTACAAAAAAAGATTTTAAATCGCCGTGAAAACTTAGGAACAATTTGTGAAGTTATGTTAGGCCTCTATTTAGGAAAACCAGTAATTTTAATTGTTCCAGAATGGCGTAAAGAGATATTTGAAAAGCATCCCTTTATGCGTAGAGCATCAATAATAGTTACATCAGTAGAGCAACTTTTAAAAGAAAAATGGCTACAAACCCTCTACAAAGCACAAGCTGGAGCTATATACGAATGATTGCCAAAACTTTAAAGTTACATAATTTTTACAGCCATACCGATACTGAACTTGTATTTGACAAAGATATTTATATTATTTTAGGCAAAATACAAGGAACCAACAAAAGTAATGGTTCGGGAAAGTCAGCCATATGTAAAGGAATTTGCTATGCTATTCATGGTGATTCAACTGAAGCTGAACGCAATACACGTAGTCTTCAAGTAAAAGGGGATTCTCTTATTTATAATGATGCCGATGAAATGGAAGTTACTTTTACTTTTGAAATTAACGGAAATGATTATGAAGTTAGACGCACATTAAAAAGAGGTAATACCCCATCAGTTTATATTTCTAAAAATGGCGAAAAGCCAAATAAGTATGGAGTAAAAGATGGCCAAGACGTTATAGAGGGGATTCTTGGAGCTAACTACGAAATATTTAAGAATACCAGCTATTTCCAGCAGGGTGATTTGAATTCTTTTTCTAAGCTTACTCCTAAAGCGGCTAAAGACGTTGTAATGAGTATTCTTCAACTTGATATTTACAATCAATATGAGCAAGCAGCCAAAGATAAGGTTTCAACAATTAAAGATAAGATACAAGAATTAGAAAGTAGAAACAATGCCTTAAAGGAAATGATACAAAAAGAAAAAGCTATTAAACAAGAATCCAAATATACTGATGCCGATTTAAAGGAAGTAGAAGACCAAATTACGGAACTTAAGTTCCACAAACAATTACAGTCCTTTTGGGAAAGCTCTAAGAATAAAAGCATAGACTTTATTGATAAACATAGAGTGGAAGTTCAACAAGCTTTAAGTAAAGTAGAAGCAGAAATAAACATTGTAAACCAAAGAGTGAGCAAATTAGAAAGATTATCAGGGTCAAAGACTTGTCCAACCTGCGAACAAGAACTTAAGAAAGAAGATATAGAAGGCATTGTAACAACTTTAAAAGAAGATGTTGTAAAAAGACTGCCTAAAAAGACTCAATTAAAAGAAGATTTAAATAATTTAGATAAATCCAAAAGTGAGATTAGGGCATACCCACTGTCTTTATACGATGAGGGCCAAGTAATAGAAAAAAGTCAAAAATTAACGGAGATTAAAACAGAACTTAAAAAAGCTAAGTTAGATAAAACAAGACTTACTGATTTAGTTGCAGAATCTATAAAGATTGATAGACAATTAAAAGACGAAAAGGAAACCTTAGAACAATATAAGAAACTTCAGCAAGCCTTTGGCCGTAATGGTATTCCTGCACATATTATAGAGAACGTAATTCCAGAAATAGAAGAGACTTCTAATGATATTTTAAAAGGACTTGAAACAAGAATAAGGATTTCTATTGAAAGTCAAAAAGATTTAAAAAGCGGAGGAAAAGCCGAAACATTAGACATAAATGTAATTACGGAGTATGGAGAACGGCCCTATGCTAATTATTCGGGTGGGGAAAAGACTTTCATAGATTTTGCACTTAGGATGGCTTTATCTATTATATTAGCACGAAGGTCAAACTATCAAATACAAACACTTATATTGGATGAAGCTTGGGAGCATTTAGATGCGGTTAATCGGGGCCTTATAGCAAAAGCAATAACGTGGATTAAAAATAAATTTGATTTAAAAAGAATAATAATAATAGCTCACGAAGAGGAATTACAAGATACTTGTGAAAACAGAATAATTATAGAATTTGATGGTAAAAAAAGTCAGGTAATTAGAAATGATTAAAAAGAAATACTGTAGTAAATGTAAATTATATAAAAATCTTGATGAGTTTTCTAAAAATAAAAATGCAAAATATGGACTAAATTGTTGGTGTAAGTCTTGCCAAAAGAAATGTAATCATGATTACTATTACGCCAATCAAGAAAAACAAAAGGCTTACTCAAGAAACTATAATAAGGTTCATAAATCTGAAATAAAAATTAAAAAACAAACCTATTCAAAAGCACATAGAAAAGAAATAAATGCAAAAGATAAATTATGGAGAAAGAAAAATCCTTGGAAATATATTTATGCTGGTATTAAACAACGCTGCAATAATAAGAAAAATAAAGATTATATCAACTATGGTAAACAGGGTGTTAAGTGTTTAATTACAGAGAAAGAAGTTAAGTTTTTGTATGAAAGAGATAAAGCTAATACTATGAGAAGCCCAACTATAGACAGAATAAATAATAAGGGTAATTACGAATTGAGTAACTGCCAATTTATAGAAAGAGTTCAAAATAGTATAAAAGATAAAATAAAACGAATTTTACAATATGACTTGCGAGGAAATTATATAAAAGAATATCGTTCTCCAAAAGAATCTTCTAAACAAACTAAAATAGATATACGAGCTATATATAAAGCAGCTTCTGGAAAAAATAAAACATCGGGTGGATTTATTTGGAGGTATAAATAAAAGCTATGTTCAATCGTAAGAGTAGAATAAAAGATGACCGTTACACAAGACAAGTTTCCCTAATTGGCAAAGATGGCCAAGAAAAACTTAGGAAAGCTTGTGTTATACTGGTCGGGGCTGGCGGTTTAGGTAATATTGCTGCTAAGTTTCTTGTTTCTTCTGGCGTAGGAAAGTTAATTATAATTGACTACGATATTGTAGAGGAATCAAATCTTAATAGGCAAGTCTTATTTAATAAAAAATCAATAAAAAGACCAAAAGCACAAGCCCTTAAGGAAACTTTAAATAAGATTAATCCAGAAGTTAAAGTTGAAGCAATAATTAAAAAGATAGATTTTAATACAGAAGTAAAGATAATGGAAATGGCTATTGCTAATAAGGTTAATGTTATTATAGACTGCACAGATAATATGGAAGCGGCTTATTTAGTAGAAACTATTGCTCTTAATTTGCAGATTCCTCTTGTGTTTGGAAAAACTAGTAAATATTCTGGAGTTGTAACTATTATTAAAGACTCTTTTTTAAAGGCAAACTATCCAGACCAACAATTAAACCCAGATGGAAGCGTATTTCCAGCCATCTGTGGGATTATAGGTTCTATCCAAGCAAGTTTAGCTTTAAAACTTCTCTTGGATTTAAAAATAGATGATGATGTTTTGTATTATGATGTTTTAAACAATGAAATGATAAAATACAGAAAAGGAGAATAACAATGAAAATTAAACCAGCTTGGTATAAAATTAACGGTCTATGGTATCATTGTATTACGATAGGAAATCTTAGATATATTAATGGTAAGGAACAAAAAGATTAATAAAGGAGATTAAAATGCGTTTACGGATTCTTAATAATTTAGGAGATTTGGTTCTTACAGATGCCCCAACAACTGAAGGTCTGGACAATGTTAAGAATATGACAACTGCTGAGATTGAAACTGAGTTTAATCGGTTAGTAAAAGAGGGCTATACACCCATCAATGACAAGACTAAAAAGATTATGAAAGGCTTCAGCACAAAGGTTGAAGAGGTTACAATGTTGTATCCTCTAATCGGCGGCTAGAAATTAAAAATAAATTTTAAAATAAAGGAATAGGCATTGACTTACTCTAATACTAACTATATAATCTGTGTATATAGAAGTCCCGAAAGATATGATGATTATCATAGGGAATATGTTGAGATTCCTCATCCAAATTCTCAGCAACATCTATATACTTTAGATTCTTATATAAATGAACATGGAACTGTTCCGAATAAATCTATTTTGAGAACGATACGCTTACAAAGGTATAGGGCTTCTTTGCATGTTTCTTATGAAATGTTAAGAGATTTTGGTATTGATTTTAGAACTCTGACATTGAACTCGATACTCGTCTCCCAAAATGCACAAGCATTATTATTAACCATATTTCAAACTGTTTCACGTGAAACAGACAGAAGATTAAGAGAAGAAGAAGGGGGAATACCTGAACATACTATTATTTTAGATAAAGTAGAAATAGTAACACAGCAAGAAACAGACAGATTACTTATTGATATAGTTTTTTACGCTTGTCAACAAAGAGATACTGAATTAGGGTTAAGGTATTTTCAAGGAAATCTATATAGACTACAGAACATTAGTAGAAGAGGTTTATTTCAAGACAATAATGACCAGATTTCTACAGAAACTATTCAAAGAATTAGAAATGAATTTAGTATTACTCCAGAAGGCGTTGAACGTAGTAGAGAATATATAGAAAGAATGTTAAGATGCCAAAGCACGTGGACCAATAACTTTACTGCTCCAACATATAAATATGACAAAAAAGCAGAAGAAAGGGCTCTAAAATTGTTGGAATCTATGTTATCTAAGGAAGAGTTTGAAATTTATATAAAAAATGGTTATGTAATAGTTGAAGGTAAAACACATAAAATGTATAAAGTAAGAAAGAATTCTATGATTGAATTTTCTGAAAAACAAAAAGATAGCCTATATAAAACATATAGACTCTGTATTGAACCAAAAAATCATGGAACAATTTGCCCTACAGATGAAGTCATTGCTAAGATTAAATTAATCCAAGCAGACGAAGGATTACTTCATAAAACAGCAAAGAGGTTTGATAATAAATGAAAGAATTATTACTTTCTAGAGCCTTAAAAAACTTATTCCCAATCTGCAATAAGCAGATTAACCAAGATACTATAATGGAGAAATAGAAAATGAAAAGAAAAACAGTTAAATCATCAAACATTAATAGTATTGGTTATATTGCAGAAAAACAAGTTCTTGAATTGGAATTTAGTAATGGGGCTGTTTATCATTATAAAGAAGTTGGGCCCACCGAAGTTGTTCAATTTATATTTGCAGAATCCTTGGGAAATTACTTTGCAAAAAACATTAAAAGTAAATATCAATATGTAAAAGGGGAATATAATGGTTAATTTAGATAAGATAAAGGAAAGCAATCCAAAAGATGCCGTTGGGATAAAAAAGGTTCCTTTTTCTACTATTTCTGCACCAGTAATTGCTGAAATTGGCCTGGCAATGCTTGAAGGCAGTCGCAAATATCGGCGGCATAACTATAGGGCTATCGGTGTTCGTGCTTCAGTTTATTATGATGCCTGTTTGCGTCATATAATGGATTGGTGGGAGGGTGCTGATATTGACCCCGATTCGGGTTTAAATCATATAACAAAAGGAATTGCTTGTTTGGTAGTTTTAAGAGATGCTATGCTTTTAGATAAGTGGGTAGATGATAGACCACCAAAATCGAAACAAGGGTGGGTTCAAGAATTAAATAAAAAGGCAAAAGAAATTATAGAAAAATATCCAGAAGAGCTAGAACCATATACTGAATTAGGAGTAAGCAATGACAAAACTGGAAGCACTAAGGACAGCTAATAAAATAACATCAACAATACTAGAAGATTTAAAGGCTTTTATCTTAAGAGAAAAAGCCTTATCAACAGAAGAAGTAGCAAATAGGGCTGAACGATTAATAAATATGTTTGAAGTTACTTCTGCTTTTAAAGGATATAAGGGATTTCCAGGTATTATGTGTATTAGCCTTAATGATGAGATTGTTCACGGTATTCCAAGTAAAGATAGGTTAATCCAAAAAGGAGATTTAGTTTCTTTAGATTTAGGTATCAAATATCAAGGTTATTGTTCTGATATGGCTATTTCATTTGTCAATAGTACTTTTAGTTTTGGCAAAAAACAAAAGTTAGTTGAAGATACGCAACAAGCTTTATACAATGCAATAGTGGCTTTAAAAAAAGAACAAGTATACCATGTCAGCACAATTATAGGAGCTATTGAAAATTCTGCAAAGGGTTATGGGATTGTATTTGAATATGGGGGCCATCAAATAGGGGCAGAAGTTCATGAAGGAAATTTATTTATACCAAATTGTTGGAAAGGCTTACAAAAAGACCAAATATTACCAGTTGGAACTATTTTTACAATTGAACCTATGCTTACTTTGGGAAAGGGTGAAACCAAAGTAGATTCAAATGGTTGGACAGTGAGAACAAAAGATGGTTCATTGGCGGCTCATTTTGAGTATTCTCTAGCTATAACAGAAAATGGTATTGAGGTTTTGAAATGATTGAAGAATTAAAAAAGAATGTGGTGATTCCAGAAAAATTCATAGCAAGAAAAAACATCCAAAAAGTGGTAGACGCAAAAAATGGAGATTGTTTTCGTGCGTGTATTACTTCGTTGTTAGGTATAGAGAATGATGATTCTTTACCTACTGGTGGAGACCCTGAGTGGTTTTTAAATTGGTCAAAGTTTTTGAATCGGTTAGGACTTGAGATTCATTATGAACAAACGGCTTGCTGGAGAAGTGGACTTTGGATTGCGTCAGTAAAAAGCAAAAACTTTGAAAATGTTACTCACGCAATAATAATGAATAGCCAAGAAGTTTACTTTGACCCATCGCCTAAAGAAGGTTATGCAACGGGGGAAAATCTTTTAGGAAAAAATATAGTATCAGGAGGGTGGTATTTTGAAGTAATTGATATCCGCAGATTTTTTAACTACGCAATTGACACTTGGCTAGCTTCCAAGATTGGGGTTTTAAAATGAGTTATTTAGTTATTCCAGATACAAAAGATTGGAAATTCGATGGTAAGGATTTTACAATCTGTGGTTTTTGGGATAAAGATGAAAAAGGTAAATATAAGTTTAATCAATGCTCTTGTAAAGATTGGACAAAGTGTAAGGGATTTAAAAATGAGAAGAATTAATAAAAAAAGAGAAAAAATATTTGCAGTAGATTATAAAGTAGCTCAAGAACTTTTAACTACTTTAGACCAACTAACAATGCTTGCCAATACTATTATAACACCCCTTATAAACAATATAGTAAGTAAGGGATATAAACCTATTAGTAAGGCTAAAATTAGACCTTATTCCGATATTGTAGAAAATGCAGAGGAAGGATTGTATCATGTATCTATTAAGGCTATATTTGTGGGCAAGAAAAAAGCAAAGGAGGAAACTAATGACGCTTAAGGATTTATATAAGCAAACTAAGAATCAACAACCTAATGGTGGAACATACATTGGTGCTATATTACTGTGGTTAGTTATGGGGGTTTTCTATATAGTTATTATCTGCTTAGGTTGGAATTTTATTGCTAATATTTTTAAATTATCCCAATTAACGTATTTTCAGACTGGCGTAATTATTGTTTGGAGTTACTTCGTGAAAGGATTGTATACAAATGGAAATAAAAAATATTAATAAAACTATAAAATCTTATGAGCCCATGATGCACAAACTCATAAGAAAGTTTAAAATAAAAAGAGATTATGAAGATATACTTCAACTCTTAAGAATTAAGACTTGGGAAGTCCTACGGGACAATAAATACAAAAAAATATACAAAAATGAAAAAGGCCTAATAGTAGAGGCTAAACTATCCACATTATTGTATAGAACTTTAACAAATAGGTTAATCGACATATTAAAAACAGACTACGGTTTAAAAATAAAAGATGACGGAACAACTTGGGAAGATATAACCATAGATAAGAAAATTATATATTTCTTAAAAAATCCAATATTATATGGATTACCTTTTTTGCAAATAGAAGAAAATGACACAGAAAATGAATTAAAATGTCAATTAGATTTTGAACAATTCTATGAAATATTAGCAAAAGAAGACCAAGCATTATTAGACCTTATGAAAAATAATGAAGGAGACAAAAAAGAAGTTGCTAAAATATTAAATTGCAGTATTCGTAATGTCAATAGGCAATTACTAAAACTAAAAAAAGAGTATAAAAAATACTTAACTGGGGGAATTTAATATGGCTAAAGGCGGTAGACGTATAGGCGCTGGTAGACCTAAAGGAAGAAAAGACGCGGGGGTTAGGCATATAAAGAAAAATTTACCAGTATCAAAAGATGGCCCTACTCCAAACTTGCCTTCAAAAGCTGCTTATATGCAAATGGAAAAATATCTAAGCGCAGAAAATAGAAAATTATATAGAGCTTTATCTACTAAATTTGAATCTCCTGCCGAGTGCCTTAAAGCTATTAGAGATGATTTAGTTGCTAGATATAATTTAGGACGTATTGGAGAAATAGAAGAAACATCTTATACAAAAAAAGAAGCAAAAGACGGTATAAAAGAAATAGAAGAAACTGGAAAATTAAATGGAAAAGAATTAACAGATATACAAAAAATAGATGAATTAAATAGATTACAAAAATTAGCAAGAGTGTATCCACAACTAAGTTCTAAACTTACTTCTTTAGCTGGCGAAATAAGACAAGTTAATGAACTTATTGATAGGATAGAATCTGGAAGACCTGATAAGGTTATTAATCTTTTTAATATTTTAGAAGGCAGGGCTGATAGAGGTAAAACAGAAAGGTTAAGAGAAGAAATTTTTACAATGCCAGAAGAAGAAACACCCCCACAAAAACCTATAAATATAGAAGATGCGGAAATAATAGAAGAAGAGAAAGAAGGCGTAGATGAAAACACTTAAATGTCCACATTGCAAAAAGGTATTTTTTGATATTAGCGCTGATATATGCCCAGTTTGTAAAAAAAACTTAAATGAGACTGATTTTAATATTTTTAGAGAATTATTCGGAGAAGATGGCCCATTTAGAAAGGTTGATAAAGATGAAAGTTAAAGAATATAAAGGTAATCTGACCGGTATTAAAATTAAAATTCCTAAGAAGTTTGAAGATACGTATCAAGGAATTAAGGGAGAAATGTACCTTGTTGGGTCTTGGCAAGCCGGTGTTTGGCTTAAAAAATCTATAAAAAACGATAGAATATACCCTCTTTGTATAAACCCACAAGAAGTATTAAATTTTACAGTAGTTAAGGAGAATTAAATGAAAAAATTAAAAATAGGGTTTTCAGGGTTTGGTTATTGGGGCAAGAATATATTAAGAAATCTGCTTGACATGGATAATGTAGAAGTAGTAGCTGTTTGTGATAGTAATGAAGCAAATTTAAAGAAAGCAACGGTACTTATAACAAAAAATAGCCAATATAATCCAAAGTTAATTTCTACAATTAATTATGACCGTATTATCGCAGAAAAAGATATTGAAGCCGTAGTTATAGCCACGCCTCCACAAACACATTATGAATTAGCTTATCAAGCAATTAAAGCTCATAAACATGTTTTTATCGAAAAGCCTATGACAACAAATTATCAAGATGCTATAGACCTAACTGGAAGAGCGGTAGAAGATGGTTTGACTTTAATGGTAGGTCATACTTTTATTTATCACCCTGTTATCAACGATTTAAAAAAATTGATAGATACGGGAGAATTGGGGGATATTTACTCCATTAATTTCGAGATGGTTAATTTAGGTAAATTCCAGCAATTGGGAGTGTTATGGGATTTGCTTCCTCACGGGGTATCTATTATTTTATATTTACTAAATAATCCTGAAGTCGTAAAAATAGAGATTAACGGAATCTCGGCTATTCATACTAATTTAATAGACAACGCATATTTAACTTTATATTTTAAAAATGGAAGCTTCTCTACTATACATGTTAGCTGGCTCCATCCATGCAAAGAAAGAAAACTTACGGTTGTCGGGTCCAAGCAAATGGCGGTCTTCGACGACATAAACCCCTTAGAGTCATTGAGAATCTACAATAAGGGCGTAAGTAAAGATAAATCATTTTCTTCCTGGGGAGAATCTATTGTAGGCTATAGACATGGTAACATCATAAGTCCAGTAACAACAACGGGAGAACCTCTTAAATTAGAATTACAACACTTTGTTGATTGTATATTAAATAATCAAAAACCAATTACAGACGGGTCAAATGGGGCTAAGGTTGTTAGAATTATTGAGGAAGCGGTAAAAAAATTGGAGAACTATAATGCCAATAAATAATTGTAAACTAGGAAAAAATGTAAAAATACCCTACCCAGACTTAGTTAATATGTATAATTGTAAAATAGGTGCTGGTGTATTTATTGGACCCTTTGTTGAGATACAAAAGGGAGTTAAAATAGGAAGTAACTCCAGAATTTCTTCACACACCTTTATCTGTGAAGGTGTAGAAATAGGAAAGAAAGTATTTTGCGCTCATGGGGTTATGTTTATCAATGACAATGTTCCTTTATCAAACAATAAAAATTGGAAACTAGAAAAGACTATTGTAAAAGACGGTGCATCTATTGGTTCTAATGCAACAATACTACCTGTAACAATAGGCAAAAATGCTCTAATCGGGGCAGCGGCTTGCGTGACAAAAGATGTTCCAGACAATGCTGTGGTTGTTGGAAACCCAGCAAGAATATTGAAATATAAGGAGAAATAATATGGAATATGCTGATAAATGTGAATTTTGTGTTTTAAATGGTAATTGTTTATTTCAAAATAATGATGATGTTGAATCTTGCGAAGGAGATGAATAAGTGCATAATATTAATCCTTTTCTTATTATTAGTGTTATATTAAATTTAAGTGCTTCTACTTGGTACTTTTGTAAAGGCGGAAGTGTGTTGGGGTTATTATTTTTAGGTTATGGATTTTGTTCTTTTATTAGTTTGTTTATTAAAATTCAATAGGAGAAAGTATGAAAATTGAAGAAATGGTTAATAAGATTTTTTTGGAAACACCTGGACAATTTGAATATTTGAAGCAAGTTCCAGATAATAGCATTAATTTAATTATTATTGACCCACCATATTTAACTACATCCGAAATTTGGGATAAAAATGAAGTAGTTACAGATGGTTTATCTAAAGAATTGTTTAGAGTAGCAAAAGATTCTTGTTCATTATATGTTTGGTGTGGTATCGGAGAAAAAAGTCAATCTCTTATTAGATGGTATCCTATTTTTTCTGGTAATTGGCATTTTAAAGATTTAATTACTTGGAAAAAACAGCGTGGTATTGGAATGAGAAAGGGATGGCTTTATACAAGAGAAGAAATAATGTGGTTTGTTAAAGATAATAAACAATTTATTTGGAATAAAAAAGAACAATGTGGAAACGAAAGAAGGAAAAGAGACAACGGCAAAGATGAAATCAAACCATCGCAATCAGGTCATTTTGCCAAAAGCATATATAAAAGATTAACTAATGTATGGGAAGATATAAACGAAGAATCTTTCAATATAACTCAAAAAGTTTTACATTTTACTCCTAAACCTATTAAAGCATTAGAAAGAATTATAAAATGTCATACTAAAGAAAATGATATAGTGTTAGATTGTTTTATGGGAGCAGGTTCAACTGCTCTTGCATGTAAAAGATTGAATCGTAATTTTATTGGTATGGAAATATATCAAGAGTATATTGATATTGCTAACAAAAGATTCAGAGGAGAACTATAATGGAAATTATCGAATACAAATCACCTGGACATCCAGATACATTAACAGATTTAATTGTTGAAGAATGTGCCACTTTTCTTGACTATTATTATCAGAAAAATTATGGAAAAATTCTTCATTATAATGTAGATAAAGCATTGCTATCTGCTGGTGATTGTGATATTTATTATGGCGGTGGAGTTGTTAAAGAAGTTCCTAATTTTATTTTAGGCGGTCAAGCAACAAATTTAACTGATGAATTGAGAAATTGTTTAGTCAATCAAATAAGAAAAACAATCAATTTCTATTTGCCTAACTTAAAAGAATTTAATGTTGAAATTAGAACAGGAAATACGGTAAAAAATCTTGTAGATATTGCAAATGATGATTCTGTTATTTTATCAAACGACACATCGTTTGGTGTTGGTTATTATCCATATAGCAAAGCAGAACAAACAGTTTTTCGAATTAAAGAAGAATTAGACCAACTAATTAGAACACAAGTCATTCCAATTGGCGAACTTTATAAAATAATGTATACACCAAAAACAATAAGTATTTCTGCTCCATTGTATGCTCAAAGAATTCGTAATAAAGAAGATTATGCCCAAGCTAAAAGAGAAATTGAACTCATTTTAAGAAGTTATGGTAAAATAATTTTTAATCCTGATTTTGAAAATGGCTTTCCTTATTTAACATTATGTGGAAGTTCGATTGAGTGTGGGGACGACGGCCAGGTTGGTAGGGGTAATAGGTATAATGGACTAATTACGCCATGTAAGCCAATGACTTTAGAAGCCTATCATGGTAAAAATAACAAAAACCATGTTGGGAAATTATATTCAAAGTGGGCGTTTGAAAAAGCAAAAGAAATTTATGAAAAAACAGGTAAATACACAGAAGTTATATTAGTTAGTAAGATTGGCAAGCCTATAACAGAGTATGAGATTTACATTAAAAATTAAATGGGAACTGCTATGCAAATTGAAGAAATGATAAATAAGATTTTTTTAGAAACACCTGGAAATTTTGAGTATGTAAAAGAAATTCCAGATAATAGTATAGACCTTACAGTTACATCACCTCCATATGATAATTTAAGAAAATACAAAAGTAAAGACTTTTTACCTTTTAATTTTGAAGGAATTGCAAAAGAATTATTTAGAGTAACTAAAGATGGTGGGGTTGTTGTTTGGATTGTCGGAGATGAAACTGTAAAAGGAAATGAATCGGGAACCTCTTTTAAACAAGCTCTTTATTTTAAACAAATAGGATTTAATTTACATGATACAATGATTTGGAATAAAGGCGGATTTTCTGCCGTTGGTGCTTTATGTACAAGATATGCTTCTGTATTTGAATATATGTTTGTTTTTAGTAAAGGCAAAATAAAAACATTTAATCCAATTAAAGATAGAAAAAACAAACATGCAGGAAAAATAATAACAGGAACAAACAGATTACCAAACGGGTCTTTAAAGAAAATTTCTTGTTATGGTAATAAAGTTAATGATTTTGGGCAAAGATTTAATATTTGGGAATTTTCTCCTGCTGGTAAAAATAAAGGCAAAGATAAACACCCAGCTCCTTTTCCAATAGAGATTGTTAAAGACCATATTTTATCATGGTCAAATAAGGGAGATTTGGTTTTAGACCCAATGTGTGGGAGTGGCACCACATATTTGGCAGCTAAAAAGCTTAATAGAAATTTTATTGGTATGGAAATTTACCAAGAATACATTGATATTGCTATTGCTAACAAAAGATTAAGAGGAGAATTATAATGGAAGTTAAACAATTAGACCTAACAAGGCAGTACCAGCAATTAAAGACCGAGATTGACCAAGCAATCCAAGATGTGTGTGCCTCGGGCATGTTTTGTCTAGGCGAACAAGTTACCAAGTTTGAGGCTGAAGTTGCCCAATATATAGGCGTAAGCCATGCCATAGGGGTCAATAGCGGCTCTGCGGCCTTGAATTTGGCTCTTATAGCCTTAGACATAGGCCCTGGGGATGAGGTTATTGTCCCTGCCAATACTTACATAGCTACAGTATTTGCTGTTAGTCATGTGGGTGCTACTCCTGTTTTTATTGACCATGATAAATATTATAATATTGACCCAAAGGAAATTAGTAAAAAAATTACCAATAAAACAAAAGCTATTATAATGGTTCATCTATATGGGCAGCCTTGTAGTATTAAAGAGATTTTTGAAATAGCATTAGAAAACAAATTATGGCTTATAGAGGATTGCGCTCAATCTTTTGGAGCAGAGTATATGGGGCAGAAAGTAGGAGGATTCTCGGATGTGGCTTGTGTCAGCTTTTACCCTGGGAAGAATCTCGGTGCTTATGGTGATGGTGGTATGATTTTAACAAGTAATAAAGAATTAGATACTAAATTAAGAATGTTAAGAAACGATGGGCAAACTGAAAAATATAAACATGAAATTGTGGGCTTTAATGAGCGGCTTGACTGTATCCAGGCGGCTATTCTTAGTGTAAAACTAAAACACATGGATGAATGGAATCAAAAAAGAAATAATATTGCAGCAATGTATACTGATTTAATTACAGAAAAGAACTTGGACATTATACTTCCAAAAACTATGCCCTATGTTAAACATATCTATCATCAATATGTAATAAGACTTAAGAATAGAGATGAAGTAAAGAAAAAATTATGGGAACAATATAAAATTGGCACAAATATACATTATCCAATTCCAGTACACAAGCAAAATGCTTATAAAGAATTTAATAATGTTTCTTGCCCAAATACAGAAAAGAACGCTTCAATACTGTTATCTCTTCCTATGTATCCAGAGCTTACATATGAAGAAATTCAATATGTGGTTAATAGTTTAGTGGAGGTGCTAAAATGAAAATATATGTACTCTACGAAGTTACTCCAGATGTAGATTATATTTGGGATAAACGAACTGTATTAATGAGAGAACGAAAAGAGGACTTAGAAGAAATATTAGCAGTTATTCAAAAAAGCAATATAAATTTTGAAGACTACATAATAGAGGAAGTAGAAAGATGAAAATCTTCTATCTTGGAGAATTACAATCTGTTATTAGTAATCTACAAAGACTAGGTGTAGAAATTAATTTTAGTCTAGATTGCTATTGTAATGGAATTATTGCTACAGACATTATTCCTGAAGCAGAAATAAGTCTCTGGAAAGAATACTGTTCTAGCTATAACATTCCTTTAATTATTAAAGGCAATAAACAATATCATTATATTGGTGTTAATGTTTTAGTTTTAGATGAAACAGAGAAAGAATTATTTTATAAAGAACACTATATTACCACTCTCCACGAATGTAAAGATAGGCTAAGAGAATTAAAAATACATTATCTTGTTATTGCCTTAACAAAAGAACAAATTAAACAGCAAGTTCAGCATAATTTACCAAAATCTGGAAATGCCGATTTAAATATTACAAATGAACAAGTAGCAGAAGCAAGAGACATTCTAACAGCCTTAGTTGGCTATATTTATATAAAAGAAGGAACACTATCAACAGAAGCAATACAAAGAGCAAATACTGGAGCAGCTTTATCTGTAGTTAGTTTTACAGGAGATAATTTAAAAGATTTTTACTTGGATATAAACTTTAAAGGAAAAAATAATGAATGAAATTAACATTTCTATATTTGAAGGAGTAAATCTAATTACTTTTGTTATAACAATTGGTTTAGCCTATTTTATTCGAGCTTTGGTTATAAAGTTTGAAAGAAATAATAAAATACCACCTTCTAAATAAGGAGAAAAAATAATGTATCATCCAGATTTTATTGAGGCTAAAGAAAATAATGGTAGACTATACCGTGATGATAAAGGAAATCCTACTCATCCTTGTTTACATATATGGTTAATTTACCCAGTTTTTGAACATATTGAAAATTATCATGCTGGGTTTATTCCAGAAAAAGGTGAAAAGTTTGCCAAATTTGAAGGTATCTGTGTAGAATGTGGTGAATACCTTGTTATATTTAATGATAATGTTGTTGCAAATAATGAAGTTTTTGAGGAAAAGATTAAGGAAATTTTAGAAGAAAAAGGATTAATAAAGGAAACAAAAAAATGCAAGAAAAAGAAATAAAACTCAGCCTAACTACAATATGCAAGAACGAGGAGCGGGTTATTGGTCGAAGCATAGATTCAGTAAAAGATATTATTGATGAGTGGGTATATGTTGATACTGGGTCTGAAGATTCAACGGTTAAAATTATAGAAGATAAGGTAGGGATTTGTTATCATACTTTATGGGAAGGGGATTATGCTAAAGCAAGAAATTTTGGCGTTAAACGCTGTACGGGCGATTGGGTCCTCGTAATGGACTGTGATGAACACATGGCCCCAGAATCGGCTAAGAACCTTAAAAAAATTCTCTTAGAAATGCCAGATAACTATTGGGAAGTACTGTGTCGAGTCGAGGACTACACTGACCCTTCTATGATACCCACATACATCGTATATGGCCACCGACTTTTTAGAAATAACAAAGGTATCCTATGGGGTGGCAAAGGGCATGAAGCCCTCACAACACCCCTAAATCATAGAACCCAGGACTCTAGGATTGTAATAAAGCACGATAAAACACCAAATGCAGTATCGCCAATAGCCCCTAAGCATAATGAATTGGCTCAGGTATTTGTGGAGAATTTTTTAAAAGATATTGCCAATAATGTAAATGTGGCTCGTTCTATGTTTTATTTAGCCCAGACTTATATGAGTAGGCTTCAATATATTGAAGCTATTGAGTGGTTTTTAAAATATTTTGAAACATCCAATTGGAAAGATGAACGATACCAAGCTAGGTATTACTGTGCTCGATGTTATATGTATTTAAAAGAATATACATTGGCAAGAGAAATGATGTTAGATGCTTATGAAGAAAGAACGGATAGAAATGAAGGAGAATTGGTTCTTGGTGAATTAGCCTTTAAGCAACAGAAGTATCATCAAGCTTTAATGTGGTTTAATATTGCAAAAGACAAAATGGAATATTGTAAAGAACATGGATTACCAGATACATTATTATTTCTTGAAGGTAGGGCTTATACTTACCAGCCTTATGATTGGTTGGCTATTGTATATTGGCAATTGGGTGATAAAGAAAATGCAAGAAAGTATACTCTTAAAGCTTTAGAGATATTACCTAATGATGAACGATTAAAAGGGAACCTGGAGTATTATAAATAATACCGACAGTTTGTCGGGATTTGTGTCGATATAGTTAGGAGAAAAATGATAGAAACCTATTGGATTTCTACAGATGCTTTTACAATTGGTGTAGATGCTGAGGATGGTATTATTAAAACTATTCCACCAATATTAAAAGTATTTAAAGAGCAACAATTTTTAGTTTTACAAACTTGGTTAAATAAAAAATTTAGAAACCACGTAGAAATAGTAAAAATTAGGAATGAGCAATGACAAAATACATATTTTATTATGGCATAAAAAGTATTGATGAAACTTATAAAAAAGAAATAATTGGGCCTTCTAGCGAAGACCCTAAAATATTAGAGGAACTATTTGAATTATATAAAAGTTTTTATCAACTTTGTAGATATTATAAGGATAAATATGAAAAAAATTAACTTTGAAGTTACACTTACTTACGACGATAAACTAATGCACGGAAAAGACAAAGAAGCAATAAATTGGTTTTATAAGGATATTTTATTAAAAGATATACTAATCCTACATAGTAATGAAATTGGGGATGAGATAGGTATTATAAAAATTAAAAGGATTTTAAAATAAATGAGCATACCAACTAATATATCAGAAAAAGCCATCTGGTTTAATAAACTCCTAGACCCTGCCGATAATTGCAAAAATCTTAGGGCCTTTTGTTTAAATATATTTGACTGCAAATTAGAAAAAAATCAATACTGGGCATTGAGAGATATGTTAGACCCCAAAGTTAGATTAATTTACTATTCGTCAGCCAGGCAAAGTGGCAAAACTCAAGTAATTGCCTTGTATCATGTTATAGCTGCTTTATTCCCAGAATTTGTTATTATAGAATATCCAGGTAGAGCTAATGCTTATATATTTGCACCTAAAAAAGAACAAGCAGAAATTAGTTTTGAGAGATTTTCAAACTTTGTCCATTTTAATAAATATAATGTTTTCTCTGATTCAATAATTGCTGATAAGTTTGACAAAATGACTTTTAGAAATGGTTTTGAAGTTAGAGCAATTACAGCATCTCGCAACGCCGAGGTGGAGGGTTTAACCACCCATATTCAGACGTTGGATGAAAGCCAGGCCATTAGTCCTTATAAAGCACGTGAATGTTTAACAGGAGATACTGTAATACCATTACCAAACGGGTCTTTTTCAACACTTAAAGATGTTGTTGAAAAAAGGCTCAAAATAATTACTCCAAACGGCCCTGAAAAGCCTCTAAAATATTTTAAATACGATGAAGATACTATTTATGAAATAAAATTAACCAATGGCGATACCTTAAGATGCAATAAAAACCATAGGCATCTTGTATATAATTATGACTGGAATTGGACAAATTCAAGAATTAGAAAAATTATTACAACCGACTTAACAACTTCTGATAGAATTGCGGTCCCAAACTCCTTACCCTATTTTGGTAATGAAGGAGATTATATTGAAGGTTTTTTAATTGGATTATTTTTAGGAGACGGTTATATGTCAGATAAAAGTGCTCCTTCTTTGTGCTGTTCTAAAAAATTAGTAAACTATTTATATAAGAGCATATATAAAAGATATAACCTAAAACTAAGAGTTAAGAAAATACAAAAAACTAAAAAAGCAGTAGAAGGTTTTTTTCTTAATAATACAAATAAAAAGAAAAATAAACTTATTCAATACTTTAAATCAATAGGTATATGGAATTTTACGGGAGTCAACAAGACTATACCTAATAAAGAATGGTCAAGGCCCTTTTTAAAGGGGCTAATTTCGGGATTAATTGAAACTGATGGTACAATTTACCT
>Ga0315293_10000101_pt1 | contig 68275 bp, 64 predicted proteins | sample YL17G13_20_MG_FD_203071 | JGI IMG/M metagenome (GOLD analysis project Ga0315293, IMG submission 203071) | Sediment microbial communities from Yellowstone Lake, YNP, Wyoming, USA - YL17G13_20 | ecosystem: Environmental > Aquatic > Freshwater > Lake > Sediment | place: USA: Wyoming | collected...
TAATGTAGCTAGATTGCGTTTGACGTGTAGCCACGAATTATGTAGAACGTGTTTTACCACGTGTTTAACTTATGGACATCATAGATGTCCACTTTGCCGAAGAAATACCGTATTTAGAGACATGGTTGTTTAATTAATTAAACACCTTTTTTTACAAATAAATAATTAGCTATTTTCGGTGAAAGATTATCTACCATAAAATCTTTCGTGAAAGATTATTCGCAGAATAAGGATTGCGTTTCCAATTGCCGCGAATTCTTCCACTGCGCGTCAAATAATTGCGACGGCGTTTCAAATCCCGATGTTTGGTGAAATCTTCATATCCGAGTTGTCCAAAATGAACCCACGTGTTATGTATTGGGTCATAAATATCATATTTTTTCTCTCGGTTAGAAGACGGGTAGATTTTCGCAGTTTTTCCAAGATAACGATATGCCATACGTTGGGCTGTTTCAGGATTCGAATATTTTCTCAATCTTTTGCTAAAATTACGGCTTCTTTTTTCCATAACATTACATTCTAAAATCTTTTTGAGAATGAGAGAGAAGTTCTTCGACATTTTTCAACATAATTGTCAAATCTTCTTTCTTATCGGCATCGTGTATTTTAGAAATTTTTTGTTCTAATGCCATATGTAATCTCTGTAAAGAGTTTAGATATGTTTGTATTTTGTCTGTCATTCCACGCGATTGCGCCAACACCATCCAACCCAATTTTTCAAACATTTCTTTATACCACTGATATAATCCGTGCATTGTTGCATCACAACATTTTCCAGGAATTACTTCTGGCAAGTGTATTCCAACATTCGTCTTTTTTGACACACGAGACCCGCGAGACCCGTGAGAAGGTCCTCTACCTTTTCTAGTATAATATCGTTGTGCCATGATAATATAATAGTAGAAAAAAATATTATATTATTTAAATTACAACTATAAACTACAACTAACTACACGATAACTAATCAAATCAAATCAATCAAATCACCTAAACTAAAGAGCAGAATTAAACAGACGATTCATATTAATAATTTCAGGTTTTTCTGTATTACTTGTAAATAATTTCATAATTTGTTCATCATCGCGAAAGCGAACAGAATAATTTTGCTGTAAATTATTGCGTCCAATTCGTCCCATTGCTTGAATAATTTTCTCTTGTGTCAAATCCAAATCTTTGCTTATATATCCGTGACAAAACTGATAATTTGTTCCATAAATATAATCACTAGAAGCAATAATAATGTATAATTTTTGTTCATCAGCCATTTTTTTCATAATTTCAGTGTATGCAATATTTTCGTGATTTGTAAAGACACCAATGCCCATAAGCAAGAGCACTTTCCAACTATCAGCTACGCCTGTAAGCAACATAATTTCATTAATAAACTCTTCTTCAATATTGCTGGAGAATGCTCCGGTAACATTACAATCTTCAGCCCATTTTTTCAAATGTAGATTTTTATTTGGAATGAATGTTTCATTCAATGTTGCTGTTTTAATCATTGATCGAAGCGTGTCAAGCTGTGTTTTGATTTTTCCTGCTTCAACTTGGCTTTCATTATTTTGACTTCTATTGCATTTGTGGTCTTTTTTCTCTCCATCACCCTCTTCTTCTTTTGCCTTGGAAGCATCGTGATCTTCCAAATCTTTTTCCAGCACGCTAATTTTATCATTAATTCTGTTATTAAATTCTATTTTTTCCATAATGTCAGACATGACTTTGGCAGGAATGTTTGCTTGTTGGATGCAGAATTTCGCGATTTTTTCAACATCATTCGATAAGAATATTGTTGGTCCATCTGTCAAAGTATATGCATCTTTTGTAGTCACAAATATACCACAATTGCCGCTGTTTGTTTCTCTGACTTGTTCACAAGATGAGTGTGTTTGTTCACTAGACATTCGTGACAATGATTGACCTGCATATTTACTGGCACCGGTTGTCGCCATCTCAATGCCAGGACCAATGCTGCGAATTTTGCGAATACCTTTTGAATCAATCGTCTCATTTGGCACAATCCGTTTTTCTCTCGTATTTTTCAATGTGAGATAAATAGAGCTCCACGTTCCAGAAATAATATTTTTCAGCAATTTCAAATAATATAATTTAATGTTTTTCATATCAATATCATCAATGGATGCAAAATTTCGCGAAATAGAATGTCTAGTAGAGACATAATTACCTTTTTGTATAAAACTAATAAATCGAACAACTTCTTTCAAGTCAAAATATCGCAACAATGTCAAATAATTTTCACAATGTTCCACAATCAATTTCATATCATCATAATCTTCACTTAAAAAGTGTGGTAAAATGACATTTCCATTTTTATCGATAATAGGAATCGTTTTTTTACAGTCATGACTGACAATGTTATACACTGTTGAATTAGACGCACTAAATCTCATAGTAAAATCATTTACAGTGTCTGTAAGTTCGTGTAATTTCGGCAATGTGGCAGAAGATAGCACCATGTTTGGAATCAAATTTGAAGACCAATTTTCTTTTATGATTGCGTGAAATGGATGTTCGGGATAATCCAATGTGATGGTTGGTTCATCCCAATATGTAATTAAACTGCTTGGCGAATTAAAAGACAACATATAATACATTGCTGGAAGATATGATTTAATGTCGCAAATAATAATTTCAACCTTGTCTCCGACACTATTGTCTACTTTCCAAATTCCACCACTCCTTTTATTTTTCGTGAATTCTTTTGCTGCGAAATAATGGAGTCGAATGTCTGCCGCACTCGTGCATCCAAATGCAAATGCCACTTTTTTATTCACTGAAATGGCTGCTCGAGCCAATGCTAATCCCACGTGTCTTGCTGCGCAAACAAATATGATTTTATGTTGTTCAGACAAGCCAATCGGAGTCAATGTTTTACCTGTTCCAGTAGGAGCGATATATAAAATCAATTTCGCATCTGGATTTTTACAGACAGTAAACATTTCTTTTTGGTGTTCGTAGAGCATCATGTCTCCATATTTCAACAAGTTATCATTTTTCTCAATATATTCCACCGCATTTTCTATAATATTTGTAATGCTAATAGATGGTTCCAACTGTGTTAAAATCGTGTTTACAATGTCAATAACGTGACGATTCAACAAAGGAACACTATTGCGAACTAATTTATACAAGGTATAATAATGAAACTCCATCTTTGAACTATGGCGCGATTCACAGGCATATTTTAATGTTTTTTCAATGTGTTCTAATAACACATATTCGTAAATATTGTTTTTTTCAAGATTTTCGGTTGTGTTTTTGCTAATGCGAATCAAGTCTGCTTTTTTCAATACAGGTTTCGCGTTTACGGTTAATACAATATATTCTGCTCGGTATTTTCTAATTAGCATTTTAATTTTATCTGCCAAATATTTATTAAATATATAATCTTCCATTGAAGAACTATATTCTATTTTTAGAAATGTGAAAATAGAATTGATTTTATTATATTTTATATTGACATTTTCGTTACCTTTCATAATCAATTTCAATACCTCAATTTCATTGGGAGAGACTGGCACTTCAATCGTTTCCCATTCGGATTTAGAGAGTTTGCGTTGAATGAGATCCATAATTTCAAGAATGTTGGTTGTTTTAATTGTGCTAACTTATTTAAGCCGATTTTCCAAATCAATTTTTTTAAATAATAAACCCTTGATTAAATCTTCGCCGGTTTAAATAATTTCCGCCCGAAAGCGGAAATCATCATGACCGAACAAAGTTCGGTTTAAATAATTTCCGCCCGGCAACGCCAGTCCCTTTTGGCGGTTTCTTGGTTTAAAAGCGGAATTAATTTTCCAATATTTTACTTAAATCAAGATTTGTTTTCATAAATTTCAACAAGTAACTATCTAATAAAATCTCTTTTTTCCCCTCGTGATTTTTGGAAAACACATATGAGTGATTGTTTCGTTGAATGGTCCACCCGTCTTCGAGAGCATTAAATAATAGAATCATTTTATGTAATGTAGTTTTATCAATATCATTTTTATCAATTTTGTTAATTTTAATTTGTTCCATTTATAAAAAAGAGAAATAAAGTAATAAAAATAAACATACTATGCCTAGTTTTAAGCCTAAACCCCAAAAAAAGATAAAGATGAATAAAAAGAGTTCAACAACATTGGACGGAAAACATAATGAATATTTGAATGAATTTATAAGAGATGAAACAGATAATATTCCTCAATTAAAGGAGGAGAAGCATTCTTTGGAAGAGAAATTAAAAAAGTCAAAACATTCAAAAAACATTGACCAAATCATGGAGATACAAGACAAAATCACAGAAGTAAAACAATCCATAAAGGAACTTAAAAATAAAAAAAAGTCGTATTACTTGGATAATTCTAAATATATATTTGATTATTTTGAAAATAAAAAAAACATTTCTGAAATTCAACAAGAGCAACAACATAATACGAAAAATAAATTGCTAGACAATTTTTTCAAGATAAAAAGTCCAGAAAATGAAGACAAGTCATCTGACAATAAAAGTCAAACAAACATTGTAAATAAATATTTGAGTAATATAGATGACAGTTTTTTAGACATTAATCAATTTATTTGTCAATCAGATATATGTAAATTTTGTTTTAAAGGTGAATTGATTCCATTAGAGGATGATGGAATGTTAATATGCAATGCGTGTTTTAAAAACATCCCATATTTAATAGAAAATGAGAAACCTTCATATAAAGAGCCACCAAAAGAAGTGTGTTTTTATGCATACAAAAGAATAAATCATTTCAAAGAAATTTTGGCGCAATTTCAAGGTAAAGAGACTACTCAGATACCTCCGGATGTCATTGAAAACATTAAACAACAAATAAAAAAGGAGCGTATTTCAATTGCTTATATAACAAACAATAAAACAAAAGAAATATTGAAAAAGTTGGGTTATAATAAATACTATGAACACATACCATTTATTAAAGATAAGTTGGGCATTAAACCACCCATAATGTCTCCGGAATTGGAAGATACCTTGTGTAATTTATTTATAGAATTACAAGCACCTTATTCCAAATTTTGTCCCGATGATAGAGTGAATTTTTTAAATTATTATTATACCGCTTATAAATTGTGTGAATTGCTTGGAGAGACACAATATTTGCAACATTTTCCAATGTTAAAAGACATTGAAAAGCGAATAGAGCAAGATTGTATTTGGAAACAAATATGCGAAGAATTAGATTGGGAATTTATTCATACTGTCTAAATGAAGCTACGCTCCTTTTAGAGACCCCCAACTAATTTTGAACCAATTGAAAATCCAGCACCGAATCTTGCAGGTGATGCCATGGAAGGCAAAAATGTGTCAAGAATAGAGAAAGTAGCCGCCGCCGTCAATGATATAATGGCAATTTCATCAAGGTTTAAAGACTTTTTAGGAATTGCAAACGCAACAATAGCAACCATTAACCCCTGAACCAAATACTTGATAATTCGTTTGATTAATTCATTCACATTTACTAATCCGTTCAATCCGTTCATTATATTAAATAATAAGAAAAAAACTTGCATAATTAATTAAAAACTTAATTAATAAGAAAAAAACTTAAACAATACAAAACAACTAAACATAATGAGTGAAAAAATGCCGGCGACTCCTCCTGTTCCTCCTAAACCGACCAATTTTGAAAGGAAGCTTACTAAAAATGGTAAAAAGAATAAAAAATATGTGGATTTGCTAGAAGAAGACAAGCCTATAGCTGGACAAAAATTCGTATGTGTATCGTTTGTGTCTCCAGAAAAAATTCTAAAGCAAAAGGAAATTTTTTATTTTCAAGAATTCCTAAAGAAGTGGGATTTTACAAAATCAATGGAAAAGTTTATACAATTTTTGAATTTTGTATCATTCAAATACAACATCAATTTTAACGACATGACAGAAGATTTTAAAGAGTTTGTAAAAGAAGAGCGTTCTAATTTAACAAATTTAATAATCGAAGATGAATACAAAACTTTTTTGGATAACAATGAAGAAGAGTTGGAAAAAAATTTTGGTGTTGAACATAATTTCCAGACGAGCACACGAGGATTAAAAATTCGTGGGGTGTTTCCAACTTTGGAAGAAGCCGAGCTAAGATGTAAAATGTTAAGAGAAGTTGACCCGAATCATGATGTATTTGTGGGTCCAATTGGGTTATGGATGCCTTGGGAACCAGAAGCATATAAAACGGGACGTGTTGAATATATGGAAGAAGAATTGAATAAACTGATGCACGAAAAGACAAAGAATGAAACAAACGCAAAAAATGCATTTGAACAGCGAGTAAAAGAGACAAAAAAACAAGCTATCGAAGAAAATATAAAAAATGCAGAAAAATCGGGGAATGTATTAACTCAGTCCATCGATGATAATGGCAATTTGATTGGAGTAAATACTCAGGAACATAAATTGAGAGAAGAAAGTGATGAAATATCAACAGCTGATATTAGAAAAGAGTTGTTTGAGGGAGACAACATTATTACAAAAAAAAAGTAATTTAATATTTGTTTTAATATATAATGCCTATTAAAACAAAAAAATCCAAAAGGATGACACACAAACACAAAATAACTTCAAAAAATAATATTGAGAAAAGTCTCTTATTAAATTTAAATTTAAATGAAAGAACTATGGTATGTGGTAATACTAATTCAAAAGATTATAATTCATTTGAATCAACTTTTGTAAAAAACCCATTATTTAAAAAATCATTCATTAAATTTATTAATGAAGAAAATTTTACAGAAGCAACTGAAAATTTTTATCATTATGTAAATACAAATGATAACATATATAATAATAAAATACAAATTCCTTCATATATTACTCAAAATGATAATTTTAGAATAGTTCAAGACAAAGTATATCATCAAATGATTGAGATTTATAAAGAATATATAAAAACAAATTCTTCAAAAGAGGCAATTAATATGAAGCGGTTATTTGAATCAGCGTTAACATTAAATTCAATAAAATCAAGTAAGATATATATAACTAACATAATTAATGATATTGATGAATTACGAAAGGACAAATCCAACTTGTGGAAAATTCTTGCAATGATTAATAAAAATTCTATTATATCTACATATAGCCCAATTGTGTTTGAAGTGCAACCTGATAAAAAAAATAGTAATAAATACTGTTGTTACATTTATCCGCAAAATTTTGTTTTTGATTTAGGTGTATTTACAAAAGACAAAACATTAAAATGCAACTGTAAATCCCGATATATGAAATATTTACACGAATTATTTGAAACATGTCTTGGAAAAAATCACAATCTAAATATAGATAATTTATTTAAATGTTTCGAAAAAATATTTTTTTGCTTTTCAGGAGATGAATTTTCAAAAAACAATCAGATGGGATATAATAAAGTGTTAAAGTCAGAATCATTAGAAAAATATAATTTTAATTGGGATGAATTGTCTAGAGAAATAGGAATAAAAAATGTTCCTGACTTTTTTATTACACCAGATTTAAATTACTTAAAAAATGTGTCTACTTTATTATCAAATGAATGGCACACTGAAGAGTGGAGACCATTCTGGATTTATATATATATTAGACAAATTTTAAGATACACTCATACGTGGAAAGAGGTTAGCACAAGTTATTATTTACAGTTTTTAGAACATTCATCCAATTATAATGTTGATACATATGCGATTAGAATATTATTAAAAGCATTTAACAAATTATTATCTGAATTATATGTTCAAAAATATTACAATGCAGATACATTTAATTATGTTACAAACATGTCCAATGATTTAAAAATAGTTTTTTATAATATTATTAAACAAAATAAATGGATGGCATCTAAAACTCGTGATTACGCATTGAAAAAAATAGAAAATTTAAAAATTATAGTTGGTTCCAATGTAACAATTTCAAATGATTATGATATTGATTATAACAATTCGGAATTATGGCAAAATTTATTGGATTTTTCTACTATGAAATTTAATCAATTTTTAATGTTAATCGGAGAAAATGTCATTGATTTAATTCAAAATAATTGGAAACTGTCCCATACAGAATATACCGGCAATGAATCTTATATGGTAAACGCAATATATAAACCTGATTCAAACTCAATTTATATTCCATTAGGATATATTCAAGAACCATTTATTAATTTATCAGGATTAGGATTTGAATATAACATGGCTTATTTTGGATTCACTTTGGCACACGAATTGTCTCATTCATTAGATAGCAACGGTTCAAATTATGATTTACACGGTAATTTATTTAATTGGTGGACCGACGCTGATAGAAAAAAATATAAAAAAATACAAGATAAAATCAATTTACAATATTTTTTATTTGAAAATAAAAATAAAGATTTTCACCCAGAAATGAATATTACAGAAAACATTGCAGACATTATGGGAGTAAATATTTGTGAAACATATTTGCTTGATTATTACCAATTAAACCAACTTCCAAATGTTGTTATAAAAGAAAAGATGATAGACTTTTATATTTTTTATGCATATCAAATGAAAAGCATCATGTCTAAATACACAATGAAAATGCTGAGCAGAAATAATATTCATTCGTTAAATGAACATCGTGTAAATGTGCCATTGTCGCGCTCACCCTATTTCAAAGCCATCTTTAACATTAAAAAAGGGGACAAAATGTATTATTCTGACAGTGAACCGATTTTTTAGAGTTTTGTATTTAACTCTTGGCAAGACAAAAGTAATATTCATCCTTAAATATTCTTTTTGTTTTTATAGCGTGACTCATTGTGCTAATTTTATTTTCCTCTTTTGCTTTGGCAATGGTTTCATATGTTTCCAATACTGTATCTGTATGAGAATCTCTCTTTTCAATTTTTTTCCAGTATTACTTGTATTTTTATAATGTTTTTCATCTTCATTTTTTAAAGACATTCCATAATATCCATCATTGCTCAGTGTATGATTTAACCTTGTGATGGGATTTGTTTCAATAAGGTCAACAATGTTCAACGCTTGTTGCATCATATTATATATGTAAATGGTGTATATCTTAAGTTCTTTTGCTTTCGTTTTTAGAATCAAATTTTTAAAGCAATATGAATGCTTCTACCACTTTGTCTTTTTCACATTAATTTTCGGACCTTGACCGCGTTTCTTTGTATTAGCAGGGTCATATTGTTCTTCTTCATCGTCAGATTGCACACCTTTGGACAATTCCCAGAATTCTTTTGACCCCAATTTGAAGTCATTGTGCGCTTCTGCCTTGTACCAAAACACCTGGTCTTGTAATTTGTTGGATTTTACGTTGTTATTAATGACTAAACACTCATAATTCTCAGTGCATTGGTCCATCACCTGGGCAAAAGATTCATATGTTGGAAACATACCTGCATAATTCTCATAAATTCTTTTGCGGTTTGCAATATAATTGTCTCGAAGTATAAAAACGTAATCTATATTGGTGCGGAGAGTAGGAGGTACGCCTAAAGGATATTGCATAGTTACGATTAAAATTACCTTCCAGTGACGTCCATTTAAAAAAAGTAATCGCATTATTTTATCTCTAGACCAAGTGTTGTCATACAAGCAGTCATCCATAATGACAAAAGTGCGTGGGTCGATATTGGATTTTTTATAAGTTTCCATTTCTTTTTTGATTTGTTTCAATACAGAACGCTGACGTTTCAATATATTTTCAATAATGGCGGTATTGTATTCATTGTGAATGAATAGTTTAGGAACCATTTTGCCATAAAATCCATTACCTTCTTCTGTGCCTGAGATGACAGTTCCAATGGGGATATCTTGATGATAATACAATAAATCTCTCACTAAAAACGATTTACCTGTGTCTCGTCGTCCTAATAAGAAAATGACTGGTCCTTTAGAATCATTTGGTTTAAAAGAAATACTTTTCATATCAAATTTTTTCAATTCTAGCGACATTTATATTAATACCGGTTTTAATAATAATAATAATTACGCAATCAATAAATCAATAAATCAATAAATCAATAAATCAATAAATCAATAAAGGAGAGAAAAGGAGAAAAGGAGAAATAAAGAAAGAAACTCAATAATAAGTTAAAAAGAAATATAATTTATATGTTAAATACCTATTAATGATATTTAATGTGAATTATCAAAAAAGAAAAAATCAAGAATTATTTCTTACTTTAGAAAACAAAAATACTTTATTTCTCTCTAAAACGCAAAATTATATACCATTATATGATAGATTTTTCACATTAACTGAATCAAATTATAGAAATGTGAATTTAAATCATACTTGGTATTTAACTTCTGTAAAAGAAAAAATTTACGACGAAGACAATTCTTATCTAGGAAATGTTAAAAATATAAATAGTCAAAAAGTTAAATCAAAACCAATGTTTTTTAAATATGCTCCGCTTCTGGACCCATACAAATATTTATTGGGTAAATATGACATTAGCAATCCAAATTTGTTTAATTTGCCAACACGCCAAGAAACAGAACAACAATTGGTGCATTCTAAAATGTTGGATGTAAACAATGCGGCGTATGTGGATGGATTGTTTGTCTATTTATCCAGTTTTTTAATTCATAATAATAATTTTATCAATGGTGTAGATTTTTATGGTTCTTTTCTCTCTATTAAACAAAAATATAGAATTAATGTAGAGGATGACATTGAATATTTAATGAAATCCCCTTTTTTTAATGAACACAAAAATAAATTATTTACAGTAGATGACTATGAACATTTATTTCAAGATAATTTTGACAAAAAAGAGCCTATTAAAATTAATACGAGTGAATCTGTGAATATAAATGCAGATGCAGACATCATTACAGATAATTTATTTGACAATGTATTTGATGAAAATTGTTTAACTCTGGACAATGTAAAAGATTTATCATTAGATTTGGTTGATATTACACATTCAACTATGGAGACATATTCATCAAATCTTACAACAACATTGAAATCAGGATCATCTTTTTCATCAAGGTCTTCTTATACATCAAATTCAGATAATCAAGAACAACATAAGGATGCTGATGAAAATGACGATGAAGATGATAATAAAAATGACGATGAAAATGACGATAAAGATGATGGTCAAAAGGATAAGCAAGAAGATAATGAAGAAGACGACGCAAATGATGATGACAGTAATAGTGGAAGCAGTGATGAAGAAGATGATGAAGAAGAACTCAAGGCAACAATAAAAGAATTTCCGGTTCATGTAATTTGTATGGAAAAATGTGATAATACCCTAGACAGTCTTATTTTAAATGAATTTCTGCCCAAAAGCGGAAATCATCATGAAGGAGCGAAGCTCCTTTTAAATGACAATTTTGAAGATGAAAACGAATGGTTTGCAGCATTCACACAAATAATTATGATTTTGATAACATATCAAAAGGTGTTTTCTCTCACACATAATGATTTGCATACAAACAATATTATGTATTGTGAAACAAAATTAAAATATGTCTATTATTTGTATAAAAATAAATATTATAAAGTGCCGACATTTGGCAGAATTTTCAAAATCATAGATTTCGGAAGAAGTATTTATAAATTTCAAAACAAGCTATTTTGTAGCGATAGTTTTGAATATAAAGGCGATGCTTCTTCCCAATATAATACAGAACCTTTTTTAAATGACAAAAAGCCAAGATTAGACCCGAATTATAGTTTTGATTTATGTAGATTGGCATGTTCTATATTTGATTATGTAGTAGATGATATAAATGATGTTAAAAATTTGAAAAAATGCAGCCCATTAGTGAGATTAATTGTAGAGTGGTGTTTAGACGACAAAGGTGTAAATTTGTTATATAAAAACAATGGCACAGAACGATATCCTGATTTTAAATTGTATAAAATGATTGCTAGGTGTGTGCATAATCATACTCCCCAGGCACAATTAGAGAGAGAAGAATTCAAACAGTTTTTATCAACGAAAAAAGATGTCTCCTTAGATTTTCTTGTAAACATTGATGCGATGATTCCACATATTTAACCCGGCAAAAATAACTGCGATTAATTTACAAAATATAATGGGGTGTGATTTTATAATAAATTAATTTTATTATAAAATTGAAATGCTTAACCGCCAACATAAATTAACAATTAACTATGAACACCGAAATTGAAAGTGAATCAACAATGAAAATGATTATAAACAAAGGAACTGGTGGTGGCGGTGCAAATACAAATCTGTATGGTAAAAAATTTGAAGAAAAAACAGATAATCAACCAAGATTGTTAGATGTTGGATACATTAAAATAAGATTTACACAAAAACCCAATAAAACTAATAAAATATTCGATTATTATTTAACTAAAACGTTTGAAGAAAAATCAATTGTGTTTGTATTACAAAATGGATTGAAAATATATATGAAACTGAAATATAACATTGAGTTATTTAGATGTCCTGACGAAGCGTATATTATTGAATACAATACACGTAAAAAAGTAATTAAAATTTTAGAGAAAAAAGAACAAAATGTTAGCGGATCAATAGAAACAAAATTATGGGCAGCGCCATCATTAAAACGAGAATATGAATTAATATTAGGTGAAGAGTTTGAAGTTCAGTATTGTTTATGTGTTAGTGAATTTTTAAAGAAAAAAATAACCTCTAATGAACAAAAATATACAGTATTAAATGCAATATTAAATGAAAGTAAAATTGCTGTATTATTTGGAGATGACGAAACTTATTTTGAAACAGTTGACCTCTGGATTAATAATTCTTTATAATTAATTCGGTTGTTTTTGCTTCTGGGTTTTTACTATTTATGCTTCTTTTTGCGCTTATAGATTGAACATTATATTTTTCTTCTGGAAAATGTTTTTTTACAAAATCGGTATTTGAATTACTCATCATAAATTTACTATTATCCAATTCATCGCACAAATGAAACAATCGTTTCTGTTTTTCAATATCAAAACCATTTTCAGTATATCCTACAAATGAAGTATCTGTTTCTTTATTATATGGCGGGTCAAGATATATATAATCGTTTGATTCAATATTGTTTAATGATATGCTAAAATCACAGCATTCAAATATGACATTTTGTATGAGCTCGTGTATTTCGTATAAATGTTCCTTGTTGATGATTTCAGGATTATTGTAATGTCCATAAGGAACATTGAATCCTCTCGGTCCAACTCTGAAAACGCCTCTAAAACACGTTTTATTTAAGAATATAAACATTGCGGAACCTAACACACTTCTTGTATCATCACCTCCTAATTTGTTATATTCACAGCGAACCCAATAATAGTAATTTTCTTTTGCTATTTTGGCTTCATCGATACTTGTGGGTGTTCTGTTTATTTCGCCATTTCCACAAGAATTAAACTCTGTTATTAATGTTTGTATAATATTATACAATTCATCATGATTTGATTGAATGTTTTTATATACATAAATTAAAGGTTCGTTTAAATCATACGCATAGATATTTCCGTGTATTTTTATCATGCCATTTTTTACACATGATAACAATGCTAACAAAACACTTCCTCCTCCTAAAAATATTTCACGATAATTATGAATTTCAGTTGGAAATTCACTAATAAGTTTATCTAATATCTGTGTTTTTCCACCAACCCACTTTAATATTGGCTTAGGAATTCGTGTTTTTTGCGTTTCGGCGACTTTATCATTGCATGGTTTTGTGTTATTCATATGTCGTGTAAATGGAGATTTAGTTTTAAATTCTTTGCCACACTTTTCACAAGTATATTTGTTCATTTTATACTTTAACTATAATATTAAATTTTAATTCAATTTTTAATATTATAAATAATATGATGTTTAATGGAAGGAAAAACAGATAATTAAACAGGCGAATATTTATTTACATTCAATGCAATGGTTTAAAATCCCGGATTGTCTGTAAACACATTCGGACTTTTTATTTCAATATTTGCAGGAGAGACTTGTTCATATAAAAACAATCCAACCACAACACAACAATAAACCAATAACGCATCGCGTATCATTATTTTTAGAGGTTTATTTTCTTTCTCAATAAATCTCATTTCAATAAATTTCGCGATTAAAAAAATAAATGAAATAATTCCGGCAATTGCAAACATATTATTATTATACTTATTCTAAATACGATTTTTACGCAATGCAATATAATATTATTATATTATATATGGAGGAATTAGAAAAATTAATGGACCGAGCTGCAGAAAATACTCAAGCTAAGAATAAAGAAGAAGACCGAAAGGAGAGAATACGATTGCTTAAACAATACGAAGCTTTACAAAAAGACCCAACTCTTGCTACATATCATCAACCGATAACACGAGAAGATATACACACAACATCTATGCGTAAATCAGAAGACAACAAAAATAAAGAAATTACACTATTTATTCATTTTCACGGAGGTATGATTATGAATAATATGGATAAGGGTGATCCGGATAATGAATTGGTGGTGTATAATGTCCCTCACGGTATTAAGGAAGAAGCATATTCTTCATCTCCGGATGGTTTTTTTGAAGCGGCGCATGATGCTCAACGCCTTGTAGAACCAGAAAAAGAACTTTATATATCAGATAATTGTAACCCTGGACAATACTCATACACCAAGACAGTCCGCGTCATACCAATAGACAAACGCCAAGCAGGAGAAACAGATTTATTAACTCAACATATAAAAAATGAATATCCTTTAACAAATTTAACAATGAGCGATTTAGTTGAGGTAAAAACTTATATAGAAAAAATGTATACTGATGATGACCAAGTGCATGATCTTAAAAGAATTTTTCATGAAAAATTTAGAATAATATATATACATTCAATAGATCCGCGAGTAGAGATACAATTTATTGAAAATTTTATAAAAGAAAAAATGGGTGAGTATGGATATTTTTTAAGGTCAGAATTATTAGAATTCATATTTAAAGTTATGCATTTTGAAAAAATAAACTTATATGATTTTTCATGTTCAGGATTAGTTGATCGTAATGGTATTCAAATTAATAGAGACCCAAGCACATCAGTTGGTCAAGTATTATTTGATCGTAATGGTCAAATTAATGAAGACCCAAGCAGACCAGTTGGTCGTCGTGTTTTCTATTCAACTCAGGAAACAAATGATAGGGCAATAAAAAAACAAAGATATTTTAATGCTAAAGGACAATCCAGAAAACACAATAAATCAAGAAAACACAATAAATCAAGAAAACACAATAAATCAAGAAAACACAATAAATCAAGAAAACACAATAAATCAAGAAAACACAATAAATCAAGAAAAGACAATAAATCAAGAAAATGATAAATATTAATTCAATGTTTCAATTTCATCTTTCAGCAAGTCAGGCAATTCGTCCATATCTAGTGAAATATGTTGTATATCTAAATTATCTAAACTAATATCATTGTTAGAAATAGTGATTCTTTCATCATTATCATTATCATCATTTTCTTGTTCAATTCTTCGTTGATTTGCACGTATGTTACTAATTTCTTCTAATCTGTCAATTGTTTTAGGAGCATTTACAGATGATTTATTGTTATTTGTGTCTAAATAATGGTCATTGTCATCAAATTTCAATTTTGTTCCACTTTGTTCTGAATAGGATGAAGAAGATGATGCGGAAGATGTGTGTTCCGACACAGAACTATGAGCAGAACTACTAGGATGAACTATTTGAGAAGGAGGAGGAGGAGGTTCAATCAATTGTTCTTTAATTTCTTCAATGACTTCTTCTTCGATAGTTTCATCCATATATGCTTTTAAAATGGTTTCAACGGGAATACTTTCACGAATTGTGATTAAAATACATTCCTGGACAATAATTTCAAGTTCTCTCTGATATTTTTGTATTTGCAAAGGAGGAATGTTTATTTCAAACAAATAGACATTTTTGTATACTTTTCGTGCAACATTAATATATATTTTATGAATGAATTCGTCCAATTTTGGAATAGTTATGTTAATTTTTTTCTGCTTGTTTCCAGCACGCATAGATGTCAAAATTTTAAGTTGAATAATATGAACGCACGTAATCAAATCTTCTAAATATCCGCAACCACTTTTATCGTTTATTCGTTTTCTCTCTTGTTCAATAATAGCGGTATTCCATTTAGGGACTCGTGAAATAAAATTTTGAAATGTCATTAAATATTTATCAATTTCATTGTTTTGTTTGCATAATTGTAATGCTTCATTAAAAATAGATTTATATCCTTCAATGACTAATGGTGTGAAAATGTTAATCAACCTTGCAGCCCATTCATTTTTGGATTCATGGAGAGAAGAAACGTTAAAATCGTCCATTTTATTATTGTGATATTTTATACTCCATAAAATATCGCATCATTAAACAAATACAAATAATATTTTTCAAGGGGTTAAATAAAAGATATTGTTTCCAAATTAAAATCCGAATTTAAAAAAAGAAAATTTAAAATAAATAATAATAATATTTTCTCATTGCGAAATTCCTTCTTTACTTTGTTAAATGCGACAAGAAGTTCATATCTTTTTTCATTATTAAATTCCATAAAATTTACATTTTCAATTAAATGAATAACATCTAATCCACTATAACTTTTTTCGTATAATTTATTACAGCATTCAATTAATGATTCGATAGATGTTTTTTTTGCGTGTTTATTCAATTCGTTTTTTAACCATTCTATTCTCTGTAATTTTGTTGGATTTGTTCCAAAAGTTAATTCTAAATTATATTTATACAAATTAATCAAATTGCCGTTATGCACAGGTTCAGGCACATATATTTCACAAAAACGAGATATAATTGGTTTCAGCAATTTATATTTATCTTCAACAATAATAAAAAATCGTGTATTATGGCTAAATAATTCAATACATCGTCGTAATGCGGATTGTGCGTCCATTGTCAATTTATCAGCATTTAACAACATTACTGTTTTAAAAGTATATCCACCATTTGAATTTATATGTGTTTTAGCAAAAAATTTCAAATCTTCACGAATAAATTTTATGCCTTTGCCGTGTGCACAATTCACATACATTACAAATGTTTTAATTTTTTCCTTGTCATTGTTATATATATTTGAAACAAAATTATTAACAATGGTTCGTTTTCCAGAACCAGATGGTCCGTGAAATAAAATGTTTGGAATTTTATGAATTGAGCAAAAATAATTTAATTTATCTTTTATTTCAGTATGAATATTCAACATTAAACTAATAGTAATGAATCTTTTTATATTTAATATTAAACTTAGTTGATTTGTTATTTCCGCGTTTGCCATATTTCCGCATTTTATTTCAAAAATATTTTCACTTAAGACGGATTAAATTATTAAAGGGTTTTAACCACGACGGAATAAGTGTCGAACATTTCACACGTTTGCCATTATTCCAACATCCAGATTTAGATTTATTTCTCTGTGTTTTTTTAATAGAATTGATACGTGGTTTTCGCGAACATTTTACTCGTTTGCCATTTTTCCAACATCTAGATTTTATTAAACCAGGAATGTCAATGCGAGTTGAATAGTTGCCGTTTCTATGTTTTCTTGTATATGCCTCCATATATAATAGAGAGAAATTAAACACTCGTGGTTAATGGATGTGTGTATGGATTGTTTCTAAAGGCATTCAATAAATCGCCTTGAATTCTCTCACATCCGATTTTATTTTCATCATAATCTTGATGTCCTTTAATTTTCCCATAATTCTCTTTCATTGGAGGACGATTTATCACAGACGAAGGTGTAAAAAGGCGATTGTTATATCTATCGCTATCTTGTCTAGCAATATTAACATTCATTTGTTGATTAAACATTTGTGTTCCTCCTTGATTTGCCCGATTGTCAATAGTAGAAGATTTAATATCATTGTTATGTTGATTATAAGCCGAGTTATAAACCATTGTCCCATTTTGCATTCCTACATTTCCCACTTGAGAACAACTAGTTGTGTCTCTCTGTGTCAAGTCTGTGGGAACATAATTATTAACATATACGCCTTCTTTTTGATTGTTAATGTTAAATGTGGACGAATATATATTGGTTTCTTTAATGGTTGTTTTTGTCACATCATTTGGATTCAATACATAATTGCTTGGAACACGAGAGCCGGCTTCCCCATATATTCGCACATTGCTTACAAAATCTTCTTTTCTAGATGGTCTTAAAAAATCCATTAATGGAGCAATAACTGCTCCAATTGCCCCACTAAACCCGCTTCTTAATGTATTAGGTTGTTCAATAGTAGAACGATGATTTTTATAATTTGTATGACTTTTCAAAAAATTATCGCCATCATCAATGGGTCCGCTTCCTACAGCACTGCAATGATTGGGTTCACTGGCAGGTAATTCATTACGTTTAGATTTTTCAAATTCAATGGGGGTATAACCGGCTTGTCCTTCTAAACTTCCGGCAGGTCCAGTATAATTGGTAGCGACATTGTTGCGACGAATGATTCCCATTTCTTGTATAGGTCTCAATGTTTCGCCTTTTTCAGCACCAGTAGTAGTAAGCCATCTATCTTGCGTATTAAAATAAAATGTATCCGGTTTTTGTTTTTCTACTTTACCAATCATTCCCAGATTTTTCACTTGAGCGCCAGCAGGTCCTTCTAAATTTGTAAGCATAAATTCCAATTTTGGATTTGTATCAACACGCATTTCATCCACTGTTTTCGGCAACCAAGAATCGCGTGCTTCCATCCCAGAATTGAATCCATTGTTTCCACTGCTTGTAAAACCGTGATTTAATCCTGGTCCTACATTAACAGATTCAAATGGCTTAACATTGTTTGAAATCATTCCTGGATTTACTCTTGATTGATAAAAATCGCTATTATTTGGTGTTCCATATGCCCATTGAATATTGTCTTGTGGTTTGAAAAGAGGTGCTTGTTCTATTTTTTTAATAAGTTGCGAGCCTGTTCCATTCATATTGTCTAAAATAGATTCTGCCATATTATTTTTATAAGTATAACTTTGTATTTTTCCTCCGACAAAGGGCACCATATTATTATGCTTAAATTGTTCTCCTTCTAAATAATCCCCAGTTAATGAATATATTTGGGGAGGATTTTTCCCTACAGCTTTTCCTTCTGACACATTTTTCTCATAATAATTTTGATTAAAATATTTATCAGTTGCTGCATTCGGATTCGGATATTCTTGAACTGTATCTACTAATTGTGCTTTATTTGAAACAGGATAATTTTGTGGAGGAACTCGTGTGTTTGGTAAATATTGATTTTGTTGTTTTAAATTCTGAAAATTCTCTTGTTTTGATGATGTCGAATTTTGATTTGATATAACATAAAGACCACCAAGAGCTAAAATTGGTAATGCTAATTCCATATTATTATATTTTATTATTTATTTATGATTTTTCTCTGAAAATAATCTTTTTCTAAAATTCGTGTATTTAAATTACTCTGAAAAGGTAAGCATACATTTTCTTGTGGATTTAAAGGAGGATAATACCAATCAACTTGTTCCAAATCTCTTGCAGTCCAAGCAGGCATGATTGTTCTAGATTGTTCAGTAATTGTCTTTTTACAATCAGGATAATTGATTTTGTCATTTGGAACATTGTATTTGGTATAATTGTCTACATTAAAACAATCTCGATTCAGAGGTTTAGATACTCCTAAAAGTTCGCTTTCTAAATTAATTGTATTTGTTCTTAAATTTGCACCCCATTTTTGAATAATAATTTGCGGGTCTTCGATATAACAAGGATGGGAACCATTTCCCGGAACATTCATTACCCATCTTCCTGGGTCGGTTGATTGTTGTAATTGTTTTTTTGTTCTAGATTCATCATAATTAAATCTTGTAAATGCCATGTATATAATAATGGACGAAACTATTTAAAGTTTTTTACAATTAAATAAAATGGCGAATCCGACATTATGTTTAAATATGATTGTAAAAAACGAGAGTAAAATTATTCATAGATTGTTAACATCTGTATTGCCAATCATTGACGCTTTTTGTATTTGCGATACTGGTTCAACAGACAATACGTGTGAAATCATTACGGAATTTTTCGAGAAACACAACATTAAAGGGAAAATAATAAAAGAACCATTCAAGAATTTTGAATACAATCGTAATTTCTCTCTTTTGAATTGTATTGGATTGACAGATTATGTCTTGTTACTAGATGCTGATATGATATTAGATATTCGCAATTTCAATAAAAATATGTTGTCAATGTCTGATTCGTTCTATATTTTACAAGGTTCAGACCAGTTTTACTATCAAAATATGAGAATTGTAAAAAACAATGGATTGTATAAATATGTGGGTGTTACACACGAATACATTAATACTCCAAGTAATAACAGAACAATAGGTATTGATAAAACTCAATTGTTTATTAATGATTATGGAGATGGCGGTTGTAAATCAGACAAATTTGAAAGAGATATTTTATTATTAACTAATGGAATTGCTGAGGAGCCTACAAATGTGAGATATCATTTTTATTTGGCAAACAGTTATCACGATTTGGGAAAAAATGAAGATGCAATCGAAATGTATAAAAAACGCATCGCATTAGGTGGTTGGAATCAAGAAGTGTGGTATAGTTATTATAGAATAGGATTATGTTATAATAAAATGAAAAAAATATCAGATGCTATTTATTATTGGTTAGAAGCATATAATTATTTGCCTGAAAGATTGGAAGCATTGCACGAAATACTCCATTATTATAGAGTTAAAGGTAATCAGAAATTGGCTATTGATATTTATAACATTTGCAAAACTATCTTTGATAAAAAATTAAAGATTGATGATTATTTGTTTTTACAAGCATCTGTATATTCATATAAAATATATTATGAATATACAATTTGTGCGTGTTATGTTGGAATAACAAATATTAACAATGAGTTGATGATTGTGTTAAACGAGTGTAAAGATACAAATATTATCAATAATGTATTATCAAACACGAAATTTTATAAACAAATATTGGAGCCGTTAAGAATGATTGATTTAACGAGTATAAAACACTTATTGATTGGTACACACGTAATGAAAATGTATTCTTCTTCTTCTTCTATTATTAAAGTAGACAATCAATATGTAATGAATGTGCGTATGGTGAATTACCTAATTGACAATAATGGCAACTATCACGATTGTGAAAAACATATTATAACAATAAATAAATATGTTGTATTAGATTCTGATTTTACAATTGTGAAAGAGCAACAATTTAATCAAGATTATGTAGACAGGAGATATATTGGCATTGAAGATCTGCGTATTTTCCAGAATTCTTTGGATAATGTGTTGGATAATAATGGGTTGGATAATGAAAAGAGAGAAATTAATTACATTGGAACAGGATACCATCAAAATAATAAGATTGGTATTGTCTATGGAAAATATGATTTAGATTCGGAGGAAATAACAGATATTAATGAAATTAATACAGCATTTACAACTAGTAATTGTGAAAAGAATTGGGTATTTACTGAATATAATAACGAGACACATATTATTTATAAATGGCATCCTCTTCAATTGTGTAAATTAGACAAAAAGGATAATTTAATACGACTTGTAAAAGAAATTGAAATGCCGGCATTTTTCTCTCTTTCGCGTGGTTCAACCTGTGGCTCGAAATATGAAGATGAGATATGGTTTGTTGTTCATATTGTATCGTATGAAGAACCGCGACATTATTATCATTGTTTAGTTGTCCTTGATAATAATATGAAATTAAAGAGATATTCAGCCCCTTTTAAATTTAAAGGAGAAACTATTGAATATTGTATTGGTTTACTTGTGGAAGAAGACCGTGTTATAATGACATATAGTTGTTGGGATAGAACCACGCAACTTGCAATTTATGACAAGACATATATAAATGATTTGTTGAAATATTCCTAAAAATCCTAAGGGATAGGCAAAGGACGCTGATGTTTTTCAATAGTCAATGGCTCTGGAACAAATACAACTGATTTTTCATATAAATTCGCAGAATTCAATTGTCTTAATTGAGGAACTAATGTTGGTGGAGAATTATTAATCAAATTTGTCGAATTAATACCAAATAAAAAGGTTTCAATATCAGCAGCGTTGTTGGACATTGTATTCCAAGGCATTTGTCCTGGATTCAAGCCATTACCTGCTAAACAAGTATTATATGCTTCTCCATATTGAGAATTCGCATATAATGTGTATTGTGCATTTTGCGAATATTGTTTTTGTTCTAAACAATAATTTCCATAAGTATTTTTATTACGAGTAGATGCCATTTAATACTACTTTATATTATATTTTCCAACAATTCAACTGTTTTGTCAGAAATATTTCCGGTTTCTAAGAATTCACAGACACACGCATGAGTTTTCTCCATATAACCAAAAGAATATAAAAACACCATTCCGATTTCGGCATTTTCTGAGATAATTCTGGACGCCAATTGTTTCATGCATTTCAACATGCGTTCATTATGTTTTAATGTGTGAAATAAAATGGTCAATGAATTATTGATAATTTCTTCATTGAATTCTTGTATTCCAAAAATATTCAATAAATCTTGTCTATATGGTTCATCATCTTCATCTGCATCGCTATAAGTGCATACATATTTTGTATTATAGTTTTCCATAATATGTATTATATGTATTATATGTATTATAATTATGTTACATACAACGCTTTAGTTGCAATATATTTTTCCATTCATTAGATTCGACTATTTTTTTATAACAATCATTTTTTCCGTGAATGCCAAAGGTATCATACGAAGTTATATTGTTATCACATTCACTGCTTTCATAAGAAAACAAAGAAGCAATTTCTAGAGGCGCATATTTTATTCCATTATTTAAAAAAATATTGCGATAAGTAATACATACCAAATGGTCTTCATTAAAACCGTGTATCGGACAATATTTCTGACAAATTTCAAGAAATCGTTTACTTCTTAAAGAAAATCCACCATTTCCAACTCTTATGCCATTATAGTGAGCAATGTTTTTCCAAGGAGCACCAATGTAATCATATTTAAGAAAACTGTCATCATATTTATCTATGTTTGTAACAAACCCATCACTTTGAACAATCAATACATATTTCGTATCAACATAACTATTTAATTCTCTAATAATAAAATCACTATATTCTCCATAAGACAAATTTTTAATTTTTACATATTCTATATCATCCAACACTTCTATTGGTTTAATAGGACTGAGTATTTTTATTTTTCCAAAATTTATGTGTTTTTTACTATAACATAGTGAACGTAAATGTTCCAAAAACATATTTGTATCATCTGTTCCGGAGATAGTTAACAATGTAATATCTAACAAATCAATCATTTATTACATTGTCTGAAAAAAAAATAACACAATAAACCCACTTTCTTAAGATGAATACTTATTTCATAAAAGAGTCATCACGTGTTAATTCTCTTGATGGAACGCCTCCACGGATCCATCCCTGTGAAGCAACACCTTCCACAGAATATGCTGGATTAGACATTCTCTCTTTTACACTAGAGAGAAGAGGTGTAGAATGATATGAAATATAACTTTTTTCACTCAAATTATTCACACTTTTCTTATTAATCATTTGTTCGCCTTGTTGAACTTGCGATTCAATGACAGGATTCACATAACCACGCCCTAAATAAGGAACTGTTGCAAATGGACGGTGAAATAAATCAATTTTTGATTTTGGATGTGTTTGAATTGTTCCTATTTGTAAATTAGAACTATCATTAATATTGCAACCTCCAGCACCGACTTGATAACCTCCATTATACATTATTCCAGGTTGTGAAGTCGCCAATTCACGCGGTTTTTTCATTGAACAATCTGAAGCGAAATAATTTTGAAGCATATAATTACTATATCCGACATTTTGCAAATCATCTTGAGATTGGCAACATGAATCAATTCCTATTCTTGACATATTATCAAAAGTATATCCATAAACATTCGCCATTTATATATATTATACATTATTTTCTACTAATTATTTCATTGTTTCTACTAAATATTTGAGAGTAAAGAGAGAAAACTTATGGATTTATATTAATTTATATTCATTACTTTATGAACAAGGTATATCAATTAATTTATAAAAATTGAAATGCTTAAACAACTTGAAATTTATAATATTATAATATGACAGAACAATCTAAATCTGAATTATCTATGGAAGAAATTAATTCAAGAATAAAACACGAAATTTGTTATGAAACTTTGGAAGAATTAACTGATGTAAAATTAATGTATGAATATAAAAAATGTAATTCTGTTAAAAATGAAATAAACAAACTTGGATGCGTATTAGAAAAATATATGGATGAAGAAACAAAACAACAAATAATACAAGAATATTTATTACAACTAATCCCAGCAGGAACAAAAGGAGTTATAAGAGGAAATAGGTTTAATAATATAGTAAAAAAATTTATTATAAATTTGGAGTTAAATGTAGAGAGATTTGAAATTTGTTTTGAAAAAAAGTGCGATGGGTATTTCACTACTGAAATACCTGATTGGTATGTTCTAGAAAAAACAACGAATAAAATTATAATTGGAATGAATCAGCTGGATTTATGGGGAGGAGGACAGCAACTTAACAGAGGTTCTAAATATTTAGAGAATAATAAACATAATAATGAAAACAGTAAATTATTATGTGTAGTTTGCAATGAAATACATTTTAAAAGTAAAAAAAATAAAGCATATAAGTTATTTGAGATGGGTTTTACAAATAATACATTATGTTATCTAAAGAATCTACAAAATATTATTACTTCATATTTCAATTAACATTCTAATAATGGATTAAATTTAACTATTAATTCTTGTTTTGATATAGATTTAGGTCCAACTGTATTGTTAAACTCATATGTTATTGTAGACAATTGTGTTATATTATCATTAATAGATTTACCATTTGTAAATTTTATAAAATAATGTGATTGAATACTTTTTTCGTCAATTTTGATATCTATTATCCCGGCATTAACACCAACTCGGCGAAATGAAATATCAGGATTTTCTGTTTTATCAACAAACATAAAATTAAATGGTTTTAATTTTTCAATTGCCATTCTTTTTGCGTCTTTCTTTTCCCAAATTTGAAATATAGTTTCTACATTATGTTCTTGTCCATCTACTAAAAACGATTTTTCAGGTAAATCAATTTCAAATATAAGATGAAAATTTAATGGAAATGTTTTTTTTAAACTATCTTTTTTGAAACTTTTAGGTAATACAAATGAAATACTATTGCAAAATTCACACGATTTTTTTATAAATTTAATTGCTAGTGAAGATTGTCTACCAAATGGAGGATTGCCTATTACATGTATTTTCTCAAACATACCCTTAATATTATCATGGTCGTATAGCAAATAATCCTGTTTCATGATTTCGTTATTTTCAGGTTCTAAATCATAAAAGTGAAAATTATTTGTGAATGATTTAATTCCTGCAATAAAAGAGCCATTGCCAGCACTTGGTTCTATAATTAAGTCATCTGTGTTTATTTGTATGTATTTTTTAATGAGATTTAAACACAAATCGACAACAACATCCTTTGTATAATATTTATCAATTGTATTGCGTTTTAATCCCTTTGATTGTTTCATTTTATATAAGTTTAAATTATAAACTTATATAAATCAATTTTTTATTTCATAAATTGTGTCTTCTCTTACATTGTTTGAATCACTAATAAAGGGTATATCTATAACTATCCTTGACTCGAGTAATCGCGCCTTCAGGCGTACTTTCTTTAGCAGAGTATTTCAAATCTCCATATAAAAAATTTGCAAAAGCGGTTTGGTCATTGGATACACGAGTATTTGCGGTGCTGAAGAATGCACGATTTGATTGATCTAAATAGAATTTATCTGTTAAATCACTAAACAATTGTTTATTTGTATTATCAATGCCTGGATTCATCATTTGAACTGACCGTTTCACATTTGTAGTAATATCTTCTTCAATAGATGGATTAAAAGATGGCGGAGCTGCATTACGGTTTGGATCATCTAGTATTTCAGTTAACAATACATTTGAAAATGGGTTTTTTTTATTGCCCTCTTTAAATTCATTTCTTGCAAAAGATTGTAATGTTTCAGGATTTACAATTGAATCATTTTCTCCACAAGTATTTCCTATACAAGTTGATTTATACACTTGTGGTTGAGAGAATCCTTCTTTTTTTCCTTTTTGTTGATGCACTAGAAAAATAATAAACAATGTTGCTATACTTATAAAAATCAATTTCAGCGACAATGTTATTAAATAACCAACAATTGTTAATAATATAATCAATCTTGAGATGGAATTCATTTGTCTGTTATACGACATCTTAGATGTTGGAAATAATTCAAATACATATGTTTTATTAAATAATACTGATGGTTCATTTACCCAAAATGGAACTGTCATATATATAATATTTGACAATTTATTTTTTATGTTTTTTCTCTCGTGCTATTTTTACTGGTTTGTCTACCTCATTAAATATATTTTCTAATTCTGCATCAGTTAAAGCATCCATATGTTTTTGTTGTGTTGTTTGGTGTGTTGTTTGTTGTGTTGTTTGTTCTGTTGTTTTCGGTTTTTTTGTTGAGGAGGGCATAGGTGTCGGTGGTCTTGTCGGTGCAGTTGGTCTTGGTGGTCCCATCCTTTGTTTAATAGAGTCTTGTCCTGGCATTCCCATTTTCCCCAACATTGAATGAAGGTTATCCATTCCAGGCATATGTTTCATTTTGCTCATTAAATCTCCGACTTCACTCATCAATTCTTTTTCATTAATATCACCGTCTTTTAATTTCACATCTAATCTGTCGCTAACATTTTTCACCAATCCCATTAATTTACCTGGATTTTTGAATAATTTTTGAAAAACATCATTCATATCAGTGACGTTTTCCATATCTAGATTAAGGTCTCCCGCTGTTTCTTCTGCAATTTCTTTTGCCAAGTTGCCTAATTTTCCTCCAAGTAATCCGGCAATGTTTTCATCCATTTCTGACTCTGATGAGAATGTTGCTGATGCCGATGCCGATGCTGTTGCCGATGCCGAGTTACTTTGAAAATATTCCTGTATTTGACCGAGGGTTTCTTCTAATTTCTCCTTAAACTCGTCTTCATTTACCTGTATATTATTGAAATCTGGTTTTACCATTCCTGTAATTGTAAATAAAATCAATTGTAAATATTTCCACATTGTTTCTCGCGTTTGTTCTGTTATGTCACATTGCCATAATGATTTAAAATAAACGTGTGGTAAAAATTCAGTGTCTATCTCACTGTCTTCTTTAAATATATCTTCATTTTTATATAAAAAATCGAAAAATCTAGGAGGGTATTTTTTCGAACAAAATTGAAATATATATTCATCACTTGTTTTGTTTGATTTTTCAATGGCATTGTTTCTCTCTTCCAAATTTTGAATATACTGAAAACAATGAACAGGTTTTCTCCATTTTTCAATAAATGGTATGTATTCAGGAAAGGTAGTATAAAGGTCTTTAATAAAATCATTCAAAATTTTAGAAAATTCTGGAGGAACTGTTGACACTGACATTTAATATAAAGAATGTTCTTTATTTATATTAAAATAACGAAATACTTATATTTCACATAAAGCCGCCAATTTTGTCAAATTTTGAATATATTTTATAGATTTTAGTTTGTTTTGTTCGCTCATATTTTTTATAGGTTGTCTAAATCTATCAATCGACTCTATTATTTTATCTGAATTATTTGCATTTATAAAATCACTTGAATAATCTTTATTTATAAAGAAATCCAAATTACCTGCTTCAATTTCTGACTTGTATTTTCCAACAACATAAGCATTCCATATTTTCACAATCATTTTTGGATTTGCTTTACGAACTAACATTAATGAATTTTTTGAAACAAGCAAATCATGATCGTCAGGAAAAATTTCTTGAATAGCATTCACAAATTCAAAAAAATGGTCATTAAATGCGGTTAAGATTGACATTATATTAGTAAATAGTAATTCAATTCTTTTAATATATTTAGTAAAAAATATAATATGTCTATTATTTATAATGAATTGGCTTGTTGCTCTTTATCTCGCATTATTGTTTTTCATATTGACTCCGAATGTCTTGGTAAGGTTGCCTCCTAATGGAAATAAGATGACTGTTGCTGCAACACACGCCCTCATATTTGCTGTAATTGTCTATTTGACGTGTAATATGGTGTGGAAATTATCAATGAGAATGGGAATATATGAAGGTATGGCGACGGCGACGCAAAAGCCTAAAAAGAAGTAAATGATGACTTAATGTTTTGCATTACGAAATTCTTGTTCTCTTTGTTGTTGCAATTTTTCAACTGTTACCTCAGATGATAATTTATTTGAATTTTTATATTCTTGCTCATCTTGTGGAGTAGAAATATTATCACTATAATACAAATCAACATAATTATGCATTTGTCGAATGCCTCCAGAACCTTTCGCAGACAAATCATCCGTGTTCATATCTAGAAAGCTATAGTGGTCAGATACAATTCCACCAAACATTCCATTTCCACCTAATGAAAAGGATGACGGTTCTAAATTATTCAAGGTTGCCGTTTTCACATTAGTTTCTTGAACCGGTTTAAAATGTTGTAATATAGATTCTCCATATAACACTTTGTATCCTTGATTTAACAATAACAAAGCAGGAACACGATTGATGTTTTCAGGCATAATAATTTTTTGCCCATTTTCCAGAATGATATAAATCTTATTATTTGTATCTTTCATTCTTTTATCAATGCAAATAAAATGAATATCTTTTGTTAGTGTCTTCTTAGTAATGCTTTGTAGCAGAGATTTAGAATGTTCGCAATAATTGCTATAATACAAAATAGAACTCATCTTATTTTATCTAAAGTTAATTGATATGAATTTTTAACTCATTATTAAATAAAAATTGATTTGAAATAATATTAAATATATTCTTTAACTATAATTAATCAATGAATCCCAAAATTGAAAATGTTGAACAAAGTGATAATGTCTTGCGATTTAGATTGAGTGGTGTAAATGTAAGTTTATCAAATGCATTGCGAAGAACTATTATTTCTGACATACCTACAGTTGTATTTAAAACATCGCCTTATGAAGAAAATAAAGCAACCATTATCTCAAATACTTCTCGCTTGAACAATGAAGTTATTAAACAAAGGTTGAGCTGCATTCCTATTCATATTGATGATTTAAACATACCTTTCGAAAATTTGATAATGGAAGTGAATGAAGTCAATGAAACAGATAGTATAATGTATGTGACTACAGAACATTTTAAACTAAAAGATAAGACAACCAATACATATTTGTCTGAAAAAGATACCAGGGATATTTTCCCGCCAAATTCTCATACAAATTATTATATTGATTTTGTCAGATTAAGACCCAAAATATCTGATGAATTGCCTGGTGAAAAACTCCATATGACGTGTGAGTTATCTCTTGGCACGTGTAAAGAAGATGGAATGTTTAATGTGGTGTCTACTTGTGCATATGGGTTTACACAAGATTTGACATTGATTGAAACTGAATTGGCGAAAAAACTTCAAATATGGAGAGATGCTGGAATGGAGATAAAAGAAATAGAATTTGAAAAGAAAAATTGGTTGTTGTTAGATGCGTTTAGATTGACCGTTCCAGATAGTTTTGAATTTATTATAGAAAGTGTTGGAGTATTTTCATTTAAACAACTGATAACAACTGCGTGCAATGTATTAAAAGAAAGATTGACTGAATTGAATGATATTATTGAATCAAATGAATTGAGCATTGAGTCGTCACAAAATACAATGGCGAATTGTTATGACATTACCTTAGAAAATGAAGATTATACTATTGGAAAAATCATAGAATATATGTTGTATACATTCTTTTATGAAAATAGCAATAATATTAAAAAAAGTGATAAAAAAATGGGTCAAGGTGAGTCATCGTCAAATACACCACCACCAAAGAGTAACGCATTAACATATTGTGGATTCAAAAAATTTCATCCACACGACTCTCATAGTATTATTCGGGTTGCATACAAAGAACCGATAAATCCATCTATTATCAAAGGTCATTTGCAGATATGTATTACTGAATCTATTAAAGTATATAATACAATAATGCAATACTTTTAGACCGATTAATGTGTAATATAAGTATTTGAATAATTTGAATTAAATTAGTAATGATTCAAATTATTATGTGTGATATAAATTATGTGTGATATAAATTATGTGTGATATAAATTATGTGTGATATGCATTATATATGTTGTAGATGTCCACGATTCATTTCGTAATTGAGTGAATGTAACAATAACGCAGGAGCCAATGTATTTACATATTCTTTTACTAATTGAAATGTTATATACATTTTTTTACTCTTTAATTCAAGGGTATATAATTTATGCAGATTATACATATGACATTTATGTTTACCTGAATATTCTATCAATTTCTTTTCTTTTTTAATAAAACACGAGATGTAATTTGTAAACAAGTCTTTTGTAAAAAGATGAAGCTTATTTCTACAAATTGTAATATAAGGTTTGGTTTCTGGATAATATTTTAAAAACTCGGAAACATTATTTTCTTGTCTTAAACATAAATATTGATATTCCAATGTTGGCTGATTTCCACGCAATTGTTTAACTTTTTCATAAGTTATGTTACGAACTTTTGTTCTATTTCCAGTTTTAACATTATAAAAGATAATCCCTACAATATCAAATGGGGTATTTCCATTCGGACAGGCGTGTTCATATATCATTGTTGAAATTGATATTTTTGACAAATCGAAAATATTAGGGAACTTAATTGACGTTTTTTCCCAACATTCCCATTTTTGAAGTTCAAGAGGATGCGTGTGTTCAATAACAACATTGTTTGTTACACCCAACTCATCAAATGAATTTTTAATGCAATATACAGAAATCAAATATAAATGGGGTTTATCATATGGAATTACAATTCTATTTTCCGGATGCTGTAATACAAAACTATAACATTTTGTTTTGTCCAAAGTTTCAATGTTTAAATTAGTTTCTTTACACGCATCGTCAAACATCATTTTAAATGTTTTAGCATTCGTATAAAACTTGTTTTTCCCACCTAACACAGATTTAGTAGAAAAATCCCAGGTTTCAGCGTGCCAAAATACATTAATCATTGTTCCTTCAATAAATTCCATTCCAACCACGTCTTCATTCATTTCTCTCTCCATAAAAAAATCGTATGTCATAGATTTAGGCGGAGAATAACATACAACTTCTTTATTATCATTTATTATAATTGAACGACACAACCCATACAAACTGTTACATTCTAAGTTAGGTTTAATGTAATTCATAAAAGTATAATTTTGTTGTTTTGTAAATTTTACTTTGGAAGAGAGAAAAGCAGAATCAAAAAAATGTGGTATCATTGCCAAATTTGTGGTCATATTACTTAGTTGTTATATATATTATACAGGTTGCTTTATATTATTTTATTGATTTTACTTGATTTGTTTAGTAAGTTGTAAGTTATCATCATTTATATTTTCTAGTATAAATATAGATGCAATTGAATGATTACGAATTGGATAAAAAACTGGAAGAATTAGAAAAACAACGCAAAACTTTATATGAAACCGCATCAAAAACAGATAAAATTGCAGAAAAAGCAAAATATAAAAAAATCAAAGAAGAACTGAAAATAAATCAAAAAGACATTGCTTTATTTACAATAGAAAAAGAAAAACGCGAAGCTGAGCGTTTATTGAAAAAAGTTCCATCGCAAGTGAAAGAAATAGATTATGATTATGAGAAACAACTAAAACAATTGAAAAAAAAACGCAAAGAATTACTTGAAACCGCATCAAAAACAGATAAAAATGCAGAAAAAGAAAAATATAGAAAAATCAAAGAAGATTTAAAACAAAATAAAATTGATATTACTTTGTTAGAAGAATCACGGGAAAAGGCAGAACGAGAAAAGGCAGAACAAGAGAAAGAAGAACGAGAGAAACAAGAAGAACGAGAGAAACAAGAAGAACGAGAGAAACAAGAAGAGAAACAAGAAGAAAAGGGAGAAGAAAAGGGAGAAGAAAAAAAAAGAGAAAGTATAGAAGGCGTCAATCACGTATTAATGCAATTACAATTAGGAGATGTAATTAAATTGCACGACCCAACAAATACGACATTAAATGGTTATACTTTTTTCATCAATTATATTGATGCTTCCAAAATAAAATTAATTAATTTATCATCCATGACTACTACTGTGTTAAAAATAAAGAAGGACATGACAATTGAGGATGACACGATTGACGTGATTTCTCTCTTGTTTCGTAATAAAACTCCTAGTTATGCCAGACAAAATAAATTATTACCTGGAACGTGGTTAAATATTTTATTTGAAGGTGACTTGCCCAAAATAGAAACTGGCGAAATTACAAACCTTGAACAGGACATGATTGAAATTAAACTGTTTCCTTCCAATAATATCATTTTTTTGAATTTTGAATACAAAGGCATGGTAGACAATGTTACACTTGAAATTAGAGATGAAATAGTAAAAGACCAACAACCACAAGAGGACCAAGGAGTTCAACCAGAGGACCAAGGAGTTCAACCAGAGGACCAAGGAGTTCAACCAGAGGACAAAGGAGTTCAACCAGAGGACAAAGAAGAAAAAGAAAAAGACGCAGAAGAAAAAGAAATAGAAATAGAAGCACTACCAGAAAATATTACAGCAAAACTTCACAGAATTATTTTAAAGGCAAATCAGGTGGAATTCGGAAAAGAACATTTTGGAAGAATTACACAATTTATTGATGTTGATATAAGTAAACAACGATACAGCTTAGATGCACAATTGAATGATTTAATGGACGATTTATTCGCAACGGTTCCAACAATACAAAGAAAAAATTCTGCAATTTTAAATGCCATACATACTACCGTAGAACGATTCAAACAATTGCGACAACAATTTTCCACATTTGATGAATATGGAAACATTCTCTATGAAACGGTTAAAAAATCAAATTGGAAACCATTATCAGTCTATTTTCAAAAATTTGATACAAATTTGTATTGGATTTTACCAGTAGTTAAAAACATAAAAAAAATATATTTAAAAGACCCTACTTCAGATGATTCTGAGAATATAGACATTACTATAATTACCGAAGAACCGTCTGACAGTTTGGTTGAGATTATGGATAAATATAAATCAGCAAATTCATCAGAAGAAGAGAACAAATATTCGACAATGTTTAAAGATATGAACCCTATATTAACACCGTTTGAATATACTCATCACGAAAATCAAAATGATATTATTTCTCGGAAAAAAGTGCATACAAATATATTTGCAATTGTAAATAATAATGACGATTTTATTTCATATGTTTCGCGTGGCAAAGGTTCGACAACAGAAGGAGGACAATCTAATACAATAGAAGAAACGACCTATTTAACACAACAATATATCCCTGAAATTACCAAATTATATAAAGAAAATATTACTGGAAGTCAATTAATCACTACTAAAAAGACATTAATGCCAGCCGATGAATTAGAATTGAAATCAATAATGACTTTTCCTGAACCGGTTGTCCGTTTCTCTCGTATTAATTTACCAGGAACAAATATATTGATAAAATCAAATCTTAATTCATCGTTTTTCAAATTTTGGGATTTTTTTAGTAAAAAAATTACAATACAAGAAAAGATGGCATCAACAAGACAAACCGAAACAGAAGAACACGAATTTTTCAAAGTAATCACTAATTACAAAATGAATATGAACTCTGAATTAACAAAAGAACAAAATTATAAAAAATACATTGATACTATTATACCAACCATCAAAAGAATATTTAATATAATGAAAAAATACATGAATGCTAAATTATCCATTGTAGATGTCGTTTCATATTTAGAACCATTTTTAATTTATACAGACGATTTAACTTATGCACAATACAAAGAAATAACCAAATATATAAACGAGAAAATTACAGAATACAATAAATCGTTTTTATTAAACAAAAATTTTTTTAAACAAAACATTTATAAATACAAAAAAGAACCAGTGAAAATGGTAGAACTGTTTAAAAATCAAAATCTAATGAATCAAATATTTAACAAGTATGATTTATACAATGAGTCTAACTTATTTTTTACAAATCAAGAATTATTGGCACAATTAGTAAATGTAGATTTCGGAAATTTGTTTAATACATTTTATTCGAAAGAAAATATTGAGTTAATGTTTTCTAATGACATGACCAATTTAATTGAAAATATAAATAAACAATTTGAAAAGGAAGAAGACAATTCCAACGACAAATCCAAATGTAAAACTTATATTATTGCGAAAAAATATTATACTATTAAAGAATTGGAAAATGACAATCAAAAGAATATTTATTTTGACAGACAATTTGATAATACTAATTATGGAACATTAGATTCATATGAAAAAGAGAGAAGTAAAATGTCTCCAGAACAGTTTTTCATATTTTTACAAGGAAAAATAAAAAGTAAAATGAAGCCCGAAAGCGGAAATCATCATGATGTTGAATCAAATTATTTGGCAGAAACCCTAATTAATGGGATGCGCCGAGTATTAGATGGCTATTATGCCATTTTAATTGATATAATGGATTATACATATTACATTAGAAAAAATAATGCGTGGGAATTGGTTAAAGATATTGACCCCAGTTTAATCAGCACAAGTGAAAACATATTGTGTAATTTACAAACAAATTGCATCTCAAAAGACAACACTTGTAAAAACACATCAGGGGTTGTTTTATCTATCAAACAACAATTTATGAAGAATGCAATGGAAGAATTTGACGAAAAATACGCCATTTCAAAAGAATCATTCATAAAAATGTTGGATAGTAAAATGAAATATTATGATAGAATAATTCCCAAACTCAATAAAATTGAAACACAACAAATTTGTCAATACAATGACATGAAATATAATCTTGGGTTGACCGCTGCGGATGATTCAAGTATTGCGGTCTCTCCACACGCTTCACTTTTGAGACATATTTTAGGCATGGATGATATTGAAAAACAGCAAATGTACATAATAAAATTCGTGAAAATGTTTACAGAACAACACCCCGAAGACCCACATTGGTTATATTGCAACGTAATACATGTGAAATTAATTCCTACATTTTTGTATACACTTGCACAATATTACAATACGCCGCAATATGAGGAACAAGTAAATAAATTGAAATTAGAAATAGGCAAACTCAGTGATGATGGAGACGCATGGGTTGACAAATATAGTGGATATGTTATTGAAAAAATTAATTTCAACGTTGACGAATCATATGAAGAAGGACAACAACGGATAAAAACTCGTGATGCGATGTTAGAACAAGAATATGGAGAGACTCCCGCTAAAATGAAATTAAATCCGCAATCTGAACTCATTTCAAATATTATTACAACTATTTCTCGCGAAATGGGAATTAATATTGAATCTGAAAGAGATTTTATCATTACAATTGTGAATATTGTCATTCAAGAACATTTGAAAAAGGAGAAAGTTTACGCAAAAATGATGCAAGACAAGGCAAACAAAGGAACCATTATTCCTTCCTATAAACAATATTACAATGACACCATTTTATTTGCAACATTTGGCACATTTTTAATTGCAATTCAAATAAGCATTCCATCTGTTCAAACACGCAAAACATTTCCTGGTTGTGTCAAATCTTTTGATGGATATCCATTTGACGGTGTCAGTGATTTTAGCGCATTAACTTATATCTCGTGTGTTGGACATAAACTTCGCGCCAATGTTGAGCCTTGGTCAGTATTACAAAAGAAAACGGTTGCCTATGTTTATGATAAAATAAAATTGATACTTGACACTATCTTGTTAGAACTTCCGGAAATAAAACGAAAAATAATGGAAAAGGTTGAATATTTATTAAAAAGACCAGAGACATTCATTTCTGAAGAATATAGTTTGACAAAATGGAAGGAATTTTTACCACCCTTGGTTGAAATTCGCATAAAACATCTTCAATACATTTCTCCTGAATTTGAAAAATCATTGTTAGATGATACTAAACGCGCATCATATCAACAAAGAGAGAAAATATTGATTGTTGAAAGTAAAGTCATTCAATATTCTCTCGCAATACAAGAAAAAATACAACATATTGTCAAAAAACAGGCATTATTATTACAATCTTATTTGGAAAATGCGTGTTGTATGGATAATAAAACATTGCCAATAATTGAATATTTTAAACAAAAAGATGAGAACATTGAAATCTATAATAATAATGTAATTAAATTGTCAAAAATATTACAGGACGTTCGGCAATTATCGACTGCAGTTATGATTTCAAGCAGAATAAACAGTAAAATTATCTATCCAACTATTTTGAAAATATTCAGTGAAGAGACTATTTACCTAGCATTTATTTATTTTTGTAAATTTAAAACACAATTGCCTATTAATGAAGCATATTTGTCTGTATGCACTTCAAAACCAGAAATTAATGAAAAAGACAAGGATGATAATATTGAAATAATTCGCAAAATGAAACTCTCTGGAACAGAATATTCATTGGAACATTTCTTGAGATTGTTGCAATTAGTGAATAGACAAAATATCGTTGTCACGAATATATCTTTTCCAGTCATTGAGCCATTAATACATTTATTTGAATTGTTGGTTTCTATTAATGCTACTGAAAAAGATGATGGAATTACTTTATTAATTAAATTAATAGAAACTGAAAATGATGAAAATGCTATAGATGAAGCAAATAGAACATTATCGAATTATGTGAGTCGTCGTGTTTCTGATATGAAGACAACTATTCTGGATTATATTCGGGATAATTCAAAACAAATGACTAAAAATAAATTTAAAGTGATTGAAACATTTATTAATTCAGGTATGAAATCAGACTCAGACTCCAAAATGGAACAACTCACCTTTTTCAAATCATATGCAAAAGATATTAGCAGAGTATTTCCAAATATCATTTTAAATAAAATAAATTATAAAGAAGTAAAGATACCTATTTATTGGGATTTGTCTACCATTCATAATACAGACATTCAACGAATGATTTATGATTATTATTCTCAGCTTGTTATATTTTACAATGATGAGACTTTGTCACTTGTGTTGAGTGAAATTAAACAATCGTGTATTAATTTATTATTAGTAATAAATGAAATATACTATTATGAACGATTACCAAATAGAACAGTTGAATTGTTGGTGCAATATTTCTTTTTGAAAATTTTTATCAAGTATATTGATTTGTCACAAGACCCTACAAATATTTTTCATAAAGAAGAAGAAGCCGAAAGACAAGATAAAGAAGATGAAAGAGACGCGAGAAACAACGAAGATGAAGAAGACGAAGAAGAATATGAACTTGAAACACGAGATGACGAAATAATGATTCGTGGAAATCAAAAAAAATTAAGAGGAAAAGTTGCTGAATTGTTGATTGTTTATATTAATATTATGGCAAATCATAAAAAAGACAATGATATTTCTTATGAGGATGTCAGTGATATGGTTTTTAAAATAAAACAAAAAGAGAAAAATACATTTACTGATAAACTTAAGGAGAAGGATGATGAAGGCAGAAACATTGATAATTTATTTAAAAAATATAAACTAGGAGATTGGAACAAAGGATTACAAAAAGGATTGACTCAATATGTTGCTGAAGAATATGATAATACATTGGAAGAAACAGATAAATATCAGCAATATGAAAAACAATTAAGAAACCATGAAACACACGGCAACAATTATAATGATAATGTTAATGAAATAGATGATTTTATTGCAGAACAACAGCTTGATGAAGAAATAGATAATGAAAATCGTGATATGGGATTTATGAATGAAGATTATATGGACGGGGATTACTACGGCGATGAAGTAGCTGAAACAATGGACGAATATGATTAATTCGTTCAAGGGGGTTATTTGGTTGATTTGTTTTGTTGATTTATTTTTTTTTATGCGATTATCATAAAAAAAAATAGACAATTAACTTATATATGTCATCTAGAGAATTTATGAAAGAAAACATTACATTAATTTCTATTATTCTTTTTGTTTGTATCTTTTTAATAATACAATTTACAAAACCCGCATTTTTATTTAAATCAGATGGCAGCCTCCGTGTATTTGGGATAGGATACAAGACTAAAACAATATTACCTATCTGGTTATTTTCTATTATTTTAGGAATACTATGTTATTTACTAGTAATGTGTTACATCACCTATCCAAAAATTCTTTTTTAATTAGTTTAGTAGACAAATGATTATAAGTAAAACATTAAATTAATAAAATAATTGAATAATTTCTATTGTTTTTTCAGAGACATTGTCTACCCTAGCCCGTCAATTTAAGCCGTCACTGTATAGATTGTATTTTGTCCAGCAGCATCTTCTTGTGCTTTAAGGTCATCTTCATTTTGTAAAAATTTCTGGTAATTTTTCTCCATGGTTGCCGCGTCACTGAGACATCCTCGACTCAGAATATAATATTGAACAATAGAAATAACTAAAATCCCCGTATAGAGATACCACATGAATTCTCCCACGTTGTCTCGTGAAACTACCAATTTCAACAATTCATCTCTATAATAATCTGATGCTGGCTTATTGGATTGTCCTCCTGTTTGTGGTGTTACTGATTCTATTGTTTTCATACCTTCTTCTTTTGCTTCTTCTTGTTCTTTTTCTCTCTCGGTTTTAATAAAATTTTGGTATAATGGTTGTGCTTCTAACATCGAATCAGTTTTCATAAGTGGACCCAATAACTGCCAGAAATCTTTAAAATTGCTTGGAACAATTTGGTTTATTAAAATTCCCATATTTCCACATAATTTAATAAGAGCATCAGCAGTTGATGATGCTGCCGATTTTTCACTTGTTGGTAAGGTTTCTATTTTATTTGCGACATCTCCTTTGATTGCCAACATTTCACTAAATAAAATATGAGCCTTGTCTGAAATATAAAAATACCCAATTACATCTGAAAAAGCCGTTTTAAATCCTGGAAAAACAATTAATACTACCAATACAATTCCAAAAATAAGTGTCCAAGGTAAAAAAGTAAATAATGCAGCAACTCCGATATTTTGCGAGGCACTGCCTCCACATTTCTCTATAATTGCCGAAACATTTAATCCGAATTGTGTTAATAAAATAATCAACGCATAAATGGCTAAACCTTTTGATGATTGAGGTGTTTCAAGTGTGTCATACTTAACCTCTGGTTTAATTGAAACAAAATAAAGTATGGTTGTTAAAATGAAGACAATTAAATTAATATATCCATTCATATAATTTATTTCATTATTTTATTTCATTGATATTACATAAACCAATGAGTGTGATTTATAATAAATAAATACTCGTATTTATTATGAATTTTGAAGAGAATCCATCTTTGGTTGAACCAGGTGTTAAATATTTTTTAAATCAGACATTAAAACAATGCGGAATAATAAAAAATAATGTATACAATTATCTTTTCAACATTTCATTATTTATTTTATTTTTATTAATTTTAGGAGGTTTATTACTTTATAAATACAAGGGAAAATTAACTCCTGCCCAAATATACGAAAAAAACAAACAAAAGCAACAGTATATTTTATCAAAAATAAAAAATTATGAAACCACTAAAAAGATACAACGAGAAGAATTGATTACAGGCTTGCCTAGTTGGCAAAATGAGTTCATGTAATAGTGACAAAAATATAATACTAATTTATTATAATGAATAAAGGAGAAGAAGAAGAAGAAGAAGGAGAACTAGAACAAAAATATATACACGAAGAAAAACTAAATTCCGCGGTGAATAAATATTATGCATTAAAAATGAAATATGAATCAGAAATCAATTCTTTGAAGAAAAAAATTAACAGTGGGTTAAATTCTAATAGAGAGAAGCGTAATGCATTTGTTAGACTGAAAATAAAATGTATTAATTGTCGTCGTCCGGTGAAGAGTATTTTTCAAACTATATATAATGAAAAAACAGGTTCAAGAAGTTTAATCGCGAAATGCGGAGATGTTGTCTCTCCGTGTGGTTTAAATATCAATATTAATTTAGGATATTGTGAAATGCTCACGGATTCCATACCCTTATATGAAAATATGCTTTCAAAAATAAAAAACGACATTATCAAAGAAAAAAATAATACTTTGTTTGGGTATACTACAAATGAACAAGCCATTTCTAATTTTAACAAAATGAAGGATGATGTTACTGAATTTACCGAAACATTAGAGACATATTATTATTTGTTTTTAAACACGAAACCGAATAAGGAATACATTGCTAATTTGCAATATATAGTATATAAATTCATAAGTGCTATAAAAAAACAAGTGGAAGCAAACAACCCAGAAAATGCTGTTGAAATTTATTTGACGGATTTAAGTCCAATATTGAGTAAATTAATGAAATTAAAATATCATATGAATGTTGTTGAATTTGATGAAAAAACAGAGGTATATACGCTTATTCAACGACCATCAACACCACGCGATTTTGAACAATTGTATGGAGACCCTAAAATTATTAGTTATGATACAGATTTACTTGATGATGACCATGATGATGACCAAGATGATGACGATGATGAGGACGATGAGGGTAAAGTTAAAAAGGCGAAAAAACTAAATGCTAAAAAGAAACGTGCATCGGAAAAAGAAAAAGAAAAAGAAAATGTCCCGAAAGCACCAATAGCACCGAAAGCACCGAAAGCACCAAAAGCACCGAAAAAAACAAAAGAATCAAAAGCAGCAAAAACTAAAAACCAAAAAATTGTGTTGAGTGTAAAAAACAATGAACCGATTGATTGGGGGTCTTCGGATGAAGATGAAGATAATGATGATGATGATGATGATCAACTAGAACGAGCACAACAAGAACGAGAAATAGATCAAGAGCATTAATCAGGAACCCTCTTGTAATCACTATGTATTGAGGACTTGAAAATTTACGATATTGTTCTATTTATCAAACATTTATTTTAGAGAGAAAACGAGGACTTGGTATAAACATCATCGTGTATTTTATTGTCGACGTAGATAGTATAAATGTTGACAAAATATATTTCAGTTCCTGTTTTTTTATTAAGTTTGGTAATAGGACTTTTTTTCGTTTATATTTTAGGTCCTGACATAAAAACAGTCGTGGTGTATCCAACTCCTGAAAATATAGACAAGATTCTATTTAAAGACAAGGGCGACAATTGCTATTCTTTCACAAAAACAGAAATAGATTGTCCTGCTGATGAAAGCCTTATTTCAAGCATTCCAATTCAAATCTAACAGACTTGATTTTCTTTTTCTTTTTCTTTCTTTTCTCTCTCTCTCTCTCTCTTTTCTCTAATGAAAATAGGAAACAATAGTATATCTGTATTATATGAATCAAGTTAAACTGGAAAAATACATTCATACCCGAACAGGAAGAATCATTCTATCCATAGTTTTAGGTTTAGGAGTAGCATCTTTATTTAGAAGTGTATGTAAAGGAAGAAACTGTATATTGTTTCATGCAGCCCCGATAGAAGAGATACACGATAAAATTCATAAATATGACAATAAATGTTATAAATATGTTTCAAATGTGACAAAATGTGATAAAGACAAAAAAATAGTAGATTTTGCGTAAATATTATAATCAATCAATCTTTATAATATTTATGAGTACGAATATTTATGATTTGCCAACAAATCCTGCCGCAGGTAATGGAAATATCAATCTAATCACGAGTGAAGCACCGATAACTGATAGTCAAATTACTTTAGACCAAAGCACTATTAATCAAATAGTAAGTGGTCTTCAACAAGCAAGTGCAACCGGTTCAACACAGTTACAGTCGCGTGATATTTCTCAAAATACAGAAGGCATTACAACTGACGCGCAAATACAACAAAATTATATTCCGCCTACATCTCAACCTCAACAAGATTATATTCAAGATTCTTATGCACAACAACAATATCAACACCAACCACAAACAGATAAATTAGATGATTTGTATAATGAAATTCAAACCCCATTGTTTTTATCAATTTTATATTTTTTATTTCAATTGCCTGTTGTAAAAAAACAACTTTTTACATATATGCCGATTTTATTTTCAAAAGATGGAAATATGAACATTCACGGATTTATAGCAACCAGCATTTTGTTTGGATTTTCTTTTTATAGTGTAAATAAATCAATAAAGGCAATAAATCGATTTTAGAATAGAGAGAGAGTTTGATGAAAAAAAAGACGGATTTAACGCCTTCTGACAAAAGCGGAAAGCATATGTCTTTTACCGAAATTAACGGGTTTAAACCGAAGATTTACTTTAAAAACGGAGCATCTATACTATCAAACCATTCAGTAATTTCTGCTTTATATTCAAATCCAAATGCGTAACCTAAATTTTTACATAGATAAGATACATCATTTATTTGGTCCAATTTCAAATGGAAATATTCGCCGTGTCCGTAAGTATCTTCAAGATAATTATTACAATATTCCGCAATTTCACCCAAGTATGACGCATCCACTTTGTTGCTGGATTCGCAGAACTGAGCAAAGTTTCTTATTGAGTTAAGGAGAAATAACTCAAATATTATCACCTCTTGTCTGTCATCTTCATCAGCAATCGTATACTTATTACCTTTAATTGTTGCGGAGATTTCGTCATAGTGTAAATGAATCCAATCCATTACGACTTCATCAATCATATTTTTTAATTGTGGACTCATTTGGAATGTCATTGTTTTTTGTCTTTTGTCTTTTGAGAATTGTTGATCGCTTTACTGGTGCTAATTTGTTATTGCAGAAAAGCATTTCAATTTTTAATAATAAATTGGTTGTATTATTTTCATTTTATTAATTCTGTATTTTATTAGAATGTTTATTATTGAAGAATATATTGATAAACTAATATTAAATTTGCCTCCCCCTCCGACAATTCCTACACAAATAGACTTGGTTATGGATGGAGGGGCTTTCAATGGAAGTTATTTAATTGGTTGTCTTTATTTTTTGAAACGAATGGAAAAATTAAAATATATTGTTATTCATAGAATTTCGGGTTGCAGCATCAGTTCCTTTTTAGGATTGTTGTATTTGATTGATTCATTGAATAATGTAGAATCGACAAATTATTATGAAAATGTATATACACATTTTATAAAACATAAAAACTTAAATTTATTATTTTCAATCAGTAACAATTTACCTGAAACAATTGATGTTTCTTTATTATCAAAAAGGTTATATATTACATACAATAACATACATGATATGAAACGGGTTGTTATTAATAAATTTAAAAACAAGCAACATCTATGTGAATGCATCATTCGTTCATCATTTGTTCCATATCTTATAAATGGTGAATTATTACATAAAAATAAATATATTGATGGATTAATGCCGTTTTTATTTCAGGCTAAAAAAAATAGGAAAATATTATATTTAAAACTTATTAATTATGAAAAAATATATGACATGATAAATGTGACAAATGAAAATACAAATTATGGACGAATTTTATCTGGATTATTAGACATTCATATTTTTTATATTAAAAAATCGTCTACTAATATTTGTTCTTATGTAAATGAATGGAATATTTTATGCAAATTAACCTATTTTATAAAAATGTGTTTTGTAAAATGTATTGTATATGTTATTTTTATCGTTAAAACATTTCATGATTTTTTCCCGATACGACTTTCAAAAATAATTACACAAGAATTATTATACGCTTTATTAAGTTAAAAAATTGATTTACTTTATCACCTTTAGTTCAATAACAACTCATAATTCATAACTCAATAACTCATAACTCAAGATTCAACAACCCGATACCAATGACACGCTCTGATAACATATGTTTAATATGTTTGGAATGTAAAAATGACGAGGGTGAAAAATGTTATAAAATGTCATCTATTTTCAACTATATAAAACAATGCAAATGTGATTGTATAGTTCATTCAAGTTGTTTGCATCAGTGGCACACACTTGAAAATAATAAATGTATTATTTGCAAAGGAATAGTTTTTATAAAAAATAGTAATTACAATCAGATTGTTTCACCTGATGTATACACATTTCAAGAAAATATGATATGGTTTATTAAATTTATAATATTACTTATGTTATGTTATGCTTCGGCAAATATTTCTTACAATTTTAAGTAGATTCGTATATTCGTATATTCGTAGATTAAACTAACTAAAAGGAGCTACGCTCCTTCATGATGATTTTCGCTTCATTTAATAAAGTTCCCAATATTTTTTTACGGTTTTATTTTTTTTGCGATGATAACGAGTGAATCGTTTTTTCGTTTTTTTAATAGAGTTCATATGTTTTTTCGTTTTTGAGTGTGATTGTGCTTGTGCTTGTGCTTGTGCTTGTGCTTGTGATGAATCATTCTTTTTATTTATACGTGCATATGCATCTGCAGGATTGTATTTTAAAAACCATTCATCGTATTCTGGCGTGCCTTTTTTGTTTTTCAATTCTATGATTTTTTTCGCCTTCATAGATTTCATTTCTTCTACACTTTCTTGATGTCCATAACAAACAATACTAAATCGTTTTAACAATCCTTTTTGACTTAAACGATTTTTTTGCTGAACATCAAACAAAAATTTTGACATGCATAAAATACGGTCATTGTCATAATATGGTTCTCCCGCATATAAAAATGCCAAATAAAAACTCAACATAGTGTCAATAGTTGCTATTTTTATTTTTTGAGATTGTTGAATCAATATATTATAACTATGACAACCAATTGGCTGATAAATAAATGCAACAGTATCCTTGCCCACTTTTATTTCATAATGTAAAGGAATAATTTCGCCAATATTAGGTCGTTTTATTATTTTCGCATTGTATATGCCTATATCTTTCAATCGTTCAACAGTTATTTCAGCAGTAATCAATGGGTCGTTTGAGAGAACATCAAAATCGGCAACTTTTTCAAACTTTTTTTTCAAATTCGCAGGCATATATTGAGAATACTGTGAAATGGCAAAACCTCCAAAAAAAACAACTCCTTGATTTATAAATGCATTTTTGACTGTCTCATAAATTTCATCTGCTTTATTCTCTGTGTTATCCTCCATTTTTCGTTGAAAATCAATTGTGCCACATTGTAAATCTGTCAAAGGATAATGTTTATTTAACAAAATCAATCGCTTCAGAACTTTTTCCCAACGACTCGTATCTCCTGCCGGTCTAGATAATTCTAAATACATTGACATTCTTAAAAAATTGGGGTCTGTATATAAAATTCCATTAACTCTGATTGCCTTTTTTTTAATAATATTGTATAATTTGGAAGGAATCAATGTAATGTCTGCAACTCCTTGAAAATTTACAAAAACTTTGAATGTGCCGTGATGTTGTCCTGCCTTTGCTTCAACCTCTGTATATCCCTTTTCAAAATATAAATCTGCTAATTCTTTCGCATCGTTCAACGCATTTGGAGAGAAAAAGTCGTAATCAGGCAAATCAATATCTTCATTGTATATTTTGTCTTGTTCTGGTAATAACGCATTAATAGAAATGCCGCCATAACAAACCAATGCCTTTTTTTTAATGAAATTTTCTACAATAGAAATCATTTCTTGTGTTTCTTCTGTTTTAATCATTCGTTTGGCTATTTTAGCTTCGGCTTCATCAACCTGCATACGCAATATAGCCAATTCACAATCACTAAAACTCATTGATTTATCACACACTTTGTCTTTCATAATATATGATGATATCTTTTTATTAAATACTAAAACTGAAATAATCACTAGAAATGTCTCGCGATTCATAAGACAATTCAGGACGCTGAGGTGTCGGGTCTGGCAATTCAACAGGAACATATCTTAATCTATCTGGTTTTAAAGCAAAGGCAAACCCGACTTTATCAAAAAAGCCGATATTTTCTTCCAAATAATTATCTACATATTGGTATCTCATTGCAATCATTTGACAACCGCTTTCTCTCACAACGATCCCATTTGGATTCACTGGATTTATTTCATTGTCAGGCATTCCCATTGACAAGTTTTGTTTGTTATATTCTTGCAATTCAATAAAATCCGGCGCATATTTAACATCATAATAACGCAATGCTCTCATAAAAATAGAATTGCTTGTCATGTTTACATATTCCATAAATTGATTGTTTTCTAAAAATGTTTTATTTTCTCTGTCAACAATAAGAATAATATTGTTTTTACTTTTACTTGTCGTTGAATTTGATACAAATGTAAGCAATGGAACTGAACCAATATTTTTGCCGTAATTTTCATAACTATAATTTTCTCCAAGCATAAATCCAGAATATTGTTTAAACAAGTCCGCAAAATTGGCAATCATTTTTGAATTATTACTTTTTATTCTTAAATGAATAATTAGAGGGTCTGTATAATTCGGTGCTGTGCTAGCTGAAAATGCATAATTCGTTAAAATATTCATTACTTCTGAAAACTCTACATAATTATATGTTTCTTTTACATAATTATTGTCTAAAATAGAAGTAGACACAATTGGTTTGTCATCAATGGAATATATTTCAAAATCAAGTCCTCGACATCCTTGTTTTAATACATTAATTAAATTACACGTGTCTACATAATCATTTTTATAACTTCCACCACTACAGCAATTATAAGCGGTTTTAATATAATAATCCTGTAAATTATATTGACATTGTTTGGAGGATGCATTCAATGGTTTGAGTCTTGTATTCAATGTGCCATAAATGTTATTCATAAATGTGCATTCCCTGCTTCTTAATCCAGTAATATATAAATAATAAAATATTCCTGAAATTATAACAACTAGAGTAATAATAAAAATAATTACTTGTGGAGTATTTTTATCCATATTTATTATATATAAGAAGTATTTAAAAATATTAAAATACTTATATATTAATGGGTGGAGGTCTTTTAAATTTATTAAGTCAAGGTCAGCAAAATATTATATTAAATGGTAATCCTAGTAAAACCTTTTTTAAAACAACCTATGCCAAATATACCAATTTTGGATTACAAAAATTTCGTGTAGATTTTGATGGCTCTAGAACATTGAGATTGACTGAAGAATCAACCTTTACATTTAAAATACCTAGATATGCCGATTTATTAATGGATTGTTATATTTCAATTGATTTACCATCTATTTGGAGCCCTATTTTTCCGCCTCAACAAAATATACCAAATGAAAATCCGGATTGGGTTCCATATGAATTTCAATGGATAGAAAATATTGGCGCACAAATGATTAAAAATGTCACAATTACGTGTGGCAATCAAACATTACAGGAATTCTCTGGTGCATATTTATTATCAATGGTTCAGCGTGATTATAGTGGTGCTAAAAAAGAATTGTTTGACAGAATGATTGGAAATGTGGTTGACCTAACAGACCCCGCCAATGCGGGTGGGCGTGTAAATACATATCCAAACGCATATTATAGCCCAAGTGTTCCCGGTCCTGAACCATCTATTTTCGGAAGAACCTTGTATATTCCATTAAATGCGTGGTTTAATTTAAAAACACAAATGGCATTTCCATTAGTCGCATTGCAATATAATGAATTGCATATAACTGTTACATTACGCCCTATTTATGAGTTATTCACTATTCGTGATGTAATGGACCCACTTAATCAATATCCACGAGTTGCTCCGAATTTTAATTTATATTATATGCAATTTTATCGGTTTCTTCAACCTCCTCCTGATGTATGTCTTGGAGTAAATTCATATGTAGACACACGAACGTTATGGAATTCTGATATTAATTTGAACTGCACATATTGTTTTCTCTCTAATGATGAAGCAAGATTGTTTGCGTTAAATGAACAAAAATACATATTTAAACAAGTGCGACAAACTATTTTCTATAATGTTACTGGACCAAATAAAATACAATTAGATTCATTGGGGCTAGTTTCAAGTTGGATGTTTTTTTTCCAACGAAGCGATGCAAATTTGCGAAATCAATGGTCTAATTATACCAATTATCCGTATGATGGACAGGTTCCATTTAATGTTATTCCTGCTCCTGTTGATGGTGTATTTCCAATACAAGAATTTGATAGTTGTTCTTCAATTGGTCCTGGAATAAACATTGGCACATCAGGACCATTATCAGGCACACTTACTGGTTTAATGATTACACCTGTTTATACAATTGATAACATACAAGCTATATTGGTTGAATTAGGCATACTTTTAGATGGACAATATAGAGAGAACTTGCAGCCTGTGGGAGTGTTTAATTACATTGAGAAATATGTCAGAACTGCGTCAAACGCACCGGATGGACTATATTGTTATAATTTTTGTTTAACGACAGATCCATTTGATTTGCAACCTAGTGGAGCCTTAAATACAAATCGTTTTAATTTAGTGGAATTTGAATTCACCACAATTACACCTGCGTTGGACCCATTTGCGCAAACACTCACTATTTGTAATCCTGAAACCGGAAATATTATTGGAATTAATAAACCGACCTGGCGAATTTATGATTACAATTTCAATATGGTTCTATTTGAAGAGAGAATCAATGTTGTCACTTTTGTTGGTGGTAATGCTGGATTAATGTATGCGACATAATAATAATAATAATATAAAATTGAACTGATATAATAATATATAACCAGATATCCAGATATAACCACATATAACCAGACATAATAAATGAATTGTTCAATTTATGGAAAAAAATATGAAATGCAAGTATTTAATGTTGTAAAACAATGCACGATGATATTTGGCGAACACCACATAAAATTCAATACTCAACTTGAAATAGAGTTGGGAGGATGCTCTTATAAAAATGATATAGAATGCAATATGAACGCAGAAAAAGATGTGCCAATTGAAATTAAAAAATATTTAACGCCTGATTGGATGCAATGTTCATTAAAATATGATACTGTAAATAAAAAATGGATAGGAAGTTCAAAAAATAAAATACCCGATTCGTCTAAACAAATTTTTGAACAATTGATAGAAAATATCCAGTTGTTTAATGGGAAAATACCTCCTTTTATATCATCTAAAATAACACACGAGGAATGGTTACAAATAAAGAAGGAAACTACTGATTTTCACGATGCATATTTTAATTGTCCAAATGATACAATTCAGCGTTTATACAGTGAAAAAGGTTGTAAATACATACAAATATCTAAAAAAGGATTATATCATTTGGGAAAAGATATTTGTGAGTTTGAAGTTCCTGAATTTATATTGCCGCAAAAATTGCGAATTAGAACTAAAATTCATGAAAAAAAAGACAGTAATGGGTTTTGTAAATTGTCTGTAATTATTTCGTGTAAACCAAAAAATATAAAAGATTTACCTTCTAGCAATTACAGTTTAGATAATAATACGAGTTTGCCTACTAATTTAATGTATACTTTGTAATATTAATGTATACTTTTTGATATTAATGTATACTTTTTGATATTAATGTATACTTTTTGATATTAATGTATACTTTTTGATATGATTATTATTTCTGATGAATTTTTGGATTTGTTCATTCCATATTTCCAATTCATATCTAAAATAATATAGTCTTTGTATAAATTTCTAATGTAATCGCAATTATTATATGTAAGAATCCAATTTTCACAAGTTTGTAACAATTCAAATAAGAGTTTATGATTAAAAGTTTCGTGCATGTCTCCATTATTTCCATATAATTTCGATTTTTTTTCTAAATTATATGGTGGGTCTAAAAACATTATGGATTTATTTGTGACAAATGTATTAATAAAATCGGTAAAATCATTATTGTATATTTCAATATTCGTAAAATCCAACGATTCAATTTTATTTATAGATGATGCGGTATATCTTTTTTTACTGGCTTCTTCTGAAAATCCTCCCGATAATGTTGACCCATTGAATGAACATCTGTTTATAATAAAATATTGAATTGATTGCTGTAATTCATCGTCATTCAACGACATAATTGTCTTTCTATAATTCGTAAATTGTTCTTTTGTTACGATTGGTGTTTCTCTCAATTTCTCGCATAATATACACTTGTCTGATTTTACTTGTTTCCAAAAATGGTAGAGGGGTGTGAATTTATCATTAACAATTAACGGTAAATTATATTTATGTTGAACATAAAATTCGAAGGATCCACCTCCAAAGAATGGTGAAACCATGTTATCGAAATCGTGCATATCAAAATGAGTCGTCATGATTTCATCTATTATTTTGCACGCACGCGTTTTTCCTCCGGGATATCTTAATGGTGATGTGTTTTTATTCATTTCTTTCTTTGTATCTTATCAAAGACAGTATATTTAATTCAATTTTTAGTTAATTGATTGATTTCATGTGATTCGATGCGATGCGATTCGATGCGATGCGATTCGATGTGTTACGAAAAATAGGCATTAGAAGAGAGAGGACCTTCATCCATAAATTCTCCCGTGATTGAATATCTTTTTGAATATTCCGGCATATTTGGCAGACCACGCGGTTTATATCTTTTATCAAATAGTTTGTTCTCTTGATTAAAAGCAGACCTCCACACATTTGTCCCAAAATTCGCTTGTGGCGCCGGTTCAAACTGGTACTCTCCATTACCATATAGTTTCGCTTGTGTTCCAATATCAGTGGTTAACGTAGAATAAGAAGGTGTAACTCCAGCAGTCAATTTTCCCGCATCATTGTTTCCGGGAACATTATCTTTTGTCGGAGGCAATGGAGGAACAAAAGGCTGACAACCAGGACAATCTATATCTGACAAACATTGTTGTCCTGTTTTAGAACATCGCGCATTGATACACATGTTTGTACAACTAAAAGTAGTAGTTAAGGGCAAATTGACAGTATGTGTTGTTTGTGTGTTTTCTTGACTACTAGATTCATCAACAAACCCTTCATATATTTTTCTTGACAAGACAAATAATAATAAAATAGAAAACACTGCTAAAAAAACTTTAAGCATATATATTCAAAACATTTTATTATATTATAATATGTCTGATATTGATTCTAAAAAAGATAGTAATTCAAATAAAGATAATAGTATAAAAATTAGCGATTATGGGATAAAACTCGGCTCATCCATTCTCAAATTTTGTATACTTATTTTAATTGGTTGTTTAATATTATACGCAAGTAAAGCGTGTGGTTCTGGTATCCTTGATATCATAATACCAACATATTACATTAAAGGATTAACTGATACAATGTTATTTAAACCTGATGAGTGTCCAACCACTGCCACAGAAACAAATGCAACAAAAAATGGCGAGCAAGCTCTAAATACACAATATATAAATTGCATAAAAAATGATAAGAACCAAAGCCTATATCAAAAATTAAATTTTTCATATAATTCTGAAAATAAAGACGCATTGTCTAGTTTACACGAGAAATTAAAAGAAATAAGGGAAGAAGTGCAAAAGAAACCTGTTGGAAATAAAGACCCAACAAAGAGCAACATACCGTTTTATGAACTTTTTATAAGTGGAGTTATAAGTAATGTAACCATTTTTAATTTAAAATTCTTAAATAGTTTTTTTAAATTTTTAAATAATAATTTTTCAGACAGTGCTACTATTATTTTTGGACCTTTTATTTCAATGATCATTTTATTAATAATAGTAATAATGTCAATATTTGTAACTGCTTATTATATTGTGTATAATGTTCAATGGTTAGTATTGAATACTGCACCTGAGAAATATATCAACAGCATACTCAATGTGTCAACTCATAATTCAAAAATTTTTGTCAATGGAGCTCCAATATTTTATATACCATATAAAAATTTATTATTCTTCCCATGGATGCTTTGGATAGGTTGGTGTATTCTGATTGGTTACTGTATAGCTGTTATTATGTTTCCATTATCAATGGGTATAACTGCATATACTCTTTTAAAATGGGTATTTTTTATCTTATTTTTGCCATCAACCTATGAACACACTAATGATGATAATACTAATGATGATAATACTAAGGATAAACAGTGTGATCCTTTTACAATGTTTGTAGATAGTTTTAAATATAAAAGACCATTAATATCATGGATAATGACATTGATTGTCATATCTACCTCATTTGATGTGTTTGATACTGCAGGTGGGTCAATTGCTATTATTGTTTTTTTATTAGTATATTTTAATATTATTAAAATTGGATTATTTGATAAATATGTGCCTACACCTGAAGAAGCGAAAACATTTGTAGAAATGACTAAAGGGATTGATGTAGTAGCCAAATGTGTTACCAAATATGAAGATGTTCAACCTAAAGGGGTTGAAGCTAAAGCGAATGAAGCGAATGAAGCGAATAAAGCGAATGAAGCCGAACCTGAACCTGAACCTGAACTTGTTAATACAGATGTGGATGCAACCACAGATGCAATTAACAAAACCATAGATGCAATTAACAAAACCATAGATGCAGCAAAAAAAGAATTAACCCAAACCACAGATGCAGCCACAAATGTAATTGACACCGCCACAGATGCAGCCACAAAATCAGCCACAGATGCAGTCACAGATGCAGCCACAAAATCAGCCACAGATGCAGCCACAAATTCTACTAGTGGTGAAGAGGGTGTGGAAATGGTTAATCTCAAATCTCCAAACAAAGATGCAATTGAATCAAATCTTAGTGATGTATTAAATGGTGTTAATAAGGGTGATATTGATAAGAATGTGGAAATGGTTAATCTCAACAAAGTAAATAATACAACCTAATTATAATATAAATAAAGCACATATTTACATTATGTCAAAAAGGCAACCATTTGTAAGTATATGCACTCCAACATTTAATCGCCGTCCATTTATTCCATATATTATTAAATGCATTGAAAGCCAAACATATTCCAAAAAAAGAATAGAATGGGTTATTATTGATGATGGAACTGATAAAATAGAGGACCTTGTTTCTCATCTTCCATATGTAAAATACAGTTATTATCCAGAAAAAATGACACTAGGTAAAAAACGAAATTTAGCACACGCAAAATCAAAAGGCAGTATTCTGGTTTATATGGATGATGATGATTATTATCCACCAGAACGCATTTCACACGCGGTTGAAACATTGCAAGCAAATCCATCCGCATTATGCGCCGGTTCAAGTCTGATGCATATTTATTTTAAACACATAAATCTAATGTATTCATTTGGACCTTATGGATCCAATCATTCTACCGCGGCAACATTTGCTTTCAAGAGAGAATTATTATCACAAACATCTTATGAAGAAACTGCTTCATTGGCAGAAGAAAAACATTTCTTGAAAAACTATACAATTCCATTTGTTCAATTAGACTCATCAAAAACAATTTTGGTTTTCTCTCATATCCACAATAGTTTAGATAAAAAGACATTGTTACATCCAGACAGACTAAATGAATTCGTAAAAGTATCACCAGTAAAGGTGAGTGATTTCATTAAAGAACCGGAATTAGTGAAATTTTATATGAATGACATTGATGTAATGTTGGAACAATATACACAAGGCAAGCCCGAAAATAAACCAGATGTCATGAAACAATTGGAAGAGATGAACAGAACTAGAGAGAAAATGGTGTTGGAATACCAATTACAACAAACACAACAACAAGCACACCAATACATTCAACAAATGCAAGTACAATTATCACAACTCTTAATGGAAAATAATCATTTAAAAGAGAAAAATGAGTATTTAGAAAACAAAATAAAATCTATTATAACTAAACAAATAGGCGATTACAAAAATAAATGAAATGAAATGATTTAAAGATATTTAAATGATTAGTCTAAAATGTATAACGATGATAGGTTCCATCCTACTGCAGCATTAGATAATGATGAATTAAAACCATTATCTAACACAAATGATTTTGAAGACCTATATTTAAACAAAATAAAAAAGTCATACATAGACAACACAGGGAAAAAACAATTCTATACGTTAGAATACTATTTCAACGGTGATGTTGGAAGTCAAATAAGGAATGCCATAACAGGAGTAAAATACAAGAATTGTTTTGTTGGAACAAAAAGCGAATGTCAATTATTTAAAACAATCATGCCTACTATGAATAATTCATCAAAACCACATATTTTATTTTATAACAGTCCTCGTGAATATGAATCACACCAATGTGTAGTCTTGTCCGAAAAGACAATTCAACGATGGTTAGATAATCACCCCAAGCAGGAAAAAACTTAAGGGTTTAATCTTCTTCATCACTAGTATCTATTTCAATTTCAACATTATCAGCTATATTATCATTTGTATATTTGTTAATATATCTATAAATTCGGTTAATGTCTAATTTGGTAATTTCATAATTTTCCAAATAAACAACCAATTCATTTTCATTGTATTTGCTTTTTAAATCAAGGAAGAACGCAAATACATCTTTTTTATCCATTGCCAATTGCTGGCACAAATTTTGTATAAACAATGTATTATTATATTCTGTAGAAAATTTAGTAAGCACTTTTGTAAAACGAACATCGGCGATATTAAATTTGCGTTTTTTCTTAAAACTAGAATGATATAAATGATTGTTTTTGAAGGTTTTAATTAACGAACTCATTTCATTAAATTGCCATATTTGTTTTTGAAATGTAATTCTGTCAATGTAATCTGCAAAACAAATATTGTCTAGTTGTTTGATATAAAACGGAATCGATACATTTGGTTTCATTTTATCAATCACTTCAATAATATTTTCGTGCCATAATAATCCAATAATGGTCCTATCTGTTTCATTCATAATAGTATTGTGTTCTTCAATCTTAAATGGTTGTGTGATTATTTTTTGAACAATTTGTTTTGTATCATCATTGTATGTTTTTAATTGAAATACATTTTGAATAATTTCTGATTGTAATATATCTTTTTTATTCTGATAAATATTCCATATATTATGCAATTTTTTCAAATCTCCTTGAATGTATTGAATAAATAATGGGTCCAATTCAGGCATTATTTCTTTTACAATTGTATTAATTTGTTCTTGAGTCGGTGTTTTTAATTCAATTGTATTACACACCTTCATCAATTCTTTGATTTTTTTGTCAATATGATAATTACCAATACAAATAATAGGATTCATTGTAATCTCTTCTAATTTCTGTTTTTTTGTTTTTTTAGGGCGTATTAATTTAATAAGCGTGTTTATTCCTCCTTTGTCTCCATTATTCATACCATCTATCTCATCCATGATGATTGCTATTTTTTTTATTTTTTTATGAAATAAGCTCATAATATTTTTATCGGACATGTTATGTTGTGAAATAGTATCAATTATCGATTTATTACGAAAATCTCCTGCATCATATTTGATAATATCATAATCTAATTCTTTTAAAATGTTAATGATAAAGGTAGTTTTTCCTGTTCCAGGTTCTCCGTAAATATAAATTCCTTTTTTAATACTATTATTTGATTTGTTTTGGTCAAACATTGCAAGTGTTTGTTTTATAAATAATACATTTTCTTCGCGATTTAAAATTGCGTTTAGATTTAATTGATTCATTCTTTTTATTTTCTAATTCTTTTATATGAGTTTTTTTGCATCGCTAAAAAAACTGTTTACTAAAACAAAACACAGAAAAGAAAATGAAAAAGGTGTAGAAATGATGAGCAATATAAAACCAGTATATACAAGAAAAGTAATTGGTGTATCTCCAAAAAGACAACATCGTATAATGAGCAGTCCTCCTTTAAGAAAAAACACAATTCGCCGTGGTCGTTATCCTCGTGGTCAATTAACTCCAATTAAATCAATATCGTCATCATCTAGCAGACGTCAATCAAGGTCTAAATCAAGAAGTCCTTTGCCTCCTTTACAAATACCGAAATCAAGTTCCAAGTCAATATCAAAGTCAAGGTCTAAATCAAGGTCTAAATCAATATCAAAGTCAAGGTCTAAATCAAGTTCCAAATCAATATCTAAGTCAAGGTCTAAATCAAAAAGTCCTTTGCCTCCTTTACAAATACCGAATTCATCAAATTCTAATAATACTAGACGAAAAAGACATCGAGGACAAATAAGAAATAGACATCCAAATTATGAAAAACATAAAACATATAGAGAAAGATTGAAAACATCTCCGTGTCGTAAAATAAAACCAGGAGCAAAATGTAAACTACGAACTCAATGTAAATATGCAATGGGTAATATACGCCAATTTTGTAGAAAAAGAAAAAATATGAGTGTTAGACATTACACGGGTTAGGAACACCATATGTAATTCCATCCCAAGAAACCCCACAATTATTTGCCCAATTATATTTACTACATAATCCGTTACTTCCTGTAAATGCCGGAGTAGTAAAATCCTGTGTGTAATGTCCTTGTGATGTAGTTTTACAAGTTCCTAAATCCTTGACATTGACACACTGTCCGCCATTTCCAGAAAGGTCAATCCAATAATCAGGGCAATCTCCAATTGTAGGAGGCCACTGTTCATTTTTTGTCTGTTTAATTGTAATCCCAATAAATAATAATGTAACAATTAAAATAACTAACGCAATAATTAAAACATTTTTTTGAAAACTTCCAATATCCATATAATTGAAATATATTTTTCTATTTCAATTATATAATGAATTATAACGGCAGGGTAGATTTAAAAACTCCCAATACAACTGCTTTATTTACAATGTATGATAAAATACCAGCAACTCAATGTTCTACATTTAGAGATCCCACTCAAGGACTTTGGTCGGAAACTGTATTATCTAAAGTATTTTTTTCAAAACAAAATATTCAAATAATACAAAACGGTATTCGTTATGGTGTATATAGTAAATCAAACAATCAATATTTAGTAGCAGAACAAGATTGCGATTCTCTCAAAATTATAATGAGAAGTATTTTTCTACAATATTCCGCAAATAAATTAGGGAATATTTCCGACCAAGTGAGAGAACTAAATCAAATGATATTAAATTATTGTATTGCCCAAGTATATTCCGAGGCACAGGGATACCTGAAATATTTATATGATGTCAGCACATTAGCCGTGCCAATTAGTCATCCAATAATGGCGAATAATAGTGATCGAGAATTGGAATTGAAACCGTGGTTCTAGGGAGATATATGTGTATTATAAATTAATATATTTAAGGTTTACACGAGAATTTGTTCTAACTAACACTTCATCAGTGATTGTGTCCGACATATTTGCCACATCATAAACAGTTTGTTTGTCTCCTTTTTCAGGATTTCCAAAAAGAAGGACTTCATCATGAATTTTATCGCGAGATTTTGCTTCTACTACAATTTGGTCCATACTTATATTTCCTAATACTTTTCTACGAGTTCCATTTATATAAACATATAATTTTCCCGATGAAGACCTAGGCAAAATATCTGCATATCCAATAGGAACAATGCAAATAATTCTATTTTTAGAAACAATATATCGTCCATCATAACCGACTCCATCTCCTTTGCTAATATGTTTAATTTGAATAATAATGCTAGTTAGTCTCATTGCCGGTTTTAGTTCTGGAGTATATTTTCCGCTAGGATGTATTCCATAGATAGCCAATCCTGGGCGAGCTAATGTAAAATCTGAAACATTATAATTTAGACAACCTCCAGAATTTGCAATATGAACATAAGGTATTTTGATATTATGATTGTTTTCTAGATTATTTCTCAATTCTCTAAACTTACGCAATTGTTCCAGTGTTTCTTTGTCATTTTTTATTTCAGATTGAATAAAATGGCTCATTAATCCAACCAAATTAAATTGATGATGTTGTTTTATGATTTTTGCAACGTGTATTGCTTTTGAATATGGAACTGCTGCGCGATTAATTCCTGTGTCTACAAATAAATGAACACGAAGTTGTGATTTTTTTGGAATCAATGATAATAATATTGGTATATGATTATCATCTATAATAGAAATGTCAATGTTTTTATGTATTGCTGTTGCTACTTCTGGAGAATGAATGTCATATAACCACGCAACAATAATTCCTGTGTCTCCATTTTCTCTCAAATAAATAGCTTCACCTAATGTTGCAACACCAATCATTTTTATTCCCGCATTTCGTAATATTTTTGACATTTGTAACATTCCGTGACCGTATGCATTTGCCTTTATTACTGGCATTATTTCAGTGCCCGATTTAGCCTGTAAATATTTAATATTATGCCGAATACAATCCGCATCAATTGTGGCGGTAATATTTTTATATTTTAATGGTATTTTTTTAGTTTTACTTAATTTTCTTTTTTTAGTTTGCGTTGTTTTCATTATATAAAGTATTTATTTTCTTTTCTTTTCTTCTTCTTTTATCTCTCTTCTTCTTCTCTTTGGAATTACATTTTTTCTCATTTCAAAAAGAAAAAATGTAAATTATATGTGTTTAATGATGAATACTTAGGTCACGTTAATCATATTTAACACAGTTATAGTTATTATTGAAACAATACTTACTATTCTATCAAACATATTTTATATTTTCACATTTTTAATGGGTTTCATCTTCTTAATCTTGTCCTGCTTTTTTGTCTCTGCTGTTCCGCCTTCTTTTAAATTACTTGTTCCACTGTTTCGTTCTCTCTTGTAAATAATATATTCTTGTCGCAAAACATCCAATTCACCAGTCCACATTTCCATAATTGTTTTATTTCGTATTGTTTCAAGTTCCACACATTTTATAGAATATTCCCGAAATAATTTGTCCGCATTCTCTTCTGTAACACTGTCCATTGGCATCTTCGTCAAATATTTATATTCACAGTCATTGTCAATAATCGCATACCCTTTATTTGACAACATTTCAACAACCTGCTCTTTTTTCTTTTTTCGCAAATCAATAGTGTCCTCCAAATTTTCGCGAATATAATTTGTCTTATTTTGCAAAACAATCAATTCTTGTTCCAATGCAGCAATCAAATATTCCTTTCTTTTTTGATATAAAGTCAATCTTATCTCAAAATAATCATCTATAATTTCTTCAACTGTATCATATTTTTTCAATGTATCGTGGGCATTAAATAAATGCATGTTTGTATTACTACTTGTAGAATACAATTTGAAAATTTTTTCAACACCATTGCAACCATAGTCACACGACATTGTTTCCAATTCTTCCAGTTTACCTTTTGACAATGTAATGGTAAAATCAATATTCATGTCTTTGCTCATATCATTGTAATCTTTTACAATAGGCACAATTTTTTTGCCTGTTTTATCAACCGAATCTGTTAATGTTTCCAAGTGTTCTTTGAAATCTTCTGTCCAAAACCCAACAGGCAACTCAGTAATATGAATCTTATCTGTTGCGATTTTAGTATATCTACCTTTAAATAAGAATTTACCCGTCGAAATTTTCTCTATTTGACCTTGAAACCCTTCATAATATGGTAGAAAGTGAAAGTCTATACTTGTTGACGTCGACATCTCTGCTATTGCTACGGCTGTTGACAATTTATATTTCAAGTAATCAATGATTTCTAACGGATTATAACACATAATGTCAGTACTAAATCCTGTGCCAATACCCTTTGAGCCATTTATTAAAATCATCGGAATAATTGGTGCATAAAAGATAGGCTCAACAATGAGACCATCATCATCCAAATACTTCAAAATGGCATCATCCTCTTTTGGAAATATAGAACGAGTTATTTTATTCAATTGAGTATAAATATATCTTTCGGATGCGTGGTCTTGTCCAGTTCGTCGTGTTCCAAACTGACCATTTGGCATTAATAAATTAATATTGTTTGAACCAATAAAATTCTGAGCCATTCCGATAATTGCTGCATTTAAACTCGCTTCACCGTGATGATATCCTGAATGTTCAGAGACATATCCACTAAATTGAGCAACTTTTATTTCCGTTGTTAAATTCTTTTTAAATGCAGAATACAATATTTTCCGTAAACTAATTTTCAATCCATCCATTAAATTAGGAATGCTTCTGTCACAATCATATTTTGAGAAATGTATGAATTCTTTGTTAATAAATTCTTCATATGAAACACTCGTATTATCTGTATTCAAATAACTATCGCGATTATATTTTTCTAACCATTCTTTTCTATCACTTGAGCGTTTTTTATTAAATATTAAATCAATGGTCTCATCACTTTCTTTGCCTGTATGTTCAAATCCAACAATTTTCTTTTGTTTAAAATATTCACGAAATTCTTTTCCTGTGCTTGTTCCAAGACCTTTATAATATTTGATTTTCCAAGAATTCACGTTTATACTTCCTTTCCATTCATTGTATTCACCTTCATTGTAAAAGACAATGGTTTGATTACCCCTATGTGCCTTTAAAATCGGTGTATTCATAAACCCAATAAATCCAGGTATCTGCAAAAGACCCGACCACTGTGTGTGAAACAAATTAATACACAACCCTTTAATATGATGACCATCCAAATCCGCGTCTGTCATAATAAGAACACGACCATATCTCAAATCATTTGTATCACTGTATTCACGACCAGTTTCCAAACCAAGTATTTTTTTAATTTCAGCAATTTCCTTGTTTTCACTAATCTTTTTGATGTTTTCACCACGCACATTTAATATTTTCCCCTTCATTGGATATACACCATAAGAATTTCTATCTTCTGAAGAGAGACCAGAAACAATACCGGCTTTTGCGGAATCTCCTTCACAAAAGATAATAGTGCATTCAGATGAACGTTCAGTTCCTGCCCAATTGGCATCAATCAATTTTGGAATTCCACGGATATTTTTCGTTTTAGTTCCATCCGTTTTTTTTGCAGCCTTGTTTTCTTTCACTTCAGTCAATGCACAAGCCGCATCCATTACACCGATTTTCGCCAATTTTTCAATGAATTTATCAGATACAACACAAACAGAGCCAAATTTTGAAAAAGGAGTATTCATATAATCTTTTGTCTGACTATCAAACGCCGGGTTTTCTATATCGCATCTCAAAAAGAGAATCAATTGTTCTTTAATATTATTTGGATTCACCTTGACCTTGCGTTTTTTCTCAATATATTCCACCAATTTACGAGTAATTTGATTTAAAATATATTCCACGTGTTTTCCGCCTTTGGATGTATGAATTCCATTGACAAATGAAACGTGTGCAAACTCGTGACTCGATGACAATGCGACGGCATATTCCCATCTCTCTCCATTGTCTTCATACACGCGTTTTACCTCATCCTTATTACCAATATAAAGGTCAATGTATTGCACAAAATTTTTCACCGGAACCAATTGAGAATTATATTTGACCTTTAATGTTTTGTCTGTTACTGCGGCGACATCATATACGCGTTTTTTCAACAATGAAATAATGTCTGGGGTTAATCCTTCAGTCATTCCAAACCGAGCATAATCTGGACAAAATGATATTTTAGTATATGGCTTTTTACCCGTACATTTTGTAATTTGTGGTGGACAAATCTCATTTAAATTATCATTGAATTCTTGTTTATATTTCAATCCTCTAATATGGTCTACAGTTTCAATAGAGCCGCGAATTGACCAAATAAGAGCCAATTTAAATCCAAATCCGTTTTTGCCACCGACTATTTTTTTCTCGTTTTTATCATAATTCGTAGAGGTCCGCAAATGTCCGAAAATCAATTCTGGTATCCAAATTTTATATTCAGGGTGTTCCGCGACATCAATTCCATTTCCATCATTTGTCATAATAATTGTGCCGTCGGCTTCAACAATCGTGACATCAATATAAGAGACAGGCAATGTATTTTCTATATTAGAATTAAAAGCCTGCTGCATACGAATTACGTGATCGCGACAATTTACAATTCCTTCATCAAAGAGTTTAAACAAACCCGGAATGTATGTAATATTTTTCTCAACAATTTTAGTATTATCTTCATTTAAAATCCAGACATTTGCATCAATCTTTTCCACAGAACCAATATATGTATCTGGATTATCAAGGATGTGTTGTTTGTCAGTCTTCTGTTGATATTTGGTCGACAAGTTTGACGTGTCCATTTTGTTATTTCTTTATTTTCGTTTATTTCTTTATTTTGTTTCAATTTTTATTATATGATAAAAATTACTCCTGGTTCTCTAAATCACATAATTAGTCCTAATAAATTTTATTGTAAATGTGTGAAAAAACAACAATATAGTTTTATTGGTGGTAAACCTCTCTTTCCAAACATTTCAACCAATATGAAAATATCTTACATTATTAGAACAAGTTTAGGAGGAAAAATCAGTTTCGGCAATTGTTATTTAGGACAACCACAACTACAAATGGATGCGTTAGGAAGTATTGAAGGACAACCCGGTGGAAGTTTCTCTCCTGTTAGGAATAAATTTTAGGTAAAATTAAAATTTATTATCTATATTAATTTTATAATGACACGATTTACTAAAACTGAATCAGGGAAATATAAAATTGCTGGCAAAATGTTTGAAGTCTTGGTTGGAACCCGCGCTCAAGTATGGCACGGCACTGCTTACAAAACCAGTGGTGGTTTGTGTAAACCGGATTTAATGCAGAATCACGCTGGAAGAATTGTTTCCAAGGCAAAACACGCGACTGCAAAAAAAGAAATGCGGCTGCTAAAACACGGCTATGGAACACAAAAGGGTAAATTCGGATTTGTGAAATTGAGTGGACATCATGGTCGCAAGAGTAGACACAGTAGACACAGCCGGAAAACACGCGGGCGCGGACGCGGACGAAGTATGCACGGAGGAAGTGGAATTACTAGTCAATTAAGTCCTCACGATTTTTCGGCAGATAGCAAGTATCCTACTTCTGGTGTTAATATGCAAATTGTTGCTACTCAACATTAAATCCTTGCCGTTACCGTTAATTAATTTCGTACCTTAATGGCGTATATAAACAACAAAAATAATAATATATTTGTTGTTTATTTCTTATATTTTTCAACGTTTCTCTCTCTCTCTAATCTTACTAAATTGTTAATTATGATAAAAACCATTGATTGTTAATAAATGTATCATACACGATAAATTCAGGAATTTTAACATACAAATATTTTTCAAAATACCGTTTACTAACAATAAATTTACTAGATTTGTCATCCATAAATCGGCAATAATAATTATATGCATCATCCATTGACAACAATGTCGTGTTTTTATTCTGAAACGTTTGTTTAATAAAATCAAAGGAATCGTGAATATCATCCATTTTATTCCAAATAGAACAACTAATATTTAAAATAAATTTGTCTTCTAAAATTTCAATTTGTGGGAAAAAATGGATAATTATTTTTTGAATGTAATCTTCACTTATATTCATATTTTTGACAAAAGAATTATTCTGTTTTATCCAATAAGTAAACAGCATCGAAATTTCATCCAATTCTAATTCTTCGGAAGTATTTATAGTATTACAAATCATATTATTCTCCCAAAAAGAGATGAAATCGCATACAACCGGCAAAAATTTGCTAGTAATGTTTAAAAATGTATCAGACTCCTCGTCATATTCATATTTCTCTCTTAGTGCGTGTTTTAATGTATTGGAATAAATCATATTTGGAAATGAAAATCCTGACAAATATTGTTTCCAAATAAAATGTAAGTTCTTCCATTGGATTTTCATGACATTTGCAGGTTCCGCGGATTGAATACAGTATTTACAGAATTTATTAATAATTACCTTTTGTGTATTCTTTTTCAAATACAATACATATGATTTGAATTCATCATCATCCATATTACTATCAATATAAGTATCTGAATTTTCATAACGATTTGAATAATGTGCAGCGACACATAATAAATTCAATCCTATTTTATGAATATGTTCTTCCCATAATTCAAATGAAAAACTGTCGTTGATTTTTAACAAACGACAATTTTCATAAGAATGATTTTCATGATATTTGCACATAAAATTGTGTGTGACATTAATGTTTGAAATGATTGAACACGCGATATGATGTATTTCATTTAATAGTCTTTTTGTCTTTTGATTGATTAAAAAAATCAGATGCGAATTTTTCTTTAAAATATTGTCTCCAATCACTGTCAAAAAATATTTCGCGTGATTTTTATTTGGAAAAATAGATGGATACAATAAATTTAAAACGCGTTGTATTGTATCCGATTCAGGAATACAGTTAAATAAATTGCGGTCACGTATTTGTTTTATTACGTGCGATTTAGTGCGATGTTTCCATTGCATTAACACTCGGTCTTTTGAAATGCTAGAAAGCAAATTATATATAATAGTGTCTTCTTTTATAATAAGATAATTCGTACCATTATATTCATAAAAATAATTGCTACTCGGCAAATAATAATATTGATGTTTACTGAGAAAGATTTCAATAAATGTTTGTTGTTCATTTGATAAATAGTTTGTACGAAGAACTCTTTTTTCGTGATTTTTCAATTCATATTCTAATGTGTTTGGCAAATAATTAATGATATGATTGCGAATGCGTTGCAACATATATGGGTTTTCCTTGTATTTTTCACATACTTCTTGAATTGTTTTTTCACAATTTTCACGTAATGATTCCATTGAAAAAAGTATTTGTATGTTTTTAAACCCTTTATGTTTAAATATTGGAGAATCTACCGCATCACGCATTCTTTGTTATGTGATTCTTTTTAATCTCTTTTCTTGCTTTTCTTGCTTTTCCTGCTCTTCTTGCTTTTCTTGCTTTTCCTGCTTTTCTTGCTCTTATTGCTTTTCTTGCTTTTCCTGCTTTTCTTGCTCTTATTGCTTTTCTTGCTTTTCTTGCTTTTCCTTTTACCACCAGTTATTTCGGAACTTTTGTTGGAATGATTATTTTCATATTCTTTTGAACGTTCCAAAGATGATTTTTTACTGGTGGATGTTCGAATAACTGGATTGCCGTTACCTGTTGAATCAATTTTGTAAACTTCGTTTTTACTCTCATCAATCGTAACATTTTGGTTACCTGTTTTTTTGAGTTTACCACTAGGCGTATACATACGATTACGACCAACAACATCAGGATTTTCTGGACGAAACATATTGTCCAACTCAGGTACACCGCTAAATCTATTTAAATCACTAAGACTAGATGGTTCATTCTCGATTGTTTCAGAGTCAGTATCCGCACCATCATCATTAGCATCAGCTTGTGCATTTTGTTTAGATGAACTAGGTGAGCCAGGTGAACCAGGTGAACCAGATAAACCATAACCTAATCCAAGTAAAACAGCACTACCAATAACAATTCCAGCAATTGCCTCTGTTCCCAATGCAGACATAATATATAATATATATAATATTATTCGTGTGAAGAGTAGATGTGTTTATAATAATGTATAAAATTGAAATGCTATATGCCATATACAAGAATACTAAACTAAAACTAAACTACTATGAAACAACAACAACGACAGCAACAACAACAACAACAATCAGAGCAACCTGAGAAACCAGAGATAATTCAAATTCAAGGTCATAATTTCAACATTTCATATAAAACACTGGTAATTAATGGTTATGAACATTTATATGGTTCTTCATATGAACGCACCATAGAGATTAAAAAAGACGATGTTTTGGCAGGATATTTTACCATAAAAATAAATTATGCGGTGAGTTTACCGGTTGATATTTGTGATTTTCAAGGAACTGTTCCTGAAATGTCTATATTAGTTGAGGAACCTTATAATAACTTGGGGTTAACTAAAATAATGATGCAACTTTTAATAAATCAAATCAAGAGAGAATGTAGTAATTTTATGGAAAACGCAGGATATAAATTACTCTATATTGATACAGACGCAAGTGCCGGGTTTTGGCAACATATCGGAATGGTACCAAACCCACATTATGATACCAAGAATAAAAAAAGAAATGGTTGTGGATATGAAAAATACATAACATTAATAAATTTATATAATTATGCATTTACAAAAGAAAAAACTCGTTATTAATTATTATGACTTTATTACGACTTTATTATGACTTTATTATGACTTTATTATGACTTTATTATGACTTTATTATGACTTTATTACGACTTTATTATGACTTTATTACGACAATCTAATCAACATCATCGATATCTGTTTTTTCTCCGTCTGATTCATCTGCATATTGACCTTGACCTTGACCTTGACCTTGACTTTGACTTTGTCTTTGACCAATGATTCTCTGTTTCAACATTTCATTATTTTGATAACAATAAACGGTGGCATACTGTATTTGAAGATATTCCAACGTAATGTCTCTCCATTGCAATATATGTTGTTCTCCATATTCACTAGAATAATATGAATTTATATAATGAATTGCCCGAGTAATATCCACTTCTTTCCAAAATTCACTCGGTGAAATATACGCGCAAAAGGCAGATGCATTCGCCAATGTATCAAATAAGAATTGATCGTTCCAATATTCATCCCATAAAAACCGGTCTTCTGGCAATTCCTCTTGATAAGTTGAATACGCAAACTCCAAATAACCAACAACATATGGATTTATTTTTTCAATGGACATGTTATGAATAATTTCTGAGAAACTGAGTAAAAAGCATTTCAATTTTAAATAAACAAAATAATATATAAAGATTTGAATAAATGTTTATTATGTCAAATTTAAAAAACACAGAGTCTCAAGGAAATGTTCTCACTATTAAAACCGTTCAAATTGCCCCATTTCGCACCTTAATGACAGCATTGAAAGATATTTTATTAGAAACAAACATTACATTTCAACCAGACGGAATACGAATCATAAATATGGACAAATCTCACACAATTTTGGCGCATCTTTTTTTAGCCGCACCGAATTTCGAATTTTATGAATGCAAAAAAGAGAAAATTATTATTGGTGTAAACATGTTTCATTTGTTTAAACTTATCAATTCTATTGACAATGACGATACATTAACCATTTATATCGAAAATGCGGATTATGCCGATGGAATTGTCTCGCATTTGGCATTAAAATTTGAAAATGGTGAAATAAAACAATGTAAAACACAGAAGCTGCGATTGATTGAACCCGAACCAGAAGAATTGGAATATCCGAATGTGAAATTTTCATCTATTATTAATTTGCCTTCTGCCGATTTTCAGAAAATTATTCGCGACTTGACGTGCATTTCTGATAAATTGGAAATTAAATCCGTCGGCAATGAATTGATCTTTAAATGTTCTGGACAATTTGCTTCTGCTGAAATTCATCGCGCAGAATCGGATGGAAGTATGGGATTTGTATTGAAACAAGATGCGTCCAAGGTAATTCAAGGCGAATTCTCTCTAAAAAATCTGGGGTATTTCATCAAATGCACCAATTTGTGTTCTCAAATAGAAGTATATTTAGAGAATGACTTGCCTTTAGTCGTGAAATACAATGTTGCTAGTTTAGGGGAGATAAAATTGTGTGTTTCTTCTTTGCCATCATCATAAATTAATTGTTTTTGCGTTAACATAAGGGTTTATTTATAAGTTAAATCAAATATATTTTACTATTATAATAAAATATATTAGTATATGTCTGGATTTACTAGAAATTATAGGGATTATCTAGTTTCACAAAAAAATTGTTGTGTTCCTGGTCCTGTGGGTCCAGTAGGACCACCTGGTCCGATAGGTCCTGTCGGACAACCTGGAATTACAGGAGCAACAGGTCCGACAGGACCAAGAGGACTAACAGGCTTTACCGGACCTACCGGCTATACAGGATGGACAGGACCTACTGGCAATACAGGTCAAACTGGTCCAACAGGTCCGACAGGATGGACAGGTCCGACAGGTAATATTGGACCCACAGGTGATACTGGACCTACAGGATGGACAGGACCTACAGGTAATACAGGACCTACTGGCAATACAGGTCAAACTGGTCCAACAGGTCCGACAGGATGGACAGGTCCGACAGGTAATACTGGACCCACCGGAAATACAGGTCCGACAGGATGGACAGGTTATACAGGTAATACAGGACCTACTGGCAATACAGGTCAAACTGGACCAACCGGTCCGACAGGATGGACAGGTCCGACAGGTGATACTGGACCCACAGGTGATACTGGACCAACTGGTCCGACAGGTTATACAGGTAATACTGGACCCACAGGTGATACTGGACCTACAGGTGATACTGGACCAACTGGTCCGACAGGTTATACAGGTAATACAGGACCTACAGGTAATACAGGACCTACAGGTGATACTGGACCAACAGGTCCGACAGGT